>Ga0315280_10001277_pt1 | contig 43615 bp, 33 predicted proteins | sample YL17G06_40_MG_FD_203697 | JGI IMG/M metagenome (GOLD analysis project Ga0315280, IMG submission 203697) | Sediment microbial communities from Yellowstone Lake, YNP, Wyoming, USA - YL17G06_40 | ecosystem: Environmental > Aquatic > Freshwater > Lake > Sediment | place: USA: Wyoming | collected...
GATGTAGCGTTCCATTGGGCTGTACCTCCTCGCTTTGTCTTTCGTGGCGCATCACGCCACTACCTCACCTCGACGGCTTTACCATATACCGTCCTTGGAGGTCAGCCCACTTTCATCATTACAATTTCGGGAGATGCACCCTCCTCTGCCGCTGACATCTTAACCAACTTGACGACGCGCGGAACAGGATCAAGATTAGCGATGAGAAAAAATGACCTCTGACCGAGAAACGATCGAGATACTTCATCGTTCATCGTTGGATCGAAATGGAGTGCCGCAAATGCCCCACGTCCAAATTCTCGGGGCCGCAAAGCTCGAACAACTGGCCGAACGTTTTGAACCGCTGACCCGTCGCTTCGGCGAGACTATCGTCAAAACGATGGCGCTCTATCTGAACAGTCGCGACCGAACGGCTCTCGTTCAAGCGCTCGTGGTCGAGCCGCGCATTCACCGAAAGTTGTACGTACTTCTGGTCGAAAAACCCGAAGGCCTGATGGCTCGCCTCGATCCGTTGACCGACCCCGAAAAGACTGACGGGGTCAGGCGCCTTCTGGCCGAGGTCGCCGCGTGGGTCCGATCCGTCAGTCCCCGAAGTTCTTTCGGGACGACCAATTTGCAGGACTATCTTCCGACGGACAACGCCCCTTGACCAATCGGTTCGGGTTGCCGCACTCTGATTCCGCCATGCCGCCCAACCGCGGAGAAATCGGATTGGAAATGGCTTATCGGCTCGACCATTTGATTGTGGATGCCGCTGTCGCGGGAAGGCCGCTCGCCCGGCGCATTCTCGAGCGCTGGCAAGGCCCGCCGCCTTCCATTGTCCACGACATCGCCGCCGTCGTCGAGCAGTCGCGTCAGCGGGACAATGCCATCGCCCTCGGCAAACGAACTCTCTTGGTCACTCACCGCAAGGGGCCTTTCCTGTCGGTCTGTCAGGGCATGACAGACCGCCACCATGCTTGCTGCGCCTATCGAATTCTCAATGTCTTCGAGAACTGTCCGATGGATTGCACCTACTGTATCCTCCAAGGTTATCTCGACAGTCCTCTTCTTGTCCTTTACGCTAACCTCACCGACCTGGCCGATGAAATTGCATGCGCTTGTCGTGTGCCGGACCACGACAGGCAAGGTGCCCGTCCTACCAGACCCGATCAGTGGCTCCGCATTGGCACGGGCGAACTGGGTGACAGTCTGGCGTTGGATGGCCTGACCGGCCTCTCGCTCGACCTGATGCGTATTGTCGAGCCTTTCAGCAACGTCGTTCTCGAATTCAAAACAAAGACGGCCGAAATCGAAAGCCTTTTGTCGGTCACACCGCCACCAAACGTGGTGATTTCGTGGTCGTTGAACACGTTACGCCATATCGGCAACGAAGAGATCGGCGCGCCATCGCTCGGCGAGCGGCTCGACGCGGCCAGACGCTGCCAGAACCATGGCTATCGGCTCGGCTTCCACTTCGACCCCCTGATTTTTTCGCCCGGCTGGGAGGAAGACTATCATGCCGTGGTTGAGGCATTGTTCGATCACATTGACCCTACGCGCATTGTCTGGATGAGTCTGGGCGCCTTGCGCTTTCCGCCGGCAATGAAACGAATCATTGAGGAACGGTTTCCGCACAGCACAATCACGTGCGGCGAACTGGTCCCTTCGTGGGATGGCAAATTGCGCTACTTCCGGCCGATTCGCGTGACGATGTACCGCAAGATGCTCCGATGGATCACCACGCGCGCGCCCGACGTGGTCGTGTATCTTTGCATGGAAAGTCGCCAAATCTGGCAAGACGTCTTCGGTTGGCCACCACGAGGAGTCGCAGACGTCGCGGAGCGATTGAATGCCAGTTGTTGGAAAACAGAACTCGCTGGTCGTGCAGTGCGCGCTGCCGATTGAAGCGCGCTGCGTCGCCGCGCGGTTGCGACGTGCCCGACGCGGCTCGCTCGGCCTGTTCCAAGCCTGGGAAGGCATGTTGGGCGACGTTCCCGTTCTGGTCGTTGTCTCGGGCATGGGAACGATGGAGGCCGCGATCGCTGCTTCCGAGGTGATCCGCCTGTTCGAACCGGTCGGCCTGGTCGCTTTCGGCGCCGCGGGTGCCCTGATCGAAACCTGGCCGATCGGCAAATGCGCTCTAGTTCGTTGCGCCGCCGCCTATCAGCCGCCTCGCCTGATTCCACAACCAACCCCAGGCGCGCCACGCCCCACAGTGGCCGAAGCCTGGAGCGACGGCAATTGGCTCAAGGTCGGAGAGGATGTTTTGCACCTCCCAATGGTTCGGGTTGGCTGCGCCGATCCGCCCGTGACCAATCTCCATCTGGCGCGCTACCTGGCCGCCGCCTATGGCTTCGACTGGGTGGATTGCGAAAGCTATTCGGTGCTCGACGTGGCCGCGCGGCACGGCGTTCGGGCTGTGGGCCTTCGGAGCGTCTCCGACCATTGCGGCCCCGACGCACCGAAGCAGTTCGAGCGAAACGCGCGCCGGGCCTTGCGAGAGGCCGCAAAACTCCTCTCCCACTATGTCGTTGCCCTCCACAAGGCGGGCCTGCTGGGGCCGCGAACCTGAAGTCTTGAAATCAAAACCACAGAGACACTGAGGCACAGAGAGAAACACAAAATCTGTGTGTCTCTGTGCCTCTGTGGTAAATCAAAAGCTATTGACCCCACCCGGCGCGTTGCTGCATACTCGCCAGTCGGAATCCACCAAAGGCATGGACACCGGGGAGAAGTGCGATGAGAAAGACGGCCCTCTTGCTTTTGGCGTTTATCGTGGCTGCGAGCGCCGCTGCCGAACAGATCACAACAACGCCGCTGCAATTCTATGGTCTGGGGACATTGACGTGCGCGGCGTGGTCAGCCGACGGAACGAAGATCGTCACCGGCGGAAGCGCCGGCGCCTTCCTCTGGGACGTCGCCACCTCGCGCGTCATCCGCATGTTCATCGGCCACGAGAAGGAAGTCACGTCAGTTGCCTTTTCCCCCGATGGCAAGAGCGTGCTCACCGGCAGCCGCGATGCCACCGCCCGCCTCTGGAACGTCGGCGACGGAACGCCGATCGGCACTTTCCTCGGCCACGCCGAGTCGATTAACTCCGTCGCTTTTTCGCCCGACGGAAGCAAAGTCCTCACCGGCAGCAGCGATCGCACGGCACGCCTGTGGAATGTTGCTGACGGCACTCTGGCGAGAACCTTTGTGGGACATGCGAACGACTCAGTCTTGTCTTTGGTTATTTCACCCGACGGAACAAAAATACTGACTGGCAGCAAAGATCAGGTGGTCAACCTTTGGGATGCGGTTACAGGGACGTGGATTCGGACCCACAATTGCCAGGCGCCAGTCGCTTCATTGGCTTTCTCGCCGGACGGGACAAAGTTCGTCAGCGGAAGTGCTTCGGGCGTTACGCTGTGGGAGGTTTCCGGCGGGGCACAGCTGTGGGCAATCCCCAGTGGTGGGGTTGGTTCGGTCGGTTTTTCTCCGAACGGACAGCGCGTTGCCATCGGCACCTTGAGTGGCGCGGTGATGTTTCGGCAAACAGTGGATGGTACGCCAAGTCGTAGGGACCTTTCGGCCGGGGGTGGGGTCGTATGGGTTGGCTTTTCGCGGGGCGGGGAATATCTTTTGACCGCCTGTGGGGCGCCGGAGCACGTTCCGAAGGTTTGGCGCGCACGATACCTGCTTCCGTAGCGGGGAGCGAAGTCATGGCATCATGGCGGGTAGGAATCTTGCAGGTTTTCTTCCTCGCTGCTCTCGTGGTGCATCTGTGCCAGTCGCAACTGGCGTGGTCGTCCTGGGTTCTGTACGACGATTTCAATGACGGTTCGATTGATACGTCAAAATGGGACTACGCGGGCAGCAAGATCCGAGAGACCGACGGGTGGTTCGGGTGGCCTGTTCTGGACTACAAGGAGAACCCTCAACGCCTCGAACAGAGAATTCCGAGCTGCGGTTTTAAGACATACGTCTTTATCGGCGGAACGGGTGGCGAAGCCGGTGAGTTCTATTTTCTGCTGATGAATGCAATCGGGAATCCCGCCATTACGACAGGATTTGTCCGAAAGGACACCGCCCATCCGTACGGAATCAGTGCAACTGGTTATGCTCTAAGCTACAACATCGGCTGGCCGTGGATGGATTCTTCTGGTTGGTACTTGGTCGAGATCTATCAGGAAGGCGTTGATATCGTTTACTACGCGACTCCCCCTGGAGGGTCGAGGACGCTGCTGGCAAGGGCCGCAGGCCAGAGAATTCCCCCCAACTCCTATTTCCTGGTTTACCAGAGTAACGTGAGCAACCGCGCAACCGCATGGCAGATGGATTACTTCTACACGTTCCCGCCCGCACCCAACGAGCCATCAAACCTTGCAGTCACATTGGCTTTGTTCGATCGGATTGATCTTTCCTGGCAGGACAACTCAAGCGACGAGGATGGGTTCAGAATCGAGCGCAAGACGGAAGCCGGTGGCTCGTGGTCGCAAATTGCTACGACCTCGACAAACGTTACGACCTATGCGGATCGCGGGCTGTTGTGCAACACGACCTATTTCTATCGTGTTCGGTCCTACAATTCGCTGGGTGATTCCGCCTACTCGAACGAATCTTCCGCAACGACGTTGGATGTGCCCCCTACAAGCTTGGTCGGGCATATCCCACCTATCTCGGCGGTGAGTGCCTGCGGAGACATAGCTACCACCGTGGCGACAGTCCACGAGGACAATAGCGTGAGATTGTGGAAGGCCACCGATGGAAAAATGGTCCGAAGGTTCTTGATCGAGGATGGGCCGCTCAGGTGCGTTGCTCTATCGCACGATGGGAAACTTCTCCTCACAGGCGGTAACGACCACAAGGCCAGGTCGCGAAGAACTGGGGACGGGCAGATCATCGGCGTGTTCACTGGCCATTCCGCCGCGGTTAATTCTGTGGCATTCTCGTCCGGAGCAGCGAGGGTCTTGACCGCCAGCGATGATGGAACGGTTATTTTGTGGGACGCAAGTTCGGGTGCAGTTCTTATGAATTTCTTCGGGCACGGCGGGGCGGCGGTCAACGATGCGGAGTTCTCGCCCGATGAAAAGTACGTTTTGACGGGTGGCGACGACAGGACGGCAAGGCTGTGGGATGCGACGAATGGGTTGTTGATTCGAACTTTCTCAGGCCACACGTATCCGGTGCGGTCGGTGGCGTTTTCGCGCGATGGGCAGAGGATTGTGACCGGAAGTGATTTTGGCGCGGCGAAGATTTGGAACATCGGCGGGGGGCCGGAGATTCATACGTTCTCCGGCCATACGAGCCCGGTTGTGTCGGTCGCCTTTTCGCCCGATGGAAGTCAGGTGATGACGACAGGCGACAAGACGATCAAAATCTGGAGCGCGGCCGACGGGTCGCTCTTGCGAAGGATCAGCGGGCACACCGACAAGGTCACCGGCGCGGTTGTCTCCGACGATGGAACGCGCATCATCACGGCAAGCAAGGACGGCACGGCGCGGATGTGGCTTGGGTTCACGCAGGGCAAGTCGCTTAGAGGTGATAAGGTCATCATCGTGGCAGGCGGCGGTGATTTTACAGGCAATGGCATTATTGAACAAACCAAAGCACTGGCGGATCAGACGTATCTCGCCTGCCTTATTCGGGGCTATCACCGAGACGAAATCCAGTATCTCAGCGCCTTCAACGACTGGCGGACACACGATGCCACCGGCGATGGCCAGCCTGATGTCAGCGCCCAGGCCACACGGGCCGATCTCTGGACGGCTATTGACACGTGGTCGTCGGGCACGGCCCGGCTGTTTCTCTATCTTGTGGATCATGGCTCGCACCCGACCGGCGGCACTTGGTACTTCCGCCTCAACCAGAATGATTACCTCAACGCGCGCGATCTCGACCGCCACCTCGACGATCTTCAGGCGCGAACGCCCGGCAGCGTAGTCATCCTGATCGTGGATTGCTGCTTTGCAGGCGGCTTTGTCCAGCAATGCACGGCCACATCGGGTACCTATCGAGTCGTGATCGCCGCCACCACGCCGGCGGACGTGGTTGGCTTCCTGCCGCCGGTAGGTCAGGAATCTTTTTCGTCCATTTTCTTCAGCTATGCAACCCTTGGCAACACCATCGAGAACTGTTTCGATTGGACGCGGATGGCTTTTCAGGCTATTCCGCGGGGATGGGGTCAAGTACCTTGGCGAGACGACGACAATGACGGCGATTCGGACAAATGGGATGGCGCACCGAATGGCTTGGCCGCGCGCCACGTCCTCGGTCGCTACCCGGCCTTCGGCCTCAATGCACCGACAATCGTTGATGCCGCCGCGACGCAAACCATCACGCTTGGCCAGACGGCGACACTCTGGGCGAATCTCGACGAAGCGGTGGCGGCCAAGGAAGTCTGGGCGCTTCTGATTTCCGAAGGGGCAACCTTCGCGCCCGACCAGCCCGTGACGACGCTGCCGCGAATCAACTTGGTTCAGCGCGGCGGGCCGGGACGTTGGGAGGCGGTCCTGTCGGGCGGCCTTCAGCCGGTCGGCCAGTTGTCGGTCGTCTATTTCGCCATGAGCGAAGACGCGCTGAAGACGCGCCTTCTGGCAACGCCCGTTGCTCGCGGCCTGACCGTTCAGAGCGGCGGCTATGACGTGCGTTTCGATAAGGCATCGTCGGTAGTCTCCGAAGGTGCGGGATCAGTCAATTTGGTCTTGCGATTGTCGAAGGCGGCATCGTGGCCGGTGACGGTCTATTGCAGCGCCAGTGGTTCGGCAACCCCCGGCAGCGACTACGGCGCGTTGCCCGCAACCGTGACCTTTTCTGCTGCCCAGACGACGAAAACGATCAGTGTGAAAATCATCAATGACACAATGGATGAACCCGACGAGACAGTGGTCGTGACGCTGGCGGGAGCGACGGGAGCCGTGCTCGGTGCGATCAAAACGCACACCTTGACGATTCGCGACGACGACCCAACGCCAACGCTTGGTTTCGCGCAGCCAACGGGTCAATTGCCCGAAAGTATCGGCCTCGCGCAGATCGCGGTTCGCCTCTGGGCGGCATCGGGTAAGACCGTGAAAGTCAATTACGCAACCGCCGCCATCACAGCGACGGCGGGAAAAGACTTTCTGACGACAAGCGGTCTTCTGACCTTCACTGCCGGCCAGACCGCTGCGACCGTGAAGGTTCGCATTCTCGCCGACCAGATCGAAGAAGGCCCCGAAACTTTGCGCGTGACGTTGTCGAACCCGCAAAACGCCACGCTCGCCACCAGCACCTACACGCTGACCATCGAGGGCAAAACGGCGATTCGGCGTTGGCCTCTGTATCACTGAGGAACAAGCGCGATGGGATCGCTGACGAGCCGAACCGGCAATAGAAGTGGGCGTGCTTTCACGCTGATCGAGTTGCTGATCGTCGTGGCGATTATTGCGATCCTGGCGATGATCGCGGTGCCCAACTTTCTCGAGGCGCAAACGCGAGCGAAAGTGAGCCGCGTTCGGGCGGACCTTCGAACCATTGCAACGGCGCTCGAATCCTACGCCGGCGATTGGACGGACTATCCGCTCAACGACGGATTCTACAATGTGCTGCCGCTGGAATTGACCACGCCCGTGGCTTATCTCACCAACGGCGCCGTGAGCAAAGGGAACATTTTGCGCACCCACCTAAGTGCCGAGGGCAAAATCGGCTGGCCATGAAAGTCGCTCGCCGGTGGAAGGCTTTTCTTGACGGGATAACAGGATGGACGGGATCAGAAGGCCGGAGCGAAGGGAAAAATCAGAAGTTTTCTGACGAGAACAGATAGAATTCAGGAAACTCCGTTGGCGTATCGGTAAACCTTAAAGAATCTACGTGTCTTTCTCACCCAGAGGAGCCTTTTCCAACGTTTCTGGTTCCTTGGCCTGCAATCGTTGCCGCACGACCTGAATAAGAAGCGTCAGGAAAATAGCCAGCACCACCAGGGCGCCAATCAGCAGCCAGGGAATCTGTCCCTGCGAGATGGCTTTGACAATAGCATCTGTTCCCGCGACCAGGAGGATGATATTAGGCAACAGACAAAGCCCCGACCAGAACACATAGGTCCGGAAGCGGACGCTCGTGAGACCAAAAGCGTAGTTGAGGAGATTGAAAGGAAAGATTGGTACAAGCCGCGCCAGGGCGACAATGATGGCTCCGTGTTTTTCGGTCAGCTCATCCAGGCGACGAAACTTTTCATACTTCGAAAGCCAGCGGACAGCGGCATCGCGCGCAAAGTAGCGCCCAATGAGAAACGCCAGGGTTGCGCCGACAACAGAGCCAATCGTGACGTAAACCACTCCCAGAACCGACCCGAAAAGTGCGCCCGCTGCCACGGTCAGTGCCGACGCGGGCACGGCGACCACGGTGGCAGCGATAAAGAGAATGATAAAGACAACAGGCCCCCACGCGCGCAGGCCACGAATCCATTCCTGGAGATTTCCGAGTTTCTGTCCAAGCCCAAAGAGTTTGGCTAGCACAATGACCGCCAAAACGACGGCCAAAAGAATCACGGCGCGCCACCAGCCATGGCCTCGTGCTCTCTCATCATGCCTTTCACGTTTGTCTGCCATTCTGAGCGCCCCGCTGCACCGTCCGCGTCTTTCCGCTAGCATTCGGCGAGGGACACGTTTATCACGTTACGGTTCGTCCCAACGAAAAGAACCGCCCCTCCGCTTTCTTCTCTTCTTCTGGCACCTCATAGTGGCTATTCTCTTCGATCTGTCAATGCAGATTGTCCGGGACCGTCAAGAGACACGCGGTGGCCTATCTGCCAGAGCCGCGCGGACCAGATCACCGCAAGTGCCCTTGATGGCAAGCACCGGGCGGTTGAGATGCGCCGCCATATGGTCCAGCGGCATATCGTCCAGAAAGATCCGATCCCAGGGGCGCAGGCAGTTGGCGGGGAGCAGATAGAGGTCGGCGCGGCGGCGTGAGAAGAGGGCATCGAGAATGTCGCGTCCGGGCAAAAGACCGCTGACGGTCACCGATGGCCCAAACAGGCGGTTTCGCACGACGACCAAAGCAACGCGAATCCCCTCGACCGCGTTCAACCGCGCAATAATCGGTTGCAGAAACGCTGCCGCAGATACACCCGTCACCACGGCCACGGAGCGACGCCGAGATGTCACAGGCAAGATGCCTGCGCTACCGTTGGCAACCGTCCGGGCCAGCCGCCGTTCGACTTCGCGCCAAGACCGCAGGAACTGTCCGACCATTCCGACGCCGTTTTCGAACTGTGGCGCCACATCAATGCCGCGATAGTCGGGCACCGCTCGTCGCGCCCGCAGATACCACTCGTCGGCCAGGAAGACCACCCTTTCGCCCAGCGCCTGCCGCCACTGGCGCATGATTGGTTCGATGGAGTCAATCAGGCAAGCGGCGTAGCGTGGCGTGACCGGGCGAATTCGGGGCAGATGGGCGCGGTGGGCTGTCAGCCCAACGGGCACCACGGCAACCGATCGCAATGCCGGATAGTAGCCGCGCAGATCGTCGAGTGTTCGCTTCAGGGCCGCTCCATCATTCCAATCGGGACACACAACGATCTGAGTGTGAAACTCGATGTCGTGGGAAGCGAGAAAATCCAGAAACTGAGAGATGGGAGCGAGGTTGCGGCGTCCCAGCATGCGCGCGCGCAATTCCGGCTCCGTCGCATGAACCGAAATGTAAAGAGGGCTGAGACGCTGGCGCGCGATCCGCTCCAGATCGCAGCCGCTCAGGCTGGTTCCCGTGATGTAATGACCGTAAAGAAAGGAAAGCCGATAATCCTCGTCGCGGAAATAGAGGGGTGGGCGCAAACCGCGCGGCAATTGGAGAACGAAACAGAATGGGCAGCGATTGGCACAGTGTCGCGGCTTGAACGGCTCGAGCTCCCAGCCGAGAGTCTCATTCGGTTTGCATCGGGTGTCCGCCTCACGTATCTCTCTGCCGCTTCGCCATCTCAGTCGCAACCGCTGAGCGCTGGAATAGAACCGAACGTCAAGCTGGTCTTCGACGGCATGGCCGTTGATCGCAAGAAGAACGTCACCGGCTTGAAGGCCAATCCTTTCCGCGAGGCTGCCCGCCTCGACGTTGGTTAGACGTACCCCGGCTTTCCTAGCCATATTGCTGCCGCTGATTCCCATCCGGACTGCGCGTCCCCGAAAACATCCGAGAAGGTTCTTTAAGGTATCTGGACGATTCCCGTCGAAGAAGTCGGATCGAGAATCTCGGTCACTCGATAAATGCGAGTATGCTCGAGCGAGCTGCCCGCATCTGCATCAGGCCACGGAGTCACGCGAAGTTTAACCCGGCGCTCGATCCCGTACATTCCAATGTGAGAGCCGATTGTCACCGTGTCGCCAAGCGGCTCCCTTGCGCGACTTATCACGACACTGTTGAGGCCCTTTTCGCGCAGCCACTCCGCCAAGCGGTTGTCCCGCAACGCCACTTGATACTCAAAGCTGTTGGTCAGCCCATCAAGATTGATGCAATGCTGATGCGAGACACTGCCGACAATGCCACAATCACCTGAGGCAAAAACCAGCGTCCCGGGCTTCAGCCGCCTCAGGTCCCGGGCGACGTCATATCCCTCGACGAAACGGCTGGGCTTGAATATCTTGCCGCGCGCCGAAACGACCAGCATGGCCATGCAGCCAATGATCGCCATACGCCGTAGCAGCCTGTCGCTGATGGACGGGACCAACGAGCCAAATCGCTCAAGGAAACAGGGCACAATGATCCCGCCTGAGAAAACAACGAACGTAAAATACCAATTATAGGTCTCCGGTCCGCCATGAATCAGCACCCCCACCAAATACAAAACGCTGCCCAAACTCACCCATGCTGGCAGGGTCTCTGCAATCAATTGCTCATCTTCCCGCCCCTGGCGCAGGCGTGTGACGAAAGAGCCGATAAGTCCCAATCCCAGGAAGGCTGTGGGAATGGAGAGAAGAAAGAGAAAACTCATCGGTATCTTCAAGGAGAAGAAACCCGTTCGTCCGGCTTTGGCCATGGCACTGACCGGCAACAAGTGATGCCACGTCCATAGGTTGTAGAGAAGATATAAGCCGATCAGAGCAGCCTGGATGTAAATCAAAGTGAACAACCAATGAAGTGCGCGTCGGCGTAGTTGCGCTCCTCCCCGGAGCCATAAAAGGAAGACGACCAGATCCAGCGCCGCCAACCAGGGAAGAGAATCAATTCGCGCCAGAAAGAACATGCCGCTCAGCAAACCGCACGCAACAGCGCGACCGGCGCTCAGATCGGATTTCTCCCGCGCGAAACAGGCCGCAAGGCCAGCGAATACCAATGCGGCCAGTGGTGACTCCAGACCGTATATCGTGGCCAACCCCAGCGACGATGCGATCCAGTAAAGACTAAGAGTGGCAAATCGGACGCTCCGCTGGCGAAGCGTGCGACATAGAAGAATTCCCGCTAGGGCGAGGAATAGTGTTCCCGCGGCCGCACCGACACGCACTAACGTTTCCAGCTCTCGAACCACTGACCCCATAGGGATCAGCAGAAGTTGCCAGAGCGGATGATAGCCGTTGGTTGGGTTGATACCGTCGAAAGTGGACCCTTGCCCTCTGCTCCAGTTGCAAGCGATGCCGAAATAGTAGAATGCGTCATCGTGCACGAAGCGGAGTACGACATTTCGCATCGAGCCCAACAGCAGACACCCGGCGGCTGTGGCCATGATCGTCAGGAAGTACAACCAGGGGATGACACCCGAATCGAAACAGTGGTCGCTCGGAGCAGGAGGACTCTGCGGGCTTATGAGCATTGGAAGGTCGTCCACCTCCGAGAATCAAAGCCCGACCTTCGCTGGCCGTAGCATGAGGACAGATGTCAACCGGAGAACCTCGGCGTCCCTGAATGCGTAATGACAGTACATGTCAGAAAAGCCATGTTTCAAGCGGTTTTGCGCTCCTCAATGTAGAGGGGCGCATCTCTATTTCGCTATCAGAATGATCAGAACCGGGCACAAACTATCCCCGACGAGGTCTGCCGCCCATCTCACTTCTCACGCCTTCGCCCCGCTGCGGGCCGGCTCTTGGGCCTCGGTTACCAGAATCCATACTCCCGTGCGATAATAGCCAAGAACCGAGATCAAGCAAAACAGCCCCGTCAGAACAGACAACACTTGGATGGTCACGCTCAAACCGGAGAAGCGGAAACCATGCGAAGCCAGGAGATTAGCCAGACAGGCAATGAGGATCGTCACCATCTGGAAAAACGTCGTCACCTTGCTCGCAACAATCGGGCGGAACTGCATCGTCGGGCAGAACCATTTCACGATGCCCGAGCCGAGCATGATCAACAGGTCGCGATAGCTCACCGCGACGGTCAGCCACGCGGGAAAGGGGAGAAGTGTATTCGGGCTGGCGGTCAGAACAATGAAAGTCAACGTCAAGAGGAATTTGTCCGCCAACGGGTCGAGGATGCTGCCCAGAACGGTCTGTTGCCCGTAGTTGCGGGCGAGGTAGCCGTCCACGCCATCGGAAATCGCTGCGACGGCGAAAATACCGAACGCCAGCCCGTAGCGCGCTTCGTAGAGCGCCCACAAAACGACCGGTATGGTGATCATCCGCGCGATCGTGATTTTGTTGGCTAGCGTCATGTTCGGTATTCTGACTGTTCGGAGTCCAGGCTTTACCCTGTTGCCTGCCCGACAAGACTGGACACCGAACCAATTGGACTTCGGGCTCACAAATCGTGCTCAGCGCTCGATGACCTTGTCACCCCGTTTGATCTCGCCTTTCTTGCCCCGAACAAGGGCGATGGAGAATTTCGCGTCCACGCGGGTGACCTCAATCTCACCAATGGGTTTTTCCTCGGACGACAGGACCTCACCCGTGTCGGGGTCGGTCAGAGCTTCGCCGACAGAGGCGATCCTGAACCGGTCGCCTTCGCGGACGTCGGTTTCCGCCCCGGCATTGAAATAGACCTCGTCGCCCGAGGCCTTGATCACGCGCGCCGCCCAGGGCACCTTGGCCGAATCGGCGACGATCCGTTCGAGCGCCTTTTGAATAAGTTCGCGTGTCACGAAACCCAACGTGCTGCTTTGCGATTTCTGATCATCGAAGCGGAAATAGCCGACGTCCACGCCGATCTCTTTGCCGCTGGTCACTTTCTCGGCCGAGACGCTTTCGGAGGCAATGACAACAGCCGTTTCGGCGTCATAGATGCGCATGTCCATTGCCACGCGGATGCTGCTTCGCGAGCGGCCGACATCCACCGGACCGATGCCGAACCGGCGACCGCTCTGCGACTGGTCGTCGAAATCGGTGATCTCGGCTTTGACCATCAGTTGCGCCCCCACGAGGCCGCCCGTCTTGGGACCCGTGCCCTTTGCGACACGACCCGAAGCGGCGAGGTCCTGTTCGGCCAGAATGCCGCCCAGATTCTCGCGTTCGACGACGATGAATCGGTTCGTGTTCCGCAATTCGGTGATGAGCATGGCATGAATCTGATTGCCGTAACCCGCCAGGCCCGCACCTCCCACAGCGACACCGATCGGCGCCACGGCGATTCGCTTCTTGAGCAAGCGGACAGGTTTTTTCACAACGGTCACCGAGGGTGGAACCGCCTCTGTCTTTGCGGGCGATGTTGTGTCGGCTACGGTCCCTGCTATCGCCGGCTTAGTCTTTGCTTCTTCCGTATAGAAGCCCAGGGTTGTGCTGCGCCGGGGCGTAACGTCCTTGACCTTGCCCGACTGGCGCAACTCGCCGGCCTTTTCATCCCAGGATTGCGCCAGGTTGGGCTGACCCATCATGCGATAAGTCCGGGCGTAGCCCTGATAGACACGATACAGTCGTGTTGGGTCATTTTTCACTTTCGCCTCGGCAACCCGGAAGAAATTGATTGCCCAACGAAAGTTGTTCACTTCGGCGGATCGTTCCCCATAGAGAATCTGCTGGTCCACGTCGTCGGGTTTCATGTTCCAGACCCGGCCGTATAGCGTTACTGCGTCGGCCTTCTTGCCTTCGGCCCAAAGTTTTTCGGCCTTTGCAACAGCCTCTTCATAGGTCTCGCCCCAAACCGTCGGCGGCAAGACCAACATCACGAGAGACCAGAATGTCAGGGTAGCTACGGCATATGAATGCTTCATTTCGTAATCCTCCTGTTTGCCCGAGAATACTTGCTACGGCGGAGGTTCGGGAAGACAACACGCGGGATGCATACCTACCGGCCCTGCCGCAACGGCGGTCCTGTCGCCTTGATTCACGACATGTCTATCCTGCACATCAAGGGAGGGGAATTCCACTGAAAACGCCACATATGCCCCCAACAGCTGCCATTATCCATTTGCTTCCCTCGCAAGATACAGGCAGCATTGCCGGCGAGTGATCGTGGTTGGGACTCGGCGTTGCACACTGATGAGAGAACGCACTACAAGGCTGATTCTTCGGAACAGATTCTGTGATCTGGTCGTCGTGGTCATCGTGGCGCAGATGATCTGGCTTCGTGATGGGGTATCCGGGACACTCGCGGCCGAGGCAGCCGCCGAAAAGCCGCAAGTCACGATCCGATGCCTCACATCGGGGCCGAAACATCATTTCTTCGGCTACTATGGAATCACTCCTTGGAACAAGTCGGGGAAGTGCCTGGTCTGCCTGGAAAGCGACTTCCAGGACCATCTCCCATCGCCCGACGAGCCGGCAGCGGTTGGTCTTGTGGATGCCCGGACGGGAGAGTTCAGAAAAGTGGGAGAGACGCGCGCCTGGAATTTCCAGCAGGGCGCCATGCTCCACTGGAACCCGCTCAACCCCGAACACGAAATCATCTTTAACGACCGGAAAAATGGAGAGATCGTTTCGGCGGTGCTGGACGTTCGTTCCGGCAAGAAACGCTTTCTTCCCCGAGCCGTCAGCGCCGTCAGTCACAACGGCCAGTGCGCCCTGAGTCTGACTTACGGTCGCTTGACCCGCATGAGGCCTGTCGTGGGCTATCCGGGGGCCAAGGACCCGAATCCCGAGTCGCCACACCCGGACAACGACGGCGTCTTCTTGATGAACCTGGCAACAGGGGACTCGAAGCTGGTTGTTTCGATTGGCGAGGTCTATCGGCGGCTGGTCGGTAATCACCCCGAGCTGAAAGAACGACACATGTGGTTCAACCATACCGTCTTCAACAAGGACGACAGCCGGTTTTTCTTTTTGGCGCGTTGTTGGGAGCCCAAGCCGAAGGTGCATCTCCAATCCGCCATGTTCACTTGCAAGCTCGACGGCTCCGACCTGAGAGAAGTCATTCTGTTTGGAAAGGGAGTCTCTCACTTCGATTGGAGAAATGCCAAAGAAATTCTGGCGACCTTTGAGTTGGACAAGGACAAGAAAAGCCACGTCCTTTTCACCGATGGCCTGAAGGACTACAAGGTTATCGGCGAGGGATTTCTCGCGGGCGACGGGCATTGCAGCTTCGCGCCCGACGAAAAATGGATCGCAAACGATGGGTCTTCCGGCAAAGGCGAGAAATCGCTGATGATCTACAATATGGAAACAAAGGTGGGCGCGCTCCTCGGGACATTCCCGATGAAGAACTACGCAAGCGGCGATCTGCGTTGCGATTTGCATCCACGCTGGAATCGCACGGGCGATGCCATCTGTTTCGACGCCCTGGAAACCACGAACCGGACGCGGCAACTGCACGTCGCCGACCTGGATTTCAGGAGATAGATCAGGGTGGGTTTGCCAGATCGTGGCACGGGCATCTTGCCCGTGGGTCAGCGGTTCGTGTTCGCAAAGTATCTTGAGAATCATGGGCAGGATGGCCATGACGCCCTGAGGGTGAAGAGTGAACACGAGAGATAGACATAAAGGAGAGAACCATGGGTAAACTTCTCTACATTCAGGCATCGCCGCGAGGGAAGCGTTCCTATTCCCTGGCGGTTGCGGACGCGTTCGTCGAGTCGTATTGCGGAGTCCACCGCTGTGACGAGATCGCGAAGTTGAACGTCTTCACCACACACCTTCCCCCCTTTGATGGCCTGGCGGTCCAGGCAAAATACAGCATCCTTCACGGACAGAAACATTCGCAGGAGGAAATGGCCGCCTGGAAAGCGGTCGAGGCGGTCATCAGCGATTTCCGGTCGGCCGACAAATATGTTCTCGCTGTGCCGATGTGGAACTTCGGCATTCCCTACCGGCTGAAGCAGTATCTCGATCTGCTCATTCAGCCCACCTACACATTTTCCTATTCGCCGGAAGAGGGCTACAAGGGATTGCTTGTCGGCAAACGGGCCTTCATCGCCTATGCGCGGGGTGGAGAGTATCCTGCTGGCACGCCGGCCGAGAGCTTCGACTTCCAGAAGAAATACCTCGAGACCGCATTGGGCTTTATGGGTATCAGCGACGTTCAGTCTGTGGTCGTTGAGCCTACGCTCCGGGGTGCCGATCTCGCGGCAGCGAAGCGCGACGCCGCTATCGCCAAGGCCCGCGAACTGGCGAAAGTGTTCTGATCAACACTTGGGGGTGGCGCTTCCTGCGCAAGTGAGTGAAAGATGGGAGAAAGGGAACGCCGCCTGTTCAGCGTTGATCCTTCCGCCTTCATCTTTCAGAAGCCACGCTCTTCGAGCTCTTCGTCGCTCAGGCCAAAATGATGGCCGATTTCGTGGATCAGCGTCTGTCGCAATTCGCGGTGCAAATCCTCGCGGTTGTGGCAGAGCTTGGCAATGTTGCGGCGGAAAAGAACGATGCGATCCACCTCGGGGTCAGGCGTCAACGAAGACTTACGGTCGAGAGGAGTTCCGGCGTACATTCCGAGCATCAGTGGGTGCAGCCGACCGATGGCGGATTCGAGCACCTCGTCGCTGGGCAGTTCTTCGATCAACACCGGCACTTCGAGTGCGGCGCTGCGCATATCGGGCGGAAATTCCTCGAGGACCGCGTCATAGGTGTCGCGCACCTCGTTCTCGTCAATCTTCGGCGGGACGATGAAGCGCTTGGAGTCAAGCCGTGCCGCCCGGCGAAACAGGCTGTCGGCGCGCTCGAAGTCGGCCCGTCGCTCGGCCAGCAAGCCACGATACCAATACAGCTCCGCCTCGATTTCGGGATAGGCCGGCAACGTCTCGAAAATCATCTCGGTCTCATCGAACCGGCACAAATAGAACAGGGTAATGGCCAGATCGAGACGGTCGAGGTCCGGCGCGATTCGCGCGGCCGTATCGAACGCCTGTCGCGCGCGCTCATAATCGCCAAACTCCAGCGAGCAGCGCCCGACCAATCTCAACAGGCTCAGGCGCTGATCGTGATTCAGGCTGGATTGACGCGACAAGAGGGGACGCACCAAATCGAGCGCCTCCTCGATATGGGCCGCGTCATACAGCTCGTAGGCTTCGTCCAAGAGGTCTTTTGCTTCGGCCACTCCTGCCGTCTCCTTCCAAAACGTTTTCGTTTGATTCTGCCGCGATCGTCAAAACGGATACGTCGAAGTTAAACACAGCGGCGTCCGGATGGCAACAGATTTCCGCATCCCACTTCGCACCGATTGACCTTTCCGAACGGTTCGTCGGCGTTAAAGAAACACCCTTTCGGTAGTACAGCCATCTTGCCTGTGAAGAAAACATGGGCAAGATGCCCATGCCACATCAACTTGGAGACCTAACCCATGGCATTTGTTGAGATTCTCTTCTGGGGTGCTGTGCTCCCCATCACTCATAAAGGTTCCAAGTCATTGCGCCGGTGCGAGAGTATCCGAATTCGATCGGCCCGATATCCACCTCGGTCCCGAAGACACGAGGATTGCCGAGGTAGTCGAAAGAGGGAAGCAAGACGCCCTGCCGCGTTCCTGCGTTGATCCACGAGCTGCCCGGCGTCAGAGAGAAATCACCGGCGGGCGGGTTCGCAAATTGATTAGTGGATACCGCATTGCCTGAGCAATTGGGCAGACCGTTGAGCTGGGCCGCAGTGGTGGCATTGACCATTCCCTCGACCAGATTGGCCTCTTCAAGGATGCTAAAGTAGCGGTTATTCTTCGCCTTGAAGGCCGACGTATTGACGTAGAAAGCTTTGCATTCTCCAAAAACAGAATTGACGATCTCCAGCGAGTAGGTGGACGGCGCATCGCAGGCCATCGTGGCGGCATAGCCGATGGGGTGATGGAGCAGGACACTGTTGACCATTCGGAAAGGCCCATCCTTCACAATGATGGCCCCGTCGTTGATGTCGGTCACACTATAGAGAATCGAGTTGATTAGCTCACCGTTGCGCCAGAATTTGACGGCGTTTCGGCCCGTTCCCTCGACGTAACAATTGACCACCGCAACATTATACGCCTTAAAGTCCATGCCATCGTCGTTGATGTTCACAATCCGGCAGTGGTCAATGAGAACCTTGTAGCTGTTCACCACAGCAAAGGCATCATTGGCGCTGTCGCCGGGCGGCCCGGACTCGTTCACCACGTTGAAGTGGCTGACCCTCAGGCTTTTCACGTTGGCGTCGTTTTCATCGCCGATGTTGAGGGCCAGGTCCACACCCTCGACAGAGATATTTGCGAGGATGAGACCGTCAATCTGGTAGTGAGCGGCTTCGGGATGATCGAAAAGTACCTTGCCGGGGCCATAGACATCGTCATCGAGATAGGCTGTTTCAAAGAAGATTCGCGGGTAGCCAGGCTCGCCGTTCCGCCGCTTGAACTGTCTGGCCGTGATGTTCTTGATGACAAGATTGCGAATGGGTGGAGTGGCCAGCGGCGAGCCGGGGTTGAAGATCACCGACCAGCCTTCGAAATTCAGTCGGTCGAATGTGATGTTCTGGTAGAAGCCGAAGAATTCGAAGGCGCGTTCATTGCCGGAATCGGTCGGATTGCCTGGCCAGTAGAAGGGCCGGATTGTGGCCTGCTCATTTGGGTAAGCGGTAATATAGAGATTGCCGCGGGTGATCTGCTGGTAGGGGTCAAATGGCGCGCCCTTGAAGTGGTGAATGCCACCGCGCAGATAGATCGTGAGCGGCGTGGCGGGGTGAGCATTGGCGTACTCGATCGCCTTGTCGAGATGGGCAAAAGGGGCGTTGATCGCCCCGCTGTTCTTGTCGTCCCCGCCGGTCGCGGCCACATAGACGGCGCTGGCGGGGCGTTGAAACGTATCGGCGGGAATGTCGCCGGGGTCGAGATACTGACAGGCATCGAGGATTTGAGTCAACGATGGCTCGGCGCTAAGGCGGGCATTCCAGATCACCGCCACAGCCGTAACACCCAGGCACAGAAGGACTCGATTCGCCAGACGGCAGACCTTTGACTTGATTGATTTCCTGTTCATTTTTGCGCCCCCTCATACGAAAATTCGCTCGGGGTTCAGCCTGTAGTCTATGGAGAAATTGTGCCGGTGGCCGCCCATTCGCAGGCATTTTGGAGCAGCCGCATCATTGCTGGTGTCGAAAACGCTTTGACATCGTGGCCAAGCGGCGTGTGAAAGACGCGTCCCTTGCCATAGCGCAAGACAAATCCCATCGGCTCATCCTGCCCCGTCTTCTTGGATCGAGCTGTCAGAAGCACCTCGATCTCCGGCTTTCCCATGAGGCAGAAGTAAAGCTCGTCGGTAATCTCAAAATCATCGAGACCGCGCGTGATGGGGTGGTCCTTTCCTGCAATGTGGACGCGGAATGGGCCAAGAGGATCGTGTGTTTTGCTGCGGTCCCAGACCCGCCCGACCAAATTGACATATTCGGGCCAATCGCCGAAAGCGCCGCATGCGAAATGGAGAGCGACCAGACCCTTGCCGCTCCGAACGAATTGCGCCAGCCCTTCAAGCGCGGCTCGACTTGGCGACGATGTCTCCCAGTTCATGTAGTGAAGGACGACCACATCGTAACGTTCCGCGAGACGGGTGGCCATGACTTCGGGATCTTCGCAAACACGCACGTCGAATCGCTTGACGGCTTCCAGTGCAGAACGGACCACTGGGGTTGTCTGGCGCCACTTGTGGCCCGGGTAGTCGTTGCCCGTGACAATGAGGACGCGGACCGTTTTCGCCGGCGTCGCCGTTTGCGCAGCCGCCGCTACCGTTGCCAGAAACACCCATGCCATCAGACCTCGAATCATGGCTCCATTTCCTCCAGCGAAGGCATTCGTCTTCGCGTTTGATGTGCCACACCCGCCGGAAGAAATCAACCCTTCGTTTTGGACTGGGTGCGTCTTACGATTTCGCAAGATGGCGATGATATTGGAACCTTACCGTAGGGCGCAGCCCGCCTTCAATGTATCGCGCGGGATGCCAAATATCTTGACAACGGCGCAGCCGCCGCCAAACGATCCGAGAGGTCTATCTCGCAAGAAAATCACAGAAAAGAGGACTGGAACGATGAGAACGATGTTGCGATGTGCAGTGTTGCTGGCCTTGGTGATTAGCGTTTCGGCGATCTTCTCAGTCGTGGCGGCGGAAACAAGCGCAAAGAAACCCACCCTCGCGGTGATCCCCAAGGGCACAACTCACGAATTCTGGAAGTCCATTCATGCAGGTGCGGTCAAGGGTTCACGCGAATTGGGTGTCGAGATCATCTGGAAAGGCCCGCTCAAGGAAGACGACCGCGAACAGCAGATCAAGGTAGTCGAAAACTTCGTTGCTCGTGCCGTGGATGGGATTGTCCTGGCCCCGCTTGACGACAAGGCATTGGTGCCGGTCGTTCGCGACGCCGTTGGTCGCAAAATCCCTGTCGTGATCATAGATTCCGATCTCAAGTCGGAGGACTACGTCAGCTTTGTCGCCACAGATAACTATAAGGGTGGTGTGCTCGGAGCCAGACGGTTGGGCACCCTGCTCGGCGGCAAGGGAAAGGTCATTCTCCTGCGCTACGCCGAAGGCTCAGCAAGCACGATCCAGCGCGAAGCCGGTTTTCTCGATACGATTAAGAAAGAGTTTCCGGGGATCGAGGTGGTCTCCTCGAATCAGTATGGGGGCGCGACGACCGAATCGTCCTATAGAAAGGCCGAAAACCTGCTGGTCCGTTTCCCGAACATTGATGGCATTTTCTGTCCCAATGAGTCCACCACCTTTGGCATGCTCTTGGCGCTGCAAAGCGTCGGCCAGGCAGGCAAGATCAAATTCGTCGGTTTCGACAGCAGCGAGAAACTGGCCAAGGCGCTACGTGCCGGAGAAATCCACGGTCTTGTCCTTCAACACCCGTTCCAGATGGGCTATCTGGGCGTCAAGACGATGGTTCAGCACCTGCGCGGCGAGAAGGTCGAAAAGCGAGTGGACACCGGCTGCGAAGTCATCACCGCCGAAAACATGGACCAACCCGAGCAGAAAGAACTCCTGACGCCCGATCTCTCGAAGTGGCTGGAGTGAAGGGAAGTCAGAGGCAAGAGGTTCGAGGCAAGAGAAACACGGTCGCGGGGGCGGTTCACGGACCGCCCTTTTTATTGTAGCACGGGCATCCTGCCCGTGAAAACCATGGGCAAGATGCCCATAGCACTTGCGTTACGGGGCCGATGGTGCTGGCTTGCTTTGACCCGCCATTGTGGGCAATTCGCGCGAAGGCAAAGGAACGCGGGCCAGCTTGCGGAAAGGACCGGCGGCCAGAGACTTCGCCAGCTTGCTCGGCTTGTGATTTGGAAACAGCGCACCGTACGAGAAAAGCGACACGCCGTGCGCGCCAGCCAGCCGCGCGATGTTGATCTGCTCGATCAGAGCGCGCGGATCGTCCGTGACTTGCTGATCCGTTGGGACGCGCGGGTCTTTGCCGGGCACTTTCAGTCCCGCCAGAACCAAGCCGCCGCTCCCGTAGCCGACGTATTCGGTGACACTGCGAGCGATGTCGGCGCTCTCGCGCGTGTAGATCATTGGAAACGCCGCCTCAATCTTCCCCTCGGCCATCCACTCCAGCGAACGCTGCATCAGTTTGTCACGCCCATGGAGCGGGTCGCGCGACACCGATGCCGTGATCATCAAGTGGGGCTTGATCTTCTTGCACTCATCGTGAATGCGGCGGACCACCTCGCTGACCTGCTGGCCGCGCCATTTCGTCCAAAGGTCGGGCGCTTCGTCGGGCGTTTTGCCGGTCTCCTCGCGGAACCGGCGAAGACTCACTTGGTCGTACGAGTAATCGCCAATGTCGGGATAGCGCACATAGTCGAGATGCAATCCGTCAACGTCATAGCGCTCGGCGACCTCGCGAAATACGGAAACCATATAATCCTTTACCTCGGGAACGGCCGGATTGAGAAATGAGTAATAGTCTCTCTTCTGCGGCGAGAGATCACGATCCCACGGGATCATCTTGCGACCCTGACGGTCGGCCACGAACCAGTCTGGATGGCGTGTCCAAACTTGCCCGACCTCGGGCGGCGGGTATTTCTGGCTCATCCAGCCGGGAAACACGTTCATGTAGGCGTGCAACTCGACACCCTTGCGGTGGGCGCGCTCGATCGCCAGGGCCAGCGGATCAAAGCCTGGATCGCGGCCCGTGGTCAGTGGGCCGCTGCTGGTCAGCTCCCACGCCCAAGGCTCGATCGAGGAGCGATAGAAAGCAGTGGCACTGCCGCGCACCTGGAAGAGAATCATGTTGAAGCCTGTGCGGGCGCAGTTGTCCACGATCCGGCGGATGTCGTCGGGCGTTTTGTAGTCCCACCGTGTTACCCAGATGGCGCGACCCTCGGCGGCACGCATCGCCCGGTCGCGAAGGCTTTGTTCGTCATAGATGACGCGCTGGCTTCGTACCGGCGGTCGCGCACATCCCGCTGTCAGCGCCATAGTCACCAGTATAACCGAAAACCGCGAGCACAAACGACCAACGTGGCTTGCTTCAGCTCCCGTTCTTCCCGACGCGACGATCATTTTTCCTGTCGCCTCTCTTTTCATTACCAGACCACCAAGACACGAAGACACCAGGAAATGCAAAAGGAATGATGTAGAGTTTGGAATCTAAGAGCGGCTAAAAGAACGAGAAGGTCTTGCTGTCCCAGCGGGACAGAATGACAATAGCCCAGCCTTTCAAGGCTGGGAAAGAGCGCGCGAACGAGCTGTTTGAGTCCCGTCGGGACGGCTGAAAGAGTCATTTTCCTTGTGCCTTTCAGTCGTCCCTACAGGACTCGGTCCAAGAGGGGAAGGCTCCAGTTCCCAGCCTTAAAAGGCTGGGCTATTCTCGTTTGGTCCCGACGGGACCAAGGCAAAACGCATTCTTTTAGGCGCTCTAAACCTTGAGACTTGACAGTTGAATTTCTCTTACTTTCTTTTTTCGGCGATGGCCGTCTTGCTGACCCCGCGCAGGAGAAGACGTCCCTTTGAGAGGCGATGCAACAGTCGTCCCACCCAGGACGACGCGAAAGAAATGAGGCGCGGTCCCCAAGGCAGAGGTCGCGTCGCGGCATCAATTTCAATCCATACAGTCTCAAACCCGGCTTCGCGAAGCATCCGAGTCAACACCGAAGGCGAGTAGTCGAACAGGTGATAGGGTGGGTCGTAAAGCTCGGTTCGACAGCCCAGCCGGGTTAGCGCTTTCACAATGGGCGTGGTGTCGGGCACGCGCACAAGGCAAAGGCCGCCGGCTTTGAGCGAGGCGTGAATCTTGCGAAGTCCTCCCAATGGGTCAGTCAGGTGTTCGAGAACGTAGAACATCGTCACCACGTCGTAGTGAACAAGGGGCAAGTCGGCTGTTGCCAGTGTCGCGGTCTGAACCTCGAGCCCTTTTCGATGACAGGCCGCGACTGCCGGCTCGCAGATTTCGATCCCCGCCACCTGCCAGCCCGCGCCGCGCATGATGTCCAGAAAACAGCCATAGGCGCAGCCAACGTCGAGAAGTCGCCCGCCCGAAGGGCAGCGTTGGATCAATCGTCTTCGCGTGGCGCGATAGAGACCCGCCATCACGCGGTTCCAGTTCGCGACATCGTCCGGATCGTTCGGCAGATAGTCCTGATAGGAACACATCAGCCATTGGGGGGTTGGTCGCGGGTTGAGATAGACCAATCGGCAGTGGCGACATTGCACCATCCGATAGCCGCGCTGCACATCCACCACCGCATAGTCATCGGCCCCGCATAGGGAGCACGTGACGGCAATCGTTTCGGCTTGCTTGAGAAGCCCGTCGCGCTCACGCGATTGGCCACGGAGCGCCCTCTGGTTCCCTTGTATGACTCGCATCAAATCGCTTCCATGCGCAAAAGCCCTACCGCCCTCCCCGTCCTCGACTTGTATTTGTTTACGGAGAAGTTTTAAGAAGCGCAAGTAGAGATGATCGCGACAGCAATCCGCCAGATGCTGGCGGCCGGCAAGGTCACGCTCCAACTATCCTGGGGCTGTTACGCCGGAGCCCTTACCAGTTTGGCGCAAGCTGAAGATTATGACAAAGGCCAGCGCATAGAAGGCCAATCCCACGCTCATCATGGCTTTGAATCCGAAATTCAACGCCAAGACCAGCGAAAGAATGGAAGCAAACACCGAGAAGGCTCCGTTCACACCCCATCCCCACGGTACCAGGTGCTCGTGGAATTGCCGGACAATCTGCATGCCCATGGGGAAGCACATACCCATGAGAAAGCCTGGAGGAAAGATGATCAGGACCGCCGTCAGAATCCGCAAAGGTTTTTCGAGCCACATGAGATGGGTAAAAGAGTCGTAAACGAAAAGAACGTAGAAGAGCACGATAACCAGAATACCCGCGAGCACGACAAGCAGCTTTCGGGGGGCTGGCGTCCGCGCCCAGACCCCGGAGGCAAAACTCCCCAATCCACTGGAGAAAAGAAGACTGGTGAGGACCAGAACGAACGAATAGGTCGGATGGCCGAGGAAGATGGTCAACCGCTGAATGAGCGAAATCTCGATGAGGATATATCCCACGCCCAGCCCGACGAAGTAGGTCAGACTGCGGAGACGATACGGTGCCTTACGAATTGCCACGTTTTGGCTGAGATAGAGAGGTAGGAAGATAGTGAGTAGCCCGAGAAAGCCGAAGCTGAGGAACATCCCATAAAGAAGCGGAAGGGCAAGCCGGCGCGCGGCGTGGTCGCGGGGATCGGACCGAAAACTGTCGCGAAAGTAACGCATGAAGAAGAAAAAGGGACGATTATCCGTTGGAGGAGCGAGGTTCTTTGGGTAGGCCGTGATGAGCTCCGTCCTGTCCGATAGGCCATGGGCCTGCGGATTGATCAGCAACCGGAACAGCTGTGCGTAGTCAGAGGCCTCGAGATCCGGGTCGCCAACGTGGGGAGCATAAACCACGCTGAACGGGCCTTGCTTTGCCGTGGCGAGAGTAATGCTGGTCTCATCCGGGGTGAAAACGCCATTCTTCAGAAGGACCGTCGCCCGGCGGTATCTCCGTCTCGGTTCCACGGCAACGATCAAGCGATTGTCAACGTCGTTCACGCCTTTCTGAACCAGATACTGGATCAACATGTTGGTCAGGCGCAGAGCCTCGTCATAGTCGTAATAGCGCGTGATGGAAAGAATCCCGTCCGGCTTGAGGTGCCCGACGTAATCCTCGATGGCTTCGATAGTGTAAAGGCTGTTTTCATTAAACATGTAAGCGCCAGAGGCGGCCGCCGTCCAGCTGTCTATCATCGTAATTTGAATCGCGTCGTAGAGGTTTGGGGATCCGGCCACGAAATTGCGACCTTCCGCCAGATGCAACGTTACACGCGGGTCTTCAAAGATGTGACCAATGAAGCCGGCATAGACCCGGCTGACCAGTTCAATGATCACCGGATTGATCTCGACAGCGGTAATTCGCTTTTGAGCAAACAAGAGCGCGGCGAGCACGTCCATGCCGCCCCCGGAGCCGATAATCAGGATGTCCGCACCAGGCTTGAGGTGGTGAACGAGTTGCCGCGAATCGCGGCTCACATAATCCAGCTTCGAGAAATCACCGTCGAATTCATGTAAAAGGGTCGGAGCACCTGCATCGTTGGTCACCTGCATGGACTGGTAGAGTTGTGCGTCAGGGTTTCCCCGGGAGGGGGCAAACACGGCCACCCGAGAGATCGGGCTCCATTTTTCATACACCTTGTTGTCCTCACGCATTTGGGCGGAAGCGATACTATAGCTCTTGACGCTAACAACCTTGAGCAAACCCAAACGATCGTTGCTGAGAAACAGGACGAGAAAAAGCGCCGCCATTACTGCTGACAGAGTCCGCAGCTGGGAAGTCTTCAGGCCCCGAGCGAACAGCCACGCAGCCGCGCAGGCCCCCATGGACACGGCAAACGTGATGGCTGGGGCGCTGAAATGGTAAAGAAGAGGAACCACAAGCAGGCTTCCCAGCGACGCTCCAACAAGGTCGCTGAAATACACGGTGCCGATTTGGGCGCCATAGCGAAACAGGGCGATCGTGATGCACATCCCTGCGCAGAAAAAGGCCGCGAACAAAATCAACAACTCGAAGCCCAAAACCGAGTAGAATCCCACGTCGGAGACGCTGTATCCCGACAAGTCCGCATGCAGATGGAAACTGATAGCCAGCGGTGTGGCACTTCCGAACAGAAGCGCGAAAGCAGTCAAATAGCTAGCGTAGTCCTCTCCGGCGAGCCGGTCGGGCAAGGCGTAACAAAACACCCCGGCCGCCGCCGTCCCCAAAAGCGCCAACGAGATGGCCAAGAAACCAAAGTAATACCATAGGGTCACGGAAAAGATACGTGTCAGATTCACTTCCAACAGAAGGGCCGATAGTGCGATTAGCCCGACACCCGCCAGTATGCTTTTCGGGACGTGTCTCACCGTGAGCTCCTTTGGCCCTCGAAAGGGTCAGGTCTATTCAAGAGACAGTGCAATCCTGTTCCCAACGACGCCTGCAAGGAATCCCTCTACTCCGATTGACCAATACACAAATGGACAACACCCATAGCCCCGGGGCCATGAGGCAGTCCTCCGCGAGGCCGAGTGGGTGGAGCGGCAGTTTCCGAATATAGGCTGAGGCTGTTACGTCACGGCACAATCTCTGTCTCCCCGCTATCCACTAGTCATCTCGCTCTGGCCAAGGTCAAGCGAAAACCCTGCCAGATCGCCGCTTTCGGAACCTTGCCGCCGGCGTGGGTTCGCCTTATGTAGGGCAGGCGAACAAATAACCACTTGCTCTTGTACGAACGGCGGTCTCAGAATATAGAAGAGGAAGACTAAATCGCTTATTCGCGGGTTTTGTCCTATTGCGCCCAGGCAGAGGATGAGGACAACCATGGCTAACGAAAGAAAACCGGATTTGCCGCGATCACCAGACAGCCAAGCACGGATCGTTCCAAAGCCGTGGGGCGAGGAGTGGTGGTTTGCCCAGACCGACCGCTATGCGGGAAAGATTCTGGTCATCCGCAAGGGCCATCGCTTCAGCCTGCAATACCACCGCGTCAAGCACGAGACCCAATTTGTCTGGGGCGGTCGCATCCAACTGGAGATCGGTCCCGATCCGGAGCATCTCGAAACACGCATCCTCGGGCCGGGTGCCGTCACGCCGATTCCACCCGGAACGTACCATCGTCTCCAGGCGCTCGAGGATTCGCACGTCTTCGAGGTCTCGACGCCCGAACTCGACGACGTCGTCCGCGTGAGCGACGACTACCATCGCGAGGGAACGACGAATCCCTGAAAGAATAAGTTGCGAGTTTCGCGTTGTGAGTTCTGAGTTCCAGAAAAAGACTCACAAGAAGGCAGGAAAGCCGCCTCTGGGACGATCCTACCGCGCGGCCTCGGTCCAACGGTCAAGAGGCTCGATCGCGCCTGGCCATTTCGCCGACTCCGCTCCTGCTGGGTGAGGCGTCATCAAGACAGCGACCCTTGTCTTTGTGACTTTCGACGGCAAACGTACAATCAGCTTGGTGATCCCTCTGTTCTGTGCCTGCGGTGGCGGCGGACTGGCCGACATCGTCTCAAACCGTGCGCCGGCTGGCTCCAGGATACGCATGGTCAGAGCCGATTTGCCGCTCGACAGTTCTGCGACAGACTCGGCGATTTTGATCTTGGCCGGCGTCAACATTCCCCAGGCGACGTCAACGGGATTCTCGGCCTCGATCTCATCCTCGACCAAAACGTGCTTGCGGTCGAGCAGCGCCATACCGCGCCGAACGCTTTTCGCATTCTTAGTATAAGCTTTCGACAGATCAGCGACCGCAAACGCGCGCTCGGGCTTGGATGAGAAAGCAACAATCGGCGCGGGTGCGTTGGGGTCCTGGTTCTCGCCATTGATGACCAGCGTGTTGTGGCTTTCGGAGCGAAGACGGTAGTAAGTCCAGCGCTTGTTGCCGAAATAGGCGGGCAGGTTGTAATCGTCGCCGCCGAGATCCACTGCCCAGCGCTTGCCCAACGCATCCAGAACGAAACAGCCCAAATCGAGGTGGCTGTGGTTGGCTTTGTTGTCGCCGCCCTTGAAGCCAACGGAAATTGCGTTCCGATCTTCCCACGCGCTTCGGAACAACGTCACATCCACGCCTTTGAAATAAGCATCGAGCGGCAAGCCATTGGCAATTGGTCCCTCGCCGCGCGGATCGAACCACAGAAGGTCCCACGCCTCTGGAAGGCGCGTACATTGCCGCTCATACCAAGCGTAAAGAGGTTGGTCGAACTTGCGGGCCAACCAAAACATCTCGCTCGCATGGCCGCCGCCGGCGTGCGCATCGGCAAAATTGAATGACTCGTCGAATGGCCCGATGCTGTAAATCCGGAAAAGACCCGCTTTGTCGAACCCTTCCATCTTGGAAAGACCGAAATCTGTTCCCAGTGCCGACTCCAGCGCAGCGAGGAAATACACATTGTAGCGGGTGGCATAGTCCCAATAGCCCGGCCCTTCGGCCCATCCGCCATCGGGAGCGTAGGAAGCCATTGCTTTGGGGACCGAGCGCAGGGCACTGGCAACAATGGATCCGGCCAATTGGGGTTCCTCGTCGGCCACCGCCAAGGCGCCGATCGTCATGCCACCGTTGCAGACTTGATTCCAATTGAACGCCGTTTTGGCCCACCAGCCCTGGCTTTCGTAAATCTTTAGTGATCGTTTCAGGCCCTTTTCGACGAGCGCTTCGCGGATTCGCTGTCGCTCCGGCGGCGTCAGATAATCGTAGAGCCAATCGTAGCCGATTGCGAAGGCATGGGACATCTCGGCGGTGTCGAGGAAGTGCGATGGGTTCCAGTCGGGGAAATCCGCGGCGACGAAAAGCTCTTTCTTGGCGCGATCGGCAAAACGTTTCTCGCCGTCCAGCCGATAGAAAAGCGCCCAGGTCATCACGCGGATCAAGCAGCGCCGACTTTGGTGCAACAGACGTGGCCCGATGAGCCTGTGTTCGACAGGGGCCGAATCCAGCCATTCTATCGCCTGTTCCTTCAGCTGGTCATAATAGCGACGGGCCACTTTGTCGGTCGCGATCAACTTCCGCACGCGCTCGATATCCGAGTCCAAGGCGATCAGGCGAGGATGGCCCTTGCGCAACGTTTTGAGAACCTCCTCCGGCGAAGGCGTCTGGGGTGCGCCTGCTGCGCCGATGGCCGGGCTTTCGGAAAATGCGACCCCCATCAGCAAGAAAACCGCACAAGCCAACCTTTGCATGGGTGAACCTCCTCTGAATGGATAAAAAGAAGCCGAGCCAAACAAAGGCACTTCCAACTTAACGCGCAAGCGAAAACTGCCGACGTCAGACGGTGCCCGCTCGTTCATTTCACTCATCCGCGAGCGACACGGGTCTGGCAAATTGGCCTCTTTCACTGCCTCTGTTCAATCTCCCATATCTCGTTGACATGTAGGGGCGCCGAATGACGCGCGCCAGTCAGCCGCCGCGTGTCATTGCGATCCGCCCCAGGCGGAGAAGCAATCCCCTTTGGAATGCCGAGATTGCTTCGTCGTCCGCCTCAGGCGGACTCCTCGCAATGACGGCCGAGGGACATGGCGTGCCGCCTGCCTATTAAGGCGCTAAACACATACCCGTCTCAAGGCGGGCTGCGCCCTTCGCGTCAAACAAATATACAAAATTGAATAGAACGGAAACCAGAGCATACGGTCGTGCCGGATTCTCACAAGTGTTCGGAAGAATTTGATCATCTGGCGCGAGGCGATAGATCGGGGACGCTTTCGAGGGTTTGAAGCAAGGCCAGCACGGTGTGGGCGCGCGAACGGTAGCCCAACTGCTCGAGCCAGAAATAGTCGTGAAACCCTTCGGCCCACATTTTTCGGTACATGCCCCAAGGTGAGTTCTGGAACCGCCAAATCGAATCGGTGACGGGAGCTGGCATTTGCCAGGGAAAGATTTCGGTTTCGGAACGAAACGGATTGGCCTTCATTCGCACCTCATAGAATTGCCGGACCATAGGACCATCCTCGGCAGGGTTATACAGAACCGTTGCGTTGGGAGCCACAAAGGGATTGCGAAAGGCCACGGAGTAGTAGTCTATGAAGTTCTGGCTCGTGCCATAGATTTGAACCGCGACGCCACAGAACAAAAGCGCCACGTAGGCAATCCGAACGATAGGCCGTCGCGGCCCTTTCAGCAGGACACAAATCGGAAGCGCCAGGAAAACGTGAACCATGAAGATGTGGCGCGGTCCCCAGCACCATCCCCCGGGCCAGTTGATCCACTTCGAGTGAATCATCAGAAGGGTTGCCGCGAGAACCACGACGGCCCATCCCGCGGCCGGCGCCTGTCGGATGAATCGCCGGATCGCCCAAAAGAACAAGACCAACGGCGGCGAGAAAAAAAACAGCCCTTTCCCAATACTAAACAGAAAGCCGTACAGTCCAACCAGAAGCGGATTAATGAACTGCACACCCTCGGGCTGGTCCGCGTAACCGGTAGCGAATGGCGAACCGAAACGTGTCCAGTTCATCGCCAAAATGACTGCACAGGCCAGGGCAACGGGTGGCGCGAACCGGCCGATTCGTTCCCACGTCGCGCGGTTGCCGAGCAGGTTGCTCAGAACTCCACCGGCGGCCAAACCTTGCTCTTTCTGCTCTCCAGCCTCCAACTTCTCGCTTCTCACTCCTGTTTCAGGCCATAGCAAGAGAAGGCCCAGTGCCGGGAAGGCAAAAAGCGAATCGAGGCGCGTCAGCAACCCATACCCCGCCGCGCAACCGGCGAGTGTAATCCAGTGGGGCCGATTGTAGAGCTGCGCGCGAACGAGCAAGGCAAATGCCGAAAAAATGCACAGTGTCGCCAGCGTCTCTGTGAAAAACGGTTTTGAATGGACCCACGCCATCGTCCCCGCGCCATAGAGAACTGCGGTGAGGACGGCCGCTGTCCGGTCGCGCGTGAAGTCCCAGGCCAGAGCGGCCAATAGAGTCACCAACAGCGCGGCAACGAATTGGTTGAACAGCGATACGCCAAACCGTACCCATTCTTCGCGCGGTGTTCGGTTGTGATATTGCACAACGGAAAAGCCGATTGGTCGGTCGCTCGCCCAATTGGCCAGCAGACGGCCCATAAGATAGAGAGGTGTCGCAATCAACGGCTGGCCGATGCCGTACTGCGCATATTCACGGTCATCAAGACCGCGTCGGGTGGCGAAACCCTGCATTTGCTTGGGCGGTTCAATGGCAAAGGAGCCGTGCTCGACAAGCGCCTGGGTGGTGAGGAAAAGAATCTCCTCGTCGGGCGAATAGAGGTGTCCGCCCATGGTGAGTAGATAGAGGGCAAGAAAACCAGCGAAGAGAATCGCAATGGCTCGTTTCGTCATTGTGGGAGTTTTGCGTTTCAAGTTTCGCGTCTTAAGTTTCCAGCTCTTCCGAATATCGCGGAACGACGCATGGCGCAAGCATCAAATCGCGGCGACGATCTTCGGAATGCAGACGGCCTCTCTTTTCATTTGTAAATCTGTGCCATCTGCGCAATCTGTGGTTGGGCGTGAGGCGCGAGCTCTTGCGCTCCACCGATCTGAATGTGAGATAGACGAGCATGTTGACCGAGCTGTGGCCACGCCGTGAGCTGATCCTGAGCCTTGTGCGGCGCGATCTTAAGACCCGCTACAAGTCGTCGGTTCTGGGTTTTCTCTGGTCGTTTTGCAAGCCGCTGCTTCTGATGCTCGTTCTCTATGTCGTATTCGCCAAGTTTGTCCCGATCCGTTTCGACCCGCCGATGCGAACGCCCTTCGCGTTGTTCCTTTTGAGCGGCATTTTGGCTTGGGGCTATCTGGCCGGCTCAATCAACGAGGCGATGTTCTCGATCATCAATAACACAAGCCTGGTAAAGAAAACCTATATCCCCCACGAGGTATTTCCGGTTGTCACGATTCTGTCCAACTTGTTCCACTTTCTTCTGGCGTTGATCGTCTATTTCTTTCTGTTGCTGTGTTTCGGAGTTCTGCCGAGCTGGCACATTGTCTTCCTTCCCGTTGTCATTGCTGTTCAGACGTTTTTCATTCTAGGACTGGCGCTCCTGTTTTCGGCGCTGAATGTTTTCTATCGCGACATTGCCTCGATCATGGAAATCATCATCACGGCCTGGTTCTATTTTTCGCCCATTTTGTATCCGCTAAGCGAGCCACTGCGCCAAATCGTCGTGCGCGGCGGATTGCCCGGATGGCTTTTCCATGTGTACATGCTCAATCCGATGGCGGTCATTCTGGCGGCCTACCGCCGGACAATTCTTCTGCCCGCCTTCGGCGACGTCGAGATGCGAACCGCGCGTCTTGCGATCTATCTTGGCATCGCCGTGATCAATTCGGCGATTCTGTTTCTGATTGGGCGCGCGGTGTTTCGTCGCTATTCGGGCCGGTTTGCCGACGAAGTGTAGAAGTGGGGCAGGTTGTCAACCTGCCGCTGTCGCGGACCGGCGGCCTCTGCCACTTGACTATCGTTCAAAAAGCACTTTGGCGACCAAACCTGCAATGGGAGGGAAAATGCACACCGAAACCCACCGGATCGCAGCCAATCGAACACCGATAAAACTGATCTCAAACGGCAGACGGCCAAACGCATAAAGCGACCAGGCGGTCAGATAGGTTACCAGAGCGCCCTCGGCAACACCGGCGCGATAAAGCCCGGCCACAATTGGCATGGCGATATACGGTCCACCCGGTGTCATCGCGCCCGCAACACAGGCCAGCGCAATTCCCCGCCAACCCGAACCACGGCCCAGCCATTTGGCCACAAATCCACCCGGAAGCATGGTTCCGACATAGCCGGCAAAGATCCATGCGACTACCAGAAGGAGCCACGACCCGCGGAACATCGTCCACGTGGACTGCAACCCGGCCACAAAAGAACCGTCGTGCCGCCGATAGGCGATGATCATGCAGACCGCCGTTAGCACGGTGAAGATGATCGTAGAAACCAGAATCGAGATTGGCATTCGACTCTTCCTCCGGGGTTGGTTCTTGCTGATCGCGTCGCTTGGGTTGGCCATCGAAAAGGCTCCTCAACTTGAGCCCTGGGGAGAGGAGGTTTTGATACCAATCTTCATTGCCTTTGACTATCGGTTGGAGACATCGAGGATCGAGATGCGGTTCGGTTTCCCGACTCTCCCATGACACGGTCGCCCAAAGCGACCGTTGGACGCGCATGAGATGATCCAGCCGGTTCGGCCGGCGTGGAGAAAAACATTTTTACGGCCACCAGTACCAGCAGGATTGCGAAGAGACGCTGCAAAGCCGTCTTTCCGACAAGCCCCGACACGTTGGCGCCCACAAGACCTCCGATCACTGCGAACACAGCAATGTAAGCTACAACCTGCCAGTTCACGCGACCGTTGATTGCATGGATGATCGTTCCAGCCAGCGAATTGGCGACGATCACCGCCATCGAAGTGCCGACCGCCATGTGGATGTCGGGAATCCGGTCTTTCAGAAAGAATAGAAACGCCGGAACAAAAAGAATGCCGCCGCCGACTCCAAACATCCCTCCGAGAAACCCAGCGGCAAGCCCGACCAGAAGAATGAGAAGTGTTTCCATGATGAATGACGGCCTCACTTTCGGAAAGATTCTTCCATTTCATCGTCAAGTTGCCCCAAGGGAGAATCAAGCGAAAAGCCGCTATTGCAGATCGCGCGAAATCTGGGTCCAGTGCCGTTGTTGAGCCAGACATCCAGACGCGGCGTTTCCCAGTTGTATGGCTTGTCGCAGATGTCGAGGTCCCCATCGCCATCGAGATCGCCAACTTGCGACTCATGATTGGCGATTCCCGTGGCGATCACGCTTTTGGTGAAGTTACCATTGCCGTCGCCGAAGAAGATCCACATTGTGGCTTTTTCTCCGTGGCCCGGTTTGGCCATTTCCGCGCAAAAGATGTCCAGGTTTCCGTCGCCATCGAAGTCGGCCAGAACCAGGCTGTGCCCATGTACTACATCGTGCCCCAGCAGGTCGTGGCCAACCCACGAGCTACCGGTCCACTCATACCACTTCAAACGGCCGATAGCATCGCCAGGAACAAAGACGGTTTCGGCCCAGCCACCTTTTTTCAGCTGCCCTGCCGCTGCTTTGGCAAATCTCTGCCTGTCGTCAATAATATGGGCAGTATAGCTCGTTCCGCCGTTGTGCTTGAACCAGTGACCGCCGCCCACGATCTCTTCCTTTCCGTCACCATCCAGGTCGGCCTTGGCCAGTCCCTCGCTTTCTTTGCCGGTATATGCGTAGATGGCCGTGTATGGCCACGGTTGAGTGGTTTTAGGGTCGCCTGGAATCTCCGCGAGGAATAACGTTCGGGCATTCTGGTTCCAGAAAACCAATTCCTGTTTCCCGTCGCCGTCGAAGTCGCCAAAGAGTTGGTGGTGGTGCTTGTTTGCGCCGGAGTTCTTGACGGCGCGACGAGTCCAGGGTTTGGCGGGATCATAATTGGGGTAAGGGTTTTCCCACCACCAGACGTGGTTGCCTTGCGAGTCTTCGCCCATCACGATGTCGAGATCGCCGTCGCCGTCAATGTCACAAAAGGTTCCGCCGGCCTCGATAGGCAGCAAGGTGTCATCAATGACATACTTCGTCCATCCCCTCGCACCGCGTCGCAGCCATGTCATCGCGGGCGCTTTCTTTCGGCAGGCGATGACAATATCGTCAATGCCATCCTTGTCCACATCAACGACAACGCACGCCGTCTGTTCGAGGGGACCGGGTGCGGGAAGGTCGCCGTTCTTGCTCGAAAGATGGGTCCACTTGATTGTGGAACCATCCGCAGAGGGGGCGCCGCCCGTTCTGGCCACAAGTGTCGCCAGCGCCACTGTTCCGAGTAACGCGGTCCGAATCAGACGGCTGGTTCGTTTCCGTTCGTTCATTGTCTTTTCCTCCCGGATGTGTCCGCTGAAAGTCTTCGCCACAGAGGCACCGAGAACGCGGAGAAAACGGAGCTGAGCATAAAGGGTGTTTTTTCTCGGTGTTCTCTGTGTCTTTGTAGGAAATGGGACAACTATGCGCCTGTGTGCTGGTTGCCACCGGAGCGTCGTCCCATGCGTTCGGCAAATGCGCGGCGATCAAAAGCGGTGGCAAGGGCGGTTTCGTAACTGATCAGCCCTTTTTGACAATAGTCCGTCAGCGAGGCATCCATCGTGATCATTCCCTCGTCGGTGCCGGTTTGCATGGCTGTTGCGATCTGGGGAATTTTGTTCTCGCGGATCAGGTTCTTGACGCCGCGCGTGCAAACCAAAACCTCGCGAGCGGCAACCCGGCCTTTCTGACCCTTCAGTGGCATGAGGACTTGCGAAATGATTCCCTCCAGTGACATCGCCAGTTGCATGCGGACCTGCGTTTGCTGATGAGGCGGGAAAGAGTCAATGATACGGTGGATGGTTTGTGAAGCCTCGCCCGTGTGGAGCGTCGAAAACGTCAGGTGGCCCGTCTCGGCCAGAGTGATCGCGGCCTGCATGGTTTCGAGGTCGCGCATTTCGCCGATCATTACGACATCGGGGTCTTGGCGAGACGAATGGCGCAGCGCCGTCGCAAAGCATTCCGTGTCTCGTTGCACCTCGCGCTGGCTCACCGTCGCCATCTTGTCCGTATAGACAAATTCAATGGGGTCTTCGATCGTCAGAATGTGACATCGTCGCGTGGCGTTGATGTAATCTATCATGGAGGCCAGGGTGGTGGACTTGCCGCAGCCGGTCGGTCCAGTCACCAAAACCAATCCCTTGTTCATTTTCACAAACTCATAGCAGGCCGGCGGCAAGTAGATTTCTTCCATGCTTGGAATGTGATTGGGAATGACGCGCAGCGAGGCGCAAAACTGGCCGCGCTGAACGTATAGGTTGATCCTCATGCGGCAGAGATTGGGCATGGCAAAAGAGAAATCCAGTTCGCGCGTTTGTTCGAACCGTTCAATTTGCTCCTTGGTCAACATTTCATAGACGACGGCGCGGATTTGCTCGTCGGTCAAAGGGATGTCTCCGATGACGTGCAATTCGCCGTCAATACGCAGCCGCGGCTTCTGGCCCGAACGCAGATGGAGGTCCGAGGCGTTTTCCTCAACGGCCCGGCGAACCAGATTCTCGATTTTCATTCCACACCCCAGGCGAGAGTTGGCGTTGCGGATGGGAACTTTGCCCCTCCCTGGACAACGGCCTTATAGGAAGCCGCCCTGCTGATTGCAAGGAAAGATCGAACAGCGAAAGCCAACCACCAATTGTGTAGCCTCGTTCCTTCAATCTATGGAATCGGTGAAGTCTTTGGTTAGAATCAACCCAAACCAAACACCAAGCCACATGAGCCAGGCGATGCCCGAGGCGATTTTGCATCGGCGCCGCAACGGCGTGTCGCCGAACCAGACGCGAATGTTCGAAACCCCCGGCGGAATGTCCTCAATCAGAATGAATCCCGTCTCAGGACCGGGCAGAAGTCGCAGGGGCCTGTCGCCAGGCTCAATCCGTCCTTGCCAGCCGGGAAAATAATTCCAGGCGATCACCAAGGGCCGAGGCTGGCTGGATTTGTTGCGAATGGAGGCCTCGAGAGCAACGCGCCGGTTATTGTACTTGAGAATTTCAATCTGATCGTCCGCCAGCAAGGCCCCACGGGGCCACTGGGGCGGGCGATAGCGGTCGCGCCAGATGGGGCCATATTCGTCAATATCGGCTGTGAGGATCTGTGTCTTCTCCCAGTTTTCCGGCTTATACTCTTGGCGGAGTGGATACTCGCCTCGGATTCTCCCATAGAAATGTTTACTGACCGCGAAACAAAGGACGAGAACAGCGAACGCTCCTATTGTCGCCGGCCGATGGCGGTTCGGATTGACAGCCACCAGAAGCGCGGGAAGTAACAGGCAAATGCCGATCGTTGGGATGGTAAGCAGGCGCCAAGGAAACTGGGCGAATTGAAGAAGCGCAATCCGGTCCCAGAGCAATCGGCTCAGCGATGTGGTAAAAAAGATGCCGACGGCTGTCATCAAAACGATAGCAACAATTCCCGCCAGAAGCCTGCTGCTGTTGCGGCGCCTCCGGGATAGAACCAAAGTCGCAATCGCAAAGACGGTGCTGGCCAGCGCCACAACACTGACCAGGCCAAGATGCAACGGCATTTCGTCATTAGGTCCGCGAATGCTGACACCATAGCCCCAGTAGAATATGCTCAGCAAGTTGCGGGGATAGAGAAAGTGGTTCAAATAAGAGTAGTCCCCTTCCGTCAGCACGCCGAGGTGGACAAACTTGCCTTCGCGCAACGCCGGAAACCAGTAGAAGATCGTCGCCAGCAAAGCCCAGCCCAGTCCGACCACCCAGCCCGCCGCGCGGACCCCGGCCCTGTTCCCTTTATTGTCAGGCGAGCGCCGGCCAAACCGTCTTAGCACGACGAGCAGCGGCAGCAACGCCACAGCGATGCCGGACAGACACAGGCCAAAGAAATTGTGTGTGAGAATCCCGAGCGACAGGAACAGAACGAAAAGTAGCAGCTCGCGGCTGTCGCGGCGATCCCAAGGACCTTCTCTGCCCAAAAGGCCAAAGGCAGCCCAAAAAACCCATGGCGCGGTCTGGCAGGATGCAAACTCGGCCAGCGCGCCTCGAACGAAAACGTTGCACATCAGATAGGGCGACATCAGCCAGCCCATGGCGCATATCAGGCCTGGCCGAAATCGCGCGGCTTTGCCGTTGCTCAAGAAGCCCCACACGCGCTCGCCGGCCAGATACATCCCGGCGGTTCCGAAAACCAGCCAGCCAATTACGTTGGTGCGCAGGGCTGCGGTTGGGGATGAAAGAACCCGGGTCCACAACCCCGACAGCCAATGAAAAAGTGGGGCATAGTAGGAAAGAAACGGGTAGCCATAGCCGTGGTCAAAGCCCGGGAACCAGCGTGCGTCCCACACGCCCCACCGCCACGCCTCGACAACGCCCAGCCCTCGCAATAGATCCCCCCATTTGGTGTGAGCGTCCCACCATCCTCCCCGCACCCAAAGAATGGGCCAGACCCAAATCACCAGCATGACCGCCAGAACGGCCGCCGGCCACACTCGGATCAGGCGCGCACGAACGGGGACAGCCCTGCCCGCCTTCGATTCACATTGGCCAGTGTCTCTCGTCATTGTAAGCGGCGCTCTTGGACATTCCGAGACCGACGCCATGATCTTTCAAGTGGCTACGGAGAGGTCAAGAATCAAGAGGCAAGCCTTCGGGGATTCATTGCAGCGACCTCGTCAGACGGGTAGGACGTCTAGCCCTGTAACATCGAGGCAGGGGCAGCGGTCGCATGTTGAGCAACGCTCGCCGAGTCCGGATTCCTCCCCGACAAGTGTCAACAGAATGGACCGTTATTTCCCAATTGTTGTCGCTTTCGGTGGGGACTCGAACTCCACAAAAAGCGGTGTAGCGTCCAACGTCAATCTGACGACTCCCGCCTCAGGCTGGAGAATCTGCGCTTGGCGCCGGCCCTGTTCGTCCGCGAAAGCGCTTGTCACCTCGATCGCCTTGCTGTCCAGGTGCCACTCGACGGTTCGCGTCTCAGGTCTCGCTTCGAGCGGTTCCGCGAAGCGGTCCCACCAGACGACAATGGTGAACCGGCGCCGATTGTCACGGCGCCGGAATTGGTAGGCATAGATAAGAGGTACGCCCAGGTTGACCGCCTCGACATGGTCCCAATCCGACCCCTCGAGCTTTTCGGTCATAATCTGATAAGTGAAGTAGGCGCGCTTTCGGACACCGCGCCCGCGATCCTCAGGACCCTGCCCGTCATAGATCAAGCCGGTATTGTCGAAATAGTCGTTGTCCGGCGCGCCGAAACCTTCCACCAGACCGAAGGCCCAGAAAACTTTTTTGACGCCAAGCGAGAGGGAATAAACGTAGCGTTTGACCAAGTCGGCTGCTTGTTGCTCTTCGGATTGGTAAGGCAAACCGCGGGGTCGGCCACAGTAAGAAGACATTTCGGTGACCCACACTTCGGCGTGCCGAAAGCCAAACCTGTCAAGACTGTCGCGGACTTCGCGGCAGACATCTCCGAACTGCCGGTAGTCGCCGCTGGCCCCTCCATACCAGTGAAAGTCAAAAATGTCGAAACCGTGCCCGTCGAGCTCGCGCAAAACGGGCACGTAGAAGCGGCGAAAGCCCTCGATGGCAGAGCCGGGCCCGAAAGGCGCGGGGCCTCCTCCGACCCCTCCCAAAACGATTCGACAGTTCTCGCTCGCCTGGTGGGCAGCCTCATAGGTCATGCGAACAAGTTGGGCATATTGCTGGGCTGTTCCCTGTCGGACGAGGTTGGGCTCGTTGTCAACCTGCCAGAATCGGACAACGGGAGAACCCGGCGCGTCGCCCTGACCGTCACCGTCGTAGCGCTCGACAACCGCTCTGACATACTCGCGGTAGGCTTGTGGATCGCGCGGCAACCAGGAGCCGGGCACGGTTTGTCCACGCGCCGAGAGATTCCAGAGAACATGCATTCTTGACGGAAGTCTCTGCACCGTCGCGTCGGTTTTGTCCCAACGAAATGCACCCTTCGTCCTCTCACTATCCGCCTTTACCCGAAACCAGAAGGCATAAACGGTCGGACGATGCCAACGAACGCCAATCTCTCTTGCCGGTCCAAAAGGCTCGGGCGAGATGTCCGGCGGGACGTCGGCGGGGTGAAACCCGAAGGGTGAATCTTCGAATGGCAAGCGCTGCAAGGTGTGCGTTGCACCTGCCGGCAGAGCGGACATCGTTCCGAGTATCCCTAGTAGCATCAGGAGATACAGCGCCACTGTGTGCGCCGGTTCCATGCGGCCCACTTGCTCGGCGACCGTCCTTGTTTCCGCCACCGGACGGCGCCTACAATCGCATGGCAGTATGACTTGCATCCGGTCGCTCCGTTTCGGCCACTTGTAGCACACAGCCGCGTAAGTAAAGGTTCATTCCCTGATGGAAGGACGAGCGCCACGGAACATGCCGGCCTTCAAGAAGAATGGAGATTGCGCCGATGACCGGCGAGATGCCTCCCTCTCGACACGCACAGCGTGGATAGGCACGAGCCGCCGCAAGCATGACAAACCGCACTCGTGCCGTATCAAAGCAAGGAAGGTGGGAAAAAACAGCAAGACGGCGGCTGCGCCACGTCCTCTTTATCCGTGCGTTTGGTCAGATTTGTGCGTGACGCGCGATCACTGCCCTTCGCGGCCGGGTATTCATTGCTTTGCGATGATCTGTTTGACCTCGGCGGTTGTCACCGAATTGGGTCGGGTGATCGCGATTCCCAGTGCGCGGGCGATGATCAGCTGAGCCGTCAGGCCCAATGCACGCGAGACCGCGAACAGCACCGTGTAATAGGCGAATTCGGTCATGCCGAAGTGATAGAGCAACGAACCCGAACCGGCATCCACATTGGGCCAGGGGTTCTTGGCCTTGCCGTGCTCTTTGAGCACTCCCGGCACCACCTTGTAGAGATGATCCACAATCTGGAAGATCTCGTCGCGAGGGCAGACTCGCCTGCCAAATTCAAGAAATGCCGTATACCGCGGGTCGGTGGCCCGAAGCACGGCGTGGCCATATCCCGGAATCACTTGGCCGCTATTGAGGGTGTCCCAAGTGAACTTGGCCAAGTCCTTGTCTGAAGGCACGCCACCGAATTTCTCCCTGACCTTGAAAACGAACGCCAGACATTCCTGGTTGGCCAGGCCGTGAAGAGGTCCGGCAAGACCGTTCCAGCCGGCCGTTACCGAATAGTAGGCGTCCGAGAGCGCCGACCCGACCGTGTGGCAAGTGTAAGCGCTAACATTGCCCCCTTCGTGGTCGCTGTGGAGTGTCAGGTAGAGACGCATCAAGTTGGCAAATTCACGCGTTGGGTCTGGAAGGCCCAACATGTGGGCAAAATTGGCCCCCCAATCCAAACCGGGTTTTGGGGCAATCGGGTCGCCTTTGCCAAAGCGAAGCCGATAGATTGCTGCCGCGACCCCCGTGACCCGCGCAAGAAGACGGACAGAATCCTCATACATCGGATCCCAATAGTCGGTTTTCTTCATCCCCTCGCTGTAACGTTTACGGAAGATGGACTCGCCTTCCATCGCAAGGACGCCTACCGAGAGCATGACCATCGGGTGAGAATCGGGCGGCATGGCACGCAGGACATCCCAGACATAACGGGGGACTTCGGAAGAAGCACTCAGTTCGCCCTGCAAAGACCGAAGCGTCTGGGTGTCGGGTAGCTCGCCCGTCAGGAGAAGATACCAGATCTCTTCTGGGAGACGATTGGCGATTTCACCAATGGGGTGGCCGCGGATGATCAGGCCTTTTTCGGGATCCACACACGACGTGTCGCAGATCATGGCGTTGACGCCACGCAGGCCACCGTAAGCTTGGGCGACGGTGACCTGTGAAATCGCTTTATCGCCGTGCGTTTTGACCAGTGCTGCGATTTCCTCGCGCAAGGGTGGAATCACTTGCGCCAGTTTCTCTTTGAGTGTTGCCATTGGTCCACCTCCAGTGACGTTGATGGTCTTGACGGGTTTTTCGCCACGGCATGGGCATCAGCCCACTCTGCCGAAGGCAGGTCCCCTTTTTGCGCACACAAACATGGTGCGCCTATGTTTCGTATACGCGCGCTCTTTTAGCCACCTTCCCACCCGCATGTCAAGAAATAGTGTATCGCCTGGAGGGGTTTGACGCAACAAGCTGGAGCGTCAAGCTCGGAAACGAAGCACTATTGGCGCATGCCGCATTGTTCAAGGAAATCTCGGGAAGTCCCTGGGATCTATCGTTTCAACTGTTCCGAAGCAGTATCTGCAAGCGCTGCGTATTTCTCCGAATACTCATCAATCGCGGGCGCCAGGCGCGTCAGGAAAGCGTCGGCGTCGGGATGGGTCAGATGGGGCTGGCAACGCGCAACCGCCTCGCGCAGATACTGCGGGTTGTCGAGAATCATGCAGCACCGTAAATGGTTAGGATTGAATGGCTGGTTTTTGCGCAACTCGCGGAAAAAGTCGGAGCACAGAACCTCGGCCAGTGATTTCTCGTGGATGTTGTCGGTGGCGAAATGAACAAAAATGCACGGCTCCACATCACCCCGGTGGTTGATGTGGATGTAGCGTCGCCCAGCGCTCATGCATCCCTCGACCAACGCCCCGTCGTTGAGGAAATCCACGATCAGGATTGGCATCGTGCGGCGCGCCTCGCGCAATCGCACCCTCATCGCATCGCGCTGTTCAGGCGTCGGCATCATCTCCATCGCCGGACAGCGCCCGGTCGGCTGATAATGGAAATACCAACCCAAATGTGCGCCGTGCTCGATCATCATGCGGACGAAAGCCTGATCGGTGACTTCCTCGATATTCTCGCGCGTCACGGTCACCGAGTATGCGATCATCATTTTCTCGCGGCGCATCAGGTCCATCAGTGCAAGAGTTCGGTCGAAGGTTTTTGGTCCGCGCCGCCCGTCGGTTGTCTCGCGCCAGCCCTCGATGGCCAGGACGACTAACACATTGGCCGCCGCCGCCAGCCGTTTGATCATCGCCTCGTCCAGGAGCGTCCCGTTCGTGAAAACCTGAAAAGCGGCGTCGGGGTGCGACTCGAATAGCTCCGGTAGATGGGTCCAGAGAAATGGCTCACCGCCAAGCACCGTGAAGATATTGATACCAGTTTCCTGGGATTCCGTTATGATACGATCCACGGTGGCAGGATCGAGTTCCTCGTCGCGCGAATACTCACTCGCATAGCAACCCGTGCACTCGAGGTTGCAGCGCATGGTCGGCGAAAACATCACCGCCGCCGGCGGCGCAATGCCATGCTTTTCCCAGAACGCATAGCGGCGGCGATAGCCCTCGACCAAATTACCCACAATCACATTGTTGATCAGGCGGCGGACAGCGGCGCGGGAAGGTTCGGTCAAGACGCGCCGAACCGCATTCATCCCCTGGTGTCCTTCCTCAAACATCCGGCGAATCGCCGCCAGCCCATTTTGATAAAAGTCAATTTTGGGAAGAAAGCGTTGAAGAACATTGGTCAACCGGAGGAGATTTTCATCCGATATACGGGCAATAACGCTGAGAAGGCGACGCGTGGCCGCTGACAGGACTTGTCGTTTGGCCTTCCGGACAAGTGTCATTCGCTCCATCTCTTTTTCCCATATTCGGCGCGCCCTGAGCTCCAAACGCCGACCAAATCACGTTGAGCCAAGCCGGACCGATCTGTCAACGGCAAAACAATCCACCGAGGCGCTGCGGGTGCATGTCCGAATTCCATTTGTCGGGAACCTCATAAGAGGCGCCAGTGCGAACCGCATCGAGGCCGTTGTGGGCGTCTATATCGCGCATAAAGGATCGTGTGGCGGCACGATGGTCGGGTGACGTCGGTCGTCGCCCGTGTTCGTGGAGAAAGGTCTTTCGCGCCTTGCGCGCCAACCCAAAGCCGCCAAGGCGCAAGCGATTGCGGAAAGAGTCGTTCTTCCGCGTCCTGAAGGGACGAGCGAAAATA
>Ga0315280_10001278_pt1 | contig 43612 bp, 36 predicted proteins | sample YL17G06_40_MG_FD_203697 | JGI IMG/M metagenome (GOLD analysis project Ga0315280, IMG submission 203697) | Sediment microbial communities from Yellowstone Lake, YNP, Wyoming, USA - YL17G06_40 | ecosystem: Environmental > Aquatic > Freshwater > Lake > Sediment | place: USA: Wyoming | collected...
CTGAGCGTGATGGATCCCATGGGCCGGGGCCTTCGCCGCGCGGACATCCCTTCCCTGCAGAGCATTCACGAGGAGGCTTCGGGCAACCTGGCCGGCTACAGCGCCTACTGGTCGGACGTGCAGATCATGGGGGTTTACTGACGGCGCTCGCTCACGCGGGCAGCGCCTACTGGTCGGACGTGCAGATCATGGGGGTTTACTGACGGCGCTCGCTCACGCGGGCAGCGCCTACTGGTCGGACGTGCAGATCATGGGGGTTTACTGACGGCCGCCAAGTGGCGCTGCTAACGGGAGTGCAGCGAGCCTTCCTGCCGGGACTTCTGGATCTTCTCCATTTTTTTGAAGTATTCGGCCTGCTTGCGGATCTCGTCGGTGTCGGAGGTGGTGATGCGGTTGTCCACCACCCGGACCCTCTTGTTCTCGAACAGCTTCTGTAAGACGGCCTTGCCCTCTTCCATGGACATGCCCACCATGTTGATCAGGTCCTTGGGCCCGAAGTCGAAGGTGTAGGGGGTGCCGGGGGCCACGTGCACCCGGCCCTTCTCCAGCTCCAGCCATAGCCGGTCGTACAGGCGGCCCAGCGGGTTGACCATGATCGTGTTGGCCAGCTGGCGGTAGACCATCCAGATCCGCTCGGCCAGCAGTTGGGTCAGGCGGGTGATGATCTGCGGCTTGGTCTGCACCATGCGCTGGAAGTTGGCCCGGTTGACCACCATGACGGTGGTGTCCTCGTGGGCGATGCCCGAGGCGGACCGCGGCTTGTTCTCCAGCAGCGCCATCTCGCCGAAGATGTCCCCCGGCTTGAGCAGGGCCAGGACCACTTCCTTGTCGTCCACGATCTTGCTGACCTTGATCGTGCCCTTCTGGATGATGTACAGCTCGTCCCCGGGCTCGGCCTCGCTGCAGATCATGGTGTTCTTGGGGTAGAAGCGCGTGAAGTCGCCGGAGTTCTTCTCCAAGTATACCGCCCTGGCGTAAGGGTGGATCTTGGACATCCGCTCCTTGGCCAGGGATAGGTAGTCCCCCTGCGGGCAGTACTGCAGATATCGGTAGTAGGCGTAGTAGGCCTGGTTGTACTGGCTCTGGCGGGCATAGTACTCGGCCACCTTGAACAGGTGGCTGGGGTGCTCGGTGGCCGTGCTCTTGAAGGTCAGCCGCGTGACCGCCTCGTCCAGGTAGCGCATGCGCCTGGAAAAGCCCTGGATGATCTTCATGGCCACCGGGGCGTTCTTCTCGATCAGCAGGTCGTACTGATCGCGGCGAACCGCGATCAGCGAGACGTCGGTCAGGGCCTGCGCGGTTTCGATGTGGCTGTGGGAGGACATCGTGGAAACGACGCCGAAGAAGTCGCCCGGACCCAGGATGTTGCCGCCCTCCTCCTCGACGATGGCCACTTCCTTGCTGACCCCCACCTTGCCGCCGCGAAGGATGTAGAAGCAGGTGGCATCCTGCTTGCCTTCGACGATGATGTAGGAGTTCTTGTGGAAGTTGACTATCGAAAGCTGTAACGGGTTCGCCATTCGAGTGCTAGTATATGAATCGGTCTGCGGGTTGTCAATGTTGAGTCAGAATCGCCGTATCCCCAACCCGGATGCCGTACCTGCGGGCCGCGCTGCCTTCGCGCAGGGCCAGCTCCAGGAAGCCGGAGCTGCCCAGCAGGGCCAGGGCCCTGCCCCGGGGGACTTCGGAATAGGTGCGCTTGAGGCCCCGCGCCCGGGCGGCGCGCAGGCGCAGCCGCAGCCGGTTCGGGTCCAGGTTCCCCAAGTCTGAGGAATGCAGGCAGGTGATGCAGTTGCCGAAGCGATCGATGTGCAGGACCCGGCCCTTCAGGGCCGAACCCTCCCTCAGTGGCTGGACCTCGGGGAGGAGCGCCGGCTCGATGGCCGGGCCCCGCACGCGCTGGGGGCCGGAAGAGGCGGCCAGCGCGGCGGCCGGGGCGAACAGGTCCCGGCCGTGGAAAGTAGCGCTTGCTAGCGCAGGGAGCGCAGTAGCGCTTGCTAGCGCAGGGAGGGCCGCCGGGTCCAGGGCGTAGGTCTCCAGGCCGCCGCGCAGGCGGGCCAGCAGGCTCACCAGGCCGTTGTCCGGCCCGATCAGCACCCGGCCCTGGCACTGGGCCAAGCAGGCGCCCCGGGAGGAGCCCACGCCCGGGTCCACCACGGCGCAGAATACGCTGCCTTGGGGAAAGTAATCCCAGGCGGCGTGCAGGATATAGGCGGCGGAGAGCACCGCGAAGGGCTGCACCTCGTGGGACAGGTCCACCACCTCGATGGCGGGATCGATGCCCAGAATGACCCCTCTCAAGATCCCGGCATACCCGTCGCGCAGGCCGAAGTCGGAAATCAGGACCACCACCGCCGGCATAAACCGGTATTGTAACACCGCCCGACCGGTGCGGCCAGCGCAATAGCGCTCGCTCGCGCGATGAGCGCCGGCACGGTCATTGCCAGCGGCCGGAAGCCCGTGCTACCCTGGCTCATGGACGACCGGTTCCGCTGGCGCGAGGAGCGCTCCGAGCCTGTTCAGCGCTGCGGTATCTTCGACCTGTTCCGGGCCAGGCGCACCTCCGCGGGCGGCAGGTCGGCCGATTTCTACCTGCTGCGGGCGCCCGCCTGGGTGAGCGTGGTCCCCGTGCTGGAGGGCCGGCCGGGCGCCGAGCGCCTGCTCATGGTGCGCCAGTACCGGCAGGGCGTCGAGCGGACTACCGTGGAGTTCCCGGCCGGGCTGGTCGAGCCGGGCGAGGACCCCGGGGAAGCCGCGGTACGGGAGCTGGCCGAAGAGACCGGCTACCGGGCTTCATCGCTGCGCCGGATCGGCTACGTGGCCCCCAACCCCGCCTTCATGGACAACTGGTGCACCACCTACTGCGCTGAAGGGCTCAGCGCCGGGGTCCAGCGCCTGGATCCGCTGGAGGACCTGGAGGTGCTGGAGGTCGGATTGGAGGAGCTGAGGGCCGGGATCGGATCCGGGGAGCTGATCAACTCCATGACGGTCGTGGCCCTGCACTGGTACCTGCGCTACCGGGGAACGATCTGAACGGGTTCGAGGCGCCGACCGGATTCGAACCGGTGCATAAAGGTTTTGCAGACCTCTCCCTTACCTCTTGGGTACGGCGCCTTGGATTGCCGTGGCTACTGTAGCAGAAAGTGCTTGCCCTGTCCACGCGTCGGGCAGCGGGGCGCCGCTGGCCTTGCTGCTGGCCCCACCGGTCTATGACTTCGCCCTCTACGACCTGTTCTTGAAGCCTTTCGCCCTCTGCCGCCTGGGGGCCTGGCTGGAAAGCTGCGGTTTCCGGGTGCGCCTGGTCAACGGGCTGGACTACCGGGACCGGGAAAGCTGCCGTCAGCTCGGGCGCCCTTACAGGGAGGCCCGGGGGACGGGCAAGTTCTTTCGGCAGGTGGCGCCCAAGCCCGCCTGCCTGAGCTGGGTTCGGCGGCACTACGCCCGCTACGGAATGCTGGCCAGTTCCCTGGACCGGGAGCTGGCCCGGGGCGAGCCGCAGGTGGTGCTGGTGACCTCCGGGCTGACCTACTGGTACCCGGGAGTGGTGGAAGCCATCCTCCGGGTCCGGCGGCTGTACCCGCGCGTTCCGGTGATCCTGGGCGGGATCTACGCCAGCCTCTGCACGGCCCATGCCCGCCGGGTCACGGAGGCGGACTTCGTGGTGAATGGGGAGGCCTGGCCCGCGCTTGAGCGCATCCTGGCCCGCCTCCGCCTGCCCCACGGGGCTCCGTGGCGGCCCGAAGCCTTCAACCCCATGCCGGAGGCGCTGTGGGAGTGCGGGGTGCTGCGGCTCAACACGGGCTGTCCGCTGCGCTGCCGCTACTGCGCCTCCCCGGTGCTGTGCCCGCGCTTCCGCCCCGGGGACCCCCAGGCCGCGTTCGCCGTCCTGGCTGAGATGCACCGGACCCTGGGCACGAGAACCTTCGCCTTCTACGACGATGCTCTGCTCGCCGAGCCGCAGGCGGCGCTGGTGCCGTTTTTGGAGCGGGTGCTGGCCTCGGGCCTGCAGCTCTCGCTCTACGCGCCCAACGGGGTGCACGCCGCCTGGCTGGAGCCCGGGCTGGCCTCGTTGATGTATCGGGCCGGGTTCCGGGAGCTCAGCCTGGGGGTGGAGAGCTCCCGGCCGGAGTTCCACCGCACGCTGGACCGCAAGCTGGATCCGGGGCGCCTTCCGCAAGCCCTGAAAGCCCTGTTCTCCGCCGGGTTCGACCCCCGCCGGATCACCGGCTACATCCTGGCCGGCCTGCCCGGTCAGCGCCGGGAGGAGGTGGAGGAGTCCCTGGTGCGCACGGCGGAGCTGGGCATTCGGGTGCAGGTCGCGGAGTATTCCCCGGTGCCGGGGACCGCCCTGTGGCCCGAGGCCGTTCGCCTCTCGCGCCTGCCGCTGGAGGAGGAACCGCTGGCCCACAACAACACTTTGCTGCCCATGCAGTGGGCGGGCCTGGAGCTGGAGGACCTGCAGCGGCTGAAGGAGCTGGCTCGAAAGCTTTAGCCGACCCGCCGGAGGATCTGCCCCACGACCTCCAGCGGCGGGATCTCCCGGTTGAGCACCTGGTAGACGACCTGGCAGATCGGCAGGCTGACCCCGTGCTGCTCGGCCAGGAGGCGGGTGTGCCTGGCCGCCAGCACCCCTTCGGGCAGGTAGCCCAGGTCGTCGATGCGGGCGATCAGGTCTTCGATGTCCCGAAAGCGCTCCAGCAGGTGGGTGAGGATGAGCTCGCGCCCGAAGCGGCGGTTGCGACCGTACTTGCTGCGGCAGGTCACCTCCAGGTCCCCGACTCCGGCAATCGAGGTGAAGGTCTCCGGATGGGTGGCGCCCATGGCCAGGCCCAGGCGCTGGATCTCGTTGAGACCCGCGGCCAAAAGCAGGGATTCCGTGTTGTCCCCGACCTGTTCGGAGAACTCGCTCAGGGCGTCCAGCATGCCGAAGCCGATGGCGATCACGTTCTTCACCGCCGCCGCGATCTGCACCCCCCGCACGTCCAGGGAGGAATAGACGGCCAGGGGCGGGATGCTCAGCAGCTCCCGGAAGCGGATGGCGTTGGCCCCGTTGCGGCTGGCGCTGATCAGGCCGGTCAGCTTGCCGCGGGCTACCTCTTCGGCGTGGCTGGGCCCGGAGATGTAGACCAGGTTGTCCTTGTAGATCCCCGGCAGGACGTTCTCCACGGCCTCGGTGACCAGGCGGATGCCCTGGGGCGTCTCGACGAAGCCCTTGGTCAGCAGCCCGATCAGGGTTTTGCCTTCCAGGATGTCCGGAGCGAACAGCACCTTGCGCACCACTTCCAGGAGGTAGGCCGAGGGCACGGCGATCAGCAGGTAGCCCTCATGGGAGGCCGCCTCCAGCGGCTCGCTGACGGCGTGCAGCCCCGGCGGCAGCTCCACTCCGATCAGAAAACGGCTGTTGGTATGGCGGCGGTTGATTTCCTCGGCCACCTCCGGCTCCCGGCACCACAGCTCGACTCGCTGCCCCTGGCCGGCGATCACCCCGCCGATAGCGGTGCCCCAGGCTCCGGCTCCGAGTATGCCGATCCTATGCCGGCGCAGTCGGCGCCGGCGCCCTTCCCGGCCGGAGCCGGCGAGGGTCTCCGCCCCGCGCCGCATCAATCCTCCTCGGAGTAAGCGTCTCCGCGCTCCGGCACCAGGCAGAGGAAACGCAGGGGGCCCGCTCCGGCGTTGGCGAAGCCGTGCATCTTGTTCGGTTCGGTGTAGGCGAGCGAGCCCTGGCGCAGGGCTTGCTCCGCTCCCTCGTAGGACAGGCAGCCGCGCCCCTCCAGGATGTAGACCACGTGCGGCCAGTCGTGGCGGTGGTAGGGCGTCTTTCCTCCATCCTCCAGGGTGAACTCCCGCAGGTAGCCGGCGAAGCCGTCGCGGGGTCCGACCAGGATCTGCTTGCGCACGCGCTGCACCCCCTCCCCATAGACGGGCCGGCTCTTGCGTTCCGATTCATGGACCACCATGGCACCCAATCTAATCGGGATCGTCACCGCTGGCAAGACTGCGCGGTCCGTTTGCTGGAACGAACCGCCAATTGAAATATAATTGGAATTACGTCCGAAACCGGGAGCCCTGGATGCCCACATGCAAACAGAAACGCCTGGAGCAGAAACGGGCGATCATCCTCGAGAAAGCCGAGCAGATCCTCATCCGGAGGGGCAAGAACGCCATCCTGGACAGGGAGTACTACGACTTCTCGGTCAACATCCACGACATCCGCCGGGAGAACAAGACGCACGTGGATGTGCTCAAGGAGATGGTGCGCCTCATGCTGGAGTTCTACCACGAAAACATCGAGATCCTGCTGATCATCCTGACCCGGATTTTCCCCTTGTTCCTCGAGCCGGGCAGCCGGGATGAGTCCAGCGCCATCAACGGTTACATGGGCAGCTACCGGCTGGCCAACGACCTGATGCTGGAGGAGATCGAGCTGGCTTTGCGGGACCGGGAGCTCCGTACCGAGTTTCCGCCGAAGATGATCCTGCAGACCCTGCGGGGCGCGATCTTCGGCGTCCGCTCGGTCTGGCGCGGCGGGAAACCGGAGCGGGTCGAGATCCTCCGCATCGTGGACCAGCTGTTCCGCATGTACGCCTGAAGGCGCATTAACCTCTGAAAACGAAAACATTTGACTTCCACCGGGGGCGTGAATACCTTTGGGTCAACCAATTTCCTTGGAGAGGTGGACTCATGATCGGAAAGAAGATGCTGGATGCCCTGAACGAACAGATCAACGCCGAGCTTTATTCTTCCTACCTGTACCTGGCCATGGCCGCGGACTTCCAAGCCAGGTCCCTGAAGGGTTTCGCCAACTGGATGGAAGTGCAGTCCAGGGAGGAAGCCGGCCACGCCAAGAAGCTTTACGAGTTCCTGGTCGATCGCGGGGGCCGGATCGCGCTGAAGGCCATCGATGCCCCGCCGGCGGAGTGGAAGTCCGCGCTGGCCGCCTTCGAGGCGAGCTACGCCCACGAGCAGAAGGTCACGGGGATGATCCACAAGCTGGTCGAGCTGGCGGAGGCGGAGGGCGACCATGCGGCGGCGGTCATGCTGCAGTGGTTCGTGACCGAACAGGTGGAGGAGGAGGCCAGCGCCAGCGAGATCGTGGAGAAGCTCAGGCTGGTCAAGGACTCCGCCCAGGGCTTGCTCCTGATGGACAGCCTGCTCGCTCAGCGCAAGTGAGCGCGGCGGGCGCGCTTGAAATTTCCCTTCACTATGCTATGATCGGGCTGGCCACGAGCGCCCAGAATAACGGGGAGGTAGGGAGATGAAGAAGTACGTATGCGCGGTGTGCGGCTACGTCTACGACCCGGCCGAAGGGGATCCGGAAGGCGGGATCGCCCCCGGAGTGGCTTTCGAGAACCTGCCCGACAGCTGGGTGTGCCCGGTCTGCGGCGCGGGCAAGGAGGAATTCCAACCCCAGCAGTGAGCGAGAGGCTCCTTTCCCCCATTCGTCAGCATAAAACCTACCGGGAGACCGGTAGGTTTTGTTTTAACCGCTCATGAAACCCTCCCTGGAGGAGCTGCGGGCCCTCTGCCCGGATCTGGACGAGCGGCTCATCCGCGGGCACCTTGCCCGCCTGGAGGAGCGCTACTTCGAGCTGTTCGAGCCCGCAGAAGTGGCCGAGCACCTCGCGGCGCTGGACCGCCTCACGCCGGAACGGCCGCTGGAGCTGTCCGTGCGAGCCGGCGAAGGGGAGGCGGTCGAATGCACGGTCATCGCCTTCGATTATCCCGGCGAGTTTTCGATCATCACCGGCATCCTGGGCGCCACCGGTTTCAACGTCCTCTCCGGCGATGTGTTCACCTACGAGCCGGCCTCATCGCCGCCGCTTCCGGCCGGCCGCCGTGCCGCCGCCCGGGAGGCGCCAGGCCGCACCCGCGAAGCCCTGCTGGCCCGGCGCAAGATCATCGATCACTTCGGGGGCCGCCTGCCGGAAGCCGGGCCGGCGGCGCTCTGGGAGCAGCGCCTGAGGAGGCTGCTCGCGGACAGCGCGCTCCTCCTGGAACGGGGCGGGGCGCATGGGCTGCTCCAGGCCCGGCAGCGGGTGAACGAGCTGGTGGCCGAGCGGCTGGCTTACCTGAGCCTGAAGGCCGAGGCGGTGCTGTACCCGCTGGACATCTCCGTACGGCAGGAGCCTGACGGGCGGACGGTGCTGCGGGTGGTCTCCCAGGACACTCCCTTCTTTCTTTACACCCTGAGCACGGCATTGGCCCTGCGTTCGATCTTCATCGACTACATCCGCATTCGGACGGTGGGCGGCCGCGTCGAGGACGAGTTCTCGTTTCTCGACGCCCGCGGCCAGCGGATCACCGAGGCCCGGCAGCTGGACCAGGCCAAGCTCTCGGTGCTGCTGACCAAGCAGTTCACCTATTTCCTGGGCGGCGCGCCGGACCCCTACGCCGCCCTGTGCCGGTTCGAGAGCCTGGTGCAGGCGGTCCTGGCCCTGCCCGGGGAGGGGCGCTGGCTGGACCTGCTTTCCAATCCGCGGGTGCTCCAGGAGCTGGCGCGCCTCTTGGGCGCCAGCGATTTCCTCTGGGAGGACTTCATCCGCTTGCAGTACGAATCGCTGCTGCCCATGCTGGAGCCGCACGTGCGGGGGCAGAGCATCGCGGGGGCGCCCGAGAGCCTGGATGCGCGCCTACGAGAGACCCTGTCCCGGGCCAAGACCCCGGAGGCCCGGCGCCAGGCGCTGAACGAGTTCAAGGACCGCGAGATCTTCCTGCTGGAGCTGGAGTACATCCTCGGCCCGGAGGCGGATTTCCAGCGCCTCAGCCGCGGGCTGACCCTGCTGGCCGAGGCGGTGGTGAACGCGGCGGTGAGACTGGCCTACGGCGAGCTGGTGGAGCGCTTCGGCCAACCGCTCACCGTGGCCGGCCTGGAGGCGGAGTTCGCCGTGCTGGGGCTGGGCAAGCTGGGCGGCGGAGAGCTGGGCTACGCCTCGGACATCGAGCTGCTGTTCGTCTACGGGGACCAGGGCCGGACCTCCGGGGGCGGCTCGGAAGCCATCCGCAATTCCGAGTTCTTCGAAGCCCTGGCCCGCGAGGCGAGCGCCTCCATCCGGGCGAAAAAGGAGGGCATCTTCCAGATCGATCTGCGCCTGCGCCCCTACGGGGCTTCCGGGCCGGCGGCCTGCAGCCTGGAGACCTTCTGCTGGTACTACTCGCCGCAGGGGGAGGCCCACGCGCTGGAGCGCCTGGCCCTGGTGCGGCTGCGGGCCATCGGCGGAAGCCCGCGCCTGGGGGCGCAGTTGGAGCGCATCCGCGACGAGCTGCTGTATTCCGGGACCGGGCTCGACCTGGAGCAGCTCGCCTCCGCGCGGCAGAAACAGCTCGACGAGCGGGTCAGGCGCGGCGAGCTCAACGCCAAGCTCAGCCCCGGAGCCCTGCTGGACCTGGAGCAGACGATCATGCTGCTGCAGCTGAAGTACGGCGCCTCCCGGACCGAGCTGCGCACCCCTTTCCTGCGCGAGGCCCTCGAACGGCTCACCGCCCTGGCTATCCTGTCCGCCGCGGAGGGGGAACGCCTGGCGGAGGCCTACCGCTTCTTACGGCGGCTGATCAACAGCCTGCGCATGCTCCGAGGCACAGCGGCCGACCTGTTCCTGCCGGCCGGGGATTCCGCCGAGTACGTGCACCTGGCCCGCCGCATGGGCTACACTGCTTCCGCAGGCCTTTCGCCGGCGCAGAGCCTGTACCTGGACTTCGAGACCCACACCGCCGCGGTGCGCTACGCGGTGGAGCTGCACTTCGGCCGCCAGAGCCTGCCGGCGGCCTTCGAGGGGAACATGGCCGACCTGATCCTCTCTGAGGCCCTACCCGCGGCCTCCCGGCAGCGCATCCTGGCCAAAGCCGGATTCCGCCAGCCGGTGAAAGCCTACCGCAACCTGCGCAGCCTGGCCGAGGCCGGCGGGGCCACCCCTTTCAGCCGGCTGGCCGTGCTGGCCGCGGACTTCCTGCGCCACCGGCCCGATCCGGACATGGCCCTGAACAACTGGGAGCGCCTGGTGCGCGCGCTGGACCAGCCGGCGGGGCATTTCCAGCTTCTGCTCGCCCAGCCCCGCCGGCTGGATCTCCTGCTGGCCGTGTTCGCCGGCAGCCAGTTCCTTTCGGACACCCTGATCCGCCACCCGGACTTCTTCGAATGGGCCACCCAGCCCGAACGCCTGCACCGCCGCCGGGAGCGGCCCGAGCTGCTGGAGGCCTTCCGCGAGCTGGCCCGGCAATCCATAGCGAGGCAGGCCTGGCGCGAGGCCTTGCGGCGCGGCCGGCAGCGGGAGTACCTGCGCCTGGGCCTGCGGGACATCTGCCTGGAGGTCCCCATTCAGGAGATCATGCTCGAGCTGTCGGCCTTGGCCGAGGCCATCCTCGAAGTGGCGCTGGAGCGCGCCGCCTCCGAGGCGGGCGGGGCGGTGCAGGGCGAGCTGTGCATCCTGGCCTTCGGCAAGCTCGGCGCCGAGGAGCTGAACTATTCCTCGGACATCGATCTTCTGGTCGTGGCCCAGCCGCGGCTCGCCGGCGAGCGAATGCACGAGCTGGGCCGGGTAGTGGAGCGGCTGCGGGCCGACCTGGGCAGCCACTCCGAAGAGGGGCACGTCTACCGGGTGGACCTGCGCCTGAGGCCTTACGGCCGCTCGGGGGAGCTGGTGAGCGGCCTGGAGGGGGTCCTGCGCTATTACCGCCAGACGGCCTCGCTCTGGGAGCTGCAGGCCCTGCTCAAGGCCCGCCCGGTGGCCGGCAACCTGGAGCTGGGCGAGCGTTTTTTACAAGAGGCCCGGGAGCGGCTGGGCCGGCCGTTCCCCCGCGAGGAGGTGGTGCGCACGGTGTGCAGCCTGCGGAAGGCCGCGCGGGCCAGACTCGGGCGCAGCCTCGGCAGGGCGGGCCTGGACATCAAGGAAGGCAGCGGCGGGATCCGGGACCTGGAGTTTCTCGTGCAGGCTTTGCAGCTCATGCATGCTCCGGCGGTGCTGGCCGGCGGCACCCTGGCCGCCCTGGAGGGGCTGCGCCGGGCCTCGGTGCTGAGCCCGGCGGCGGCCGAACAGTTGAAGCGGGACTACCTGTTCCTGCGCCGCATCGAGCATTATCTGCAGATATTCGAGGACCGGCAGACCCACGCCCTGCCGGCGGAGCCCTCCGAGCTGGAGGCCCTGGCTCGGCGCACCCTGGGCCAGCAGGCCGGCGCGGCCCGGTTCCAGGAGGAGCTGGCCGGCTGCCTGGAGCGGGTGGCCGCCGCCTTCGCCGGCTGCCTGGGCTGCCCGCCGCCTCCTTGACGGCTGGGGCCCGCCGTGATGGCCGGCAGGCGGCTGCACCGCCCGCCGTGACGGCCGGCACCCGCCGTGATGGCCGGCACCCGCCGTGATTGACAGCGCACCGGGCCATTTTCTACTATCACAGCCATGAACGAACTGGCTCTGGCCCTCAACCGCGCCCTCGAAGACACCGTAGTCGCCGGGCTGTTTTCCGACCTGGGACGGCGGCTGTATTTCCCCAAAGGCATCGTGGCCCAGGCCGCCGAGGCAGGCAAGTTCGCCAAGCGGCTGAACGCGACGGTCGGCATGGCCACCATGGACGGGCAGGCTATGAACATGCCTTCCATTAAAAATCGCATCCAGGGATTGACTCCCAACGAAATCTTCGCCTACGCCGGCCCCACCGGCTCCCCGGAGCTGCGGGAGGCCTGGAAGCGGGAGATGCTGCAGAAGAACCCCTCCCTGGCCGGAAAGGCCACCTCCCTGCCGGTGGTCGTGGCCGGGCTGACCCACGGCATCGCCGTGGTGGCCGACCTGTTCGTCGGAGCGGGCGACGCGGTGCTCATGCCGGACCTGTGCTGGGACAACTACTGGCTGGTCTTCGAGGACCGCCTCCAGGCCGAGGTGCATGCCTTTTCCCTGTTCGACGAGCGCGGGGGCCTGAACGTGGGCGCCTTGAGCCGGGCCCTGAGGCGGCAGGGAACGGCCAAGGCCATCGTGCTGCTGAACTTCCCGAACAACCCCACCGGCTACTCCCCGACCGCCGCCGAGGCCGAGGGCGTCCTGGAGGTGCTCGCCGAACGGGCCCGGGCGGGACAGAGGATCCTGGCCATATTCGACGACGCCTACTTCGGGCTGTATTTCGAGGAGGGGCTGTACCGGCAGAGCCTGTTCGCCGGTGCCGCCGATATGCACGAGAATCTTCTGGCCGTCAAGGTGGACGGACCGACCAAGGAGAACCTGGTCTGGGGCTTCCGGATCGGCTTCCTGACCTTCGCCGCCGGAGGCCTGCGGGGCGAGCACTTCCAGGCTCTCGAGCAGAAGCTCATGGGCGCGATCCGCTCCTCCGTGTCCAGCTCCAGCCAGTTGGCCCAGAGCTTGCTGCTGAAATCCATGCAGGACCCCAACTACGAGCGGGAAAAGCAGGAGGCCTTCGCCGTGCTGGCCGGCCGCTATCGCCGGGTCCGGGAGCTTGCCGCCCGCGCGCCGGCGCCCCTCAGGCCCCTGCCGTTCAACTCCGGCTACTTCATGACCTTCGCCTTGGAGGGCGGAGGCGCCGAGGCCCTGCGCCGGAGCCTGCTGGGCCGTGGGGTGGGCGCTATCGCCTTCGAGGACCGCTACCTGCGGGTGGCCTACTCCGGCGTGGATGGGGAACGGCTGGATGAGCTTTACGGGCTGATCTTCCAGGAGGCTAAGAAGCTGGCTGGTTAGCGCGGGGCTCCGCGTATGGGTCCAGGCCAGAGCCGGCCCTGCCGGGTTCCCTCCTGCCGCATTCGATCCCGAAGCGCCTGGTAGAAGCGCGATTTGGGCCAGAAGCCGAGCGGCGCGGCCAGGCGCCCCCGAGGGGTATCGCAGGTCAGGCGCATGATCACCGTCCGGGGGGGCAGCAGCTCCAGGGCCCGGACCACGTATTCCAGGTGGCGAGGGGCGCAGGGCACGGCGAGCTCGCCGGCCAGATACTCCGCGGCCAAAGGGCTTGCGGCGGGGACGTGCAGGTTATGGATCTTGATTCCGTCCGGTTCCAGGGCGGCCAGGAAGCGCACGGTGCGCAGGATCTCCTCCAGCCCCTCCCCGGGGAGCCCGAAAATCAGGTGCACGGCGAGCTTCACCCCGCGCTCCCGCAGCAGGCGGTAGGCCTGCTGGAACTGGGCCACGGTATGCCCCCGGCTGATTCGCTCCAGGGTGGCATCGCAGGCGGACTGCAGCCCCAGCTCAGCCCAGACCTCCAGACCCCGCCTCCTATAGGAGGCCAGCAGCTCCGCCTTGCCCGCATCGATGCAGTCCGGCCGGGTGGAGACGATCAGCTCGCGGAAGGGGACCAGCTCCAGCGCGGCGCTGTACAGCCGCTCCAGCTCTCCGACCGGGGCGAAGGTGTTGGTGAAGGCCTGGAAGTACAGCAGGAAGCTTTGGGCCCCGTAACGCCGGCGCAGGAAGCGGGCAGATTCCTCGATCTGGCGGCGCACGCTCTGCAGGCGTTCCGCTTCGCCGCCCAGACCGGCCTCGGCCCCCAGGTACGGGGCTCGGGCTCCCTCCGAATCGCAGTACAGGCATCCGGGACGGCGGCGGTCCGGGCCGCGATTGGGGCAAGAAAAGCCGGCGTCCACCGAAATCCTGTGGACCGCGGGGCCATATCTCGCGCGCAGATACTCGGCGTGGCTGTAGTACAACCCGCCCATGCGGGCCATCATAGCCCGCAGCGGGCCGTCCTTGACAAGCCCGGGGGGCTTCCGTAGAGTTCTTGCCGTCATGAAGCGAGCCCTCCCGCCCGCGGCTTTCCTGGCGCTGGCCCTCTCCGGTTGTGGTCTGCTCCAACGCCAGCCGCTTTTCCTGGTCACCGACCGGGCCGAAGTGGCCTCCTATGTCGAATACTTCAACGCCAGCGGGCCCGATTTGCGGGTAGTTTTGCGCTACCGGGAGGAGCCGGCGGAGGCGCTGACCCGCAACGGTGGGGCCGACTTGGTGGTGGGGCGAGACCTTTCCGGATTTGCCGCAGCGCGCAGTCTGGATTCCCTGGAGGACCTGTTCCGTTACGGCCGCCTCCGCCGCCAGGACTTCTATGCTTCGATCCTGGCCAGGGGCGCGCCGGAGCACCGGCAGGTGCTCCTACCCCTGAGCTTCTCCATTCCGGCCGTCCTGTTCCTGCCCTACAACCTGCGCGAGACGGTGCCGAACCTGGCGCTCAGCCTGGATTACCTAAGGACCCAGGGCGGTCAATACAACCAGAGCGTGCGCGGCAGCCTGGTGCGCCTGGGCTTTTCCCCCCTGTGGGACAGCGGGTTCCTGTTCCTCGCCGCCGAGCTGCGCGGGGCCCGTTTCCACGAGGATGCGGGCGGGGGGCTGGGCTGGAACGAGAACGGGCTGCGGGACGCCGTGGCCTACCTGCGGGAGTGGGTGGCGGCGACCAAAGGCGGCGCCGAGGCGGAGGAGGCCTTCCGGGTTAAATACCTGTACCAGCCCCTGGGTCGGCTGCTGGATGAAAAACGCATCCTGTTCTACCTCGACGCTTCCGGGGAGCTCCTGCGCGCCCTCGAGGACCAGAAGGAGGAAGCGGACTTCCGCTGGCTCGCCGGCCCGGAAAAGATCTTCGTGAACGAAGATATCCTGTTCGCGGGCATCCCGCGCGCCTCCGGCAGGAAGAAGCAGGCCCGGGAGTTCCTCGCCTGGCTGTTCCAGCAGGAAACTCAGAAACAACTCCTGGAGAACGGCCGGCGGCAAAGGCTGGGTTTCTTCGGCATCGCGGGAGGGTTTTCCGGGCTGAAGTCGGTCAACGAGCGGGAGTTCCCCCAGTACTATCCGCGCCTGATCGGGCGCATCCCCCCCGAGGAGCTGCTCTACATCCCCGGGCCTCTGCCTCCGGGCTGGCGGCAGCTCAAGAGCCAGGTGCTGCTGCCCTGGCTGCGCCAGGCAGCCGTCTCCTCCGGCGAGCCGGCCGATCTGGCCGGCGAGGTGCGCGATTTCAAGAGCGGAAGGCTCCGCAAGTAGCCCGCGATTTGGTAGCCCGCGATTTGGTTTGACAGCCGCCGGAAAATGCGTTAATCTGGAATGGATAAAATAATTCCCTTACCCTGGAGGTGTTCGGATGGCAACCGTTGAGATGAAAAATGTAAAGAAGGTATATGAGGGGGGCGTGCTGGCGGTGGATAATTGCAGCATCACGGTCAACGATAAGGAGTTCGTGGTTCTGGTCGGCCCCTCCGGCTGCGGCAAGTCTACGACCCTGCGCATGATCGCCGGCTTGGAGGAGATCACCGCCGGCGAACTGTACATCGACGGCAAGATGATGAACGACGTGGCGCCCAAGGACCGGGACATCGCCATGGTCTTCCAGAATTACGCCCTGTACCCGCACATGACCGTCTACGAAAACATGGCCTTCGGCCTGAAGATCCGCAAGTTCCCCAAGAAGGAGATCAATGAGCGGGTGCACGAGGCGGCCCAGATCCTGGACATCGAGGAGCTGCTGGACCGCAAGCCCAAGGCCCTGTCCGGCGGGCAGCGGCAGCGCGTGGCCGTGGGCCGGGCCATCGTGCGCAAGCCCAAGGTGTTCCTCTTCGACGAGCCGCTTTCCAACCTGGACGCCAAGCTGCGCGTGCAGATGAGGGCGGAGATCTCGGCGCTGCACCACCGCCTGCAGGCCACGATGATCTACGTCACCCACGACCAGGTCGAGGCCATGACCATGGGCGACCGCATCGTGGTGCTGAAGGACGGCCTGATCCAGCAGATCGGCACCCCCCTGGGGCTGTACAACAAGCCGATCAACCGTTTCGTGGCCGGTTTCATCGGCTCCCCGCCGATGAACATCATGAGATCCACGATCCGCCAGCAGAACGGCAAGCTGGTCGCCGACGAGGGGGACTTCGCCGTCGCGCTGGACGGCAAGCTGAGCGAGGTGATGCGCCCGTACATGGGCAAGGACGTGCTGTTCGGCATCCGCCCGGAGGACCTGGTGGTGGCGGACAAGCCGGTGGAGGGGCAGTCGATCACCGCCAGGGTGGAGGTCGTGGAGCCTCTGGGCGCGGAGATCCTCCTGTATGTCAGCACCAAGCAGCATCAGATCACCGTGCGCATCCCGCCCCACTTCGAGTTCCACGTGGGGGACACGGCCACCTTCAAACCGGCCATGGAGAAGGTGCACTTCTTCGATCAGGAAACCGAAACCGCGATCATCTGAGAAAGCCAGAAACCCGGGCGCAAGCCCGGGTTTCTTTATCCTAGCTGCTCGTCGATCCGCTCTTCCCGCGTTCCCATATATAAGAGCAAATGAATTTCGATATATAGAATTTAAATTGCCCCAAAATACTATACAGATGTAAATATTTTCATTTAAATTTTTATAAATAAAATGCGATTTTATTCCCATTCCACTTGACAAATGGGATTTTATGGGTGAGAAAAGGGATAGGCTAACCAGGTGAGCAAACACAGCATCATGGATCCTTATAGGCAAGGAGGGCAAGCAGGGCAAAAGATGGATATCGAAATAAAGGAGGTGCCAGGGCTAAATACGTAGTGGTAAAGCAGAGCGTTTAGGTAGTATCGAAAACAAGTCTTTTTTTAAAATTTTACTAAGGAGGAAGAGATGAAAAAAGCAGTACTGATTCTTATCGCATTGGCGTTGCTTGCTCCGCTGTGCTTCGCCCAAAAGACTTTTAAGATCGCGTTTTTTGTGTCCGATCTCGGCAACGTGTTCCACCAGGCGCAGTTCACCGAGGCGAAGAAATATGCCAAGGATAAGTACGGCGCGGACGTGTTCGCGTTCGACGGCAAGTCCGACAGCGCCGTCATGACCCAGAACATCGACCAGGTCGTGGCCCAGGGCATGGACGCGGCCACCCTGCACCTCTGGGACCAGGAGGCCGGAAAGCCCGGCGTTCTAGACGCCCTCAAGAAGGGGATCATCATGACGGCCTTCTTCAGCCCTTGCGCCGGCCCCGACTTCGACACCGGTATCCCGACCGCCCGCAGCGATGAGGCGGGCATTTCCTTCGCCATGGGCGCGGAGATGGCCAAGCAGTGGAAGGCTGCCTTCCCCAAAAAGCCCATCGTGATGGTGCAGCTCGGCTGGCCGAACCACGTGGAAGTGAAATCCGGGCGCACCGACCCCTTCGTGAAGGGCGTGCTCTCCGTGGACCCCAAGGCGACCAACCTCGGCTGCCTGGATGCCAGCAAGGGGCCTGATGTGACCAAGCAGATCGTCCTGGACCTGGTCACCACGCATCCCGAAGTCAACCTCATCTACTCGGAAGCTTCCAACCTGACCGTCGGCACGATGGCCGCCTTAGTCCAGGCCGGCAGAGGCAAGTTCAAGAACGGCAAGCCGCTGACGGAGATCGTCTGCAGCGTCGACTTCGACGAGGTCGAGCTGAAGGGAGTGTACGATCCCAACAGCTCATTGAAGCTCTCCATGGGGCTGCCCCCGAAGGAGACCGCCCGCGGCCGGATCGACCTGATCATGGACGTCAAGAACGGGAAGGTGAAGCCGACCTCGCAGCCACACAAGGAATTCTTCTACAAGGCGTACAACATCTCCTACTGGACGATGAGCCGGGCCAATGCGGTAAAATGGCTGAACGACCAGTTCGGCACCAACGTCAAGTGATCTGAGCTATTCTGTGATGGCGGGAGGAAGCCCTGCGCTCTCCTCCCGTCATTCCGCTGGAGCGGATGCATGAAACTGACGGACAACGTACTGGAAATCAGGGATCTGGTGAAGGATTTCCCCAGCGTACGGGCCGTGAATAGCGTCAGTTTCGACATCAAGAGAAATAGCGTCCACTGCCTGGTAGGGGAAAACGGAGCAGGGAAAACCACACTGATCAAGATCCTTACCGGGGCCATCCCCAGGTCGGGCGGCAAGATATTCCTGAATGGAGAGGATTACAATCCGCACAGCCCTCGAGACGCCAAGCAAAAAGGAATAAGCACGCTCTTTCAGGAGCTCAACGTGGTCGAACAGCTTACCGTCGAAGAGAACCTCACGCTGGGCATGGAGGATACCCGGTTCGGTTTTCTTCGCCGGACGGACAAGAACAACAAGATGGTCAGCGTCATGAACAGCCTGGAGCCGTCCATCAGCCCGCGGCAGCTGGTTTCGAGCTTGAGCACGGCAAAAAAACAGATCGTGGAGATCGCCAAGGCGGTCGCCACCGAATCCGATATCATCATCATGGACGAACCGACGGCCGCGATCTCCGAGAGCGAGATCGCCTGCCTGTTTCAGATCGTGAAGGGCCTGCGCGAGAAAAACGTCACCGTCATCTATATCTCCCACCGGCTCGACGAGATCTTCGAGCTGGGAGACTACGTCACGGTCATGCGCGACGGCAGGCACATCGACACCCGGCCCGTAGCGGAGATCAAAGACCGCTCGGAGCTGATCAAGATGATGATCGGCAAGACGGTTTTCGAGGCGTACACGCCCAAAGAGGGTGGCCTCCAGGAAACCATCCTGCAGGTGAAAAACCTCTCCAACCACAAGCTCAACGGCATCTCCTTTGAAGTCCACAAAGGGGAGATCGCGGGTTTCTATGGCCTGGTGGGCGCGGGGAAGACCGAGCTGGCGAGGGCCATCTACGGCCTCGATGACTACGAAGGCCAGATCCTCTTCAAAGGCAGGAAGCTCCCCGGCGCCCCGGACAAGGTCATCGCCGCGGGGATCGCCCTGGTGCCGGAGGAAAGGAGAACGCAGGGGCTTTTCACCATACTGACGCTGCGGGGCAATGTGCCGGTGATGAACATGGCGAAGATTTCACGAAACGGGTTCGTCAATTCGGCGCTGGAGAAGAAGGTCACCCTGGAGTACATCGACAAGCTGAAGATCGCCACCAGCAGCACCGAGAAGGAAGCCTCGAAGCTCTCCGGCGGCAACCAGCAGAAGGTGGTCTTTGCCAAGTGCCTGTTCGCCGATGCCGACCTATTGATGCTCGACGAACCGACGCGGGGGATCGACGTGGGCGCGAAGAGCGAGATCTACGGCATCATCAGGAAGCTTTCCGGCGAGGGGAAGTCGATCATGATCTTCTCCTCGGAGCTGCCCGAGATCATGAACATCTGCGACAGCATTTACCTTCTCTATGACGGAAACCTGAAAGCCGCTCTCAAGAATGGCTATGACGTCGACAGCGAGAAGATCATCCACATCGTCACGGGTGGAGAATGAACGTGGAAGCGAAAGAAAGGCGGGGAATGGCGCTCACCGGCCGGATGAGCAATGAGTCGTTCATCAGCCTGATCATGGTAGGGGTGCTCGTCTTCCTGTTCGCCATTGCCTGCGCCTTCGTGCCGCGCTTCTACCTGGCCCAGAACATCCTCAATCTTTTCACCAACTACTGGTATCTCATCATCCTGGGCATCGGGGTCAGCTTTCTGCTGATCACCGGCAACTTCGACATGTCGGTGGGCGGCGTGATCGCCCTGACGGGCGTCCTTTCGGTGTATTTCTGCCAGGGCTACAAGGTTTCGCAGAACGCGCTGGCCAACGGACTGGGGTTGCCCTACGGCCTGGCTTTGGTGCTGGCCCTGGCGGGCGCTCTGGCGATCGGGGGGATCAATGCCTTCTTCATCGCCTGGTTGAAGGTGCCCTCGATCATCATCACCCTGGGCACCATGATGCTCTCCCGCGGAATGGCCCAGATCGTCACGCGTGGTGCGCAGAGGAACACCAGCCTGCCCGATGCATTCGGCGTCCTGGGAAACACCAGCCTTCCGGGCACCTCGATCAAGCTGTCCGTGCTGATCATGATCGGCCTGGTGATCGCCGCCCTCATCGTGGAAAAGATGACGGTAGCCGGCAGGCGCACGTACCTCATCGGCGCGAATCCGGTAGCGGCCAGGCTCTCCGGAATCAAGGTGGAAAAACACCTGACCCTGCTCTTTCTGACCAGCTCGCTGCTGGCCGGAATCACGGGAATACTTCTGGCCTCCGAGTTCAAAGCGGGCGTCTCGAGCCGCGCAACGGGATACGAGTTCGACGCGCTGGTGATCTCTCTGTTGGGAGGGGTCAGCATCGCGGGCGGATTCGGCTCGGTGCTCGGAATGTTCGTAGGCGCGCTGATCCTCGCGGTGGTGACCTCCTCGGCCACCGGGCTGCTGCTCTCGCCCGACTGGCAATTCACCCTCAAGGGTGCGGTCACGTTCATCGCGATCCTTGCCCAGCGTTTCGCCCTAGACAAGAGGAAGGGGTGATGACCGTTAAAAGCGCACCGGGAGATTCTCTGCGGATGAAGAACGAGCGCTCGAACGCGTTGAGATCTAACATCAAGAAGCTCTACATCTATGTCGTGCTGGTCTTGATCGTCATTGTCTTCAGCGTGGCGAAGCTCGGTCAGGTGGAAATGTTCGGCCGAGGACACTTTCTTTGCCCGGACAGCATCATCAACGTGTTGCGCTCCGCGGTGCCCATACTGACCCTAAGCGGAGCATTCACGCTGTTGATGATCTCGGGCTATATCGATTTGTCCGTCGGGAGTGCCATGAGCCTGAGCGCGGTGGTCTTCGCACTGATGATCCTCAATGGTTTCCCCTTCGCCGCCGCGCTTCCTATAACCCTGGTCATGGGGTCTATGTTCGGGGTTCTCAATGGCCTGCTGGTCATGAAGCTGCGCATCACCCCCGTCATCGCGACGCTGGTCACGTTGAGCCTGTTCAAAGGCATAGCGCTGTTGATCGTGCCGGATGGACTCTCGGCCATCAAGGGGAGCGCGGAAAGAGCCATGCCGTCGTGGATCAACGACTACGCGCGTAAAAGGGTCCTGCTCGGTCTGCCGTGGGCGTTTTTCATCGCCCTGCTCGTGATCGCAATACTGGTCATCGTTCAAAGAAAGACGATTCTCGGGAAATACGCCGCGGCGATCGGCGGCAACCGCACCGCGGCGGAGCTGTCCGGCATCAATGTCGTGAAGATGGTGTGGATCCTGTACATCATCGTCGGTTTTTTCGCCGCCCTGGCCGGAACGGCGCGGGCCAGCTACATGTCCCTGGGGGACCCGCTTTCCGGTGACGGCATGGAGCTGGACAACATCATCGCCGTGTTGCTGGGAGGAACGGCCTTTTCCGGAGGGGAAGGCTCTGTGGCCAAGACGATCGTCGGGGCGCTCATCATCATGTGTTTGACCACCGGCCTGATGACCGTCATTCCCGCCTACTGGCAGATCTGGGCCAAGGGAAGCGTGCTCATCTTCGCCGTGGTGCTCAACCACCTCCTGGTAAGGGAGAAGGTGAAAGCGTAGGGAAGGCCATGACCGGAAGAGAACGGGTGCGAACAGCCTTGGACCATAGACAGCCCGACCGGGTGCCCCTCGATTTCGGCGGCTGCGCCCAGACCACCGCGCACGCCGGGGTGATCGCCCGGCTGCGCGAGCATTTCGGCCTGGAAAAGCGGCCGGTGAAGGTCGAGGAGCCCTACACGATGATGGGCCGCTTCGACGAGGACCTCAAGGCCGCGCTGGGCGTCGACGTGGACTCCCTTGCCGGCCTGTATTCCTTCTTCGGGGTGGCCCGCGACGGCTGGAAGGACTACACCATGGAGGACGGCCTGCAGGTGCTCGTGCCCCAGGGGTTCAACGCCAGCCGCGATGAAGCCGGCAACATCTACACCTACCCCCAGGGGGACAGCTCGGCGGCCCCCAGCGCGGTCATGCCCAAGGGGGGCTACTACTTCGACGCCATCATCCGCCAGGAACCCCTGCCGGCGGACGACGCCGAGCTGAGGCTGGAAGACAACCTGGAGGAGTTCACCGATATCAGCCAAGCGGAGCTTGATTTCCTCCTGGCCCAGCTCCCGGCCAACCGCCGGAGCGGGCGCGCCCTGTTCGGGGTGGTGCCGGGGGCCGGGCTGGGCGACATCGCCTGCGTGCCGGCGCCCTGGCTGAAGCACCCCAAGGGCATCCGGGACATCACCGAGTGGTACATCTCCACCGCCACCAGGCGGGAGTTCCTGCACCGGCTGTTCGACCGGCAGACGGACATCGTGCTGCGCAACCTGGAAAGGATCCACCGGGCCGTGGGCGAGTCCATGGATGTGGCCTGGGTCTGCGGCACGGACTTCGGGACCCAGAGCTCCACCTTTTGCTCGCCGCAGACTTTCCGGGAGCTGTACCAGCCCTACTACCTGAAGGTCAACAACTGGATCCACCGGCATACCCGCTGGAAGACCTTCAAGCACTGCTGCGGCTCCATCGCCGGTTTCATGGAGGGTTTCATCGCTTCGGGGTTCGACATCATCAACCCGGTGCAGTGGACCGCGGCGAACATGGATCCCGGGAGGCTGAAGCGGGAGTTCGGGGACCGTATCGTTTTCTGGGGGGGCGGGGTGGACACCCAGAAAACCCTGCCCTTCGGGACCCCGGCCCAGGTGCGGGAGGAGGTGCTCGCGTCCTGCGGCATCTTCGCCCCCGGCGGGGGCTTCGTCTTCAACACCATCCACAACATCCAGGCCAAGACGCCGATTGAAAACGTGATCGCCATGCTCGACGCGGTCAGGCAGTTCAACGGGCAACCAAGATAAAGCAAGGAGAGGAACGGAATGATCAAAGACTTTTTCTACTACAATCCGGTCAAGCTCGTGTTTGGAGAGGGCAAGCTCCAGGAGGCGGGCAAGTACGCCAAGATGTACGGCAGAAAGGCGCTCATCGTGACCACCGGGACCCTGTTCAAGGAGAGCGGCCTGGTGGACCGCCTGCGGAAAATCCTGAAGTCAAGCGGAGTGGAGTCGGTCCACTTCCCGGAGGTCAGCGCCAACCCGCTGAACACCCAGATCGACAAGGGCGCCGAGCTGGCCCGGTCCAAGAACTGCAAGCTGGTGATCGGGCTGGGGGGAGGCAGCGCCATCGACGCGGCCAAGGGCATAGCCGTCGTGCTGGGCCACAAGCGCCCGATCTGGGACTTCTGCATCGGGGACAATGTACCGCCGATCACGGACAAGACCTACCCGATCATCGCCATCACCACCACCTCGGGCACCGGAAGCGAGTGCACCCAGTGGTCGGTGGTCACCAACCCCGACACCCAGGAGAAGCCGGGCATCGGCTCCGATTACACCTTCGCCAGGGTGGCGATCGTGGACCCCGAGCTCATGGCCACCATGCCGCCCAAGATCACGGCCTCCACGGGCTTCGACACCCTGGCCCACGCCATCGAGGCCTACACCGCGGTGCTGGAAACTCCGATTACGGACATGTGCTGCGAGCAGGCGATCCGCCTGGTGGGCCGCTTCCTGCGGCGGGCGGTGAAGAACGGCCAGGACCGGGAGGCGCGCAACGCCATGGCTTTCGCCAACTCCCTGGCGGGCATCGCCATCTCGGTAGGCATCGTCACCGCCTGCCACGGCCTGGCGCACTCGATCGGGGGGCTTTCCGGCTCGACCCACGGCGAGACCCTGGCCGCCATGACCCCGCACACGATGCGCTTCTCGATGAAGGCCTACCCGGACAAGTTCCGCAAGATCGCCATGTTCCTGCGCGACGAGCACGGGGCCCCCGAAAGCTACACGCTGGAAGACAGCATCAGGGAAGTGGAGGCCCTGATCCATGACATCGGGCTTGGCGCGCCGTTGTCCCAGCAGGGTCTGAAGGAGAAGGACATCGGGCGGGCCGCCGACGGCGTGATCCGCTACATGGGCGGTTCCATCACCAACGACCCAGCCGCCCCGAAGCGGGAGGACCTGCTGGAGATCATCCGCAAGGCGTACTGAGCAACCATGAATTACCGGGTCGAGCACATGCTCAGCGTGCACAACGAGATCGGGGAGGCGCCCCTCTGGGTCCCCGAAGAGCGCCGCCTGTACTGGACCGACACCGAGGCGAGCATGGTCTGGAGCTACCGGCCCGGGACCGGCGCCAGGGAGAGTTGGACCCTGAGCCTTCCGGTAACGGCCATCATGCGCCGGGAGCGCGGCGGCTTCCTGCTGGTCACCAAGACGGGCCTGGCCTTCTGGGACCGGGACACGAACACCTGCGAGCCGGTGGCCAACCCGCTGCGCGGCTCCAAGTCCCTGTGGTTCAACGACGGGGCGGTGGACAGGCAGGGCAGGCTGGTCACGGGCACGATGAACTACCGGGTCCTCGCCTCCGCCGATGGGTGCCTGTACCGCCTGGACCCGGACCGCCGGGTCACCTGCCTGGACAGCGGGCTGGCCGTGGCCAACGGCATCGGCTTCAGCCCGGACGGGGCCAGGATGTACGTATCGGAGCAGTTCCGGGGCCGGATACTACAGTACGAATACGACCGCCAGACCGGCCAGGTGAGCGGCAAGCGGGTGTTCGCCCAGCTGCCGGAGGCGGAGGGCAAGCCCGACGGGCTCATCGTGGACAGCGAAGGCTTTCTGTGGAACGCTCACTGGGGCGGCGGCCTGATCACCCGTTACGCGCCCGACGGCGCGGTGGACGCCCGGATCCAGCTGCCCGTGCCGGTGGTGACCTGCATGGCCTTCGCCGGCGAGCGCCTTGACGAGCTGTACGTGACCACCGGCTGGTATGGGATGAGCCTGGCCGAGCAGAAGAGCAAGCCGGGCTGCGGCGACCTGTTCCGCGTCCGCACCGACCGCACCGGGCTGGTCGAGCCGCGCTTCCTCGGCTAGGAGGGCGCTCATGGGCGGGGCCGTCTACGACTTCAGCGGAATGATCGCGATCGTCACGGGAGCGACCAAGGGGATCGGCAGGGAGATCGCCCTGAGCTTAGCCCAGGCGGGCTGCAGCCTGGGCCTCACGGGCCGGAACGAGCAGGAGCTGCGGCAGGTGGCGGAAGAGGCCCGGACCCGGGGCGTGCGCTGCGAGACCCGGAGGGCCGACCTGGCTTCCGCCGGGGAGTGCGCCGCGATGGCCGAGTATTTCGCCGGGCTGTTTTCCGTGATCGACATCCTGGTGAACAACGCTGGCCTGAGCTACCCGGAAAGGCTGGTGGACCTGGACATCGGGCACTGGGACACGACCCTGGCCGTGAACCTGCGCGCTCCGGCGATCATCGCCAAGGTGATCGGCAGGAAGATGATCGCCCAGGGCCACGGCGCGATCGTCAACATCGCGAGCAACGCCTGCCTGGCGGGGATCGCGGAACACGCCGCCTACTGCGCCAGCAAGTTCGGGCTGGACGGGCTGACCAAGGTCATGGCCGTGGAGCTGGGGCCGCACAACATCCGGGTGAATGCCGTCGCCCCCACCGTGGTGCTCACCCCCATGGGCGCCCAGGTATGGGGCGACCCGAAGAAGGCGGACCCGGTCAAGGCCAAGATCCCCCTCGGCCGCTTCGCCTATCCGCAGGAGGTCGCGAGCGCGGTGCTCTTCCTGGCTTCCGAAGCCGCCAGCATGATCCACGGGGAGACGCTGATCATCGACGGAGGAGTCAATGCCAAGCTCTATTGAGGGCAAGGTGGCCCTGGTCACCGGAGCGGCCGGGGTCATGGGGTTGGCGGTGGTCAAGGCGCTGCTGGAGGAGGGAGCCGCGGTGATCATGGCCGACCTGGCCGAAAGCCGCCTGCGGGAGCTGGCCTCCGGGTTGGGGCGTCGGGCGGTCCCGGCGGTGTTCGATGTCACCGACCCCGGCGCCATCGAGCGCCAGCTCGAGCGGCTCAAGGAGTCGACCGGCGCCGTAGACATCCTGGTGAACAACGCCGGGATCCTGTCCAACAACAAATCGCAGGCCACCGCCCCGGAGGAGTGGCGCAGGGTGCTCGAGGTCAACCTGTCGGGGATGTTCTACCTGTCCCGGGCGCTCATCCCGGACATGAAGGCCAGGCGCTGGGGGCGCATCGTCAACGTCTCCTCGCTGGCCGCCCAAACCGGCGGGATCACCGCAGGCACGGCCTATGCCGCCTCCAAGGGCGGGGTGATCTCCCTGACCTTCTCCCTGGCGGCGGAGACGGCGCCGTTCGGCATCACGGTCAACGCCGTCGCCCCGGCCTACGTGAGGACGCCCATGATCGAGGAGCAGCTGAGCGAGAAGCAGCGGCAGGCTGTCCTGAGCAAAATCCCCGTGGGGCGCTTCTGCGAGCCGGAGGAGTTCGCTCACGTGGTTCGTTTCCTGGTGAGCCCGCTGGCCGGCTTCATTACCGGAGAGGTGGTCAACCTCAACGGCGGGCTGTATTTTAGCTTGTGGGCTTGACATTCTATAGGTAAAATTGGCTACATTAGGGGCGATATAAAAGATGTCGAGCATTTCCGGAAGCGCAGTAACGACCAAGGACACGAAAAAACCGGCCCGCACCTATTCCGCTCCCGCGGTGGACCGGGCGCTGGACATCCTCGAGTTCATGGCCGGGCACCCGCGGCCCTTCGGCGCGACCGAGCTTTCCCGGATCCTCAACATCCCGCTCAACTCGGTGTTCCGCATCCTGAAGCGCCTGACCGAGCGGGAGTACACCATCCAGGACCAGATCTCCGGAGGCTACCAGCTCAGCACCCGGGTGTTCTCGCTGGGCATGAGCCTGTACACCCGTTTCGAGCTGCGCCAGCGGGCGCGGCCTCACCTGGAGTGGCTTTGCCGGGAGACCGAGGAGACGGCGCAGCTTCAGGTTCCGCACGGAGACAAGGTGCTGGTCCTGGACACGGTGAGCCCCGAGGTGGCTTTCTACCTTCGGGTGGTGCCGGGCAGCCTGGTGTACTACCACCCCAACGCCTTCGGCAAGGCCATGCTGGCCTTCATGCCCGAGGAGGAGATCAAGGCCATCCTGCCGCCCAAGCTGCCCGCCCTGACCTCCCGCACGGTCACCCTGCTGCGGGAGTTGATCCCCCAGTTGGAGGAAACCCGCCGCACCGGGCTGGCCTACGACAACGAGGAGTACACCAGCGGCATCATCTGCATCGGCTCGCCGGTATTCGACGTCCAGGGCAAGATCGCCGCGGGGCTGGGCATCACCGCCATCGCCAGCCTGGTCGACGAGAAGCAGCGCTCGGCCTTCGAGAAGCTGGTCCTGGAGTGCGCCTACCGGGTGTCCAAGGCGACCGGCTACTCGGGGGATTTCTTCCGCGACAAGCTGAAGAGCTGATCCGGCATTCAGTTTCTAGTCCGGCTCCGCGCCGAACAACTCGCTCTCGCCCTCTTCGCCGCGGTCGGTGGGGAAGGCCCCCTCGTTACGCTTGGCGTAAAGCTTGATCACGTAGCGGACCTCGGCCATCCTGCGGGCCAGCTCCTGCCGGTCGCGGTCGAAGCTCTCGAAGAAGGCCCTGGAGGTGAGCGAGCCCTCGAGGGTGCCCTGGCCGTAGCCCTGCCGGTAGTAATCCTGGAGCTCCTCCAGGCGGAAGTAGAGCCGCTCGAACAGGAACAGGATCCGGCGCAGCCGCAGGATGTACCCGATGAGCCGTTTCTTTTCCCTCAACATCTCCACCCGCCCGCCGAGCTTGCCCTGCCGGTCCTCCTGGTACCACTTTTGCAATATAGCCTTCTCGCGCTGGAGCCCGGCGTAGGCCTGGAGGAAGCGCTCGCGCAGCGCTCGGTAACGCAAGGCGTAGAAGCGCATGGCCTTCAGGGGGTTGGCCTTGAAGACCTCCAGGCGCCGGGCGTACCAGTTCCGGCGGAACTGCTGCAGATCGGAGACCGCCACGGGGACCTTCTGGAACGGCTCCCCGGCGGGCTGCTCGACCGCCTCGCCGGGCCCGGCGGCCAGCTCCCGGCCCTCTTCGTCCTGGCAGAGGACCTGGCCCTCGGAGCAGGAGACCAGCAGGTCGCCCGAGGGGGTGAGGGTGACCTCGAAGGCGGTGCCGCGCACGCCCATCACGGCCGATTCGGTGCTCACGTCGACCCGCTGGTTTGCCCCGAGCTTCTGCACCTTGAGGGCTACGGTCCCGGTGATGGCCCCGACCGTGGCCCTGCGCTCCCGGCCCAGGGAGTTGAGCTCCAGGTAGAAGGTGGTGTTCGGGGAGACCTTGATCACCGTGGCGGGCAGGCGCGGGGCCTCGACGGCCAGCTCCGCAAAGCCGTTGCGGCCGGTCTTCAGGAGATCCAGGTTCTGCACCTCCAGCCCGATGTCGACCTCCTCGGGGCTGAGGCTGCGGTTGTTGCGGGTGACGGCCAGCTCGCCCTCCAGGTAGGCGAGCTCGCCGATGCGCTCCTGGCTCTGGGCGGCGGCCGGAAGAAGTCCGGCCGCGGCCAAAGCCCCGGCCAGCAGGGCGGTTCCTTTCGTCTTCATAGGAGAGAATATAGCACGCAGCTCCGGCATTTCGCGAGGGAGGCGGCCGAACACGTTGCGCCAGACCGCCGGGCTCTCCATGCACAGGTAGATCGGCGCGTCGCTCACCCGGCTCAGCTCCTCTTTCAGGGCCCGGTACAGCCGGCTGCGCGCCGGCTGCGGGTAGCGGTGCTTGCCGTCCGGGCAGGGCACGAACTCCTCGTGCAGCAGCTCCCGGCAGCCAACCCGCTCCCTGAGCTCGGGGGGATAGCGGAACGTGCCCAGGCTGATCCAGGCCACGCTTCCCGGAGGGAAATCCGCCAGGAGGCGGGCCACGGCGCGGTACTCCTCCTCCGCCCGGGGCCCGGCGATGATCGGATCGAAGTGGAAGGAAACCCGGAAGCCGGCCTGCGCGGCGCGGCGGGCCGCCTCCAGGCGCTCCGGGAGCGGGCTCGAGCGGCCCTCGTAGGCCCGGATCAGCTCGGGCGGATTCAGGGAGAACGCGATTACGGCCCCGCCCTTGTCCTCGATGCCGAGCAGGTGATCGACGTTCGCGGTCTTGGTCTTGAGCTCCAAGCGGACATTGGGGTAGGGGGCCAGGGCCCGGATCATGGACTCGGAAAGCCCGAACAGCGGATCGAGCAGCAGCGAGTCGCCCAGCTCGCCGGTGCCCGCTCGCACCAGCCGGTCGGGGTTGGCCCGGGCCAGGCGCTTGAGGCGTTCGGCCGCCGGGCCCGGGTCCAGGTATACGGTGAGCGGGGCGAAGTTCAGGTAGCTGCGCAGGATGCAGTAGGCGCAGCCCAAGGCGCAGCCGAGGTACAGGTCCACGGTGAAGTAGTTGCAGCACAGCTGCCCGGGGGAACCGGGGCAGCGCGTCACGACGCGCCCCCGCGGGCCGCTGAGAAACAGGGTGCGGGGGTTGCGGTGCTCCGCCGGGATGCCCTCCTTTCCCGGCACGAATACCGGCTCCAGCCCCGCGAGGCGCCGTAGCGCAGGCTCCAGGAACGGGGAACGGACCAGCGGCTGCTCCACGTACAGCCGGTCGAAGAGCTCAGCGCAGGAAGGACAGCAGCTCATCGCAGCGCTCCTCGACCCGGGCCAGGGCCTTAAGCCTGCGCGCCAGGCCGGCGCGGGTGCGGAAGGAAAAGCTCACCTGCAGTGAGTCGCCTTCGAAGTACGGCGGGGGCTGCAGGGCCACCCCGCTTCCCGAAAGCAGCTCCCGCTCCAGGGATGTCCAGCGCCGCCGCAGGCCGGACAGAACCGGCGAACGCAGCTCCCGCAAGGCCGCAAGGGCCTCCGGCCCGGCCTGCGCCGCGGCCCGCCTCGAGGCCAGCGCCGTCCGCGCCAGCTCTTCGAGCTGCGTACGGGAAAGCCGGTCCCGGCCTGCGATCTCCCCCAGCAGCCGCAGGAACGCCCGCCGCTCGCTGAAGCTGAGCCTGGATTGCGCCGCCGCCTCCAGGGCCTGCTCCGGCAGCTCCCGGACCTCCAGGGCGGCGCGCAGGTCCAGCTCCCCTCGGTCCACCATCCGCCGCAGGGCCGGAGGCAGCCCGGCGAACTGAGCGATCCGCTCCTCCAGCCGCGGCTCGGCGCGGCCCTCGATCAAGAGCGCGAGAGCTCCGAGGGAGAAGCCCGAGGCGCGGGCGAAGCCGAGCAGGGCCTGCTTCTCGCACCAGCGATAAGCGCCGGCGCGGTCCTCCAGGCGCAGGGCCAGCTCGAGCAGCTCGGCCCGGCTCAGGCCTGGCAGGCTGCGGCAGGCCAGGCGGTCCAGCCCGGCATCACGCGCCGCTTTCAACAATGCAAAGCCCCAGGCCAGCAGGCCCGCGCTCACCGGCAGGGGCGGGACCAGCCCGGCCCGCAGCAGTTCCGCAGGCACCGGGCGAGAGGCGGTGAACAGGTCCAGGGCCGGGTCCAGGGCTTCGAGCTCTTCGAGGGACAACTCCAGCATGGCGAGAGCGTAGCAGAGAAGACCGGCCTGTCCAAGCGCCGGGGTAAGCTTTGGCCCGCGCCCTCCGATAATCAGGTAGAGGAACCTCGCGCATGAAGGTGCTGATCCGGTCTGCGCTTCTTGCCGCCTCGATCCTGTGGGCCGCGCCGAGCGCCGGGGCGCTCACGATCACGACGCGCCCGACCCTGCTCTGGGCCGCCGAGCACGGGCTGGTGCCTATCGCCACCCTGCTCCTCGACCAGGGGGCCGACGTGAACGCCGCCGATCAGTTCGGCAACACCTCGCTGCACCTGGCGGTGCGCTACCCGGATCTGGTGCGCCTGCTCCTGGAGCGCGGGGCCCGGGTCGGCGCCCGCAACGCCTTCGGCGACACACCCCTGCACCGGGCCGTGGGCGACAAGCGGGTTGTCGAGCTCCTGCTGGCCGCCGGGGCCGACGCCGCGGCCCGCAACCTGTTCGACAAGACCCCGCTGGACTACAGCCTGCGCGGGGGGACCTCGGCCTACAACCTGTCGATCGTGGAGCTGCTGATCCGGGCCGGCGCGCGCTAAAGACCCCTCGCGGCTCTCCTCGTAAGCGAGCCGTTCAACGGCTATTGACATGGCCGCGGTCCGGGGTGCAAGCTTCTCAGCTCCTACCCGATGAACCCGGCGCGCATTTATCTGGCCGACCCCGCTCCCGCACAGGCGCAGCGAGCCAAGCTCACGCGCCGGAGCCCGGAGCGGCTCCCGGTGCGCCTCACCTGGCGCCGGGCGTTGGGCACGGTGCTGGCGGTCCTGCTCGCCTTCCACGCCGCGCTGTTGCTTCTCGTCGGAGCCTTCAGCCTGCTGTATTCGTTCGTCAATCCTCCCTTAACCGCCCTGATGCTCTACCGCCGCCTGGTCGACGGCTACCCCAGCCGCCCGCTGCGCTACGTGCCGCTCGCCCGGGTCCCGCGCTACGCCCAGAGCATGTTCATCAAGGTGGAGGATTACACCTTCTACCAGAACCCGGGCATCGATCTGAAGGCCATCCGGGAAGCCTACCGGATCAACCGGCGCCTGGGGCGCATCTACTACGGCGGCAGCACCATCACCCAGCAGCTGGCGCGCACCCTGTTCCTCACCCCAAGGCGTACCTATTTGAGAAAGTACGCCGAGCTGCTGGCCGCCCTGGAGATGGATCTGCTGCTCGGCAAGCGCCGCATCCTGGAGCTGTACGTCAACTACATCGAGCTGGGCAAGGGGATCTACGGCATCGGGGCGGCGGCCGAGTATCACTTCGGCCGGCCGGCCGCGCGCCTGGACCTGGACGAGTACCGCCGCCTGGTGACCATCGCCGCCAGCCCGCTGCGTTACACGATGGCCAACTTTGCCCGCCGCCGCATCTTGAGCGCCCGCTACGACTACCTGCTGCAGGCCTTCCCGGACCCGCAGACCGCCCCGCCCCCGGATATTCCTCCTCCGCCCGAGGTTCAGAGCCAGGCCGCCCAGGAGCAGGAAGGAACACCCGGGCCGGAGCCGGAAGCGGCAGGGCAGGAGCCCTCGCCCGGCTCAGGCGGCGGGGTCGAGGCAGGGATTGTAGTACCCGAAACGCAAGGCGGGAAAACGCTCCCGCAGCCGCTCCATCAGCAGGCGAATCCCTAACGGCTCCTCTTGAGGCAGGTGCCCGAGGGTGGCGAGGTACCACTCCGGGTCGATGTTCAGGTTCCGCAGCTGGATCAGGTCCGCGCCGGTATGCTCCAGGAAGGCGCTCAGGGCGGCCAGCTCCGCCGGCTCGTCCGTAAACCCGGGCAGAACGAAGTAGTTAAGGGAGAGGAACCCGCCGGCCCGCTTGAACTCCCGAGCCGCCCGCCGTACCTCCCCGAAGGAGTAGCCCTCGGGCTGGTAGTACTTGTGGTAGAACTCCGGGCGGCAGGAGTTGAGGCTGACCCGGATGGAATCCAGGCCGGCATCCCGCAGGCCCAGCACCGTTTCCGGCAGGCTGGCGTTGGTGTTCAGGTTGATCGTGCCTCGGGAGGTGGCCCGGCGCAGGTCCCGGATCGACCGCTCCAGCAGCCGGGCCTGCAGCAACGGCTCCCCCTCGCAGCCCTGGCCGAAGCTGGCCACGGCGCGCGGGGCGGAGGCCAGATGCGGGCCGGCCACCCCGCAGACTTCCTCGGCCGTGGGCACGAAGCGGATCCGCTCCTGGGTGGCGCAGATCCCGCTCGCTTCCTGCAGGCTGATGCAGCCCAGACAGCGGGCGTTGCAGGAGGGGGAGGTGGGCAGCGGCGCCTCCCAGCGCCCCAGGAACAGGTTCCTGGCCGCCGGGCAGCCGTAGCCCAGGGCGCAGCGGCCCAGGTGCTGCAGCAGGCGGTTGCCCGGTTCCTCGGCCAGGCGCGCGGCGGTGAGCCGGGCCAGCTTGGCCGTATTGAAGCGGTCGCTGTCCTGCCTGGGGTCATCGTCCACACGCAGCGCGGTGGTGACGAAACCCTGCCCGCGCCAGCCCGCCGCGGTGTAGGCGAACAGCGGCAGCAGCGGGGCCTCGCCGGCGCGCACGCAGGCGGCGGTGTACAACTGGGTGTGCGCCGGGGCCACGAATGCGGCCACCGCGCTCACCGGGCCCCCGGTGCGCGGGTCCCGGTCCAGCACCCGGAAGCGCCCGCTTTCCGGCTCGCAGCCCACGGGCAGCCGCCCGGGCAGCAGGAACAGCTCGCTGCCTTGGGGCAGGGGGATCCACTCCGAGGCCTGCGGGCGCAGCCACCGGCCGGCCGCGGAGCCCGCCGCCTCCAGCCCGGGAAAGTCCAGGATGTTGCCCTTCGAGTCGGCGTACAAAAGCAACGGGGCCTGTTCCGTGCCCGGAGCGCCGCCGCGTTCCATGCGCCGATCATACCAAAGACGGCGTCCGGCAGCTACGGGGGGTCGGGGAGCTGCCGGAGGCGAGAGCGCCTCCGCTACTGCTGGCCGCTCGGCATCCAGACGCTCAGGCTCTCCAGGTGGTAGGTCTGGGGAAAAAGGTCAAAGAGGGTGAGCGAGCCGAGGGAGTAGCCGCAGCGGATGAGCTCGCGCGCGTCCCTGGCCAGGGTGGCCGGATCGCAGGATACGTACAACAATAGGGAGGGCCTGAGTGCGGCCAGGGCCCGCGCCACGGCGCGGCCCAGGCCCGCGCGCGGCGGGTCGGCGATCACCACCTCGGGCCGCAGCTCCAGTCGCGGCAACACCTCCTCCACCCGCCCCCGGACCAGCTCGGCATGGGCGAAATCGCGCAGGTTGTGGCGGTAGTCGGCGCAGGCGGAGGGGGAAAGCTCCACGCCGACGATGCGGGCCGCGAAGGGGGCGGCGTAGAGGCTGAACAGCCCCACCCCGCAGTACAGGTCCAGGACCGCGGCCCGAGAAGAGCGCTCCGCCAGGGCCTGACGCGCTAGCGTGGTAACTCGAGCGGCCAGCTCCGCGGCCAGCGGGGTGTTCACCTGGAAGAAGGAGCCCGGGGAGACGCGGAAGCGGCCGCCGGGCAGGCCGAACTCTAGAGGTTCCGGGCCCGGCCCCCGCCCGCTCGCCGGGCGCGCCCAAACCCGCGCGGGACCGGAGCTGCCTCTGCGCAGGATCACCCGGACCTCCCGGCCCGATGTCCTTCCCGGCCCCGGCGCGAAAGTTGAGGGATCCAGCTTCGGCCACAGCGCATCGAGCTCCGGCTCCGGCAGGCGGCACTCCAGCACGGTGAAGACCCGCTCGGAGCGAAAGACCTTGAAGCCCAGCCAGCCCTCGGGGGAGAGGTGGAACTGCAGGTGGTTGCGGTAGTTCCAGGCCTGGGGCGAAGGGACCGCTTCGGGCGGAGGCGGGTCGCTCAGGCCGGCCAAACGGACCAGCTGCTCGCGCAGCACGGCGGCCTTGGCCTCCAGCTGGCGGCCCGCCTCCAGGTGCTGGTAGTGGCAGCCGCCGCAGAGGGCGAAGTGACGGCAGCGCGGGGCGATGCGCTGCGGGCTGGCTTCCAGCAGCTCGAGCGGCTCGCCGCGCGCGTATCCGGGTCGTTCCTCGATGAGGCGGATGAGAGCCAGCTCGCCGGGAAGCAGGTACGGGACGAAGACCGCCCGGCCGTCAGCCAGCCGGCCGAGGGCGTAGCCGCCGTATACCAGTGATGTGAAGCGCACCTGCAGGCGCTCGCCGCCGGCCATCGGAGACCCACTATAGCACGGAACGCCTTTGCTTGACGGGTAGGGTGCCCGGTGGTAATATATTTTCGTCGATAGCTTTTCCGAGCCTTCCGCACGAGGGGGTCATCATGAAACCGACGTTCAGAGTGCTCCTGGCCGCGCTCGCGGCGGCGCTGGTCCTGGCGGCATTCGCCTGCAAGACCGCGCCCAAGCCGGTCGAGAAGCCGGAGGAACCGGCGGTCACCGAGAAGCCCGTGGAACCGACCCCGACCGTGCCGGAAAAGCCACCGGAACAGCCGGTAGAGAAGCCACCGGAAAAGCCCGCCGCGGCCCCGGTGAGCGACGAGGAGATCCAGCAGGCCCGCAATGCCATAGCCAGGGCCCGGGAGGCGGATGCGGACTACTATGAGCCCGCGTTGCTCAAGCAGGCCGAGGATGCCTTGAACGGCGCGCTTCGGGCCCGAACGGATGACCCGGACCGGGCGCGCGCGCTTCTGGCCTCGTCCAAGGAGAAGGCCAACGAGGCCTTCGACGGCGCAGTGGCCAAGGCCGCAGCCGACCTGGACGGCCGGATGGAGCGCATGAAGGCCGCATTGCTGGAGGAGAAGGCCGACCGCTTCCTGCCCTCGGAGTACGAGCAGGCCGTGAGCGGGATCCCCGAGGCCCGGCGGCTTTTCGCCGACGGGCAACTGGTCGAAGCCCGCGAGAAGGCCTACGCGGCGCTGGCCGATATGTCGGGACTGCTGGAGCGCCTCCGGGAGCGCAAGCGCTGGGTGGCCGTCTTGAGGCGCGACATCAACCAGTATTTGAGCCAGGCCGACGAGCTGGGGGCCAACAGGCGCGCCCCGCAGGCCTATGACCGGGCCAATCTGCTTTACCTCCAGGGCATCGATGCCTACCAGGAGTTCCAGCTCGACAACGCCGAGGACCTGCTGGGCAGGGCCAAGGAGGCCGCGCAGGAGGCCGTCCGGCTGGCCAAGAGCAAGAACCTGGAGGAGAAGAGGAGCGCCAGGGCCCTGATGCTGGAGGTCATGCGCGAGCTGGAGCAGGCCTCCACCCTGACCGTGGTCACCGACGAGGGCACGGTCGTCCAGCCTGAGCCCTGGTCCGGCGAGCAGTACCTGCCGGAGGGCGCCACCCAGGAGGAGCAGCCCGGGGACCAATCCCTGAGGATCGAGGAGCACGGCACCGTAGTCCTGGGCGACGTGGCCGAGGAGAATCTGCTCGAGCAGGCCAAGCAGCTGTGGCGCCAGGGCGTGCAGGAGTGGGAGCAGGGCAACTACGCCCAGTCGGAGGAGTACTTCAACGAGTCTCGCCGCCTGGTGGAAGTCTACAAGACCCAGACGGTGGACCCGAATTATCCGGTGTACGTCGTACGCCTGATCCCGGAGCGCCGGGACTGCCTCTGGCGCATCGCCGAGTACAACTTCATCTACGGCGACCCGTACCTGTGGCCCAAGATCTGGAGGCGCAACCGCAAGCTCATCCAGCACCCGGACCTGATCTATCCGGGTTGGAAGCTGGTCATTCCTCCTCGGTAGAGGGGTCGATCGCCCGGATTATTCGCTTCAGCTCCGCGGTCCTCTGAGCGAGCTCCTGCGCGGTGGCGGCTTCCAGCACCAGGCGCAGGAGCGGCTCCGTGTTGGACTTCCTCAGATTGAACCACCAGCTCGGAAAGTCCAGGCGCAGCCCGTCGAGCTCGGAAAGCTCTCCGCCGGGGTAGGCTTCGCGCACTTCCTCGATGATCCGATCCGCGTCCTGGACCCGGAAGTTGATCTCGCCGGAGCCGTGGTAGCGCCGAATGCCGGCGATCAGCTCCGAGAGCGGCCGCCGCTCCCGGGAGAGGATGCCCAGCACGAGCAGGGCGGCCATCAGCCCCGAATCGCAGAAGTAATTCTCCCGGAAGTAGTAGTGCCCGGCCAGCTCGCCGCCGAACAGGCCGTTACGCTCGCGGAGCAGCCGCTTGGCGAAGGAATGGCCCACCCGGCACATCACCGGCTCCGCGCCCAACTCGCGCAGGTACTCCACCACGCCGCGGGAGGTGCGCACGTCGTAGCTGACCACCTCGCCCCGATGCTCCAGCTCGCCGGGGCGGAAGAAGGCCAGGCCCAAAAGGCCGATGATCAGGTCCGGGGACACGAAGCGCCCCCGCTCGTCGACGAACATGACCCGGTCGCCGTCGCCGTCGAAACAGATGCCCGCGTCCGCCTTCTCCCGTACCGTCCGGTTCTTGAGGTCCTTCAGGTTCTCCTCCACCAGGGGGTTGGGGGGATGGTGCGGGAAGCGGCCGTCGGGCGTGTCGTACATGGTCGCGAGCTCCGCCTCCATCCCGCGGGCCAGGTCGTGGATGTACAGCGAGACCATGCCGTCGGAGCAGTCGGCCACGGCTCGGATGCCGCGGACCTGGGCGCGGTAGGGCTCCAGGTGGCGCAGGTAGTCGGCCCGGATGTCCAGGGTTTTGAGGCGGCCCAAGGCTGCGGTGGGACGGACGGGCTTCTGGGCCAGCCGCTCCAGTTCCTCCAGGCCCGAGTCGTAGCCCACCGGCACGGCCTGGGCCCGGGAGATCTTCAAGCCGTTGTATTCGGGCGGGTTATGGGAGGCGGTGATCATCACGCTTCCGCCGTAACCGTAGAAGGCCGTGGCGAAGTACACGGAGGGGGTGGTGGCCGGGCCCAGGTCGGTGACGTCGCAGCCGGCCTCCCGGATGCCGCGGCTCAAGTGCTCGAACACCTCCGGCGAGCTTTCCCGGGCATCCCGGCCGATCAGGATGTCGCCCGCGCCCAGGAGCCCGGGAAGCTGGAAGCCGATCCGGCGAGCCAGCCCCGCGCTCCACTCCCGATTCCATACGCCGCGGATGTCGTAGCTCTTGAAAACGCCCATGGCCCCTTCCGATGGGGATTATACCACCGGCCGTTGACACTCGGCGAGCGGCCCGCTATAATCGGCGCACCATGAACGATGCGGCGCGCCTCGAACCGCGAATCTCTTCAGTGTGGTGGTGGCTCCGGCGGTAACCGGAGCCCGCTCGGCGCGCGCCAGCCTTGAAGCTCCGGTTACCGGGTGACCGGGGCTTCAAGGCTTGTTTTTTTAGAACCAAGCCGCAGGCCCTTGTATCGGCGCCTGCGGCTTTTTTTCGGCCCGGCGGCCCGTCCCGGCGGGAGCCGGAGGCGACGATCGGGAGGTAGGGAATGACCAGGCAGACGCAGATTTCGAGCGGGAATAGGATCCTGCTGGAGATCCCGGGAGACAAGTTCACCCCGCTGGGTCTGGCGATCAAGCTCCGCGCCAGGGCCCTGCTGGAGTCGGCTTCGTTCCACAAGGGCCGCGAGCGCTACTCGATCCTGCTGCTCAAGGAGGCCTTCACCCTCAAGCAGAGCCGCGATGAGCTGCTGCTGCTGGTCGATAGCGGGCGGGAGGGTTGGAAACGGATGAGTCTGGACTCGGGGGACATCCTGGATGTGCTCGCCTCCTTCGCCGGCCAGCACGCCGATTTCCAGCCCGACTTTCCCTTTCCCGCGGGGGGGATCGGCTACCTGGCCTACGAGTATTGCCGCCGATTCGACACCATCCGGCTGCGAGAGCGGGACGACCCCCTGGACCTGCCGGAAGCCTGTTTTTTATTCGGCCACCTGTACCTGATCTACGACCACTACACGGAGCGCATCATCCTGGTCGGGATCAACTATCGGGAGCACCAGATCGACCTGGAGCGGGCGCTGCGGGACGCGGTGGCCCGCATCGGGGACCTGGACTTCAACTTCCTCACCGAGCCCAGGGCCAGCTACCCGGCTGAGGCCCAGCGGGAGGAGGGGGAGCGCGAGCGGTTCCTGGAGGGGGTGCGGCGCTTGCGGGGCGAGATCGTGGCGGGCAACCTGCTGCAGGCTGTGCTCGCCCGGCGGCTCACCGTGCGCACCGGACTGCCCGCCCTGGAGGCCTACCGCAGCCTGCGTTCGCTCAACCCCTCCCCGTACCTGTTCTACCTGGACTTCGACCGCTTCCAGCTTTTCGGGTCATCCCCGGAGGTGCACGTCAAGGTGAAGAAGGGCAGGGTCACGGTCCGGCCGCTGGCCGGCACGCGCCGCCGCGGATCGAGCCCGGCTGAGGAGGCGCGGCTGGAGAAGGAGCTGCTGACCGATGAGAAGGAGCGGGCCGAGCACCTGATGCTGGTCGACCTGGCGCGCAACGACATCGGCCGGGTCTGCCGGCCCGGGAGCGTGCGGGTCACGGAGAGCATGGCCATCGAGAAGTACTCCCACGTCATGCACCTGGTTTCCCAGGTCGAAGGGGAGCTCGCGCCGGCCAAGGCCGGCATCGACGCCCTCCGGGCGACCTTCCCCGCGGGCACCGTCTCCGGCGCCCCGAAGATCCGGGCCATCGAGACCCTGGACGCCCTGGAGCCGCACCGGCGGGGCTTCTACGCCGGCATCGTCGGCTACGTGGAGCCCGGCGGGGGCCTGGACACCTGCATCACCATCCGCAGCGCGGTGAAGCTGCGCGACCGCCTGGTCCTGCAGGCCGGGGCCGGGGTGGTCTACGACTCGGTCCCCGAGCGGGAGTACGAGGAGACCGAGGCCAAGCTGCGGGCCCTGACCGCGGCCGCGGGCCTGGAGGTGAACCCATGATCCTGATCATCGACAACTACGACTCCTTTACCTACAACCTGTACCAGTACCTCTGCGAGCTGGGCGAGGAGCCGGTCACGGTGGTGCGCAACGACCGCGTCAGCCTTCAGGAGATCGAAGCGCTCGGCCCCTCCCGCATCGTGCTGTCCCCGGGGCCCGGCCGCCCGGAGGAGGCCGGGATCACGGTGGAGGCGGTGCGCCGCTTCGCCGGGCGCATCCCGATCCTGGGGGTCTGCCTGGGCCACCAGGCCATCGGCTACGCCTTCGGGGCGCGGATCGTGGCCGCCCGCCGGATCGTTCACGGCAAGACCGAGCAGATCAACCTGGACGGCAGAGGCCTGTTCCGCAACATCCCCCTGCCGGCCACGGTGACCCGCTACCATTCGCTGGTGGTCGACCCGGCCAGCCTGCCCGAGGAGCTGGAGATCACCGCTACATCCCAGGACGGGGAGATCATGGGCCTGCGCCACCGCACGCATGCCGTGGAGGGGGTGCAATTCCATCCGGAATCGGTGGGCACCCCCTTCGGCAAGCGCCTGCTGGCCAACTTCCTGAACTACAAGCGCGAGCCGTTTCCCGCCTCCCGGCTCCTGGCCCGGGTGATCTCGCGGGTGGACCTCTCCTTCCTGGAAATGGAGGACTTCATGGAGGAGCTTACCGACGGGAACCTGAACGGCTCCCAGATCGCCGGCTTCCTGGTGGGGCTCAACGCCAAGGGCTTCACCGCGCGCGAGCTGGCCGGGGCGGTGTCCGTGCTGGGGCGCAAGAAGACCCCGCTCCGGGCATCCCCGCCCGTGCTGGACACCTGCGGCACCGGAGGAGACGGGATCGGCACCTTCAACATCTCCTCGCTGGCCGCCGTGGTCGCCGCCGCCTGCGGCGCCCGCGTGGCCAAGCACGGCAACCGGGCGGTGAGCTCCTCCAGCGGCAGCGCCGATTTCTTCCGGGCCCTGGGCCTGGCCATCGAGCTGCCGCCGCCGGCGGCCGCCTCGATGCTGGAGCGCACCGGATTCGCCTTCCTGTTCGCCCCGCTGTACCACCCGGCCATGAGGCACGCCGCCCAGGTGCGCCGGGAGCTGGCCATGAAGACCATCATGAACCTGGTCGGGCCGCTGGCCAACCCGGCCGGGGCGCGCCTGCAGCTGATCGGGGTGTTCGCCGAAGGGTTGTGCCGGACCGTGGCCGAGGCCGCCCGCCTGCTGGGGCTGGAGCGGGCCATGGTGGTCCACGGCCTGGACGGGCAGGACGAGATCTCGGTCACCGCTCCCACCCGGATCGTGCTCCTGGAACAAGGAGAGCTGCGGGAGTTCCTGTTCGATCCGGGCCAGGCCGGCCTCGAGCCCTATGCCCTGGAGGAGCTGCAGGTGGGCTCGGCGGAGGAAAACGCGGCCATCGCCCGGGGGCTGCTGGCCGGCGAAGGGGAGCACCCGGCCATCCGCGACGCCGTGCTGCTAAACGCCGGGGCCGCCCTGGCCCTATACGGGCTGGCCGGAGGGATCGAGGAGGGCTACCTCCAGGCCAGAGCCGCCCTGGAAGCCGGCGCGGTCAAGGAAAAGCTGGAGCAGATCGTGGCCGCGAGCCGGGAGCTGGCCGCAAGCCTGGGTGCGGAGACGGCCGGAAGAACGGGAGGGGCGGTTCGATGAACGCAGGCGGTATCCTCGAGCGCATCGTGGCCAGGCGCCGGGAGCGGGTCCGCAAGGAAGGGCACGCCTTGGGCTTGGCCCTGCCCCGGGTCCGCCGGGTCCCGCACGTCCCCTTCGCTCCGGAGCAGGGCGCGGGAGGCAGCCCGGTGGAGCAGGGCGCGGGGCGCGTCCCCTTCCTGATCTGCGAGCTCAAGCGCCGCTCTCCATCACGCGGGGACATCGCCCCGGGGCTGGATGCCGTAGCCCAGGCCGGCCGGTACGCCGCCGCGGGCGTGCGGCGCCTGTCGGTGCTGACCGAGGAGGACCACTTCGGGGGCTCCCTGCGCGACCTGCTGGAGGTGAAGGAGCGCTGCCCCGGGCTTGCGGTGCTGCGCAAGGATTTTCTGCTGGACGAGCAGGACCTGGAGGTTTCCGAACGGGCCGGAGCCGACGCGGTGCTCCTGATCGCCGCCCTGCACGACGGGCCGAGCCTGGGGCGGCTTTGCCGCCGGGCCCGGGAGCTGGGCCTGGAGGTTCTGGTGGAGCTGCACGATCCGCAGGAGCTGGCCAGGGTCCGGACCCTGCGGCCCCTCCTGACCGGGATCAACAGCCGGGACCTGCGCACCTTCCGGGTCGACCCGCTGGCCGCCCTGGCCTTGCGGGAGGGCATCGACTGGAAGACCCGCACGGTGTTCGAATCCGGAATCTCCGGCAGGGAAGAGGCCCTGGTGGCCCTCTCGGCCGGGTTCGAGGGACTGCTGGTGGGCGAGGCCGTGCTCCGCCGCCCGCAGCTCGTGGCCGAGCTCGAGCAGGCCCTGGGCTCGCCTCTGGCCCGGCGCGGGTTCTGGGCCCGCCTGGCCGCTCGCCGGGCCGCGCGCCAGGCGCAGCATCGCCCCCTGGTCAAGGTCTGCGGCCTCACCCGCGTCGAGGACGCGCGCCTGGCTGGCGAACTGGGCGCGGACCTGCTCGGGTTCGTCTTCGCCCCCTCGCCGCGCCGGGCCGCGCCGGGCCTGCTCCGCGAGCTGCGGGAGCTGCCGGCGCTAAAGGTCGCGGTGGTAGCGGAGGAACGCGGCCGCCCCGAAGCGCTGGACCCCCAGGTCCGGGCGCTGCTCGATGAAGGGCTGATCGACGCCCTGCAGCTGCACGGCGAGGAGAGGCCCGAGCGCTGCCTGGAGTGCGGCTTCCCCTATTATAAGGCGCTGCGGATCCGGGGGCCGGAGCAGGTCGAAAGCTGCCGGAGCTACCGCTCGCCCAGGGTGCTGGCCGACGCCTGGGCGCCGGAGGCGAGGGGCGGAACGGGACGGCGGGTCTCTGAGGATTTGCTGGCGGCCCTGGCCGCGCAGGGCCCGCTCTGGCTGGCCGGGGGCCTGGGCCCGGACAATGTCCGGGAGGCGGTGCGCCGCTACCGCCCGGAGCTGGTCGATGCCTCCAGCCTTTTAGAGAGCGCCCCCGGCCTGAAGGACCGGGCCCGGCTGGAGCGGTTCTTCGCCGAAGTGGCGGCGGGAGGAGAGGAAGGATGAATGGGGTGCAGGGATTTTTCGGGGAGTTCGGCGGGCGCTTCGTGGCCGAGGTGCTGCGCGGGGCTCTGGACGAGCTGGAGCAGGCTTTCCGCGAGGCAGGCGCGGACCCGTCCTTTCAGGCGGAGCTGGACCGGCATGCCCGCTGCTACATCGGCCGGCCCACGCCGCTGCTGCCGGCGGAGAACGCCAGCCGGGCCATAGGCGGGGCCCGCATCTACGTCAAGCTGGAGGGGCTGGCCAACACCGGGGCGCACAAGATCAACAACGCCCTGGGCCAGGCCCTGCTGGCCAAGAGGATGGGCAAGCGCAGGATCATCGCCGAGACCGGGGCCGGGCAGCACGGCTACGCCGTTGCGGCGGTGTGCGCCAAGCTGGGCCTGGCCTGCCGCGTCTACATGGGCGAGCTGGACATCCGCAGGCAGCGGCCCAACGTGTTCTGGATGGAGCGATTCGGAGCGGAGGTGGTGCCGGTGCGCGGCGGCTCCGGGACCCTGAAGGACGCGGTAAACGAGGCGCTGCGGGACTGGGCGGGCAGCTTCCGGGACACGCACTACCTGCTCGGCTCGGCCCTGGGCCCTTCGCCCTACCCGGACATGGTGCGGGAGTTCCAGTCCGTGATCGGGCGGGAGACCGAGGCCCAGGCCAGGGAGCAGGGCCTGGAGCTGGAGGCCCTGGTGGCCTGCGTGGGCGGAGGCTCCAACGCCATCGGCTTCTTCGCCCCGTTCCTGGAGCGGGAAAGACCGCGGCTGATCGGGGCCGAGGCCGGCGGCAGGGGCATCGGGCGGGGGGAACATGCCGCCCGCATGAGCGGCGCCGGGCGGACCGGCATCGTGCAGGGCTACAAGTCGCTGTTCCTCCTGGACGAGGACGGGCAGGTGCTGCCGACCCATTCCATCTCCGCCGGGCTGGACTACCCCGGGATCGGACCCCAGCTGGCCCACCTGGGCCGAACGGGCAGAGTGGAGTTCACCCGCGTGGAGGACCGGGAAGCCCTGGAGGCGCTGGCCTTCTTCGCCCGCCAGGAGGGGCTGATTTTCGCCCTGGAATCCGCCCATGCCGCGGCGGCCGCCCTGCGCCTTGCTCCGGCCCTGCCGCAGGACAGGGCGCTCGCGGTCAACATGTCCGGCCGGGGGGACAAGGACCTGTTCATCCTGGCCTCCGCCCTGGACGGCCAGGCCTGGCGGGAGTTCCTCGCCCGGGAGGCGGCCAATGTCTGAGCGCATCATGGCCCACTTGGTGGCCGGCTACCCGGATTTGGAGTCTTCGCTGGAGGTGGCCCGCGGCCTGCTGGACGGAGGGTGCGCCTATCTTGAGGTGCAGTTCCCCTTCAGCGACCCGACCGCCGACGGCCCGCTCATCCAAGAGGCCTGCGATACCGCGCTGCGGGCGGGCTTCCGGGTGGCCCAGGGCTTCGAGCTCGTGCGGCGAATCCGCTCGCTCGCGCCGGTGCCCCTGTTCCTCATGAGCTACGCCTGCCCGGTGTTCGTGCGCGGGATCGGCGGGTTCCTGCGCCAGGCTCGGGAGGCCGGGGCTGAAGGGATCATCGTGCCGGACCTGCCGGTGGATTGCGACGAGGGGTTGTACGCCCAGGGCAGGGAGCTGGGCCTGGAGGTGGTGCCGGTGGTGGCGCCCAACATCACGGAGCAGCGCCTGAGGCTGGTCGGCCGGACCGGCGCTCGTTACCTGTACGCCGCCCTGCGGCGGGGGATCACGGGGCAGTATACCGAGATCGGAGCCGA
>Ga0315280_10001279_pt1 | contig 43606 bp, 38 predicted proteins | sample YL17G06_40_MG_FD_203697 | JGI IMG/M metagenome (GOLD analysis project Ga0315280, IMG submission 203697) | Sediment microbial communities from Yellowstone Lake, YNP, Wyoming, USA - YL17G06_40 | ecosystem: Environmental > Aquatic > Freshwater > Lake > Sediment | place: USA: Wyoming | collected...
CGGCCGGCGATCACCTTCATGCTGGCAATCTCCAGGAACTCCGGGGTCACGCCGAAGATGCGCGGCAGGTCCTGGGTGGTGGAGGGGAAGATCTTCGCGGGCACGAAGCGCTTGCGCGCCGAAATCAACTCCAGTTGCGGCAGGTTGTCGCGCACCGCCCGCAGGTCCTTGAAGGTGAGGCCCGGCGACAGCTTCCGCACCTTCGACAAATCGTCGAAATTCGAAGCCTCCTTGGCTTCGACGATGATGTTGCTGACCCCCAGGGTCTCGATGAAACTCAGGGCCTCCTGGCGCGCGCCGGCCCCGATCGACAGCATGGAAATCACCGCCCCCACGCCGAAGATCATGCCCAGCATGGTGAGCAGCGAGCGCAGCTTATGCGCCGTGAGGCTGTCCAGCCCCATTTTGAATTCGGGGCCCAGCAGGATCAGTTTTTGCAGAAGCGATTTCATCTATAAAAGTCCAAGGTCCAAAGTCCAAGGGTCAGGCTGACGGCCTCCTGCCTGCTGCTTACTGCCTACTGCTTACTGCCTACTGCTTACTGCCGCCTGCCTCCTGCCTAGTACCTACAGCCCACAGCCTACGGCCTACAGCCTACATCCGGCTACCGGGGCCGCTGGCCAGCGGGTTCTTCGACTTCTTGCCGCTGGCCGCCCGCGCTTCCGGATCCAGCAAGGCGATGTGCTCGCTGCCTTTCAACCCGCTGGTGATCAAAATCTGGCTTTCACTTCTCCGTCCGGTGGTCACAGCCTGCCGGAGAAACTTCCCGTCGCTGCGGATGAACACCCACTTCTTCCCTTCCTTCTCGAAGACGGCCTGCAACGGCACGTACACCGCGTCTTTGACGCGCTCGGTAATGATCTCCACCTCGGCGCTGAGCCCTGAGCGCAGGCGGGCATCCTGCTTGGTCAGGGAGAAGACCACGTCGAAGGACTTGGTGGGATCGAACGAGTATTGGCCGCGGGAAGTGATCCCCGCCAGGCGTTTGACCTTGCCCGGAAAGGTCTCGCCGGGCAGGGCATCCAGGCGGATGTTCACGTCCTGGCCTTCGTTGAGGTTGCCGCGCTCGGTTTCCGGGATGCGGCCGCTGACTTCCATTTCGGAGTTGTCCACCACATCCAGAACCGTGTCGCCGCTGCCCACCGGGTCGCCGACGGCGTAATCGGGCACTTCCATGCCGGGATACATGAAGTCCCCGCCGCGATTCTGGCGGATGCCCGCCATCCCATCCATCGGAGACCGGATGGTAATCCGGTCCAGATCGCTCTCGGCCTGTTTGGCATCGAGCGATTCGCGGTTGTAGCGCTCCTGGAACACGGCCAGGTCCGCGGCGCTGGATTTCTCGCGCGACTTCATGTCTTGCTTCTCTTGTTCCAAACGCTTGCGCGAGGCCTCCAGCGTCAACAGGTTCTTTTTGGCGTCGATCTCGGAGACCAGCTCGTTGCGGCTCACATCGAGCTCGGCGCGGCGCACCGCGAACTCCGCCCGCATCATGTCCACACGGTCGGACTGCTCGCGGATGGCGGAAACGGCCTGGACACTTTTGATCTGCTGGGCTGCCTCGTTGAGCCCCCACTTGTGCATTTCTATGTGGTTCTGTACGTCGGCGGACTCGAAGGCCAGGACCACGTCCCCCTTCTTGACCGTCGCGCCCATCTCCGGCAGTTCGGTGATCTGCAGGCCGCCGCCCATAATGGTGGGCGCGACGATCATGGAGCTATTGACCGCCCGCAGGTCGCCACGCGTATAGGTCTTCACCAGGAAGTCGCCGCGCCGCACCTGGACGGTTGGGATGTCGGGCCCGGCGGGCTTCAGGTAGCGCGCGGCCAGCAGCCCGGCACCGGCCAGAAAAGCAATCACAAGCAGGAATCCGATCAAGGTGCGCATGGTTGTTCACGAAGTTATGAGTTATGAGTTATGAATTAAGAATTAAGCACTTAAGCGCCATCTCGTAACTCATAACTCATAACTTTTAACTCTTAACTTTTCTTCTCCTTGGCCGAGGCGGGCTCTTCCAGGGCCACGATTTCGCCCGGCTGGAGGCCCTTCTTGATTTCCACTTGGGCTTCGCCCTTGTATCCGATGACGATTTCGCGGGGTTCGAAATTCCGGCCCTTCTTCACGTACACGATGACCTTGCCGCCGCGGTCGAAGGTGGCGCGGACTGGGACCAAAACTACGTCCTTGAGGCGCTCGATGACGATGTCGCCGCCGGCGCTCATGCCGGGGCGCAGTGTGGATTCGGCGCGAGCGGCCGGCGCGCCGCGGGCCCCGGCGCCCGAGTCGCCGGAACGCGGTCCAGCGCCGCTGCCCGGACCAAACCCGGCCGGCCCGCCGGCACCCATCTGCCCAACAGCCCCCATAACCTCGCCGCGCATGGCGGACTGGCCGCCCCCCTGGCGCGGCTCACCCTCGTCGCCGCCGCGACGCTCGCCGCGCGTCTCCAGTCCGGCGGCCCCGCCCTCGCCGCCCTCGGCGCGCATTTCTCTGCCACCCCGGCCTTCGCCACGGCCTTGGCCAGGGCCCTCGGCGCCGCCTTCCCCGCCCTCGCGCGGCCGCCGGCCGCCGAAATCAATTCCGGCGTCCTTCAGTTGCTGGATGGCCTGGGCGCGGGCCTCGCCACCCTCGCGGAACTTCTTCATCAGGTCTTCGGGGTCGATGCCCTTCTCCTTGAGCTTCTTCAGCGTTTCTTCGCTCTGGAGAGGGCCGGCGCGCTTGGCCGCGCCGCCGGCGGCCTGCTGCCCTTCACGTTCCGACCCCGGAGCGCCTTCCGGGCGGGAACCGGGTGCGCCGCCTTCCGGCGCGCCCTCGCGCCGGGAGCCCGTCGTGCGTTCGCCGCCCTCGCCACCCCGGCGACCGCCCCGGTCGGAAGCGCCGGTCCCGCGCTCACCGCCTCCGCCTCGCTGGCGGCCTTCGCCGCGCATGCCGTCCTTGGCCCCCGCATCGCGCCGCAACGCCGCCTTTCCGGCCTGGGCCGGCGGCTTGGCCTTGATCAACGACCCCAGTTTGCTCAAGTCCAGCTTGACCACCGCCCGAAAAGTCTTCTGCGGCGGGCGAACGGAGTAGTTGACCTGCGAGAGCGGGCTGATGGACTCGATCACGCCGGGAATCAGCACATCGGCCAGCGCGTCCACCTTGACCCGGACAGTCTGGCCCACCGAAACACGGCCACGGTCGGTCTCTTCGATGGCCAGATCCACGCACAGGGAGTTCAGGTCGGGAATCTCGGCGATGGCGGCCCCGGGAAAGGCCCGGTCGCCGGGCTTATACTCAGGCGCCGAGCTGCTGCCGCCGCCGCCGCCGAACATTCTGCGGCCGGCCGCGCCGTTGGGCATGACCTGCAGGATGCCGGAGATCGGTGACTTGATGGCCATGCGCGCCAAGTTCTTCTGGCTGAGCGCGACGTCGGCCTCGGCCTTCTTTCGCCGCTGCACAAGGATGTCGGCGTCGGCGGCCTGCGCGCGCTTATGCGCCAAGATTCGCGCCTTGACCTCCTCCAGCACGCGCTCGGTGTTCTTCAGCGCCAGCTTGGCCTTGCCGGCCTCGATCTCGGAGACAATCTCCTGCTTGCTAACCTCCAGCTTGGCGCGCTCGACGTTGAACTGGGCCTGCGCCAGATCCAGGTTGTCCTGCTCGTCCTGGATGCGGTTCTGGGCCTTCAGCCGGTCCATCTCCGCGTCCACCTGCTTGATGGCGGACATCCGCTGGTTCAGCCGGTCCTGCTGGGAGGTGGTGTCCAGCTCGATGACCACGTCGCCTTCCTTGACCAGCGTGCCGGCCGGCGCCAGAGAGACGATTTGAACATCGGTGAGGCTGATGGGCGCCACCAGGGTGACGGAGCGCAGGGCCTTCACCTCGCCGCGCGCCTTGATCACGATGTCGAAATCGCCCCGCACCGCCTGCGCCGTAGCCAGGGAGGGAGCCGACGAGCGCACGCGCGTTACGCCGTAAACCACCGCGGCGGCCAGGAGAACCACAAACAAAAGGAACCAGCGTTTCTTAGTTCGCAGCATGGGCCCTCACAAACAACAGGCTGGAGGCTGGAGACTGGAGACCGGAGGCGGAAAGACAAGGCCCAAGGGTCCCAAGGTCCAGAGGTCCCAAGGTCGCCGACCCTTGGACCTTGGACCTTGAACCTTTGGACCCTTGGGTGGCCGTGGGCTGCGCGGCCGGAGGATTGCCGTTCGGTTGCCCGGGGGAGGTCTGTTGTTGGGCCGGAGGCTTCACGGCGGCAGCCGGCGGGAGGGCGGCCACCAGTTCGCCTTCCTGCAATCCGCCGGTCACGGCCCAATGCGTGTCGTTGCGGGGACCGAGCTTGACGGAGCGCGCCTGCGCCGTGTCGCCCTGTTTGACCCAGACGAAACCCGCCTGGCGCGACCCGGCCTGGAGCACCACGGCGCCCCGCGGCACCAGCAGCGATTCCGGCGCCCGCTCGATGATCACGTCCACCGAGGCGGAGATATCGGGGATCAGCCGCAGGTCGGCGCCATCGACCGCGAAAAGGGCCTGAAACGTCTTGACCGCGCCGGTGCTCCCCCTGGAACTGCTGGCCTGGGCCATCGTCCCCACGTTCTGCACGCGCCCGGGAAGCAACACGTCGGGGTAGGCGTCCAGGCGAATCTGCACCGGACCGTTGGGCCGCAGCAGGGCCGCGTCCACCTGGTTCACCCGCGCCCGCACGATCATTTCCGAGGAATCCACCACCTGCAGGAAGGGCATGCCGGGGCGCACCTGGTCGCCCTCCTGCACCGTGCCCATCGATCCGCTCCTGAAAAACGGGACGGCCACCGCCATCCCGTCGATGGGGGAGTGGATGACCATGCGCTCGAAATTCAGTCGGGCGCGCTCCATATAAACGCGCTGCCGCTCGATGCCGATCTCCAGCAGTTTGATGCTGGCGTCGTTGGCTTCGTCGCGGAGTCTCTGGGTCTCCCGAAGCATCTTCAGGTTGGCTTCCGCCTCGGCCAGCGCCTGCTGGTTCTTCTCCGCGTCGATCTTGGAAATGACCTCGTTGCGCTGGTTCTCGAGCCTTGCCGATTCAACTTCGTTGATGGCCCGCTGCAGCTCGGTCTTGCGCTGCTCACGTTCGACATCGATGTCCGCCCGGCGCTTGGCCAACTGGTCGTCCAGGCCGATCAAATCGGACTGAAGCTCTTCGTAGTCGTTGAGCTGAGCCTGGCGATCGAATTCGGCCAACACATCGCCTTTCTTCACCCGGCCTCCCGACTGGGCAATCTTGACGATCGTCAAGCTCAAACCACTCGAGCCTCTGCCTCGCCCGGCGTAAGTGCGCAGCGCGGGCGGCATGATCGAGGCAAAATGCACCGCGGCGACCGTCCCGCCCACGCGGAAGGAGCGAACCAGCGGCCCGCGCGACACCGGAACGAAGGCGGTGGCGCCGCCCGCCGCACCCTGGGCCGGTGCCTGCCGGCGGACCTTCAACACCCAGGCAGCGGCCAGCATGACCACCAGGATCAGCCCGCACAGCACCCAAACGGCGGCGCGCCCGCGGCGCGGGCGGCGGCGCTCCGGCTTGGGGCCGGCCACAGGCTGAACTTTCTCAGCAAGCAAAGTAGGAGATGTCATGGTCGTGATAAACTTCCGCCCACCGCAGACTCCGCCATTTTATCCGATTTCCGCTTCGAAAACGACGCAATCCGCAAAGCAGCGCAGCCAAGCCGTGCGCCCCCCCGACACTCTATGAAGCTGCCTCGTCGATCATCGCCATCATGGCCCGCTCGACCTCGCGCGCCACGGGCTCCAACTCGGGGCTGTCGAAGCCGCGCAGCATCTCGGTCGGCAGGATGGTGGCCAGCCGGGTCTTTCCACCCTGGCGATAGATGGAAATCCGGCACGGCAAGGCCGTGGAAACCGAAGGATTCACCTCCAGCACCTTCTTGGCCTGGAATGGATTGCAGACCTCGTAGATCAGGCAGTCCATGTCCATCTCCACGCCCTTTTTCTTCATTGTTTCTTTCAGGTTATGAACGGTCAGCACGCCGAACTTCTGCCTCTGGGCGGCTGCCTCCAGGCTGTGCCCGGCCTGTTCGGGCGATTTGGATGAATCCTTAATATAGAGCACGGAAACACTCTCCCTCTTGGGCCGATTCACACGCCGAAGGTGAGCGGGATACCCCCCACAGCGGCTGGTTTCCCCTCAATGATCCGCACGAGTACACTCCCACCCTCGCTTGTTTATTAACCCGAACCATTCGGTTTAGTCTCGGTGGAGATCGTGGTGACTGGCGTTCAGGCCGGCCGTTCTGTGCGTGCGGCCGCCGATGGCGCGTTGTGAGCAGCCGCTTGAAACCCGCAATCCGAAATCCGAGATTGCCACCTAATCCAGGCGCTTGTGGAAGCGCAGCGCGCTGGTGCTCAGAACGGTTGTCCCGATGAGCAACAGCGCCAGCATTTGCGGCCACAGCAGGCGAATGCCGATTCCCTTCAAGAAGACTCCGCGCACGATTTCCATAAACCAGCGCACGGGATCGAGAAAACTGATGGCCTGGGCCAGCAAGGGCATGTTCCAAATCGGAAAGGCAAAGCCGCTGAGCATGAACGCCGGCACGAAAAAGAAGAAGCAGGCCATGATGGCTTGCTGCTGCGTCTGGCAAACCGTGGAGATGAAGAGCCCGGCGCCGAGGGTGGTGAGCAGGAACAGCATGGCGGCGCCGATCAGCATGAGTGCGTTGCCCCGGAACGGGATGTGAAACACCAGCAGAGCGCCGGCGGTCACCAGGGCCACGTCGAGCATCCCCACCGCGCCGAAGGGCAGGATCTTGCCGAGCATCAGCTCCAGCGGTTGAATCGGCGTCACCATGAGCTGCTCCATAGTGCCGATTTCCTTTTCGCGCACGATGGCCATGGCGGTCAGCATCAGCGTGACCAGGGTAATAATGTTGACCACCACGCCGGGCACATAGAAATTGCGGCTGCGCAGGTCGGGGTTGAACCAGACGCGCGTGCGGGCGCGCAGCGTGGGCATGCGAATGGCGGCCGGCTGGCCGGTATTCATGGTCGCGGCCACCAGCGCGGCGCGTTGCCGGTCGCCCAGCGCCCGCCCGGCGTAGCCGGCAACGACGCCGGCGGCTTGGCCGGAAACAATCGAAGCGGTGTTGGAATTGGACCCGTCCAGCAGGATCTGCACGGTGGCGGTGCGGCCGGCGTCGAGGTCGCGTCCAAAACCGGGCGGCACGCGCACCACACCCTGCGCGCGGGCGTAGTCGAGCACGTCCCGGACGTCCTGCTCGCCGGCGGGAGCGGCCACCACCTGGAAATGCCGGGAAGAGGTGAATTCCGCCAGCAATTCCCGGCTGGCCAGGCTGCGATCCTGGTCCACCCAGGCGATCCCGGTGCGCTCCACGTCCAGGTTCACCGCGTAGCCGAAGATGATCAACTGAATCAGCGGCGGCCCGAACAGCAGGACGCGCATGCGCGGCTCGCGGAGCGCCTGCCGGAACTCCTTTCGCACGATTTCAAAGATTCGCTTCCACATCGCAGTCAATTTCGGATTGCGGATTGCGAACCGGTTGAAATCCGCAATCCGAAATCCGCAATCCGCAATACCCTCACGCAACCTTTTGGCGCATCACTCTGGTGGCGGCGACGAAGATGAGGGCCGCGTAGACGGCCAGAAACGCGATCTCCGCCGCCAGAACACCGATTCCCACTCCTTTCAGATAAATGCCCTTGATGATGGTGACGAAATACCGGGCCGGCACGATATAGGTGATGGCGCGGATCGGCGCCGGCATGTTCTCGATGGCGTACACAAAGCCGGACAGCAGGAACGCCGGCAAGAACGACGTCAGCATGCCCAACTGGTAGGCGAGCAGTTGCGAGCGCGCCAGCGCCGACAGCAGGATGCCCCAGCACAGCCCGCCGAACAGGAACAGGCAGCCGGTGAAGAACAGCAGCAGCAGGCTACCGCGCAGCGGGACCCGGAAGACGCCCACGCCCACGGTGATGGCGATCACCATGTCAACCAGGCCGACGGCGAAAAAGGCGCACAGCTTGCCGAGCACCAGTTCGGCGGGCCGCAGCGGCGTCGAAAGCAGTTGCTCCATGGTGCCCGACTCCCACTCGCGGGCGATGGTCAGCGAGGTGAGCAGCGCGGAGATGATCATCAGGATGACGGCGATCAACCCGGGCACAATGTAGTTCCTGGATTTCAGCTCGCCGTTGTACCAGACGCGCAGGCGGGCCTCGACCGGCGGCCTCACCGTGCGGCCCAGCTTGAGGTTCTGGGCGCGCACCTGCAGGGCCTGGGCATGGGCGCGCGCCACCGCCTCCACGTAACCCAGGGCGATGGAGGCGGTGTTGGAATCGCTGCCGTCCAGCAGCGCCTGCACCTCGGCCTCCTGGTCCAGCGCCAGGCGGCGCGAGTAATCGGGGGGGATGACCAGGCCGAGCATCGCCTCGCCCCGGTCGATGCGCTCTTCGATGGCCTTCTGGCTGCCGGCATAGCCGCCCACCTGGAAAAAACGGGAAGCCTCAAACCGGGCGATCAACTCGCGGCTTTCCGGCGTGCGGTCGGCGTCGTAGACCCAGGTGGGCACGCGATCCACGTCGAGCGAAAGCGCCCACCCGAACAGCAGCAACAGCACCAGCGGGACGGCGACAGCCATGATCAGGCTGATGGGGTCGCGCACGATGTGCAGCAGTTCCTTGCGGGCCACGGCGCGGGCACGGCGGCGATTCATCCTGGCTCCTCCCCATTGCGGATTGCGGATTGCGGATTGCGGATTTCAACCCTGGGCCCGGTTCGAAATCCGCAATCCGAATTCCGCAATCCGAAATTCACGGCAACTTTCGCTCCTCTTCTTCGATCATGGCCACGAACACGTCTTCCATCGACGGCGGAACGGCTTCCAGGCGGCGGACCAGGATGCCGCGGCCAGCCAGCCGCGCCCGAATGCGCTCCGCGGGCGTGAAATCCGCGACCTGTCCCGATGCAGTCGGGATCCGAAATCCGAAATCCGAAATGGTCACGTGCAACCCGGCGCCGAACACCGCCACTTCACCGATCGTCTCTTCGCCTTCCAGGGCCTTCATGCTCTCCAGCGGGTCGGTGGTCTCCAGGTACAACAGTGCGCGCGAATCGAGCGCGCGTTTCAGGTCGGCGGGCGGCCCCAGGGCGATGAACTTGCCCCGGTACATCAGCGCCAGGCGATGGCAATACTCGGCTTCGTCCATGTAGTGGGTGGAGACGAAGATGGTGCAGCCGGCGGCGGAAAGCTGGTAGATCAGGTCCCAGAAATTGCGCCGGGCGATGGGATCGACGCCGGAGGTGGGCTCGTCCAGGAACAGCACCGGGGGCTCGTGGAGGATGGCGCAGCCCAGTGCCAGCCGCTGTTTCCAACCGCCGGCCAGCAGCCGCGTGAGCGTGGCGCGCCGCTCCTCCAGCCCCGCCATGCGCAGCACCCAGGCCTTGCGCTCGCTGCGCCTCGGCTCCGGCACGCCGTAAACGCCGGAGAAGAAGTCGATGTTCTCCTCCACCGTCAGGTCCTCGTAGAGCGAGAACTTCTGCGACATGTAACCGATGTTGCGGCGGATCTGTTCCGGCTGCGTGGCCACATCGAAGCCGCCGACCGAGGCGCGGCCCGCCGTGGGCCGCAGCAGGCCGCACAGCATGCGGATGGTGGTGGACTTCCCCGCCCCGTTGGGCCCCAAAAAGCCGAAGATTTCCCCGCGCGCCACGCCGAACGACACCTGGTCCACCGCCGTGAAGCTCCCGAAGCGCTTCACCAACCCTTCGACTTCAACCGCCAGCCTATTCATGGTATTTGAACCACAAAGCCACGAAGGACACAAAGATCACGAAGGTCTTTGTGGACTTTGTGTGCTTTGTGCCTTTGTGGTGAGTTCCGCCCGCGTGATATCCGCGATAAAAACATCCTCCAGCGAAGGAACGATTTGCGTGAACGAAACCGGGCCGGCGCCGGCTGCTTCGAGCGCGGGCAAATACGGCTCCGGCAAGAAACCGGGGCGCAGAAACACGTGCAGGGTGGCGCCGCTGGGCTCCACGCTCAGCACCCCGCCGGCGCCTTGCAGGAACCGGCGCGCCGCCCGGGCATCGGCGCACTGGACCTCGTAGCAGGCCTCTTCGGTCCGGCTCTTCAGTTCCTGCGGGGCGTCGCAGCGGATCAGGCGCCCGCGGTGAAGCAAGCCCACCCGATTGCAGCGCTCCGCCTCATCCAGGTACGCGGTGGTGATGAAGACGGTCAGGCCATCCTTCACGAGCTGGTAGAGGATGGCCCAGAAATCACGCCGCGATACCGGATCCACGCCGTTGGTAGGCTCATCGAGAAACAGGATCTGGGGATGGTGCAGCAGGGTGCACATCAGCGCCAGCTTCTGCTTCATGCCCCCCGACAACTGGCCGGCGCGCCGCTGCTGGAACGGCTCCATGCGCGTCATGCGCAGCAGGCGGGCGGCCAGCGTGTCGCGCTCGCTGCTGCCAATGCCGAACAGGTCGGCGTAGAAACGCATGTTCTCGGCCACCGTCAGGTCGGGATAAAGCCCGAAGCGCTGGGCCATGTAACCGATGCGGTCCTTGACGGCGTCGGGGTCGCGCGCCACGTTATGCCCGGCCACCCAGGCTTCTCCCTCGCTGGGATCCAGCAGCCCGGTGAGCAGGCGCAGCGTGGTGGTCTTGCCGGCCCCGTCCGGTCCCACCAGGCCGAAAATTTCGCCGGGCCTGATCTCCAGGTCCAGATGGTCGAGCGCGGTCAGCGCGCCGAACCGCCGCGTCAGCCCCGTCGTCTTGATAATCGCTTCCATACAAGAGACCCATCCGCAGATTTCGCAGATTGCACAGATTCTGATTTTTGATCTGCGGAATCTGCGTAATCTGCGGATCGGTTACTTCTCCAGTAGAATCTCCGCGTCCGCCGGCATATTCGATTTCAACTCATGGTTCGGGTTGGGCAGCTCGATCTTCACGCGATAGACCAGCTTCACGCGCTCCTCGGCGGTCTGGATCTGCTTGGGCGTGAACTCGGCGTCGGAAGCGATGAACGAGACCCCGCCCCAGTAAACCTTGCCCGGGAACGAATCGGTGGTCACGCGGACCCGGGCCCCGAGTTGCACGCGGCCCAGATCGGTTTCATTGATGTAGGCGCGCAGCCAGGGATGCTCCAGGTCGCCGAGGGTCAGGATGGCGGTGCCGGCAGCCACCACCTGGCCGGGTTCAGCGGCCTTGCTCAGCACCACGCCGTCGATGGGCGCCACGGCTACGGAATCATCAAGCTGCGTCTGGGTCACAGCAAGCTGGGCGCGGGCGCGCTGGAGGTCGGCGCGGCGCGAGTCGATCTCCTGTTCCCTCCGTTTCAGCTCCAGGGCTGCAGCCTGGCTGAGGCGCAGGGCGGCCTGGGCGCGCTCCAGTTGCGCGCGGCCTGCCTCGATCTCCTCGCGCCGCGGCCCTTCCTGGACCAGCGCCAGCCGCTCGCCCGCCTGCCGGGCCATGGCCGCCGCGGCCTTGTAGCGCGCCTGAAACTGATCGTACTGCGCGCGGGAGATGTCGTCGTTCTTGTAGAGGCGCTGGGCGCGGTCCCAGTCGGCCGTGGCCCGCTGCTCCTCGGTGCGGGCTTCGTCCAGGGCCGCGCGCGCCTGCTCGATCTCCTGCCGGCGGGCCCCGGCCAGCAGGTCGCGCAGCCGGGCCTCGGCGGCGCGCACCTCGGCGCGGCGCAAGTCGGTTTCGGCCTCCAGCGATGCCTTCTGAAACTCGACGGCGGTGAGCACTTGCCGCAAAGCTGCTTCGGCGCCAGCCACGCCGGCCCGCTCGCGCTCCCGCTGCTCCAGCAGTTGCGCGTCGTCCAGCCGCCCCAGCACCATGCCCTTCTTCACCGCCTGGCCTTCATCGACGGCCCGCTCGATGAGCTTGCCGGGGATCTTGAAGGAGATGTCCACCTGGGTCAGCTCGATGTTGCCGCTCAGGCGGATGGCCCTGTTGCGCCCGCCGCCCCACCATCGCCCCAAGGCCCACCAGCCCGCCAGCAGCACGATTACGATGCCCGCAACCACAAAGATCAGCTTCTTGCTCGGTCTACTCATGTCTGACTCCCCGATCCGACGCTGCTGACCGCAAACTGGCAGCAAGTTTGAAATCCGCAATCCGAAATCCGCAATCCGCAATTCATTGCAATAGTTCCTTGCGGACCGTGCCGGTGGCCGCGGCCAGGTCGAGGCGCGCGATGTTGTGGCTGAACAGCGCGGCGATCCGGTTTTCCTGGGCGCGGGCCAGGCGGGTCTGCGCGTCGGTGACCTCGATGCCGCTGGTCATGCCGGCCTCGTAGCGGCGGCGCGCCTGTGCCAGCTCGTTCTCCGCCAGCTTCAGACCCTCCTCGGCAGCCCGCACCTGCTCCTCGGCGGAGCGCAGGCTGTTGCGCGCCAGCCGGATTTCCAGCTCGATCTGCTCGCGGAGGTCCCCGCCGCGGATCTGCTCCTGGCGGAGTTGGGCGAAGCTTTCGGCGCGCCGGGCGTCGCGGCGCCCGCCGTCGAACACCGGAACGCGAAGCGCCACGCCGTAGGTGCGGGTGGGCAGCGCGGCATCGAAGCCCGTGCCCATGGCGCCGTAGTCGGCAAAGCCGGCCAGCGACGGCAGCCGCTCCATTTTTGTGGCGCTGTGATTCAGCCGCGCACTTTCCTCCCGCCGCTGCTGCGCCTTCCAGTCGGGCCGGAATTCCAGCGCCGCGGCCCGCGCCCGCTCCACGGCCACATCGGGAACCGGGACGTGCCCCAGCTTGTCGGCCAGCTCAACCTCCGTGTCCAGGGGCAACCCCAGCGCTTTGAGCAACTGCAGCCGCGTCCGGGATTGCTCGTTCTCCGCCACCAGCAGGCGCTGCCGCTCATTGGCAAGCTGCACCAGGGCACGGGTCACCTCGATGCCGGTGCCCGTCCCGGCGGCCTTCTGGTCCTCGGCCAGCTTGACCAGGCTCTCGGCCAGCTTCACGTTGGCCTGCGCGGTTTCCAGGGAAGCGTCGGCGCGCATCGCCGCCATGTAAGTGCGTGCCACCTGATCGGCCACCTGCTCGCGCGCCGTGTCGTTCTCGGCGCGCGCCACGCGGACGCCCGCCCGCGATGCCTGGAACCGCCGAATCGCGCTGAAGTCAAAAATGCTCTGGGCCACAGAGGCGCGCGCATCCACTACGCTGAAGGGGCCCACGAACGTGGGGAACACAAAGCCGGGGATCGGGACCTGGATGCGGATGCCCATGGCCGCCAGGTTCCGCGTCTGGCTCTGCCGCGCCAGCGACCCGGAGAGGTCGGGGAGCAGCGAGGCCCGCGCCTGCCCCGACCGCGCCTGGGCCTGCCGGGTCATCTGCTCGGCAATCTGAACCCGCGCGCTGCCCTCCGGTTCCAGCGCGATCTCGATCGCTTTCTTCAGCGTCAGGCGCAGGACGCCTGAGGTTTCAGGTTCCGGGTTCCAGGTTCCAGGTTGTGTGAGCGAAGCACCGCCGGTCTGCGCGACAGCCGCCTTCGGCACAGTGAGGCAACAAATCCCCAGAACAATTGCCAGGTTGAACGTTGAACGGCTCATGTTTCTCTCTCCCGGTTTCATCCGTGTCCATGTCGCCGCGGCGACTTCATCCGTGGTGAATTCACCAAAGAACGCCCTTGTCATGTTAATCTTTCCGGGCGGCTGACAGCTAGGGTTGCCGGAACCCAGACCGGTTGCCGGTTCGGGTGACGCCGGCGCTACATCATGCGCTCAACGGCATTAATTGTTTTGGCGTGTCTTTTCTTATTTGGCCACCCGGCAGCGCCGCGGGCGGGCGCGGAGGACGCCCTCCATCCGGGCATCAGCATCGAGCAGGCGGCGGCGCGGATGGCGGAGATGGATGGCGTCCGGCTGGCGGCCCTCGAGAGCTACATCGCCACCCGCCACTACGCGGTTCACAACAAGCGCTTCAACAAACACGCCGAAATGACCGTCCGCATGGTCTATTTCTTCCCTGGGAGGAAAGAGTTCGAGGTGATCTCCGAAAGCGGGTCGTCGTGGATTCGCAACCACGTGCTGCGGAAGATGATCCAGGCCGAACTGGAGGCCACCGACGGGCCGATGCGCAATCAGACCCGCATTACGGCGGACAACTATCAGTTCCGGGCGGCGGGCATCGTGCAGGAAGCGGGGCGCTCGTTCCACGTGTTTGAGGTGACCCCGCGCACCCCCAACAAATACCTGTTCCGCGGCCGCGTGTGGCTGGATGCGGAAGACGCCGCCGTGGCCCGCATCGAAGGAAGCCCGGCCCAGCCGCCCTCGTTCTGGACGCGCGACGTCCGTTTCGTGCATCGCTATGACAGGCACGAGCAGTTCTGGCTGCCCACCTCCAACCACTCCGAGACCCAGGTCCGCATTTTCGGCACCACCACGGTCCGCATCGACTACTTCGGGTACCGCGTCAATCTCCCCCCGGAGGAAATCCCAAGGTTCAATGAGCGCGCGCGCCTGGCCCGGGAGTCAAACCCGCTCCAAGAGCCCCAACGCTGAATGCCGCTTTCCGCAACTACAGTAACCTATCGTGCTGTGATTCTGCTTGCATTACGCTACCGAGTGTTGCTACAACCGGCACATCGAGGTGACAAGTTAATGTTTTGCAGTGCGTGCGGAAAGCAAGTTGCCGACCAGGCCACTTTTTGCCCGGGATGCGGCGCGCCGGTGAGTCAGCCGGCCGCGGGTCAAGCCGCGCCTGCTCAAGCAGCACGGAAATTCTGCCCCAATTGCGGCACGGCGCTTGATCCCTTGGCGGCCGTTTGCGTCAAATGCGGGTCGGGCGTCCCTCACAAGGACTTTTTGACCACCCTATTGCTCTGCATCTTCCTCGGCGTCTTCGGCGTTCATCGCTTCTATACCGGCAACGTGGGCATCGGGGTGGCGCAACTGCTGACGCTGGGCGGTTGCGGCATCTGGGTGCTGGTCGATATCATCCTGATCGCCGCCGGCAACTATCGGGACGGTAACGGCCATCCGCTGGTCGGACGCTGATTGAAGTGCGGAGTGCGGAGCAAGCAGATGCACCGTGGGCTCGTACTCGGCTGCGCGGCGGTTGGTATGGTGGTGGTCGCTGCACTCGTTCCGCCCGCCGTGCTCGACCGCTTCCCTACCCCGTGCCTGTTCCGCAATCTGACCGGCTGGGAATGTCCGGGCTGCGGCATGACCCGGGCCATCATTTCCCTGCTCCGCGGCGATCTGGCCACGGCCCTGCATTACAACCGGATGGTGGTGCTCGTGTTCCCGCTGTTGTGCTGTTTGCTGCTGGCAGAATTGAGAAACCAACAGGGCGTCAAGCCAACACGGCCCCAGTGATTTCGTTATCCATGCGGTTTCGGGGTAGTGCGAATCGCGCGGACCGTGTGCCGGAAGGACTTGCTCAGCGTTTGCGCAGCCCCTGGCTGGCTTTCCGGGTACAATGTCGCTATGAGTCGAAAACGCCAGTTTCTCGTCAATCTGATTTTCGACCCGGAATACAAGGGCTACGTGGCCGACGTCCCACAACTTCCCGGCTGCATGTCGCAGGGCAAAACGGTTGAGGCCGCCTTGAAAAACGTGCGTAAGGCCATCGAGGTTTATCTGAGGGCTGCCCACCTAAACGGCCTCGCCAGACTCCCGGAGGTGCTCACCAGCCAAGTCGAGGTCCGGATTTGACTCGCTTGGCGGGAGTTTCTGGCCGGCGAGCAGTTCGGGCCTTCGAGCGGGCTGGGTTTTTCGCGTGTCAACCGGAGGGCAGCCACGTTACGCTGAAGAGGCCCGGCTATCCTGTTATTGTTATCCCCTTACACCGTGAAGTGTCTCCCTTCCTTCTGCGCGCTCAGATCAAACGTGCTGGGCTTTCCGAGGAGGAATTCCTGAGACTTCTGTGAGCCCGTCCCTTCCCAATGTTGCTCTTCGGGAAAGTCATGGAAGCGGGGAACAGCCGTCCGACTCGCGGCTCCTCGCGCTACCGGTGCTGCTTCATCCTCTCGCGGTCGTAAGCGTCGCGCTCCTGCTCGACCACCTGCATAGCAAAGAACTCGTCCGCCTCAATTTCGTGCGGCCCGATATTGGCGGCGACCGACACGGCGATCCGCTCGATGCCGGAAAGGCTCTGGGTGGGCGCCCTCGATCTGGTCGCGCGCCGCCTTGGCATCAAGTCCGCGGGCCTTGGCCAGCACTTCGGTGCCGATTTGAAGCCGCTCGGTATGCGCCGCCATCTCGACCGCGCCGGCGACGTACTCCTTCACCGACTCGGCCGCGCCCTTGATCGCCTCGGCCAGCAGGTTTCCAGCGAGCGAACCCTTCACCATGCTGACGGTCATCCCGTCGATTCCATCGGACGCATTCTTGGCGACCGAAACGGCGATGCGCTCGATGCCGGCAAGACTCTGGTTCACGCCCTTGATCTGGGCGTTCGCCTTGTCAGCCTGGACTTCGATTACCAGTTCGAGTTTGTTATCACTCGCCATGTGGGATTCTGCGTGGTGGTGAGTTGCTGCGCGCTAACGGTCTTAGCTCGGCTTTATGCTCGCGGTCAACGCACTGCTTGACAACACCCTGTGCACGTGATAGGGCTACCGTAGCTCGCTTGTTTGTGGAGGCCCCAATATTCCCGTTCTGGGTCTTGACGCTTCGGCATTATCGTTGACGGCAAAACAAGAAGGAGCGCTTCGATCATGCTCCTGCCACTCCTGGTTTTTTCTCCTGCTCTCGGGTGCCTGCTTGCACGCCGCTCTCTATGCCGTGCCGCCTCTCGAATGCTTCGCCCTCTGCAGCGGCCCACCGACTCAGACGCAGAAGGAGTTAACTGCCGTCTATCGTCAGACCATCTTTCGGAGGCCGCCGTTCTGCAAGGGTTCGAAACCCAGGATTAGTGAAAGGAGTCACATGAAGACGTCCGCTGTGCCGCTACTGTGCGTGCTCTCGGCCTTGCTGGTGTGTGGTCAGTCCACGAATGCGCCTCCACAGAAGCAGAAGCGTAGCTCGGAGGCAGCGCGCCGTGCACCGGATCATTCATCCGAAAACGGTGTGTCCGCGCTTGAAGCCCGGAGGGTTGTAGAGACGCGGCCCGGGCTCCTACCCGAGGGGGCGATGTTGATGGAAATGATGTCCGAAAAATGGCTGTCCTCAGGGGGCTGGGTGCCCATGCCGTCAGCTCCTCCCCGCCTAACTGACGACCGGGGGCGAGCGGTTCGCATCCTCTCTTGGTCGCTCACCTATAGGCTTCCCAAGGCCGAGAACGCTTACGTCACAGTCAAAGCGGAAATGCCAGAACCACAGGCCCCCGACCAGCGGCACGAGATCCGGACGGAGATTACCCGCTCCGACCCACTCTTCGGCGAGCTTGCGAAGGGCCGTCCCCCACTTCCGAAGAAGACAATCGACAGCTCTCACGCAGAGCGTATCGCCCGCGCTGCCGGGGCTCTCACGGGCCCAGGCCCTGGCTTTAGTCTTCATATGGCTATGGTGGACGGAGAGTTCGCGCCTATATGGCTTCTGCCATACGTCTACCCCGACGGTTCCCACAGAGCTATCCGAGCGGATAGTGGCAAGTTTGTATACCTGGTAATGGGTAGTGCGTCTGACCGGAGCTGGCTGAAGGACCCGAAATGGACCGCCAAGAAACCGTGACGGCCGCGGCATCACAGCGATTCACTGCCACGTGGAGCATGCACGAGGCCCCGGCTGGGTGTTGCTTTCCCTGCGGGTTGAGGTGCGCGTTTACAGTCACCTGCGCTTCAAGAGAGGTGCACCTGACTCCGTGCCGTCGCGGGGTCGTGTCGGAAGGGGTTCGTTCTCAGTGTTGGCACTCTGGGCACCCGGGTAAAACTGCAAAGGAGGTGAGCGCTTGTCGAAAGAACGGTTTGGCCCTGCGCTTCTCCTGTTATTGTTGTCGCTTTTAACTACGCGATGTTCAAGCCCAGGCAAGGATTTCGCCGCAGCGGAACGTGCCGGAACGATCGAAGCCTACCAGGAATTCCTCGCGCGCCACCCTTCTGGGCCGCTGTCCGAAAAAGCGAGACAGGCTGTTGAGGAACTGAGGTGGAAGAGCGCCCTTCGCACTAACACGCCCGAAGCCTACGAGAGCTTCCTTCGAGACAATCCTGCGACCCGTTTCGCCGATGCAGCCAAGACTGAGATCAAGAATCTGGACCTCAAGGACGCAGAAGCTTTAGGCACGCTAGAAGCCTACCGAGCCTTCAGAAGAAAGTACCCTGAGAACGCGTTGTGGGAACTAAGCGAACTCGACAAGCAGGACACCACCGTTGTTGAGGGCATGTGCGAGAAAGTCCTACGTGCGTGGCAAAAGAAGCACTATCCCAACCCCTTTTTTGGTGGAGTGGGATGGGGCAGATTTCTTTTGCGAGTACCGACGCGTGAGCACCCGACTCTCCCCTACCAATTGGACTATTCGAACGCTCTCCAGTTGCCCAGGCCGATCCAACTTCCGACGCTTGCAGTTCCGATTAGCGACCTCGATTTCGCAGACAGGGTCAAGCGTGAACTCTTACGCACGAGCGCTGAGCTGGTTGTGCAAGAATCTGGTAGGAAATACCGAATCGTCAGTGCGCTTGTAGAGGTAAGGTTGCACGAGAACGGCTTCACGATCATTCCCCTGGTGATTGACGTCCGGTAGGGTGCAATCGGCCCAGCGCGGGCCGGGTGAGACCGGGGGCGAAACCGCAACAGCCTACCATGGCACAGGCGTCCTCGCGTTATTGTTGTTGCTTGGTCCGTTCGCGGTCGTAGGCGTCGCGCTCTTGCTCGACCACCTGCATGGCGAAGAACTCATCGGCCTCAATCTCATCGAGGCCGATGCGCACGCCCATTGCGAGAGCCGAGCGCAAATCAAGCGCGCGGCGAAGCAACTGGCCGGTGTCGGTTAACTGCGCTGCGTCGAGCCGATTGAGCGGGCAGTGATCGCAGCGTTCGTGCTCGCCTTCGGGTGCATCCGGACAGAGGCCTGGGTCGCACAACTGCTCACGCCGCAGGGCCCAGTAAACCAGGTACCGCAACGATGGCGACTCGGGCCACTCGCCCTCTAAAAATTTGCGTCGCGGTCCCCCTGCACCGCGTGTTCCAGAGCATCAATCGCCGCCTTCACCGCCACCGCCTGGTGGATGATCGGCACCACATTGCGCGCGTAGCCCTCGGTGCTCTGAACCAGCCGGGCATAGAGGTCGGCTGCCGCCTGGAGGTTGATGGTCAGTTCCTGGCCTGCCGGAGGTGCTCCCGCCGCAAGTCGGCCGGATCATCCAGCGCCTGTCGAACCGGGGCAATTCCCTCCCGCAACGCCGCCGGGTCGAATAGCGCCTTGTCGGACGGCAAGGCGCTGTACGGCTCAAGCCGCGGCGCCGCCGCAAACAGGTCGCGCAGGTCGGTGGCCGCCGCGATGGCGACCTTGGCCAGCGCCTGCGACCGCTGAAGGTTCTGACCGGCGACCAGCATCCGGTTGATGGTTTCGGTCGCGTTCTCCGTTGTGTAACCAATTTGCCCGATGGCCTCGATCTGATCGCGTGCCGCTTTCGCATCGAGGCCGCGGGCCTTGGCCAGCACCTCGGTGCCAATCTGGAGCCCCTCGGTGTGCGCCGCCATCTCCACGGCGCCCGCCACGTAATCCTTCACCGACTCGGCCGCGCCCTTGATTGCCTCGGCCAGCACCGGGGTCCCCACCACGCGCTTTTTGCGTGGTGGGGTGGAGGTGGTTGCCGGCAAGCGCACCCTTCGCCATGCTCGCCGTCATCCCATCGATCCCCCCGGACGCATTCTTGGCGACCGACACGGAGATCCGCTCGATACCGGCAAGGCTCTGGGTGGGTCCCTTGATCTGGGCGTTGGCTTTATCGGCTTGGACCTCAATTACCAGTTCGAGTTTGTTATCGGCAGCCATCGTTTCTGCGGGCTGTGCATCCTGTGCAACGACGCCCTTGGGTTCAATTTCCGCACTCGATCAAAAAGGATCACAAAGATCACAAAGACACAAAGATGCTTGACAACAGGCCTCGCGCGTGATAGGGGGTCGATTCTGTCGTTCGCTGCGGCTTCCAGTCTTGGCATTCCTGGACACGAGAGGAGAGGTGGCTATGTCAGAATCGGGGGCTGACGGTGCCCATTCCGTGCAACTTGGACCGGGCGGATTGTTGATTGTTGCATTAAGTGCATGCTTGGTCGTCGCCGGAGCCCTGTGGCTGCTTTACGTCATCTTCTCAGGGGGCGACCAATCACAAAACTCTCGGCTTTCACCCCAGCAGGCGAGCGCCCTTAACGACCGGTTGGCTAAGGCTGGCCTCCTCATACGGTATAGTGGTCCGATGAGCGGGATGTCCGGACGTGACGGGATTCTGCTGTACGACGAAACCGACATGGTTCGGACACCGGAGGCGGCCGAGACGGTCAGGCGCGTCGTGGGCGACTTCCTGAACGACAACGCGATCGAGGGATTCGGCTTCGTTGCCGTCATGGGATCGCATGCGAAGACCAGGACAATGGACCTGCCACCCCGAGGAGCGGCGTTGCGGCACTACTCCTACGCGTGCCTCTCCTTTGACTACCCGTCCTACATGACCGTGCCGGACAAGGAGAAGTCCGATGTCGATAAGGTGCGCGACATGGTTAGGCGATCCGGCGTCGAAATCCTTACGGTCCTAATGTCCCCTGACATGAACACAACCGTCCAGGTGGCGAGAACAAAGAGGGAAATCCCGATGGCCGCGTTGTATCAAGAGAAGAAGTCGCTGGCGGACAGAATCAGCAAATCCGGGGTCAATATAATGGGAGACGAGTTCTCCAAATTCACGGTAGAGAAGGGTGAGTTGTCTGGCGTTCCGGCTCTCTTCGAGTACGGGGAGAAGGCTAACGGCCAAGTCGCGGTCACACTGGAATTTGTCGAGGGAGGATACGACTACGCATTGATCTTTATCTACAAAGACAGAAGTCATGCGCAGTCTGGAGCCGATCACAGAGAAAGCGTCGTGCGCTCCATCAAGATTAAGTCAAGCAACTAGGGGGTACAACCGTCAGATACGTCATCTCCGCTGAAGCCAACACTCCAACACTCGGAGAGGTAGAATTGGGCCGGTACAGTTGGCGGCTCGGACCCCCTCCGTGTTCGCCGCCGGGGCATTCTGTGGACCTGCGCAAACACCCTGGGGGATGAGACCATGAGAGGAGAGATTGCCATGCCGGAATCGGGGGCTGACGGTGTCCATTCCGTGCAACCTGAAATCGATCAATTCCCAAGCCAGACTGCCAACGGGAGCTGGTTTCTGGGCGCATTGTTGACTGCTGCGAAGACCGCAAAGTGGGCCGTCCTCGCATGGCTCGGCTTTGCCGTTGTCTTGTGCTCATGGGCGATTAGTAACCGAAGAACCCCTCACGGAGGATGGGACGCTTTCTTCACCAGGTCCGTGTGGGCCGTCATTGGTTGCGCAGCTTGGGGTGCGGGCGTTGGCTTCTTTTCCCACCAGCTGCCCCACCAAGTGCCAGAACGGTTTGGTCGCACGCACCGTTCTGTGATGCTGTTGCTCTGTGGCGTAGCGGGAGGATTGATTCCGGTCATAATAATCGAGCTTTTCTTTGGCGCAGAAAATCAGGTGACCTCGGATGTTGGTCTCGTCGGCATCTTCGGTGCCGCGATTGGGGTAATCGTCGGCTTCGCCAGACAGCTTGACAACGGTCTCCAGATGTGTGAGGGCAAATACTGGGATGATCGAATAGTCGATATTAAGTACTCCGCCCCATCCGTTCGTGGAAGAAAGATGTTTGGAGAAGGCGGCAGAATCAGCCACGACCCAACATACCCCGTTTGGCGCGCTGGCGCCAATGGCGCCACCTCGCTGCACACCGGCGCCGACCTCGACATCAAGGGCCTGTCGGTTCCTAAGGGCGACTACACGATTTTCGTCCTGGTGAACCAGGATCCCTGGCAGCTCATTATCAACAGGCAGACAGGCCAGTGGGGGCTCATTTACGACGCAAAACGGGACCTCGGCCGGGTCCCAATGGACATGGCGAAGCCCGATGCGCTGATCGAGACCTTCAAGATCACGCTTACGAAGACCGGCGACAATACCGGCGAACTTCAGTTGGCGTTCGAGAACTATGTCGCTTCGGTCCCGTTCACGCTGAAGTGATTCGTACCGTCGGCGCCTCTCGCGTCACTGCTGCTTTATTCGTTCACGTTCGTAGGCGTCCCGCTCCTGCTCGACCACCTGCATGGCGAAGAACTCGTCGGCGTCGATTTCATCCAGCCCGATCCGGATGCCCATGGCGAGAGCCGACCTCAGGTCCAGCGCGCGGCGAAGCAACTGGCCGATGTCGCTCAATTGGGCTGCGTCGATCCGGTTGACTGGGCAGTGGCCGCAGCGCTCGTGCTCATCTTCCGGCGCATCCGGACAGAGGCCCGGGTCGCACAACTGCTCGCGCCGCAGTGCCCAGTAAACCAGGTACCGCAGCGGCGGCGACTCGAGCCACTCGCCCTCTAAAAATTTGCGTCGCGATCCCCCTGGACCGCATGCTCCAGCCCATCAATCGCCGCCTTCACCGCAACGGCCTGGTGCATGATCGGCACCACGTTGCCGGCGTAGCCTTCGGTGCTCTGCATCAACCGGGCATAGAGAGCGGCTGCCGCCTGAAGGTTGGTGGTTAGTTCACCCCCCGCCGAACATGCTGGCGGCGCAAGTCGGCCGGATCATCCAGCGCCTGCCGAACCGGAGCAACTCCCTCCCGCAATACCGCCGGGTCGAATAGCGCCTTGTCGGGCGGCAAGGCGCTGTACGGCTCGAGCCGCGGCGCCGCCGCGAACAGGTCGCGCAGGTCGGTGGCCGCCGCGTCATATTGATTCAGCCAGGGCAGGCCGAAGATCAGGTCGATGGTCTTCAAAATGCTGCCGAAATTGCCGTGCACGTGTGAGATGTGGCCTTGCCGCGCGTATGGCCCGATGGCCAGCAGCAGCGAGCGGTGGGCGTCCACGTGGTCGCGCCCGCCCTGCGCATCGTCCTCAGTCACGAAAACTGCCATCTCTTTCCAGAAGCGGCTGCGCGAGAGCATCTCGACGAGGCGGCCGAGCGCGTAGTCGTTGTCGGCCGCGTACGACTCGCGCTGCGGGTAGCCGGCCTGGGGCCGCTCCTTGGCCATGTGGTCGTTCGGCAGGTGCATGAAGATCAGCCGCGGCAGGTCATGGCCGGGCTTTTCGAACTCGCGGAACTCCTCGGTGAAGCGGGCCAGCCGGTACTGGTCGGACACGTTCATATTGAAGCCCGGGTAATTCCGGGCGGTATTGCGGAACAGGGCTAACGGCATGGGAATGTTGGAGGGCAGCAGCGCGCCGGTCGGCAGGTGGGCCTCCTTTTCATCGTTGCCCGCCAGCTCAAACCCCTCGCCGTAATTCCGGAAGGGGACGTTGTGGCGCTCCAGGTGTTCCCAGAGCGAGCCGGCTTCCAGATAGTCTTCCGGGTGCACGGAGGAATTGCTTTCGCTGAAGCCGCGGCGGCCCGGCGCCGGGCTGGCGGCGCGGTAGTCTCGCCGCTTGCCATAGGAGGCCGGCCAGCTCGTTTCCACCCAGGCGTTGGGATAAACGCCGACGGCCCAGCGGTGCCCGTCGGCCGAAACGTCGGAATCCACGTAGAAGTTGTCGCTGAGGGCAAAGCGCTCGGCCAGCGCGCGATGGTTAGGCATGATGGCCGGCCCCAGCCGCACCAGCGACGGATCGCCGCGCACGTCCCGGCCCGCACGCCGTAAATCCCCGTATACCTCGTCGAAGGTGCGGTTCTCCTTCACGACGTAGACCACGTAGCGGATTCGGGAGAAGGCCGGCGGCGGCGAGGGAGCCGTCCGGGTCTCCAGCCCGTTGTTGCGGATCACCTGGCGCGTCTCCGCCGTCAGGCGCGAATCCTCGGGAACCGGGATGGCCGACACCGTTCCCCGCTGGATGTCGCCAATGTAGCTGCTTTCGCCTACCGGGCGGAACGCGGCCCCGCCGTTCGGCCCCGATCCGAATCCTTTGGCGTTGGCCACGTACACGGTCCGGCCGTCGGCGCTGACCGCCAGCCTGCCCGGAAACCAGCCCGCCGGCAGGTGGCCAAGGACCCGGTTGGTGGCCGTGTCGATCGCGCCAACGGCATTGATCCCGGCCTCGGCCACGTACAGCCGCGTCTCATCGGAGCTCAGCGCCAGGCCGAAGGGAATGATGCCGCGCCAGCGCTCGGTCTGCGCGCTCAACGCCACCGGGATCTCCGCAATCACTTTCGCCCGCTGGCGATCGATCACCGAGACAAGATCGTTGTTCCCGTTCGACACATACACGTAGCGCTTCCCGGCGGCGACGGCATTGGGGCTGCTGCCGCCCAGCGCCGGGATCCCGCCCACCGCGGCGCCCGCCGGCACGCCGGTCTTGATCCGGCCGACGACCGCCGCCCGGGAAGGCTCGGTAATGTCAATTTCAAAAACGGAGAACGATTCCGGCGCGTTCGGATCGCCGAGTCCGGGCACCCGCTGGCCTTCGGCGGTGGTGCCGTCGCGCGCCTCCGGCGATGGGAAGCCGAACGGCGGGAAGCTCAGCCCGCCCGGAATCTCCGAGTACTGGAACATGCCGACGTTGGCCACGTAAGCGCGGCGACCGTCCGGAGAGAGCGCCACGCCGAACGGGTATCGGCCGACTCGAACGCTGCCAACCGCTTTCCGGCCGGCCGTGTCGATCACCACCAGCCGGAAATTGGCCTGGTCGCAGGCATACAGATATTTGCCCGCGGAGTCGAGCCCGATTTCGCCGATATAGCTGTCGCGCCATTCCGCGTCATTCAGTGGAATGCTGGCCAGCAAGCGGTCGCCGCGCAGGTCGTAAGCGAGGATGGCGCCGTCGTTGCCGCCGGAAACATAAAGCGTGCGGCTATCCGGCGAAAACGCCAGGCCCATGAACGTGGCGTTCAGCGAAGAATGGATCTCGCGAGCGCGGCCGCCGGGCAGCGAGATGATGGTGAGGGAAAACGGCTTGGTGCCGCTGTTGGCGGCGGCCAGGGTGCGCCCGTCAGGGCTGAGAGCCAGGCCGTAGGGATGCGGCGCCGTGAAGAACTGGCGGCCGCGCGGAGTGATTACCCGCCCGTTGGGCAGCACCGTTTCCCCGTCGGGATCGATTCGCGCGGGGCGCTCGCCGGCCGGCGCCTCGAAAAATGGCAGCGCCTCGGCGCCCGGCGCCCTGACCCTCCGCGGCCCGCTGAACAACACCAGCAGCAGACACACTCCAACGGCCACCGCCCAGCAGAACCGAAACCTCATTGGCCGATTATACGGGAAGCGGCAACAACCAAGCCGCCGCCGTTGTGCCGGGGCGTCTCGCCGCCGGCGGTGCCACCCACGATGCCGGCGCGACAAGCCAAAGCAGGCTGGTATACTGCGGCTGTAGGTTGACACGTGTGGAAGAGCTTTCCGAAGTACAGCGCAGGCTGCGGCTAGGGCGGCGGCTGGCGATGTTCAGCGTGGCCGCCAGCGCCAGCCTCTCTGTGGCCAATATTCTGATCGGTGTGTTCGGTGGCTCGACCTCGGTGGTGGCGGCCGGCGTCGAGTTTGCCGGCGACGTGTTTGCCTCGGCGGTTGTGTTCTTCGGCATGCTGCTGGCGGCCAAGCCGGCCGATGCCGACCATCCCTACGGGCACGGCCGGGTCGAAATCCTGGCCGGCTTCCTGGTGGGCCTGACCATTTTGGCCGGCGGCCTGGGCATCTGCTATCGCTCGATGCGCAACATCAACCTGGTGCACCCGCCCCCCAGCCTGTTCACCATCTGGCCCCTGATTGGCGCGATATTCGTCAAATCGCTGCTCAGCTTCTTCAAATTCCGCGTTGGCCAGCGGATCGACAGCGCCTCCCTGGTGGGCGACGCCTGGAACGACGCGGTCGATATCCTCTCGGCCGGCGCCGCACTGACGGCGCTGGGATTGACGATTTACCGCCCCAGTGAGTTCCTGGCCGCGGACCACTATGGCGGTTTCGCCGTGGGGTTGATCGTGATCGTGACCGGCCTGCGCGTGGCCCGCGATGCCTCCTTGGACCTGATGGACACCATGCCCCAGACCGCCCTGATCGACCGCATTCGTCAGGTCACGCTTCAAGTCCCTTTGGTCATGGGCGTGGAGAAATGCTATGCCCGCAAGACCGGCCTGCAACATCACGTCGATATCCATGTCGAAGTGGATCCCAACACCACGGTCCGGGCCTCACACGACATAGCCACGGAGGTTCGCGCGCACCTGCGGCGCGAAATCCCGGCGATCGCCGATGTCCTGGTGCATATCGAGCCATCCCCCGTGGAGGGTGCGGAGCGCGGAATGCGGAGTGCGGAGTGAAACGGCCGCGGGCCTGTGTATACTAAGCGGCGTGAGAATAGTTGGACTGCTGCTGATTCTTTTGGCAACCGTGGGCCAGGCGGCCGACAGGGGGGCGTGCACCACCGCCGACCCGAGCTGCCGGGAACAAGTGCCGCTGGGGCCCGGGGGCCGCTTTTCGCTGGTCTACCGCTCGTTTCCGCTGACGGTGAGGAACCCGCACATCCAGCGGGCTCTGATCATTGTTCATGGGATGGGCCGGGACGCCGACTCCTATTTCCTCTCCGGCATGGCCGGAGCGCTGATTGCCGGCGCGCTGGAGAACTCGCTGGTGATCGCGCCGCGGCTGGCCTCCAATTCCGGCGCCTGCAAAGACCGGCTGGAGCCCGGGGAGATTTCCTGGGGTTGCGGCGGGGAGCAGAACTGGCGCGGGGGCGGGACTGCCGACGGGCTGAAAGTCACCACCTTTGACTTCATCGACGAATTGCTGCGCATGCTAGCCCGCCGCAAGGTATTTCCGAACCTCCGCGTCATCGTCGTCACCGGGCATTCCGCCGGCGGGCAGTTCACCAACCGCTACGTGGCCGCGACGCACGTCGTGGACGGCCTTGGCGTACCGGTGAAGTACGTTGTCTCGAACCCCTCCAGCTACCTGTACCTGGATGCCACGCGGTTGCCCGCCGGCGCCACCTGCGCGAATGACGGCACCTGCACCGGCGACTTCAAGGAATACGCGGAGAGCCAGAAGTGCGCCAACTACAGTCGCTGGCTCTACGGCCTGGAGCAGCGCGCGGGCTACGCTACCACCGTGTCCGACGATGATCTGCGCCGCCAGATGGCCTCCCGCGACGTTACCTACCTGCTGGGCGCGTTGGACACGCTGCCGCTGGGCGGCTTCGACAGTTCTTGCGCGGCCATGGCCCAGGGGCCCAGCCGCCTGGCGCGCGGGCTCACTTATTGGAACTACATGAAGTCCAAGTATGGGGCGCAGCACAAGCTGGTGGTGGTGCCGGCCTGCGGCCACAACGGGCGCTGCATGTACACCGACAGGGCGGCCCTGCCCGTGTTGTTCCCGTAGAGTGGCGTGCCGGACCAATGTGTGCCGCGCTACGCGCGGCAGAGGCCTGTCACCACAACGGTCTTTCGGGGCTGAAACCCGGAATCAATCGAGGCGGATGACAAAGGCATCGACGCGTTCGCGGCGCAGCAACTGGGCGATGGCTCCCGCCTTTTCCTCGCTGGCTTCGTTGCCCACCCACACCCGATAGCGACCGCCGTCGGGGGAGGCCACCGAATTCACCGGGTATTGCGGATAGCGCCGCGCCAGTTGACCGCGCAGCCGCTCGGCATTGCGGCGGTCGGCGAACGCGCCCGCCTGCACCGTGAACCGGCCGGCGGCAGCCGGAGCGATGGGGGTGGGGGGCGGGCTGGATGCTCGGCTGGAAACCGGCGCCGGCCCCGCGGGCCATGCGGCCGCGGCCACGCCGGGCACTCTCACCACTTTCAATTGCACCAACGCCGTTCCTGGCCCCCACACGCCGATGCTCTTGGCCGCGGTCAGCGAGAGATCGATGATGCGCCCATCCACGAACGGGCCGCGGTCGTTGATGCGCACCCGCGCCCGCCGCCCGCTTTCCATGTTGGTGACTTCCACCTCCGTGCCGAACGGCAGCGTGCGATGGGCCGCGGTCATGGCGTACATGTTGTAGGTTTCGCCGCTGGAGGTGGCCCGGCCGTGGTACGGATGTCCATACCAGCTCGCGTAGCCGTACTCGGTCTCGCCGGGCAGCGGGGCCGCCACCCCGGCGGCGGGCGCCGCGCGCGGCACGCGAACCCGGGCGCCTTTGCGGCCTCTGTGGCAGGCGGTCTGGACCGCAACGACACAAAAAACACAGAGGACACAAACAAAGCGACTGGCCGCCGTTTGTGGCGCCGTGGACAGCATCGCTCTTATTGAAGCACAACGGGAGACGAAAGATGCCCTCGGGCTGGCGCCCGGCCGGGTACTATAATGGTCCCTCGGAATGCCGTTACTTTCCACGCGAATGCGCTGGAAGCTGGAGCGCTACCGGCGGTCAGTCGCGGAATGGCTGGGCCGGGCGGGCGCTCTGGCGCGCGCCAGCACGGTCCGGCAGAAGGTGTGCCCGGCCTGCCGCGCCCTGGTCGATGCCCGCGACTCGCATTGTCCGTTCTGCGACGAACGTCTTTCGGCGCTCGACCGCGTGGGTGTCAAGCGCCTGCTGGGCGGACTGCTGCCCGAGGGGCCCCGGTATACCCTGGCCTTGCTGTTCGTCAATTTCGTGTTGTTCGGGCTGGCGCTGCTCTCCGCCAGCCGCAGCGGCGTGGGGCTGGAGCCGATCTTCGGGCACATGCCGGCCCGCACCCTGGTAGACCTGGGCGGGCGCGACTACCACGTTTGGGACGGGCAATGGTGGCGCCTGGTCACGGCCGTCTTCCTCCATGCCAACCTGATTCATCTGCTGTTCAACTCCCTGGTGCTGTTCGACCTCGGCCCGTCGGTGGAGGAGATGTACGGCACATCGCGGTTTTTGGTGTTGTACGTGCTGGCCGGCGTGGCGGGCAGCCTGGCCAGCGCGCTGGTCCATCCCTTCTCCATCACGGTGGGCTGCTCGGGCGCGCTGTTCGGCTTGATCGGCGTGATGATCGCTTATGGGTACCGCCATCGCACCGGCCTGGGCGAGCAGGTCCGGTCCATGTACCTGCGCTGGGCGGTGTACGGGCTGTTTCTGGGCTTCGTCATCCCCGGCGTTGACAACGCGGCGCACGTCGGCGGGCTGCTCGGCGGGCTGATCTTCGGCGCCCTGGTCAGCGATACGCCTTCTTTCACCCGGCGCGGCATTTTTGGCTGGCGCCTAGCGGGTTACCTGGCGGTGGCGCTGGTCACCGTCTGTTTCCTTCTGGTGGGATTGAATTACGGCCGGTAATCGGCTGGCGGCCCGCAGCCCACAGCCTATAGCCCACAGCCCAAGAAAGCGAAGACGCGGCAAGGTGCGCCGCTGCCACCCGCCAATTTCAGCGGCGCCACAACCAGCCGGGCGCCGCTTTCCGGCAGCGCGCTGAGATCGGCCAGGTTCTCGATCTGATAGAGGCCGGCGGCCAGCACCAGCCGGTGGACCGGAACGTCGGGCGAACTGCCGGGATCGATGCTGAGGGCATCGATGCCCAGCCCGCTGACGCCCCGCTCGATCAGCCGCGCCGCAGCTTCGCTCCCAAAGCCCGGCGTGTGCAGCACCCCGCGATGGTCCTTATTCCAATAGCGCTGCCGGTCCGGCCAGCGCGCCGCCCAGCCGGTGCGAAGCAACACAATGGAACCTGGCTCGATGGTTCCGTGCGCCCGCTCCCACTGCTCGATCTTTTCCGGCAGCAGCGCGTAATCGGCGTCCCGCGCCGTCTCCGCGCGCGCCTCCAGCACCACCGCCGGGCCGAAGAGGCGATGGGCGGTGAGCCGGTCCACCGTCAGCCCGCCCGGCGCGAAGTGCAGCGGGGCGTCCACGTGGGTGCCGAAATGCTCCATCATGCGGAAACTGCGGGTGAAGTAGCCATCGATTTCCCGCCGCGCTGTGACCTCGATTTCGAACCGTTCCGGGTCGCCCGGCCAGCCGGGAATCCCGGCCGTGATGGTGTGGCTGAGGTCGATGATGCTCATGGTGAATCGTGAATTATGAATTAGGAGTTATGAATTGTGAGCCGGCCTGTCGAAAACTCATAACTCCTAACTCTTAACTCTTAACTGCGGTACTTGCCCTGCAGGTCCATCCAGCGAACCCGCAGCACGTCGGTAAACATGCGGATGCTGTCGCCGAACATGCTGACCTTGGTCCCCTGGTTATGGCTCCAGCGCACCGGAATCTCAGCCGTCCGGAAACCGAGCTTCTTGGCCAGGTAGAGCACCTCCACGTCAAAGCCGAAACCGACGGTTTGTTGGCGGGAAAAGATGGCGCGCGCCGCTTCCCGCCGGAAGGCCTTGAAGCCGCACTGAGTGTCCTTGAACGGCAACCCGGTGACGGAACGGACCACCAGGTTGAAGATCTTGCCGGCCGTTTCCCGGAGCGGTGACTGGTGGATATCGATCAGCTCCGGGCGCAAGCCGCGCGAGCCGATGGCGATGTCGTTGCCCGCCTCGATGGCCTCCAGCAGCAGGTCGGCTTCTTCGATGGGCGCTGACAGGTCGGCATCGGTAAACAGCGCGATGCGGCCGGAGGCGTGCAGCATTCCATTGCGCACGCTGTAACCCTTTCCCTGGTTGCCCGGATTCTGAATCAGGGTGACATCCGGCCATCGCCAGCCGGCCTCCCGAACAACCTCGGCGGTGCGGTCGCGCGACCCGTCGTCCACGATCAGCACTTCCGCGGTGAACGGCCTGGACTCCACGTAGGCCGCGATGCGCTCCAGCGTTTGCGGCAGCCGCTCCGCTTCGTCGTAGGCGGGAACAACAATGCTCAGGCCAGGTTCGTTCAAAGCCTCCACCATCCGCTTCCCGAATGATTATACAGAGGCTACACTGTCCAGTGGTGAACCGCAGAACGCGCGCGTTGCTGTATGCCATTCTCTTGCTGGGCGTGTGCCTGGCCGTTTCCGCGGGGTGGTACCAAAGCCGGCAGACGCCGAAGACAGCGGGCGCGCCCGGCCGGCTGGCCCAGATCTCCGGCCGGATCACGCTGGCCGGCCTGGAACGCCCCGTGGAAATGTGGCGGCGAACCGGCGAGGGCCGCCTGGCCGAGGTGTTGGGCGAGAAGGCTCTGCCGCGAGGCAGTCGAGCGCTATGCCGCGTCCCGCTTGTTGCTGGAGCCTGCCGCCGGCGCTCAGAAGTAGCGCCGGGCCTCGCGCCCGGCGCATTGCCGCAGCCACGGAGGCCAGCATGCGGGGGCAGAAGCAGGAGCAGGCAGGTTGCTCGTAACTCATAATTCAGGCTCCTCTCCCAAGAGTGTGACGCATTGACCGATAAGGGGAAACGCAACAACAAGGAGTGGAGGCGCAACGTCGCGAAGCGACGGAACGAACTATAGGGGTAGGGAGAACCGATTGGTTTCGGTCCCCCCTCCCTCCGAACCGGACTGGCGGATCTCCCGCATCCGGCTCTCCGGTTGGTGGTTCACCTCCGAGAGGAGGAATGGGCCATTCAGTGTGTTGCGGGCAAGGAGAACAACACAGTGATGGGTGGCGGGCCGTTTCCGGCCGGCTTCTCCCCTTGCAGAGAGCCATTCCCACGTGGCCCGTCCAGAAGTGAGTGTGACTGCCATGCATCCGCAGTCCATCTCCAGCTTGCTTAGCCGCACGCGGCACTCGCGCTGGTTTGGTTCCCACCCCTGTTCGGTACCGATGTCCACCTTCCTGCGCCCCCTTCGCTCCGCGCCCATTACGGCGCTTCTTCGCTACTACGGGCGCTCTGACTCCTGCCCGGCTCTCTCTCCCACCGGGCAGGTCTCCCTGATTCACGCCGCATGGCCTTCCGCCCCCTCCGCCTCCAAACACCCATGCGCCCCCGTGGTCGTTTTAGCACGCTACCCCTCAACTCCACGGGCCTCCCGTTGCCGGGTCTGGGCTTCACCAGTGGCTAGCAGGCTCGCCAGTCACACAGGCCGAATCGAGTTCCTTATCGTACGGATGAGTCGTTCACCTCCGGTTGCTCCCCACCCCGTGTCGCCACGACGCAGTTACCTTCGGTTTCAGGCCGGAGAGCGTATGCCTGAGGAGGACTTTCACCTCCCTGACTACGCGCGCTTTCAGTTCGCACCAGCCCGCCGTTTCAACGGCGGGTAACCGTGTCGGGAACGGGCGCCGCGAAGCGGCGGCATGAGGTGTTGGCCGCCGGGCCAAGTGTGCTTCGCCCGAGGCGGGGGTTCGGATGGTCCGTGACATGGCCCGCTCGGCCGCTTCATGCTGCTGCTTCGCGGCGCGGCTTTCATGTGTTTCGTGACCCGCCGTTGAAACGGCGGGCTAAGATCATGCGGTCGCTTCGCGACCTTCATTGGCGTTCCTCTCCGGCTGTCAGGCGCTACACTTTTGGGATACGAGCGTAAACTTTGAGTTCTGCCCATGCCTTACGTCACACACCTGGAATGCTCGCGGTGCAGCCGGCAGTACGAGGCCGGCAAGCCGCACAACCTCTGTGAATGCGGCGCGCCGCTGCTGGTGCGCTACGCCCTGAAAGAAATCGCCCGGCGCGCGCCGCGCGGGTCGTTGGCCGACGGCCCAGCCTCCATGTGGCGCTATCGGGCGGTGCTGCCCTGCGGCGATGAATCGATCGTCAGCCTGGGAGAAGGCTTCACGCCCATGATCCGCGCGCGGCGGCTGGGCCAGCGCTATGGCGCGCCCCGGCTCTTCATCAAGGACGAAGCCCTCAACCCCACCGGAACGTTCAAGGCGCGCGGGCTGTGCTGTGCTGTGTCGATGGCGCGGCAGCTCGGGCTTTCCCGCCTGGCCATTCCTTCGGCCGGCAACGCCGCCTCGGCCTTGGCGGCTTACGCCGCGGCCGCCGGCATCGAGGCGCACATCTTCATGCCCGCCGACGTCCCCATGGCCAACCTGGTGGAGTGCCGCTCGTTCGGCGCCCGCGTAAACCTGGTGAACGGGCTGATCAGCGATTGCGCGCGCCTGCTAGCCGAGCGCGCGCCCAAAGAAGGCTGGTTCGATGTCTCGACCATGAAGGAGCCGTACCGCGTCGAGGGCAAGAAGACGATGGGCTATGAAGTGGCCGAGCAGCTCGATTGGAAGCTGCCCGAGGCCATTTTCTATCCCACCGGCGGCGGCGTGGGCCTGATCGGCATGTGGAAGGCATTCGAGGAAATGGAGGCGATGGGCTGGATCGCGCCCGCCGCCCGCCCCAAGATGATCGCCGTGCAGGCGGAGGGCTGCTGTCCCCTGGTGCGGGCCTTTGAGCAAGGCGCCGAGAGGGCCGAATTTTTCCATGGCGCGGCCACCATCGCCGCCGGTCTCCGCGTGCCCAAGCCCCTGGCCGATTCCCTGGTCCTCGATTACGTCCGGCGAAGCGGCGGCATTTGCATCAGCGTCACCGACCAGGAGATCCTCGAGGCGGTGCGGGAGCTTAGTTCCACAGAAGGCATCTTCCCGTCACCGGAGAGCGCCGCCTGCCTGCCCGCCTGGCGCAAGCTGGTCGCCCGGGGCTTCCTGAAGGCCGGCCAGACGGCAGTGCTGTTCAACACCGGCTCGGGCCTGAAATACCTCGACGTGATCTCACGCCCGGCGCCGGCTTCGAAAGGCACTGAAGAAAACATTGGCGGCCTGATCACGCCGTTTTGATCAGGCCGTAACATTTGCTAGTGTAGCGTGTCTGAAATGGCCAATCACAAGCTGCAGGCGGAAGACAGAGAGCAGAGGGCGGCAGCCGCTGGTTCTTGCTGCCTTCCGCCTTCCGCCCTCCGCCTTCTCCATTCGCCGCGTCTGCTTCTCTGCGCCCTCTGCGTCTCTGCGGTGTTAACGGCCGGCTGCAGCCGCAAACCGCCGCCCGTTGCGCCGCAAGCCGCTTTTCAGGCGCCCACCTGCCGCGACGACATTTTGCTGGCCCCCGAGCTGCGTTTTAGGCGTGCCGGCGGCCCGCTGCTGGCGCCCGGCCCCGCAGGCTCCTGGGACGCCGTGGATGTCATGAACCCCACGGTCGTCGAAGGCGCGGGCCGCCTCCTGATGCTCTATTCAGGGTTTGATGGCCGCCTGTGGCGCACTGGGCTGGCCGTCTCCACCGACGGCGCGAAGTGGGAGAAGCGGCCAGGGCCGGTGCTGGAAAGCTCCACTTCCGGCTGGGATTCGGAGTACATCGCCGCCAACGGCAGCGCTCTGTTTTTCAAGGGCAGGTTCTACTACTGGTATCAGGGAGGCCGCGACGACCGCGTGCGGATCGGCCTGGCCACATCGGCCGACGGAGAGCGCTGGACCAAGCATCCGAGGCCGGCGCTGGCAGCCGGTCCGCCAGGCGCCTGGGACAGCGAAGCCGTCGCCGATCCCTTCGTGCTGGCCTGCGGCGAGACCCTCCTTCTCTACTACCTTGGCCAGGACCAGAAGCACGTGCAGCGGCTGGGTGTCGCCTCCTCGGCTGACGGCGTGCATTGGACCAAGTACGGCCGCAACCCGGTGCTCGATGTTAGCAAAGGCTCCTGCGATGAGCGCGGGCTGGGCGAGCCGGCCGTGATCCCGGTGGCCGGGGGCTTCGCCATGTTCTACACGGGCCGCGACGCGCGCGAATTCCGGCGCATCGGCCTGGCGCTGTCGCCGGACGGCCTGGCGTGGCGCAAAGCGGGCGTGGCGCTGGACGTCGCCGCGTCCGGCTGGGATTCCCGCGTGGTGGCCGACCCGCACGTCATGGCCGCCGGCAACCGGCTGTTGCTGTATTACGGCGGCGGGGACATGGCCAGCCCCGACGAAAACCTCCACGGCCGCATCGGCCTGGCCACCGCCCCGGTGGAGCGCGGATTCCGGCTGGAGTTTGCGGAGGCCTCCGTGCGGCCGGCGGAAACGCGCGGCGATACGCCCAACGCCCGCTGGGCATTCCCCTACCAGAACAACTCGCTTGTGACCCTGGCCCGGGCCACCGCGACTTTCTCCATCGAGGCGCCGCCCAAAGCCCGCTTCCGCGCCGCGGTGGCCATGCCGCTGGCCGGCGCCGACCCCGCGCGGGCGCTGGTGCGCATCGATCAGCAGGAAGTTTTTTCGCGCCAAGTTTCAGCAGGCGCCAGCAGAGCCGCGAGCGGGAGCGGGCGGTTTGTTGAAATCGACCTCGATCTCGCTCCCTATGCGGGCAGGAAGATGCAACTGGAACTGTCGGCCCTGCCCGGACCCAGGGGCGAGCGCGGCAGTTGGGTACAATGGCAAAACCCACGGATTGTGAAGGAGCCCAAACCTTGAGCGATGCGGGCATTCAGCCGATTTCGGAAGATGGCCACGGCGCGCACAGGCCCGGGAGCCTGGTCCTTCACCTGGCGCTGCTCACCGTTTTCACCCTGCTGCTCCATTTGCCCTTTGTCGCCCGGCCGGTGCAGGGCGATGAGGTCAACTACATCGACATCGCCCGGCACATCTTGGACCAGCCGCTGACGCCGCTGAACTTCCAGTACGTGTTTCAAGGCATCCGGTTTGACATGGCCGGACATCCTCACCCGCCCCTGAACGCCTACCTGATTGCCTTGCTGTGGTGGCTGCGCGGCGATTTCTCGCCGGCCGCCACCCACGCCGCCTACCTGCTCTTTTCCCTGGCCACCAGCTTCGGCGCCTATGCGCTGGCGGCGCGGTTCACGGCGCGGCCGCTGTGGGCGGCGCTGCTGGTGGCCTCGGCGCCCGCCGTGCAGGTGGCCGCCAACACCCTGGAGAGCGACGCGCCTCCGCTGGCCTTCCTGATTTGCGGGGCGGCGCTGTTCCTGGCGGGGCGCTGGCTGCCGGCCGCCGTGGCGCTGTCGCTGGCCGGCCTGACGGCCCTGCAGACCCTGGTGGTTGTGCCCGTTCTGCTGTTCTATTTCTTATTTCAGAGTTCGGGTTGCGGATCCGACTACTCGAGCCGCTTGAAATCCGCAATCCGCAATCCGCAACCCGCGATGGCGGCTGCCGCGCCGTTTCTGGTTTGGGCCGCCTGGCAGCTTCTGCAGTTCGCTCTGCTCGGCCGTCTCCCAGCAGCCATCATGAGCGGTTACCTGGCCAGCTCGGTGTACTGGGGCCGACTGGGGATGAAAGCCGCGAGCGTCGCCGCGCTCGTCCAGCACCTGGGCGTGCTGGTGGTTTTCATGCCGCTGGCGCTGTTTGTCGGCAGCGGCGCCGCGGCCCAGCCGGCGGGACGCCGGCGGTACATCGGCGCGACGATCGCCGTGCCCGGGCTGCTGATCGCTGTGTTCGTCACCGGATATGCCTGGTGGGAGCGCCTGCTTCTCGCCCTGTTCTTCTGGCTGGGAATCCAGACGCTGCGGTGGCTGTGGGCGCGGCGTTCGAGCGCGCCGTTACCGGCCTGGTGGTGCCTGGCGTACGTCGCGTTCGCGCTGGCGGCGTTCTTCGCCGGTTCGGCGCGCTACCTGCTGCCGCTGGCCGTCCCACTAGCAATCCTCTTTGTGCGCGAACTGCACACCAAGCCGGGACGGCTGGCCGCGGCACTGGCTATCAACATTGCGCTTGGCCTGGCTCTCTCCCATGCCGATTACGAATTCGCCCGCGCCTATGCCGGCCTGGAGCCGCCGCCGGGAGCGAGTTTCCTGGTAAACGGCGAATGGGGCTTCCGCTACCAAATGACGCGGGCGGGGGGGCGCATGATCGAGCCTTCCAGCGTGCCCGCGCCGGGCGAATGGATCGTCGTGTCCGACTTGTGCCTGGGCGCCGGCTACGACAGCACGGCCGAGGCCCTCGCCGTTCGGCTCAAGAGCGTGGAGCTGTGGATGCGGACGCCGCTGCGGCTGGTGGATCGCTATGCGCGCAGCGGGTACTCCAGCTCCGGATTCGGCCTGCTGCCTTTCTCGTTTTCCCGCCGGCCCCTGGATCGCATCACGTACTACAGGACCTCGCCTTATCTGTTCCTCGATGCCCCCTGGCTGCCGACGCAGTTTTCCGGCCGCCTTGTCTACCTGCCCCGGCGGGGCGCCACCATTCGCCTGCCGCTGGATCCGGCGGCGGCCCGGCTGCACTTCGCGCTGTTCGCCCGCGGCTCGGGCCCCCTCACCTTCACCATCACCGGACCCTCCGGCGAAGCGCTATATCAGCGCTCGGTCGAGGCCGGCGGCCAACTCTGGGTACTTCAGCAGCTTCCCATTAGCGGCCGGCGCGACATCTTACTCTCGATCGATGCGCCGCCCGGCGTGCAGGCCGGCTGGGGGGAATTGCTCCCCTGGTGAACGAGAAAACTCACCACAGAGCCGCAGAGAAGACCAAAAGGGACGGGACACAGAGGGACACATCTCAACGCACACTTCGCGGGAATATGTTGATCTGTGTTGACCTGTGTCCCCTTCGTTCTCTCTGTGCTCTCTGTGCCTCTGTGGTGAAATCAAATTCTCTGGAACATTTCCACGACCTTGGCCAGCGACTTGTACTTGCGGATGAAGGGCACCATCTTCAGCTCGCGGGCATCGATTTCCTGGGCCCTCTTGAGCACCGCCTCGGCGTGCTCCTTGGGCACTGCCACCACGCCATCGTGGTCGCCGACGATGATGTCGCCCGGGCTGATGAGCACGCCGGCGCAGGTGACCGGCTGGTTCTTGAAGACGCTGGTGTAGCGGCCGACCGAGGTCGAGGGGATCAGGCTGCGGGAGAAGACCGGGAAGCGCAGTGCCGTGATCTCGCCGAAGTCGCGGGCGCCTCCATCGATGATCGCGCCTTCCAACCCCCGCACCTTGGCGTCGGTGGCCATCAGCCCGCCGATGCCGGCAATGTCCAATCCGGAAATGTCGTCCCCGTTTTCGATGACGATGACGATCACCTGCCCGGGACCGGCCTCATCGATGGCCTGGATCGAGTGCTGCACGCCCAACGACTGGGAGGCGGCGCCGGCTTTGCTCAGCGGGCGCAGCAGCGCGGTCACCGCGCGCCCGGCAATCCTGGCCTCGAACAGCGGCCGCATGTCGTGCGCCAGGAACCCGCGCTTCTTCGCCACCTGATCGACGGCATCGGAGACGGAGGCCGCTGGTATTTTGCGGAAAGCATCGAGCAGCGCATCGGCAGGCCGCGCCGGGGCGGGCGCCGGCTTTTTCGCCGCCTGGAACGCGGTCAGACAAAGCAAAGCGGCAAGCAGAACAGCAAGCGTCAGCGATTTTCGTCTCGTCATATGCGCACCTTCCCCGCATAGCAAACCACAATCCGCGCGAAAATGACAAGCAGTGGAGTTCCCAACACAAAGGCGCCAGGGCACAAAGACGCAAAGAAGAAAGGAAAATCCAGGAGCCTCGGACCGCCGCGGTTCCACCTGTTCTTGTTCGTGTCTTCGTGCCTTGCCTTTGTGTTGAAGCAGGTGCTGTTTTTATCGGGTCCGCGTGGGTTTGCCGATTCTTACGAGCACTACGCCGTGGGACGGAACCCCGGCCGAGAACGCATCCTGGAATTCGCCGAGGTCTTTGCGGCGCCACAGATCGCGAACCGGTTGCTTACCGCTGGTGCCGAGGGCTGACCACTTCACCACTACGGTCGCCTCCTCGATGCCGCGGTTGAACAGCCCGGCGGCAATGGTACCGTCGCTCATCGGTTTGGCCCAAACTTCCAGCAGCCCGTCCTGCACTCGGCGGGCGGCCTGCTTGCCGAGAGGGTCCTGGCTAACGTCGAGCACCTCATCGTTGGTCAGAAGGCCCACAGTGAACGAGTCCAATTGCGAGAGATCGCAGCCCAGCAGCAACGGCGCGGCCAGCAGGCTCCACAGCGAGACGTGGGTCATCTGTTCGCTGTAAGTCAGGCGGCTCTGGTGCAGTTCCACACCCCAACCGACTTTTCCGAGCACCAGCATATCCGGGTCGTTCCAATGTCCCGGGCCGGCCCATTTCTCCAGGCCATCCTGGCTGAAGCCGATGCGCGAGATGCTCTCCCAGGAGTCGCGGATGTCGCCGGTAGTCCGCCACAGGTGCCCACCCACCTCCGGCGCCCACTCCTGTACGCCGGCCCTTCCGTACTGGCAGACGCTGTAGACCAGGTCGCGGGGCGCTTTGGCCAAGGCCGCGCCCATGATGGCGAACGGCTTCTTTTCTTCCTCGCGGTTGTCCTTGCCCTTGATCATGGCGCCGTAGGAACAGAGATCGTATTTGAGGAAGTCGATTCCCCACTTGGCATAGGTCAGCGCGTCCTGTTCCTCGTGCTGGTAGCTGCCTTCCAGTTGCTGGCAGGTCTTAGGGCCGGGCGACGAGTAGATGCCCAGCTTCAATCCGCGGGCGTGCACGTAATCGGCCAGCGCTTTCATGTCCGGGAATTTTTCGTTGGGCCGGATCTGCCCGTTGGCGTCCCGCTCGCCCATCCAGGCGTCGTCGATGTTGATGAACTGGAAGCCGTGGGCGGCCAATCCGCTCTTCACCATCCAGTCGGCGGCCTGGCGGACCTTTTCAGCGTCGATCGCGCGCGCCCAGACGTTCCAGGAATTCCACCCGAGCGGCGGGGTGAGCGCCAGTTTTTGCGGGGCGGCGACGATTTTCACTGCGCGGCGATCCGACCCTCGCGGCCCGCTTACCTCGAGTTGCACTTCGGTAGTCCCGGCGGCCTGCATGCTTCCCGTTATGAAGCCCGTGCTCGGATCAAGCGTCAATCCCGCCGGCAGGTTCCGTGCCGCAAAGCGGAGCGGGCCTTCGCCGGTCGCCGGAATGCGATAAAGAAACGGGCGGCCGGGCGAGGCACCGATCACGCGCGGGCCGTGAATCGCCGGCGGCGGCGGCGTGCCGGAGGCAATCGGGGGACGCGCCTCGTCGGGAATCGCCAGCGCCGCCGGTTTCGATCTGGCGCCGGGCTTCATCACGATCATGGCATCGGCCAGGTCCGCCGGATTGTTGTATGGCCAGCGGCCGCCGTCGGTGACGATCAGCGTCATGCGCTTCGCGCCCCGAAGGTCTGCGGAAATGGCCTTCGGTTCGGCGCCGCGGCGCACCGGCCCGCTCTCGACGGCTTGCTTGCCGTCCACCCACACTTCAAAAGAAGCGATGCCCGGGTGGTTTTGAAGGCCGCGAGGCACCGCCGAGCCGGGAAGCGGGTTGGGCAGCGGCATCGCCGCGTCATCGACCCCGGCCAGCGCGCTGAATTTCTCCGCCTCGCCACCAAGATCGACAACGAGCCTGCTGCCGGAGTGGGTGCCGACGCCGCGCGCGTACACCTGGCCCTTGATGGTGAGCGGCTTGCCGGCGACCGACGCTGCCGCCCGCGCCGGGTAGCCCATCGGCGGGGCCAGCGCTTTCATCTTGCTCAAATCCAGCGTCTCGAGCCGCACCGCGTCCAGCGGCGTCTCCTGAGCATGGACCGGAGCAAACATCGAGAGGGTTGCGATTGAAAAGATTGCGAGACAATTCAGGCGATAGCGCTTCGGCATGGCTTTCTTTGTATCACCAACTCGGACAATTGGCGAGTCGCGTGCCGGGCCCCGACGCAGGGACCGCCTTTAGGCGGTCCGTCGGGGGTAAGCCAACCCGGACCGGCTAAAGCCAAACCGGTCCCCACATGCTTGGAGGTAAAACCAGTCGGTGTTACGCTTCCGCCCATGCCCGCTCTTCGGCAACTGGCCGCCGGCGCATTCCAGCGGGCGCAGGCGCGTTTTCGGCGCCAGCGGATGGAGCGGTTCGCCCGGCGCTTCCGAATCGGCGAAACGACCACCATCCTCGATATCGGCGGCCTGCCCGGCACCTGGACCGGCCTGTTCCCTGCCCCGCGCGTGACGCTGCTGAACCTGCCCACGGCCCTGAACCTGGCAGGGCGTGGCAGCCTGCCCTGGATACTCGCCGATGCCTGCCAACTGCCGTGCGCCGACCGCTCGTTCGACATCGTGTTCAGCAACTCCGTGATCGAGCACCTGGGCACGGCCGAGCGCCAGCGCCAGTTCGCCCGGGAGGTGATGCGGGCCGGCCGGGGCTTCTTCATCCAGACGCCGGACCGCGCCTTCCCCCTCGAGCAGCACTTGTGGACGCCGTTTGTGCATTGGCTGCCGAAGCGGCTCGCCAAGGCCATGGTCGAGAAGTTTACGGTTTGGGAGTGGGTGGTGCGGCCCGGCGGCCCCGAGCGCCGCTTCTACCTCTCTCACTGCCTGGACGACGTGCGGCTGCTCGACGCGCGCGAACTGGCCGCAATGTTTCCCGGCGCCGTCATCCAGCGCGAGCGCTGGCTCGGTCTGCCCAAATCACTGATCGCCTTGAAGCTGCCTTGAAGCCGGCATTGAACCGCCGGAAGGCGGAGGACACGAAGGACGATTGAACGGCTTGACAAATGAATTAAATGTCAGTAAACTCTTATCTGCGATTTAGGCGCATGTAGTAATGAATCAATGAAACTGGATGGAATCGAGATCACTCAGCAACTCGAGCAGTTCAGGGCGGCGTGCAAGAAGAGGGGCGTGAAGCTCACGCACCAGCGCCTGGAAATCTTCCGGGAGGTCGCCGCAAGTCTGGAGCACCCCGACGCGGAGACAGTGTTTCGGGGTGTCCAAACACGGATGCCCACGGTGTCTCTCGACACCGTGTACCGGACCCTGTGGCTCCTCAACGACCTCGGGTTGATCACTACCCTGGGTCCGCGCCGGGAGAGCGTGCGTTTCGATGCCAACCTCAGGCACCACCACCACTACGTCTGCATGCGGTGTGGGCTGGTGGGGGACTTCGAAAGCCCGGAGCTAAACATCCTGCGGATTCCCAACGGCGTGATGGAGTTCGGCAGCGTCGTGAGCACGCATGTCGAGGTCAGAGGGCTCTGCGCCAAATGCGCTGGCGAACAAGCTGAGCGACTCCATCCAGGGTCTAGCGCAACCTGAAGGAAAAAGGAGAAGGACATGACCGACAAGAAGACGCTAACGACAAGCCAAGGCATGCCGGTGGACAACGACTTGCAGTCGATGACCGCGGGCGAACATGGTCCGACGCTGATCGAGGACACACACCTGCTCGACAAGCTCGCCCACTTCGACCGGGAGCGGATTCCCGAACGCGTGGTCCACGCCAAAGGGGCTGGAGCCTTTGGCTACTTTGAGGTTACCCACGACATAACCAGGTACACGCGGGCCAAGTTCCTTTCACTGGTGGGCAAGCGCACCGAGGTGTTCGCGCGCTTCTCGACCGTGGGCGGCGAGAAGGGCTCGGCCGACTCCGAGCGCGACCCGCGCGGCTTCGCAGTCAAGTTCTACACCGAGGAAGGCAACTACGACTTGGTCGGCAACAATACACCCGTTTTCTTCATTCGCGACGCGACCAAGTTCCCGGACTTCATCCACACCCAGAAGCGCCACCCCGCCACAAACCTCAAGGACGCGGACATGGTTTGGGACTTCCTGTCCTTGACCCCGGAGTCCATCCACCAGGTCACGGTCCTCTTCTCCGATCGCGGCACGCCTTTCAGCTACCGCAACATGAACGGCTATAGCGGCCACGCCTTCATGTGGTACAACGCCCAGGGCGAGTACCGGTGGGTTAAGATCCATTTCAAGACGGAGCAGGGCATCAGGACCCTGACCCGCCAGGAGGCCGTGCGCCTAGCCGGTGAGGATCCGGACCACGCCACCCGCGATCTTTACGGGGCCATCCAGCGGGGCGAGTTTCCGGCTTGGAAGGCCTGCGTTCAGATCATGACGCCGGAACAGGCAAAGAACTACCGCTTTGATCCCTTCGACATCACGAAGGTTTGGCCGCACAAGGACTTTCCGCTGCTGCCGTTCGGCCGGTTGGTGCTCGACCGCAACCCCAGCGACTACTTCGCTGAGGTGGAGCAGGCGGCATTCTCGCCGGGCAACTTCGTTCCTGGCATCGGCCCCTCGCCCGACAGGCTGCTGCAGGGGCGTCTGTTCAGCTACCACGACACACACCGTCACCGCCTGGGGCCCAACTATCACCTGATCCCGGTCAACGCGCCGAAGGCGGCGGCCGAGAACAGCTACCAGCGCGACGGCTTCATGCGCACCGACGGCAACACCGGCGGCGCTCCGAACTACTGGCCCAACACCTTCGGCGGACCGGCGCCCGACCCGGGCTTCGCCCCGCCTCCGGTGGACATCTCTGGCACAGCAGCCCGCCACGTTTACAAATCTGGGGATGTCGACTTCGTGCAGGCCGGCGACCTCTATCGCAAGGTGATGGACGACGAGCAGCGCGCCCACCTTATCGGCAACCTCGTGACGCACATGCGGGGGGCGCAGAAGCAGCTGCAGCTCCGTCAAACCGCCCTCTTCTTCAAGGCGGATGCGGAATACGGTGAGCGCGTGGCCAAGGGGCTGGAACTGGACATGGAAGAGGTCAAACGCCTCGCGGCGATGTCCCCGGAGGAACGCGTCCAGGCAACCCAGGCTGACAGGAGCACGCAGAGCGCCTGATTGACGGCGGTGGACCGCTCTTCTATTGACCGAGCTTGGCCGGCTCCAGCTTGGGCGCCAGCAGGTGGATGACCAGCAGGGCGATCAGGTACATGGAGCCGGCCATGGTCAGCAGCGGGACGTAGTTGCCGGTCCACTGGAGCAAGTAGCCGGCAAGGCTGGAGACCAGCATGCCGCCGATCGAGCCGGCGGTCCCGCCGAAGCCAACCACCGAGCCGACGGCATTGCGGGGAAACAGGTCGGAAGTCAGCGTGAACAGGTTGGCCGAAAAGCCCTGGTGGGCGGCGGTGGCCAGCCCGAAGAAGGCCACCGCCACCCACATGTTGGAAGCGCGCGAGGCGAAAATGA
>Ga0315280_10001281_pt1 | contig 43572 bp, 51 predicted proteins | sample YL17G06_40_MG_FD_203697 | JGI IMG/M metagenome (GOLD analysis project Ga0315280, IMG submission 203697) | Sediment microbial communities from Yellowstone Lake, YNP, Wyoming, USA - YL17G06_40 | ecosystem: Environmental > Aquatic > Freshwater > Lake > Sediment | place: USA: Wyoming | collected...
CATGTTCATAGGGATTCATCGTTCCAGCATCATAGTTCAGATAGGGATCAATTTTGATGGCAGTGACGGCATAACCCCTTACTTGGAGAATCTTCCCTATCGAAGCGCAAACAGATCCTTTCCCTACCGAACTCAAAACGCCGCCCGTTACGAAGATATATTTTGCCAACGGCGTCACCATAGGAATAAAACTCCTAGGCGTGTAGCTGATTTAAATTCCTTTTTGTCCACGAAGCCAGCACTTCAAACTTGAACCCATTGGTGTTGACTCGAAAACCTTTTTATTTCAAGCGTCTTCACCCCAACCTATCGAATTTTTAAGGAGCAAATGGGTTAACCACTCGGTTATCTTGTCTTGAGACAGAATTTATACCACTTTTTTTATTCTGTTCGATGATGTTAGGAGGTTTGGGCTTGAACCCATTTGGGTATGAGTCCGGAGGGATTTGAACCCCGCGGGGTGAATTTGACCCGCCACCTTCCCTCTTTTTTTATCCTAGATGGAAGATTCTTAACCTTTAATATATAAGAAAAACTCCAAGTGAGATACATTTGCCGAAATGTTCCCTACGCTGGAGACATCACCCGAATAACCCCCCGCAACCCCCCTCTTTTTTTGAACTGCGGGTTTTCTTAGACTTGAGAAGAAGTCTTATGGCGGCAACGGATAATGGCAACTAAGAACCCTATTATGACGAAGAACATCGTCGGATCCACCAAAAATCAAAACATTAATAGCATATGATGCTCTGGGAAACCTAACAGGGTTCGAGCGCGCTTCCAATATTGATGAGAGTTGAAACCTTTGCTTTAGCCTTCTTCGGAGAACTACCCTTTTATTGTCAGACTTCGCAAACAGGTTGTAGAAGTATGGGACTGAAAAGAAGACATGGCAAAGGCCAATTTGTTCAAGCTTCATAATCAAGATGCGCGCGAGCTCATGCAAGCAGTGAGAGAACACAGTAAGTCTGGACAATTTGTTGATGTAACAATTACTTCCCCTCCCTATTATGACTTGAAAAGCTATGGGTTCGCCAATCAAATAGGCTACACACAGGATTACTCAACATATCTGCATGATCTTGAGAAGATATTTGCGTCAATTCTCAACATTACTGTTGATACCGGTTCACTTTGGCTGATAATGGACACCATTTACAAAAACGGCGAAATATTGTATCTTCCTTTTGATTTATCCAAAAGGCTTAGACGTCACGGATGGAAGCTTGTTGACATTATTATTTGGAAAAAAGACAGAACCCTTCCTTGGCATTCGAAGAAAGGTCAAATACGGAACATATTTGAATATATTCTCTTCTTTGCGAAAAAAGACTACTTTAAGTGGTATAAGGATAGAATAAAGATAGCTGAGTTTTCTCAACTAAAGCAATGGTGGGTCAAATTTCCAGAACGCTACAATCCTTCAGGAAAATTTCCAACGAACATCTGGGAGTATTCTATCCCATTACAGGGTAGCTGGGGAAAAAGATACCTTAAACATTTTAATCCGTTGCCGCCTAAACTTGTTGAAAGAATCCTGCTGCTGACGACAGATCCTGGGGATGTGGTTTTGGACCCATTCGCTGGCTCAGGAGTTGCTTTGGCAGTAGCGGATTTCATGGGCAGACGCTGGATTGGGTTTGAACTAAACCCGAAATATGTGGCTTCATTTTATGAACACACTTTGCCAGAAATAAGTAAAGAGATGGCAAATGGAAAGAACAAGCAAGATGAAGTGAAAAGGATCCAAAAAAGATTTGGGAAGACAATAAAGGATCTTAGGTTAGTTAAATATCCAAAGAGCCTAGTTGCGACTCTGCACAGGAGAGGATCCATAGATAAGGAGCATTTTTCTGTAAACACATTATTCGCAATAGCAAGAAAACCTACGAAAACTGAGCGCTCTGATATGGTTTGGTACAGGTCGTTACGTGAAGACGTCTACTTCGTCTTTGATGATATGTTTGATAGTAAAAGGATTAATAGCTCAATAAGTGATGCGATTTCAAAGCCCCCCTTGTCAAAGTTTGGAATAGAACCCAAAGTGTTTCTCTATAATCGAAATGATTTCGCGAAAGAAAAGAAGGACAATGACACATTCGAGGGGAGAAGCCTGTGGCTGTATTCTAAGGGAGTTACATATAGATTCAAAAAGAGGATGTCGTTTGCGGAGTGGCTTCAAGAGAGTGAAAAGCCCGAATGGAAAGAGTATTTCCGAAACAAAGTGCCACCAATTGTTTCAAATGTAAAAGTCAATCAGCATGTTCCTAAGGCATCGGAACATGGGCAAGAGAGAATTCAGGTTAAGTGAAAAATCAAGTGATATGGTTACCCCGTAGTCAACGACTTTTGGTCTCTTGTAAAGTTGTGACTCGGTCATGAACGTCTGTACCCGGTCAGTTCTCTCAAGAGCCGCCAGAAGGCCTCCTTAATCTTGTTTGGTTCTTTTTCTGTTAGGATGGCAATTTCCAATGCAATAGCTACATCCTGTAGCATCAGACGATCGTCTTTCTTGAACCCTTGGAATGCATCACTAAGGATGTTTATTAATAGTGTTTGGTCAGGAACACTTACCTGGACTGGTTCCGGAGAAAACTTCCGAATCATATTCGTCTTAAATCTCTTTCCGAGCGTCTGTTTCACAGCTTTATCTCTAGAGATCAACCTAGCTTCTTCCATAACGGCGGCTTTTTGTGAATGCCTCTTTGACCACATTTCTTTAGCTGTCTGAAAGACCTCTTTTCGTAGGAACTCGTGTAAAGCGTCTCTCGTAGCTGCAAACTCATGATGCGAGGTTTTGAATGTACTTCTATCAATATTCATCGCATCTTCCAATCCTTCATCGAAGTAGACTTCGCCATAAGTCTGCGGAAAGTATGTACTATCTCCGGAGTAGGGGTGCCCCCAGAAGTCGTGGATCGGCCCACCGACAGCAACATTCTTTATTCTAATAACCATTCCTCTCAGTTGTTCAGGGACTATTCGTGTTCGTTGATTGTAGAAATAACCTCTGTAGCTAATTTCAGAAGTTTTACCGGTTAGCGGGTCAGTCGCTTGAATTGCATTCTTGAGTGGAAATATGCAGAAATCCCTCATATATTTGGTTAGCTCAGCTTGGTTGGGGAAACGTATCGGCTTCTTTAATTCGATGCCGTTAAAGAATACGTGGAAGTTGTAGCTTTCCAGTTTGTCTTTCATTTCAGCGATAATTCTTAATGTTTTATTGTAATCGTCAAGTCTTTCTTTAGAAATCTGGATGCCTTTAGAGAATGACAGGGGGCCATCATCAAGATAGTTTACCGGAATGACGTTTGCAAGATTGATTAGGAACTCCCAAAATGGTCCAACCTCGCTCCTGATGTTCTTTATTCTTCCTGTACAAAGCTCTTCTACAATCTTGTCAAAAGATGTTGATTCTACACTTCTCAGTTTTGCGTCACTTGGAACTCGATTTTCCAACACATCTATGAAAGGTTTCTTGAGGTTTAATACCTCCACCTCTGTGTAATGTTGTGCAATATTTTCCTTCTCATAGTTTGTCAATTCAAATTGACTGACTTCATAGAATTCTTTCTTTTTGACTTCTTCCCGCCTCATTTTTGAGAAGTCTATCAAGGCTATGAAATACGTATCCGATCCTTGCTTGGCCGACGTGATTCTCAACTGTTCGCATAGCTCAGAAACCGCCAAAAATCCTATGCCTATCTTGCCTATGATTGGCCTTCTGAAAGTTGTTGTAAAGAATCCTTTATCTCGCTTTGATGATCTGACTATGAATGTGAAATGTTCATCAAAATCCTCATAATTCATTCCAAGTCCATCATCTTTCACGATGAGTTTCTTTTCTTTAGGGATATACCGAATTTCTACATTTTTAGCGTCAGCGTCAAAGGAGTTGCTTACCAATTCTTTCATCGAGTTCCAGGGAGCACTGTAGATCCCCTTGCTTAACAGTTCCACTATCTGGCTTCCCACTTTCATTGTTCCTGTCTGTTTTTCACCAATTTTTCTTTCTAATCTAAAAGCCATTGGTCTTGGCAAGAACAATTCTTCGCTTGGCACAGACCGAATGAAATCGGCAGATATCTTTCTGTTCGCTTGATCTAGTGTTTTTGAAATATCTGCCACACTCATATTGAATTGTTCAGCGATTTCAACCAAGGATTTTTTTCTACTTTCCCTGATTATTCTTAATTCCAGTTCAGAAAGATTGTTCGATTCCAAGAACGATCACTCTCCTGTAAGTTTTCGTGGTATCAGCCCAAATTTCTTGTCACTACCATAAACATACCAAGCTTTCGTCACAAGTCTTATGGAAAACCAATGCAAAGCCATTGCGCGATTGGGTTGATCAAGTTTCTGAACTATTTCTCTTACAGATGGAAGACCCATGAGTAGCTTGGGCAAATCATTTATCGCTTCCAGTTCAGTGACTCCCCTATCATTGAATAGGAGCAGAAGCAAATCTTCAGCATCATCAATGAATTGTCCATCGTCTAATAAGGAAGATAAGCCCGTTTCTTTCATGATCACTTCAACACGAGAACATTCAACATATTGCGAATAAGCCGATCTTAGGTTGTCTAGCACCTCTCTTCCTTCAATAAAATGGATTCGTGGATAGACTCTTAGACTGCTACGTATTTGACGCAGTGATCCTGTTGAAATGTTACCAGAGGTAACCACATAGAGAAAATGAACCCTTTTTTCTTCAAGGCTGTAATTGTCGATAAAGGGGTTCTCATAAGCAGCCTTAGCTTCACTAACAATTGTTTGAACTATAGTTGTACCTCTGATATCGCCCACTTTGACCTGTGCGGCTCCGTCTTCTCTATGTCCAAACCTGTCCCAGTCGTAGAAAGTAACGTCTCTTCCATATTCTTCTGATCCTCCAGTATATCTTACGTCCAAGTAACCCTTCTCTTTGAACATAGGAATGACATATCTATCGGTGAACTCACGTTCATTAAGACCTCGTATAGTGACTAGTTCTGGATCGGATGAAGACAAGGACCCTTGATTCCTAGAACACTAACTGTCTACCATGGAGTTGTTCTTTCGAACATATATTCCTTTAATAGTTGTGCCCTGTCTTGGAAAAAGAAAACAAAGAAAGGCAACATCGACATGACACAGCGCCATCGTCCGTTCACGTGAGGCGGTCGTCAAGCACGGACAGCTACCCTAGTGGAGATGTCTCCGCGAATCCCTGCGTCCACCTATTTTGTTACAGTTTCCTGATAGTGCGCGCGCTCTGGTTTTCTCATTCTTCTCATTTTTCTAGTTCTTCTCATTCTGTTGGACTGCTTTAAATCAGGCTCGTCAATTTGGTCATGCCGACGTCGTGTTGGCTAGGCTCTGCTTCTTCCCCTACATCGGTGGAAAGTACAATCTGCTCAAGGCATTGTTGCCGCTGGTTCCGCCCCACCACATTTACGTCGAGGTCTTTGGAGGAGCAGCCAATCTTCTGTTCAACAAACCTCTCAGCCCGGTTGAGGTTTATAATGATGTAGACGGCGACATCGTGAACCTTTTCTGCGTAGTGCGCGACCGTCGAGACGAGTTTGTCGAGCGATTCAGAGGGATACTTTACAGCCGAAGGCTTTACCTGAATTGGGTGGAGGAGCCTCCGCCGAAGGATCCGGTCGAGCGGGCCGCGCGATTCTACTACGTTCTTCGATGCAGCTTCAGTGGGACGCTTGACAGGGGCTGGGGGTTTAAGCGTAAAGCGCACAAGCACGCGCCTGAAGTCTTCTGGAGCGCTTTAGAAAAGACTGAGCTGATCACGCAGCGGCTTAAGAACTGTTACATCGATTGCCTCGATTTCCGCCTGTGCTTCAGGAACTGGGATACGCCGGAGACGTTCTTCTTCTGCGATCCCCCATACTACGGCTTAGACTACTACCGGCACAATTTTTCGGAGCAAGATCACAGGGATCTTCGCAGGATCCTCGGAGAGACAGAGGGCAAGTGGCTGCTGACCTACAACGATCATCCGGAGATCCGCGGGCTGTACGACGGCTTCCATATACGCGAGGCAAGCCAGACACTCACGGCGAGCAAGACGGAGAGCGGGGGAAGCAGGTCGAGCTTCACCAACCTGATCATCACGAACTACGAGGTCCGAGAAAATGATTGATGTCGAGGAGACGATTAGAGGCTTAAACTTTGGCGACCGGATCGACGTCTACTGGTACGACGCCAGCGAGGTGAGTTCCGGGAAGCCGAGCGAAGCCGTTGAGACGCACGTTCACAGCACCGGCTTCTACCTAGGCGTCAAGGGCCTGGCGAGAAAGCATTTGGTCCTCGCCAAGGAGATTATCAATTGCGGCTCAGCATACCACTACAACGTGATCCTATTCAGCATGATCGACAGGATCGAGGTCATCCAGAGAGATGCGCTGGATCCCAAGCTGAAGAAGAGACTCCGCAGATTCGTAAAGGAATCCATCCAGGTCTTACGCAGAAAAGATGGATGGGCGCAGAAAGAAAACAACCATATAGTCCTGAAGAGGTTTGCGGGTTCGAATCCCGCCGAGAAGAAGCCTAAGAAGCTGACGAAGGACGAGAGGATCCAGGGCCTCGAGGTCAGGGTGGCAGTCCTCGAGGAGCGTCTTGAACACGCAGGCTTCTACCAGAAGATCATCTGGGTGCTCTTGGCCACATCCTTGGGCAAGATCGTTCTAGACGTATTGGCGGCTTTGAGGTGATCGCATGGCTAGGGGAAGACGCTGGACCGACGAAGAGAACAAGCTGATAGCTAAGATGTACGCTGAGGGCGCGTCAGTCGAGGAGATCGCGGAAAAGCTTCCCCCGGACAGGTCGGTCATAGCCACCAGAAATCAGATAGCAAGGCTCGGCTTGAGGCGGGGTATTGATGCACCTATGAAAAAATTCTTTGGTGCACCAATAGAGTGCTCCGAAGTCTTGACCCGGGAGGAGGCGTTGAAGGTCCTCGCAGGCGCGGTTAAGCGTATTCAAGCGGGTGGAGAGTTAGAGGAGGCTGAGATCCGGCGTTTGAGAGCCGTGGCCACATTGGTGCGGAGCTACTTTGCGGTCTTCGACAGCTTCGAGAAGTATGCAGAACTCGAAGAAAGAGTCAGGAGGCTCGAGGAGGACGCTGCGAAAGACCTGGAAAAGGATTAGGAAGTACCTGTCAACAAAGATCGCGACACTGGAGAGCACTCGCCTGAGGAGACAGACCGACGAGAAGCCGATCACCAAGATGGGTCCCGTCGAGTTTGCGGAAAGCATTCTAGAGTTTAAACCAACGCCTTATCAGAAGTCTCTGCTGCTAGACACGGCGGATAGGATCGCGGTACGTTTCTCGAGGCAGAGCGGAAAGTCTACGACATTGGCAGCAAAGGCTATCGACCTCGCGGCAAGGAACCGGAATAAGTCGATTCTGGTCGTGGCTCCCGGCCTGAGGCAAAGCATGATCGTCATGGACCGGATTGAGGAGCATCTGAACCGCATGGATCCAGCCTTGAAGCGCGAATTGATTGCTAGGCAGCAGCGGACGAAGATAACCTTCAGAAACGGCAGCAGGATCTGGGCTTTGCCGTGCAGCGAGAACATGATACGCGGCCTGACTGCGCATCTGATCGTTGCGGATGAGGCGGCGTTCTTCGAGCGGGACGAGTACATGTTCAACAACGTGCTTCTACCGATGCTCGCCACGACAAACGGCGTTCTGATAGTGAGTTCGACGCCCTGGTCCTCGAAGTCGCAGTTCTACGAGTTTTGCAAGGGCAGGCTCAAGGATCGTTTCAGCCAGCATTATGCTAATTGGCATGAGGCCGTAGATGCCGGACTCATCACGCAAGCGTTTATCGACGATATGCAGGCGAGTATGTTGCCTCAACAGTTTACGATGGAGTTTGAGGCTGAGTTCGTCGAAGATGTGGACGTCTGGCTACCCCAAGATCTGATCGCTAAATGCGTATCGTCCGAGCCTCTCATCGAGGGCAGGGACTGGATATACTATCCTTTCGAGCACGCTGCCGTAGGCGTCTTCTTCATCGGCGTGGACTTTGGCAAACATATGGACTACAGCGTCGTTGCCGCGGTTGAGAAGAAGGAGAACCGCCTCCGCCTGGTCCACGTTTACCGGTTTCCCCTGAAGACGAGCTATGCCAGCGTGATAGGCTACGTGAAGGCGCTCTCTGACCGTTGGAAGACGGTTCACCGGGTCTGCGTGGATCAGACGGGCGTCGGCGAGTACATCACCGAGGACATGAAGAACGCCGGAATCTCCAACGTGGAAGGCATAACCTTCACGGAGCAGAGCAAGGAGGAGCTGGCCACGGCTCTTAAGGAGAAGATGCTCAAAGACGAGTTCAAACTGCCCTATGATCGAGCTTTGATAAACGAGCTGAACGTCGAGCGCTACGAGTTGATGAAGACAGGAAGAATAAAGTTCTCGCATCCCGAGGGCAGCCACGACGACCGCTTCTGGGCCACCGCCCTAGCCGCCTACGCAACAGAGAAGGAGCCAAAGCCCGGACCCATAATCGCAAAGACTTTCTAAGAATATAGCGCGAGATGCTATGAGTTTGTTCGCCTCGACTCATGTAATCAGCCAGCCATAATTCGCTCTTTCTCGAACTAATTCTTTGCAGGAGTCTTCCCGCGGTATTTCTCTGCGGGATACTTAATTTCGTTCCTTTCAAGTTTGTTCCTGACGGCTTCTGCCACCTCTATTCTCATTGTATTTGCCAAACTTAGACAATAGATGATGATGTCCGCCAGTTCTTCTCCTACGCGTTCAAGCTTATATGGCTCGTTCTTCCACGACTCAGCTTCATCTGAAGTAGCCCATTGAAACAGCTCAAGTAACTCGGCTGCTTCTACGCAAATAGACTCTGCCAAGTTTTTTGGAGTATGGTATTCTTCCCAGCCTCTTTCATGAACGAAAGCTCTGATAAGATCCCTCATTTCTCGAATAGTAGTGTCCGAATCTTTTTTCAAATAATCACCTTCTAATATGCTTACAAAGTCGCGCGTGCGAAATGTTAATTACGCCTAATAATAAACTGATCGCGTAGAAAACGCACGAAGGGAGGAGGGGCATAATGGCTGAACGGAAGGCGCAGGCAATTAGGTTTGAAGAGAGTGTCGTAGACTTGATTCAGTACTAGCGACAGAACAGCAAGCTGCTGCTTGAAAGTGTTCAGGCAAACGCGCGCATAACCCCCTCCGTTGAACGTTCTGTCCGCGTTTTAGTCAAATCGCAGATAAGGTTTTTCAGGAAGTGCTAATCCGAATGATATCGCATGTCTGGTGGTAGACCCTGAGTAGTGTGAAAATATATAACAGCATTCCGGAGGAGTATAGTTCACAGGGAACATGCTATGGGAGCAACCGCAAGATCTACCTAGACTTTGTCAATGAGTTGAGGCAAAGAGAAAACGCCATCAAAAATGTCCATTTGGCGCTCTACCTATTTAACAACGCATACCTGTACCAAGAACTTTTGAATTTGGCAAAAAAAGGGGTAGAAATTGTTGTCACATCTCTTCCGTTGGCAGGATATGATAAAAGAAAAATCACAGACGCAAAACGCGTTTATGAGGAAGTCATAAACGATGGTGAAATAGGTCTTCTCATATTTCCACATATGTATCTTTGGTATGGTGCAGAGTATGCCGGTGGCGGCGCTGCGTATAGCTTCCATGTCAAAGCAGGAACAATAGAGTACAAAGACGAGACGAGCAAGGCATTCTTGACCTCTGGAAACATGGCGCCAGGCGACCCGACTCATAGTGAGACGACCATTTTCATCGAGGCGCCAAACAGCTCTTCACTTGTTCAGGCGTTTAAAACGTTCTTCAGCATAATTGAGAAAAGAGCAAAACCCTTTGCTGAATATAACAAGTCAGTAGTAGAATTGCCCTCGGAACTGCAGCAAGTCTTTGACTTTGCTTTTGTAGGCAGCACTGAAACGACAGACCTCAGTCAAGCCCACGCTTCACACGCGTTTTTTACAGCGCCTTCAATAACGGTCGGGGGGAAGGGTTCAAACCACTACGCTAGGGAAAAGCTAGTTGACATTGCCTTATCGGCAAAGCAGAGGCTTTTTGTCTGCGCTCAGCACTCTCATGATATTTCGCCATTTGACTGCTACAGGGGGCAAACAATGATTGGTTCCATAATTAGGGCAAAGGAAACCAACCCCAAAATAGACGTCAGAGTTCTAAAACAAGTGGCTTCCTCTGGTCTCGCAGACAAAAGGAGGGCGGCGTTTGTAGAAGCCCATCTTCACCACGCACGTGTACCTCAAAGGGTGAATAGGCTTGTCCACGACAAATTTGTTGTCGCAGACGATATTGCCGTTATCTCGACGAGCAACTTTACGGCAACCCAGTTTGGGTGGGGCAGAAGGCTGATGGAATTCAAGACAAAGAGTGAGGATCTGAGAGCTATTCAAAAGGTCGTAGAGTCCGCAGACAGCTTTTTTGGCACACCGAGAGGGGTTGTACGTGCCCAAATGACCCGCCCAAGAAGTGGGTCACCCAAGGTTAAAGTTCTGAAAGACGACATATTCTCAGAGGTGAATGCATTCCTAGTAATTGAAGACGCCAAGGTTGCGGATCAAATGGCGAGATATTTCAATGATCTGTGGAGTCACAGCCTCTCTGCAGATGTTAAAATACCCATCTGAATCGCGCGGGCATAGCACCGAATTCGGAAAAGCGCTAATACGCATAGAAGCTGGCTTCCTCCTGGTGTCAAGAAAATGGCGAGAGAAGAGAGTGGGTGAGATTAACAAAGGCTACTTTTCCGAGGCAAAGTATCGTTTACTACTAAGCACGGAACATCTTGGAAGCTGCCAAATCTGCAAATGGTAACACGTTCTGTTACCTTTCCTTCTCTATCATCAAAAAGTATACGGTTCTTCGGAGGTCCCTAGGAAAACCCGTTCTCCAGGAATGTGGCTCAACCACTATGTTCTTGAATACCCAAGGAGAATTGCTTTGCTTTCGAGCAAGTCCTACTGCTCGCCCATGCTCGGAGTCGCTTTCTTGTCCTATCCATTGCCGTCGTATCGCAATCTTGAGTTTGTCTTTGTATTTGGAGAAGTATTCGTCAAACGAGTGAACGCCCAATATTGGTGGAACATCTTTCGAAGCCTCCAAAAGCAGTTGTGCCTGATGTTTCGAAAGCTTAAGATTTGGGCTACCCCTCATCATTAGAAACTCCGATAGCTTCTTGAATTCGTCTTCCGTGAAAAACCTTCTCCAGGGTCTATTTCGCCTTTCAAGAGCGCCTTCGTGAAAAAGCCTGACCTCTGTATCTAGTCGCTCTAACTTCATATCGATATCGGAAAACCCCAGTTTTGTGAATAGGTCTGGGATATTTGCTCGTTGAATACGATTAAATGAGAAACTTGCTCCTGTTTGCTTAATTGAAACGCCTATGCCATTTAAGTAAATGTCTGCCTTCTTTTGAGCATCCGGAGTGCTAAGTTGCTCGCAATCACTTACCTTAGTTAGTGTCCGGCAGCCTGGATCTCCTTTGTTCGGTGCGCCAACGGACTCTATTATCCCCAAATGGGGGAGCTTTATCTTGCCAAGGTTCTCGACTAAGTACTTACAGACCATAATCTCATTGCCAGGCATATCTTTATTCCATCGCAACCCAAAATATGTGCATATCTGTGCAGAGCGGGACTCAAGCTCAGCCGGCTACTCTCTGCGCGCACTAGTCATGCCGGTGGACTTAAAGAGTAGGCAGGGCAGCGGTTCATTGATGAAGAAGTTTGTGTTTGACGAGTTAGCGAAAGCGGATCTTATCGTGGACGCCATCTACGAAGGCGGAGATCATGGTGACGTCAGGGATGATCCCCTGAGCAGATTGATGGGATGCAGCAACCAAGGAGGTTTTCGGATTGTGGGAAACGCTCGAACTTCAGAATTCAAATTGGCAGTTTTGTACTCGAGCCTGGACGAGCCTGACTGACCTGACAGTTTAGACTTGAAAACTGGTCATTTCGTCTATTACGGAGACAATAGGTCACCTGGTCACAAGTTGCATGATACCCCAAAGGGGGGCAATAACCTGCTTCGCTTCTGTTTTGATGCAATCCACGGAACGCCACACCAAAGAGGCAAAGTCCCGCCATTCTTTGTGTTCACTAAAGGGTCAAAAGGTAGAGACGTTGTTTTCAGGGGTCTGGCGGCTCCGGGCTCAAAGATAATTGGACCAACCGATGACTTGGTGGCGGTATGGAAGAGCACAGGTAATAAGAGGTTTCAGAATTATCAAGCGCACTTCACTGTTCTTAACGTACCTGTCGTATCTAGGCTTTGGATAGAGGACTTGCTGAAGGGCAATTCCTTGAGTGAAAACTGCCCACAACTCTGGCGTCGCTGGGTCGAAACAGGAACCTACGAGGCTTTATTGGCTGAACCTACAATGATCCACCGGAGAAAGACCGAACAACTTCCTTCCGACGAAAGGAAACATGCGATAGTAGAGCATATCTACAGACATTTTCAAAATGACCCGTTGGGTTTCGAACGTTGCGCAGCAGAAATTGCACGCTTAATGGACAATAACATTGTCAGTTACGATCTAACAAGATTTTGGCGCGATGGAGGGCGAGATGCCATCGGGTTTTATGGCATCGGACCCCTGGCTGACAGAATTAAAGTTGATTTCGCCCTTGAGGCAAAATGCTACAATTTCAAAGTAGGGGTCGGTGTTACGGACACATCTAGACTCATCTCGCGCTTACGGCACCGTCAGTTTGGCATTCTTGTAACAACATCATATGTGAGTGAGCAAGCTTACAAGGAAATTAGGGAGGACGGACACCCTGTCATCATAGTAGCCGCAGAGGATATCGCAAGAATTTTGACGGATGCGGGAATAGACACATCAGAGAAAGTGATGGAATGGTTGAAGAGTTTTCCGAAAGTAGCGCCTAGTAACTAATCAATTGTCCGCTCACGATCCTCACTCTAACCGGCATGTGTTTCTCCAAAGTAGGAACAGAGGTCTGAAAGAAAGCATAGCCGGCATTTGGGCTTCCTGCTACAAATCAATGCAGAGAAGTCTATTATTCCCCAGTTGAAGGTTTTCGCCGCACCTCGGGGGATGATCTTTCTTAGCCCCCGTTCTAGTTCTTTATAACTTGTTTTCTTCCACCCGAGGCAGCGCCCTACAACTCTTCGAACATTCATGTCAACGATTGGCACGTCCTTGTTGAATGCAAAGCATAGAGCGGCGTCTGCAACGTAGTCTCCTATTCCTGGGAGTTTCAGGAGATCGTCCTTGTTTGAGGGAACAACGCCTTTGTGAACTTCCAATAGCATAAGACCCATTTCTTTCAGCTGCCTTGACCTTTGCCTTTGAAATCCTAGACGTTTAATGACATCTTCAATATCTGATGTCTGAGCTTTTGCCAGGGTGTCTATGTCGGGAAACTCCTCAAAGAATAGTTCGTGGACCTTCATAACATGCCCATAAGTGGTCTGCTGCAGCAGTTTTTCGGTTACAAGTATTCGGTAAGGGTCTATGTCGTGCCTCCAAGGGAAATCGCGCTTGGGAGAAGAGACCCATTCCAGCAGTCGTGACCTGAACTCTCTCTCTTTTTTGCCGACTCTCAAGATAGTGCCTCAAGTTATCTGGAGGGTTCGTCCCAGACTAAGAAACAGAAAAGCTAATCATGTATATTTGAATATGTTTAAGCATAGGTTGTGGCATGCCAAACCAAGACCCGGGCACTATTTTCCAGAATGAGATTAGAGACTTTCTAATTTCTGTTGGGTTTACTGATGTTCCGCCACCCCAGCAAGGCGTTACCCCTGCGGTATTCTCACTTGGAGGGCAGGAGATAGATGCGTTTGGAAGGGATGGTGACTTCTATGTGGTTATAGACGCCAAAACGAGACAGTCGCTTAAGAAAAGAGGTCGAAACGTAAGAAGCTACCTTTCAATCATAAATGGCTACAGAAACGAAGTTGTCGAAGACATAAAAAAACTATACGAAGAAAAGCATGGGTATAGAGATGTTGCCTTCATCTTCTGGACCAAAGACGTAAAAATCGGCGAAGAACACCTTAAGCGTGCCAAGCAACTTAAGATCGTTCTGCGAGACGATTTCGACCTAGCGTATTACAGGCAGGCACTCGGAATTTTGAAAGACAAGGAAATAGTTCGAAACGGCTTTCTCAAAGACCTGGCGCTCCAACTTGAAGAATTGAAAGTGTTCCCAAAGAAGCACGACATTAGTGTGAAGACCATAAAGACCAAAGTTGGGTCAAAAACATTATACACATTTCCTATCGACGCAGGGACTCTACTGCGATTGGCGTATGTCTTTCGAATTGAGATAAACAGCATCTTGGGCGGATCCTACCAAAGGCTCCTGAAAGAAAAAAAGATTAACAAAATTAAAAGCTACCTCAGCGTAGAAGGCGGCTACTTTCCAAACAACCTTATAGCCATTGGAGATGGGGGACTGACCTTCACTCCGGGAGCGGAAGAGGGCGATTCATCTTACGTAGTAGGAAGCCTCAATGTTCCTGACAAACCATGTTCATTGGAGATTCTGGACGGTCAGCATAGACTCTATGGTTATTCAAGCCTAAATGATAAAAAGAGCCAATGCCTTTGGATCACCATAATTGAGGGGCTCAGTCCGAAGGAGAGAGCCGCGCTCTTTGTGACTATCAACAAGACACAAACCCCTGTCCCTCCTTCGATCTTGTGGGACCTTTATCAGTTCACGGAGCCTGGCAGCACCCGGGGGAGAATATCAAAGTTCGTCTATAAACTCAATGAAGAGCCCCCCTTCAAAGACCGTATTTCGCTTCCCAGGGTCCGGTCATCGACGGCATACCTGTCTTTTCCAAACATTTGCGAGTACTTGTACTCAAGAACGAATCTGTTTTCTCAGCATGGTTCCAACGACGCCTTCATGGGAGTTGTGAAAGCCTTCTTTAAAGCAATAGCAAGCGATGACAGCTTGAAAGCAGACTGGAAAAGGAGTGCCAAAAACAAAGGAAAAAGAGGCTTCATCTGTACAAACAACAGCATTGCAGTGCTTTTGAGGCTGTTAGCCAAAATCATTAAAGTTAAAGGACTTCCCGGAAAGAATGAAATCGAAGCATGGAAAGGCAAGTTGAACAACTGGGTGATTCAGCCTTTCGAGAAGTATCTATCTGAAAACCGCACCAAGGACGAAGATGACCCATACAAGGAACTTCGAAAACTTACCTCAGACAAGGCTAGGAAAGACGCTTCTGAGGTCATCTGGGAAAAAAGCCGGTTGTCGAAAGTTCGCCCTCATGATGGTCAAAAAAAGCATGACGTTCGGTCTGTAGCCTGAAAATCCATACAGCATTGTTCCTGTGAGCGACTTGCCCACGCCATCGCACTCTGCTCTAGGATTTTAGATACTCGACTATTTCGGGTTGGGCTGGAATGAGGCAGTTCAGCTGCACCGCTACGACCTTTGCCAATAAAGGCGGGACAGCGTTTCCTATTTGCACGTATTTCGAGTTTAGCGAGCCACGGAACACAAAACTGTCAGGAAAGGTTTGGATTCTGGCACTCTCTCTCACCGACAGCCTTCTGTATTTGCTCTTCTCGCCTGTGAACTCCCAAACATCCTGCTCGATCTTCCTCATGGGAGGGCAGGACGGGTGGAGTGGCGCGTGCCTTCCACTCGCTTGTATTGTAAAGCTAACTTGGTCCCATCTTCTGATCCTGTTTCGTGACATGTAGCGCGAAGAGAAACCCGTGTGGTCGTAGTATTCTCCTTCTTTGGGCTCGGGTAGGTCGCCTATCGCGTCCTTGAGAGTGGCATAGGGCTTTAAAGGGGGCTTGCCGTGCGTCTTCTTTGGGAAGACATAGTCCATATTCAGGTCGTTCCTCACTCCCACAATGAACACCCTCTCCCTATCTTGCGGAACGCCGAAGTCTTTGGCATTTAAGAGCCTAGACGCCACCCTGTAACCGCAGGACCTGAATTCCGCTTGCATTAAGTCGAGGGCCCTTAGCGAAGACTTGAACGGAACTATCACACCCTTCACGTTTTCTGCGACAAAGACCTTGGGTTGTACAGCCTTTAAGACTCTAGCAAACTCAAGGTAAATATAATTTCTCTTGTCGAAAGCGTCTCTATTTCCAGCAAGGCTGAAGCCTTGGCACGGGTAGCCACCTATGACTATGTCGGCGCTCGGGAAACTTTTCACTTTTCGGATATCTTCCCTAAGGGGCTCAATCGAGAAGTTTTTGGAATAGGTTTCGGAGGAAGGCTTGTCAATATCGTTTGCCCATATTATCCTGTAGCCGGCTTGCTCAAAGCCTAGGTCCATTCCGCCACAGCCGCTGAATATGGAGAGAATTTCCCTGAATGCTCGCCTCGGCAAGCTACAGCCCCTCTATCTTTCCTCTCGATCCGACGTTCAATTCCAATCTTCCATCAAACGTCGAGGCGAAGGCGTTTTCAATTCTGACCATGCTTCCAACCTTGGCTTTATCAATTTGGCTGCGCCAAAGTTTGAGTCGGATTCTTCCAGTTTCATCTTCGATAACCGCGACAGCGGTTTCCGCAGGACCGTAACGAGTCTCCACAGTGCCTCTCCTTTCAATGGCGGTCACCCTCGCCGTGATGTTAACGTTCTCCATCCCGTCTCTAATGTCCTTAATCTTTGCGGTCTGCAACCTGTGCCCTTCCGCTGTTGCTGTAATAGTCTTGGCACCATTCTTGCTTTATGTTTTTCTAGGATTCGTAGTCGCAAACCTTGGCAGGGCTGGCATTACTTCCGACTATATAATTCTTACGCATGTTGCATTCTGCGATTCTTTGGAGTCCAACGGTGCAAGTCTTTTAAAGACATCGCGCGCATGATCGCTCAAACCGCTTCCTGGTAATAGATGTCATAGTGGCAGTGGAAGTCGGTCTTCTGCTTCCAGCCTAAGATGCTCCACATATTGTGCGCCCAGACGCCCAGGTAGACGGCTTCTCCTTTCTTCAAGGAAATAGATTTTCCCTGCGGGAAAACTGTTGTTTGATTAGCCTTGCCGGCTGATCCGCTATTAATATGACCGAAGATCCCATCTGTAGGATCCTCAAGAATGACCTGCTCCTGCTTCAACGCATCTGGATTCGTGATCAGCCATGCTTGGGCGTGGAGAAAAGGGAAGCTGCTAATGGTCCCTTGGAAGCCGATGATACCCAAGTCGCAAGGGGCAACCCATTTTTTAGCATCCGGCTTGATGAAAGCCTCTCCACCATCGAGTAGCTTGTAAAAAGCAAGCGTGATGGTTTGGATCAACCCTTCTCTCCTGCCACGCCTGTTCACTTCCACGCTCTTATCAGCGTCTTAAGCCAGGTCTCGATGAAAGTGACCAAACCAGCATATGCGATCAGCTGCGTAATCACATCCTGCTCGGTCAACGGGCTACCGGTTAACATCGTCACTATGCCAATAATCAAGCCAACGATCAACGTCGCAGTAAACTTAGCCGGGTCAAATGGCTCGTCAGTCGATTGTCGGTTCTTAATGTAGAACGAGGCGGCGTAGACGATGGCCGAGATCACCGCATAGGCTAAGGTCAAGTAGTTCATTTTCCTCGCTTCCACCTCCTTTCTATTCTATATCCTATAGAAAGGATATATATTCCTTTTCCACATCATTCTCCAGACGAGACCACCCCTCTTGACAGCATCCGAAAAATTCTTCGTAGACAAGATCGTAGAGCTTCTTCGGATCTTTGCCGAAGAAAATACCAACCTCTACCGCATAGCCAAGCTGCCAGGCTGGAGTAACCCGACAGCGGGAAGATACATTCGCTACTGCCTGAAGCAAGGATATATTGAGTTCGACCATGAGGAGAACGACAAAGGGCTGCCTGCAAAATTTTATCATATAACGGAGAAGGGCAGGGACTTCCTGGAAACCGCCCCCTCGTCGCTTCCTTCAGCAGAAAAGGTGAAAGAGCCGGAGAAGAAGCCGCGGAGAGAAGAAAAGGGTACAGGCATCTTCATCCGGACCGCTTAAGCAAAATCCTCTTTGTATACAAAGTTATCTTAGTATACAAAGTCTTTTTTGTTGTCTGTTTTTTAGCCTGCACTCCAAGACTTAACATGATCTGGGTTGGTGCAGAAACCCATCGCGAAGAGCTTCTTGACAGAAAAGGATCCATGGGTTGCTCTGAAGAAGCGGCCTGGCGTAACGATCCTCTCGACCGCCAAGAAAGAGCCTGGGAGGTCTGATCATGGCTAGAAAGGTGCCTCCGGAGTACCAGGCGGCTGTCGCCACGCACTGGATCTGGTCCAGGCCAACGCCCGAATACCCGTACACGGGCAGCAACAAGTTCTACCGCGAGTTTAGACGCGACTCGTTGGTGCGAAACTGCGTAATTGCCAACGCCTTCTACCCGACCGCGAAAGGTTTTGAAACAGTGCTCGAATTGGCTGATCCTGGAGGCCTCTCGGAAGAGCAGATAGCTGCTAAGCTTGAGGAGCACCGGGATGTCAAGGACGAAATAGACGCGCTGAATAAAGCCGTCAACTTGGATCACGTCCTTTTCGTAGCTCAAATAAAGAGGTCGATCTACGGTAAAGCTGGCTTCGAGATCGTGCTGGACAAGAAAGGCGTGCCCACGCAGCTTCTGCCCCTCGACTCAACGCAACTTGAGCCGGAACTTGACGGTGATTGGAATCTTACAGGCTTCGAGTACGAGGGCAAAGGCGGGTTCTACAAGCCGGAGCAGGTTCTGTATTTCGTGAATCTTAGCCTTGAAGCCGATCAAGAGGGGCTGAGCGACATCGAGCCCGTCCTAACCATGTGCGAGACGAGGCAGCAGATCTTGGCCACGGACCTGAAGGAGACGGCGGAGAAGCTCTGGGCGCCTACGGTGATCCTAACCGTGGATGTTTCAGGGCTCAGCGACGTTGACGCGCAGAAAGCCATAGACAACGTGATCACCGGCATCGAGCCCGGCAAGAACATAGCGATGAGTCAGAAGGTCACGGCTACGCCCGTAGACCTTAAAAGCGATATCCCGGGCCTTATCCAGAGCCTTGAGTACCTCGACTTCGAGATCATTGGCAACTTCAGGGTCCCTAAGTTTCTGATAGGCCGTGAGAAGCAGGTGAACCGGGCCACGGCTTACGCGGAGCTCGAGGCCTACCGGGACGGCAAGGTCGCGGACGTGCAACGCCACCTCCGCAGGGAGATCGAGAATCAGTGGTACGACCGGCAGGTCCGGCGGATCCTGGACTTGCTGGATCCGAAGAAGCCTTTACCCGTTTTGGTGAAGCATCGCTGGAACCCCATCAGCGTCATGGACTTCGCTGAAATGGCCGACGCCGTCAGCAAACTCTACGACTCAGGCATAGGCATCATTGACCGGAAGAAGGGTTACGAGCTGCTCGACTTCGATCCAGCCGAGTTGGAGGAAAAAGGTGCATGAGTGTACGCGAGCTCATACCCGTCCTGAGGCCGCAGAAGCTGGAGCCGCTGCTGGCTAAAGCCCTCTTGTCAGTCCTCGCAGAAGCTAAGACGCGGGCACTGATGGATGGCAAACGCATCATACGCGCTTACGGCTTCAAAGCGTTTTTTGGAGGCCACCTCGTCGCGGTTGCCGAGCTTAAGCAGCGCTGGGAGTACGGGCTGGGAGACTACAGCATGGACACCATACAGGGTCAGCGTGAAAAGTATTCCTCGGATCTCGCAGACGTTTTGTCTAAGCTCGACGCGGAAGCCATCACTCGGGACGAGGCTGAAAACCGCATGAAAGTAATCGCGCAGCTGGTCGTCTGGAGCCTCTACAACGAGGGAAAGCTGAGCACATACCGTCAACGCAACGAGGGCAAAGTAGGCGAATCCCACCTCTTCACCGCGCAATTCATCCCACCGGAGTTCAAGTTTCACGCCGTATGGATCACCCAGGGAGACGAGCGCGTATGCGGGTACTGCGCAGGCATGGACGGCAAGCCGTTCCCACTGTACGGTCCATTGGCGGCCATACCCGCACACCCGTTCTGCCGGTGCGAGTGGGAATATGAGGAGGCGTTGAGAAGCTAAGATGCCTTTCAGTTTTAACTATCTGGCCTCCGTCGAAGTCTACAACCCGATCAAGCATCTTGCAAAGATCCATATCATCGACACGACAGCGAACGCGAACAAGTGGCAGGTGACCGATGAAGCGCTGAAAAAGGCCTTGAACACACTCATCGGCAAACCGTTGATCGCGTATCCCGACCACTCCGGAGACATCGTGGCCGGCCTCTTCGTGGACGCGCAAAAGCCCGACGGCTACGCGGTTGGAGTCGCCGAGATCCTAGACCCGGATTCTTGGGAGAAGATTATGCGCGGCGAGTGGCGTTTCGTCAGCCCCAAAGTCACTGCATTAGCCGTCTCCAAGAGGAACGGAGTAGATCTCATAGAAGAATTCGAGTTTGAGCATGTAGCGTTTGTGCCCAGAGGCGCCTACCCCAGCGCCCAAGTCTTATCGACTTATGCTGGTCAGGAAAGCAGTCCGAGAACGTTCTCGGCTGCCCTAACCGAAAAGTTGGAAGAAATCAATAAAGGAGAAAAATGGAAGATGAGCGAAAATGCTCATGACAAGGAATTAGCTGAAGCCAAAGCAACAATCGAGAAACTAGAAGCAGCGAACAAGAATCTGCGCGAGTTGCTGGAGCAGAGGACGAAGACGCCCTACGAAGCCGAGATTGCGAAGTGGAAGAGCGAGAACGACGCTCTTCGCAGAGACATCGAGAAGCTGCGGGAAAGCCTCGGCAAGTTCGAGACTGAACGCCACTCGACTAAGGTCCAGGAACTGCTGGGCTTAAGATCGAAACTAGGCTTCACGCCATCAAACGAAGAGCTCACGAGGTTTCAAGGCATGGCAGACGACATCTTGGAGCAACTGACCGAGGACACGAGGAACCTGGTGGACCGCGGAAGCTACACCGCGATGCCGAAGGCGAAATACCTGGGTGGCAGCAACAAGCTCGACCCCGTGGAGAGGGAGAGGCTTAGACTATGCGGCTTCACCCGAGACACCGAAGGCCGAATCATAGGAGGCAACTAAGATGGCTGCAGGAGACATACTCAAAGAGGAAGGCTTGATCATCGAAGACTTCACGGTCAAGCTGAACGAGGACATCGAGAAAGGCGAGATCGTCCACAACGACGGCAACGGCATCCTAGCCGCGCCGAACACCGTAACCGGGCCCTTCTACATGGCCTTGAAAGACCACGACTACAGCGCCGAAACCACGCATAAAGTCAGGTGTGTGGTCGCCGGAGCCGTCGCGGTCCAGAAGGTTTCGGGCAGCGGCGGAGGAAAGCAAGGTCAAGGCGTCATGATCTCCGCAACCGCGGGAGAGGCAACCCTCTACACTGATCCTGACGCCCCAGCAACCTACGTTGAAGCAGACGTGCAGACCGCTCTGAACAGGACACTGCAGCGCCTAGGCTTATTGCTCGCAGACGCTGCAGACGCCGACACGACAGCAAAGATCTGGCTGAGTAAGAAGTGATCCACATGAACGAATACTGTGGAGTTTGGAAGGATCCTGTGACGGGAAGAATCTTCAAGTCACCTACTCTAGGCGTCTTTGAAGCCCAGATGATCCTGCCCGAAGACATCTCGGCAATCCAAGCGCAGGTGATTCTGGAAGAAGTGTTGGGGCTTGCGAGACAGGCCTAGGACCCAGCCCTATTAAGGCTGGTTAAAGGATCGGTCGCTCCGGTCTGAGTCCTAGGCCATCGCACATGTGCGCGAAACCCCAATACTCCTTGCGAAGCATCTGCCGCGTAGTGAGCATGCCGAAGCTAGTCGCAAGCGTCGATGTAGCCACGAAGCTCACCGGAGTCGAGAAGGTACCGGCGCTGGTCGAAGCCGAGATCTCGGCCGAAGCCTACACCCGTACCAATTTTGACCTCTGGAAGAACGTGGCCCACGTCGTCGTCAGCGACGAAGCCGCCAAAAAAGCAGCGCACGACATCGTTAACCTGCAGATCGCCGACGCCGCCAAAGAGATTGCGCGGATGGAGAACAGTCAGATCAAGACCGTAGTCGAGACCGCGACCGCCGTCGCAGGCGCTGACTGGGGCACCGACACAAACAACCCGTTCGACGACATAGGAAGCGTCATGGACGTCATCGAGGGCAACGGGTTCCCCGTTGACTTCATCGCCGCGGATCCGCTGGTTTGGATGGACTTCTTTAGCAACGACCATACACGTGGCACGGCTGCAGGCGTCCAGATACCCGCGGGCAAGACGTTCCCTATTCCGGGCCTGCCCGGAGTGACGGGAATCAGCGACACCGTCCTGACCAACACCATCGCCATCGTCGGATCTTTGGCAGCACCCGCCATAATCTTGGGGCAAGGACCCACCGAAGCAGCCAGATACCGCGACGAGAAAGCAGGCTACGACGCCTTCTTGATACGCCAGTGGCTTCAGCCCATCCTTGTGCAGACAGGAGCATGCCGGAAACTCACCGGAGTACACGCATAAACCTGATGCCCTATTGCGGTATATACTGCAATCGAGGCGATGAAGGATCCCCCGGCTTTTTACGGGTTAGCATCATACCAAAAATAACACAAAAAGGAGATGAAGAAGAATGGTCGCAATCAAGTACATAGGGCCTGGGCGATACGGAACAGCCGAGCCTAAGAAGATCTGGGCACCGGACGAAGTCCAAGACGTGCCTCCTGAGGCAGCCGATGTTCTGCTTCAAGACCCGTATTTCGTTAAAGTTCCTAAGTCAGAAGTGGCTGCTGAACCTAAGCCTTCGGCAGAGTCGAAGCCCTCTAAGAAGTCCAAAAAGGTCGTTTAACCGTGTTAAGCGAGACGAGGAGGATCCCATGACCGAGGAGAAACGATACCGCGTAAACGCGTCCGTGCCAGCCAGCGCCCTTGAAAGACTGCGGAAAGCTTACGACGCGGAATGTGAGGAGGCACGGAGGAAGAATCGCCTACCATCATCGCAGGGAGGTGCCGCCGGCACAATGATAGTTAAAGGCTTGCAGGTGCACGAGTTCCAGCAACGCGAAAGCTTCCAAAAAGTCTACGCGAAGGAGTGCGAGAAGGCGATTAGGCAGGGCCGCGCGAAGTCGGCGGAGTGCGAAGTCTTGCACAGCATCCTCATGAAGGGCTTAACCGCCCTACTCGCAGAGGAATAGCCCCTCTTTCTCATCCTTCTCAAAATGAGAAGACTGTTGGACTGGCTTAAATCAGCCTCCACCCCCGATTCATTCGACTGGTTTTGGCTTACACGACCGAGGATGAGGTCCTCTACAGAGCCAAGCTGACAAAATCAGACGTCAGCAGCAACGAGAGCGAAGCCGCGGCCATAATCGCCGCATGCATCGCGGACGCCGAAGCAGAGATAAACGCTTTGACCAGGCACCCTTCGGGCTGGGCTGAAACAGACGATTACTATGCCAGCATCCAAGCCGCAGCCACGGATCTAGCCGCTTCATACCTCTTCCAGCAGGACATAGCTGCGCGAGCAATGGGTCGAGGCAGCGAGGAAATTTTAATCGACCGGGCTACGCAGTTGCACAACCGCGCCATGGCGATCCTGGCCCAAGTCCCAGGCGCTAAAAAGCTGTTCTTCAAGGCAACGGAGGATGACGAGGAATGAGCGTTAAAATAACGGTAGATCTCGCTGAGTTCAGTCGCGTCTGGAAAGAGAAGACAGAGGCGATTAAAGAGGCAATTCAACAGGCGCTTGAAGAAGCAGGCGCTTTAATTAAGAGCGAAATGGAAACGCTTGCTCCGGTTAGAACAGGCGCTTTAAGATCGTCCATAATGGTTGATGTTGAAGCCGACAGGGTTACGGTCGGCCCCCAAGTTCCTTATGCCGGTTTTGTCGAGTTTGGAACGCGGCCGAGTCCGGGAAGATATGTGCCGGCCATAGGTAAGAGGCTTGTAAATCCTGCTCTGCCCCATTTCGGCATGCACCCAGGCATCAGAGCCACGCATTTTGTCGAAAGAACCGCGTTGGCTGCTGAACCTCAGTTGGCCGAAGTTTTCAACAGGATTCTAGCGGAGGTCTAAGAGTAATGGCGCTCAAAACCATACACAAGGACATCTTAACGGCGATCAAGACGAAGATCGCGGAGCTAACATCGATTAAAAGCGTGACAGTTGGAGAACTCGCAACTCTGCCACCAGACAAGTTTCCAGCATGCTACCTTATTCCTGCGCGTGATGAAGAGGATGACCACACGGTTTCGAGAATCCTTCACAAATTTAGAACAAAAATAATCATCATAACGCGGTCGCCGGCAACGGACCCACTCACCGGCATGAGCACCTTAATCGATTTAGCCGGAGACGCGCATGACAAGCTTCTCGAGGACCGCACACTTGGAGGCGCGTGTGAGATCCTCTACTTCATAGGTCGAGATTTTGACTACAGCATCGGCCAAGACTACAATCTGTTCTGGTGCATCATCACGGTCGAGCCTTGGAAGGCGATCTAAATGAAAATAGTCTACATTAGGCAAGATTCGGGCGTCTCAATCGACGGCGTCGGCTTTTTTGAGCCCAATAAACCCGTCGAGGTGCCCGACCAAATAGGCGAGGACCTGATCAAATCAGGCCTCTTTCAAGAGTATAAACATAAACGGAGGTAAGAAAGGAAATGGCGAGGTATCTAGGCATCGCGAAAGAGACGGTCTACGGAACACCAGTAACACCAACGAAGTTCATCGATATCGTCAAAGAATCATTAGGCGCAGATCAAGAGATCCTCTTAGACGAAACCGTCAGAGGACGCGACTACTACAAGCAGTCAGCGGGACCCGTCAAGATCGGAGGGGGCTTCGACTTCTTTGTGGCGCCCGAAAACGGCATCGGACAGCTACTCTACTATTGCTTAGGCGCGGTGAGTTCGGCGCAGCAGGGAGGCACAACCGCTTACCTGCACACGATCACGCCGGCTGACGATCCACCGTCTTTCACCGTTGAGAAAGGACTAGACGCTATAACAGGCTTGCAGTATCCAGGCTGCAAGATCGCAAGTCTGACGCTGAAGACCGCGAAGAAGGCGAAGCTGAGCGCCAGCGTGGACGTCTTAGGTAAGACCGAGAAGGTCGTATCTCTGAGCACGCCAAGCTGGAGCAATCTACCGGACCTCACCTTCACACAAGGAACCTACAAAATCAATACTGTGGCCTGCGGAGACATCGTAGGCATCGAAGCCAAGATCCTTAACGCGCTGCAGGGGGACGAATACCGGCCAGGAGCACGTGTGATCAGCAAACTGCCGGTCGGAGCGAGGAAGGTCGAGGGCAAATTAGACATCGAGTTTGTGAACAAGGATCAGCTTGAAAAGTTCTACGGCGCAGCCGCAGCGACGGAGCCCCAGGGCGCTCTCACAGGCGTAGCATTGGATCTGCTCTGGGAAGGCGTGGTCATCGAAGGCGCGTACAAGTATTCGTTGGAACTTGAGATCCCTGAAGTCTACTACAGCACAGCTAAGGCTCCTTTGGACACGCGTAAACTGATCGTGCAGGGCGTTGAGTTCCAGGCCATCTACAATGCCACAGCGACCTATGCGGTCAGAGCGAAGCTGCAGAACAAGGAGACAAGTCTCTAAATGAAGCCGATAACCGGGAGCGAGTACCGTAAGCGAGTCGAGGACAGACGCAGGGCGCGGAAGCTGGTTGAGCTGCCCAGCGAAGCGGTCTTCGAGATCAAGAAGATCGATGTCTTAGCCTGCGCTCGCATCTTCAAGAAGAACAAAGGCATCTTAGATGAGATCGCTAAGGAACAAGATGAATTAAAGCTGGCCGAACTATTGCGAAGCAAAGAAGTATTAGCATTACTGTCTGAATCGGTCACGAAGCCTACCATCGTAGATCTCGTGACGGGCCCCGAGGATCTGAGCGTCAACGATATTGAGGGCATGGACCTAATCACGCTCTTCAACGAGATCATCCTGTTCAACGATCTGGACCGCTTCACAGCAGGCAGGCTGAGCTCGTTTCGTAAAGAGCAGCTTCGGACTGGCGGTGGGGCTCCTAGCGGAAAAATACCATCGATTGCCTAGTGAGTTGGTCGAGTTGGATCTTAGCCCGATCGCGGAACTCATGTTCAACAGCATGGTCAGCGCACGAACGGACCGATGGCTCAAGAAGAAGATGGAGAAGGAAGAAGAGAAGCCAGTTTCGGTGGCCGAGCAAGTTAGGAGAGAACAAGCAGAATGGCAGAAACTCAAGTAGGAATCCTGATCAGCGCGGTAGACGATGCCAGCGATGAGCTAGCGAAAGTTGGGACCTCAGCGCAGACGATGGCTGACAGCGTGGAGCAGAGCAGCTCGCGGGTTCAGACGGCAAGTGAAAAATCATCGTTCAGCCTCAAGAGTCTGGGCACAAGCATGGCAGGCTTGATGACCAGCGTCACAACTCTCGTCTTCGCCTTCGACCGCGTCGAGAAGGCGCAGTACAGCCTCAATAAAGCAACGAATGCGTATGAGGACACAACGCGGAGGGTGGAGAAGGCTCAGAATGACCTCAACGCGGCAATTGAAAAGTTTGGTGCAGACAGTCCAGAAGCTGAAGCCGCGGCTGTCACCTTGAAGGCTGCGCAGGACGATTTGGCTCTTGCAGGGGAGAGGCTTCAGCTTAAGCAACAGGACATGAATCAGGCGATGATTAGTACCGCGACCATGATTATTCCCGCAGTCATCACCGCGATAACGAGTCTGCAGGGCACTATGGCTGGTCTGCGGGTCGCAATGGATATTCTCACAGCTCACCCCCTCGCCTTAGCGTTGACGATCCTGATCGGAATAGTACTTGCTCTAATCACGAATTTCGGTGGTTTCAGGGACGCGGTGATCGGCGTCTTCACCGCCATCTATAATTTTGTGAAGCCTGCCATCGACGCAATCATCGGCGTGATTCAAGGGCTTGTCAATTTCATCAAGGGCATCGTGGACGCGGTTGCAGGCTTCCTCAGCTGGCTTTTCGGAGCCGCCGGAACAGCAGCGACAACAGCCGCGACGGTCACCGCTCCCACGCCTACACCTGCTCCTGTCAGACCTAGCCCGGTCAGATATTATCAGTTTGGAGGCATAGTCGAGGAGACAGGACTCGCGTTTCTGCATCGGGGTGAGGCTGTGATTCCAGCTGGGGGATCATCTTCGCTCTTCAACGATTATAGCACGATCACGATCTATGCCTCGATCGGCAGCGACTATGATGTGGACCGCTTAGCCGATAGGTTGGATGAGATCCGGAAGCGTAAACTATTGAGCTATGGGAGGAGATCTGCATGGTGAGACAGATCGATGTAGACATCGTTACTTCCAGCGGCAGCCTCGATGTCAGCGCAGATGTTGACGGAACTCTAGACTTCGAACGGACCACGCTACTCAAGGCCGCACCGTTCACGATCCGACTAGAAAACTCCGATGGATCATACGACGGCAAGTTTTCGCGGTACGATCCGGTAACCATACGCGTCGAGAAAAACCCAGGATCCGGCGTCTACGAGGATATGTTCGCGGGACGAATCGAGAACATTGAAAATAAGCGTCCGCATAGAGGAGGCAAGAAACGAGTAGTGATCTTGGAAGGATTCGATTATTATATGGATCTTCAAGCGGCAACGCATTCCGGTGTCTTTAAGACGGAAGCAGCTGGCACGATCATGTCTAATCTCCTGCTGACCTATTGTCCAGACATCGACCGGACAAACATCGATACTGGTCCCACACTCACGTTCATAGGCGGTCAAGACAAGAAGGTAAGTGAGTGGATCGAGGAGATCCTAGACCAGCCCGAATGTGTAGGCTGGAAGTTCTGGATCAAATATAAAAAAGCCTATTTTAAGAACCTAAGTGAGAGCCATGCCGCGCTGGTTCTGACCGATAACAATGTTTCTGGAGAGATCTCGGTTAAGAAGCGTAACGATCTCTATGCGAATCGCGTCAAAGTCTACGGCGCGAAAAACAGTATTCATCCTGCGACGCTGGACGACTATACTGAGGCCGACGCTGCGAACTGGGTGAAGAGCAACATAACGCTAACCGATGAAGGAGCGGAGAAGAAACGAGGCAACTACAGTCTTAAAGGAGCTCATACGTTTAGTGTAGCCCGGTCTTTCAAGCGGTCTTTCACCAGCGCCTTGAACCTAAATGTTCTAGAGCATTTATGGTTCTGGTTTAGAAGCAACACCACGCTAGCCGTGCAGATTCGTCTTGAGACAGATGCAGCTAATTATTATTCTCGTAACTTCATACCGCCGAAAGCAGACGAGTGGGTTGAGAAAGAATATTTGGTCGGCGCCGATGCGCAGGGCTGGACCGCGACAGGCGCGCCAAACTGGGCGAACATCACCGCGATCATGTTCTATTGGCCTTCAACCGACACGACGACAGCCACGACCTATCTAGACTATCTCAGATTCCTCGGTGCAGGAGTGATTAAAGTCGCCGAGAACTGGGCTGAGATCAAAACGCATGGTATACGCGAACCCGATCCGATTGTGGATGAAAGCATCATAGATCCTACTTTCGCTGAGAAGCTGGCGAAGGCCTGGCTGTCAGATCTAGGCGTTGCTAAAACCGAGATCCAGACCACGCAGACAGAATCGGACATAGATCTCTCTAAAATCGAGGAGGGTAAGCTGGTGTCCGTGGATTTCGATTCCGAAGGCTTAACAGACAACTTCGTCCATAACGAGACAAAGTACCATTTCAAACCGCATTATGGCCTAGATGTTGAATATTTACTCGGAGATCCACCATCACCATATCAGCTGCAGATTAGAAATATGATGCGAGAACTGGATCGATTAAAACAGAAAGCGATTGAGCCAACCCGCAACTATGATGTCTGGAACCGCTTCTATCTTGAAGCCCCGTCTCCATTAGCTTCCCTAAAGGAGCAGGACCAGCAGGCGATTAGCATGCTTATTGAAGAAAATCTTTTCCCATATTCGTTTCCGTTCTGGTTTGCGGGCCTCAGCGTGGAGGTCACGCTCACGATCACGGAGGAATCATAAAAATGGAGAAAATAGAAGTGAAAGCACCTAAGCCGAAGCTGACCATCAAGATCTACGATCGGCAAGGCAACCTAATCGAAGTGGACGATGACGCGGTCTTCACGACCGTGGGCAAGCAGGTGCTTGGCGATTTGATGCGGAAGCAGGCTGGAGCCTTGGGCGTTAGTCACTGCGCTCTTGGAGACAACGATACAACTCCAACCGTAGGAGATACTGCTCTGGGGCACGAGCTTTACCGGGAGGCAATCGACAGCCATAGCAGAACCGGAACCACGGTGAAGTTTATCGTGATCATCGACTATGGTGAGGCGAACGGTGGAGGTAGTCAAGTCTACAAGGAAGCTGGATTATTCAACGCTGCAGCTGCAGGAGACATGTATTGCAGAGCGAATTTTGCAGCGAAGACGAAGACATCAAGTGTAAAATGGACCTTGGAGTGGGAGCTGGCCTTCTAGGAGGCATAGATCATATGGCTAAGGGAATAAGGCATAAGGACGTGGGTCCCAGCTGCACCTACGATGAGTTCCACGCTGAGGACGCGCATTATCTGGCGTTTGGCACCAGCTTCCCCGCCTCACCGAGTGAAGGCGATCTATTCTACAGGACAGATCTTCACATCTTGTATATCCATCAGGGCACCAAGTGGAATCGAGTACAGGATATTGTGAATGGAGCTTGGCCCTTCGACGTGGCAACCAACTCGAAAAGCGGATGGTGGGGCGATAATAATTTCTCTACAAAGACTCTCATCGGCGAATATTTGGTGAACAAAAAAGATAGCGTCTATGCAAGCCCGAAAATGTGGGTTTTTAATTCGGGCGACTACAGCGATGTGTTCGCGTATCTTGGGTGCTACAATGTGCTTCGCGGGAAAACCGCCACTGCCGTCGGCTTTGACCTTACTGCAATGACAAGTCTAGCAAGTGGGGTAGATGATGATCTCACGACAGCCACGGGGCAAGGCAAATCCAGTAAAACGGCGGAGGACCTATGCTACTATGAGGTTGATTATGGCTCCGTGGTGTCGGTTAAAGGGCTAATTCTAAGATTTAGCTGGGGCATCGTTGTTGATCCCTATGATAATAATGCATATGTGAAAATTAAGATCTCTGAAGATGGGGTGAACTGGACAACAATCTACGATGCAGGACCAACGGCATATCTTGGAATAACCAGGATCGATAATTTTGGATATCAGGGAAATGTGAACCTCCGCTATGTAAGAATAACGGTTTGGAGAAATGCAGCTTATACTGGGAAGGTTGTCTTAACCGTTTATGAGGTTGCTGCGTACAAATGCTTTGATAAGAAGAACCTGCCAAGTGGGCTAGATAATGGGAGTTTGTTGTGGGCTTCAGACTTGCCGACGCCAGTGAAGAAAACTAGCTCCCACGCTGTGATTCGGAGAACCAATGATGGTGGGGTGAGTCAGACAATCTATTATTCAGATCCAGTTTTCGTGGAGGAATGAGTTTGGACTACGAGTATAAGAGATTTGCAGCCGATGCAGGGGTACTGCTGAAGAAGCTTAAACAGAGTGGGTTGCCTGTTGAAACCGTTGCCGTCGAGAGGGAAGGCATTATGGTTAGCTGCCAGGAGGCACTTTCCGACGCCGACCGGATGAAGATGGATTCTGCCCTGTTTCAAGAGATGGAGGCCTCTGGAGGAGTCGTGGCTGAACAATATGAAAAAATTTATTGGGCGAAGGTGCGTTCCTTCAGTGCTGGTTCGGTGAGGCCTCTTCGAGTCGGCAGAATCTACCGAGGACAAGAAGTCGAGACCAACTGCTACGTCACCGAGCGAATCAGAGAGCTCTACCAAGCCGGCAAACTCGCCGTAGACGACTATGTATTAGTGCAGTTTGTCGATGGAGACCCCGACAAGCCGATAGCAGTTGAGAAAGCGTACAAGTCGTGGTAGTCGTTTAACGTCTGTTAAGCGACTTGCTTCGTTTCAATGAATAATCCCAAATAGGGAGAATTGGAAGAATGAGCACTGCAGGTGGATGAAGATGGGCGAATACGAGCGAGGACTGGGGGAAGGATACGCGGCAGGAAGCACCTCACACTACGCCTACACAAAAAGCTGCCCTCACTGTCACAAAGAGATCCCCGAAGACGCCAGATACTGCTGCTATTGCGGTAGGAAAGTGGATTAACTATCGCGTGCCTGACATAGCGGACTTTGAGCCGATCGTGAGTGAGGGTTTTAAAGAACCAGTAAATATACATCTATAACATGAGGGGGGCAGAAATGAAACTCACTGTGTTCCTCCTTATTGCTTTCATATTCATTATTTCCGTTCCTCACCCTGACGCTGTGTTGGCAACCGACTCTGTCAAGATTTACGGTTATATGCGTGACATTGAAGGTAAACCAATCGAAGGCGTCACCGTCGAAGCTTTCAGTCTGACTCCACCATGGGAGTGTTATGGGCGGGTAAGCACAGATGCTGGAGGATACTATGCCTTTTCTCTAGGTAGACCGATGCGCCTCGACGTTCCCGTATTCTATAACGGCAGGCCTATCCATGAAGGCTATGAAATAGACGTGTACTACAGCGGCGGATGGATGCCAACATACTGTCCTGTCGATACGGAGGACAATGATGCCATACAGCAAGATTTCATCTTAAAACCTGCAGGTACAGTGAAACTTAACGCATATGATCCAAGTGGAACTCTAATCGAGAAGTTCCCCACCACGCCGGAGACCTCTTTGGAAAATCCGACATACCCAGTCTATGCGACAGATCTCTATTGGAGAGTGATTCCAAGTTGCCTTATGTTCGACCAAGCAGAGCTCATGTTATGCCTCAATGCACCCAATGTTATTAATTTCCCTTGGAACGTAACAGGCTTTGGCAAGGTGATATTGAGAGCTGATAATGATGGCAACGGCTTTACACTTACAAGGCGGGGCGAGACGATAGCCATCAATCTGAACTTCGAACTTGCAAGAACAGAGCACAGACTTCTAAGAGAAAGCTACGAAAGATACTTAGACGAAGGCTACGTTTTTTCCCAAGACCTGTCCGTAAAGGTCCAGTCCGCAGGCGAACTCCTACAGAGTGCCAATCTAGCCACGGACGGCGCAGAAAGAGCGCATCTCGCAGACCTGTGCCTCAACCAGACGTTATGGACAGCGGAAGACCTTGAGCTGCAGAAGGCACGCCAAGACATCGAGAAATACAGGAAAGGCAATGTGACCCTGCGAATAATCGACGAGAACGGCAGACCTCTAAGCGGCGTGGACGTCACAGTCAATCAGACCACCCACGACTTTCTGTTTGGCACCCTGAGATTACTTGTTCCAAAGGAGGTTCTTGGTGAATTAGGAATGAACTACGGGTTGTTAGCGCTTCAATGGACCAACACCGAGCCTTCTCTGGGGAACTGTTGCTGGGAAATTCTTCCGTCGAGGTCCGATCTCAAGATCCTTCGAGAAGAGGGTTTTCGTCTAGGAGGTGAGAGCCTTATAAATCTCGAACCTCCTGAAACATGGCCTACTGGTCTCATTAGCCTTAGCTTCGAAGAGCTGAAAAACAAGATTCGAGAGCACGTGTACGAAATAGTCAGCATGTACGCAGACTACGTAGATTATTGGACGGTAGTTATGAACCCATATTCTGGAGGGAACTACATCGGACTTGACCAAGATCAAGTGCTTGAGTTGTATAGGATTGGGGTGGAAGTCGTTAGAACAGTTGATCCTACAGCTAAGGTACTAATATTTGTGGATAAGCCATGTGGTTGGACTGTCGGTCGCGTCCCATATGATGACTATTCGGTTGACCCTTATACCTACCTTTCCCGTCTGGACGAGTACGGTATCGATCACGACGGAATATCTCTGGGTCTGGACTACAACTCGGCGGACGAGTTTCCAATAGGCTCTAGGGTTGACCCAAACCCGATACTCCGAGAAAACACGGAGATTTTGCTCTACCCTTTTAGAGATCTGGCTTCCATATCACGCTTACTTGACTGGTATGGCACACTGAATGAAGAAATTCATATCACTCAATTCCCTCCTCCTGCAAACTTCACTTCCAACCTTGGTTATTGGCACAGAAGAAGTTGGGATGAGAAACTTCAGTCAGAATGGGTTGAGAAATTCTATACAATCGCATTCAGCAAGCCGTTGATGGCCGAGATAACCGATGCGAATAGTTTTGAGCAAGACTTCGAAACAATGAAGAAAGGGCTGGTCAGCTCAAACGGTAGCTTCACAGAGTTGGCATACACATTGAAGAGACTCATCGAAGAAGACTGGACCACTAACTTGCGAATGAAAACCGATGTAAACGGTGAGGTAACATTCAGAGGTTTCGCAGGCAACTACTCAGTCATTGTCAGCTCTGAGCACTTGGAAAAGAATCTTACAATCCACGTTAAAGAAGGAACCAACAATACGTATCAGATCAAGTTTGACAGAAACGAGATTCGGAGCGAGATGCAAACTAATGTACAAGGTCTCCTGAAAGAACTGGACAAAATACAGAAGTGGCTGAAAACGGTTAACGAAGCCAAGTTGAATAGAGTGCTTGAGGACATTGACAATTTGACTCGCCTTTACGATGAAGGGCAACTAGACCAAGCAATCGACTTTGGAAAAACCTGCGTTGAGAATCCGCTTGAGATGAAGCTTGATGGAAGACTAAGCGATTTCGAGGGCTTCAACCCGGTGTTGACTGACGCAAAGAACGATGTTGCACCCGGCTCTCCACCCGGCACGGATCTCGCCATGGCATATGCCTTCGCAGACTCGAACAACCTCTACCTTGGCATAAGAGTCCACGGAGACAAGCCCAACCTAAACGCAACGTTCACTGTGGAAATCAGAATAGGATCTGATGTGTTTCATGTCTTCCTGCGCCGACAAGGAACAGAGTACGATTGCAGATGCGCACAGCAGCCTTGGAAAGAGGGAAACATCCAATTTGAATGTTCCTACGCCGTCGATGAAATCGTTGAAATACGGGTTCCGCTCTCAAAGCTCGGAATGCCTGAGGCAATAAACATGACCAACTTGTGGATTTGGCAAGAGAGCACGCAAGAGGATTATGATTCACATGACGCTCACGCGCGCGAGATCCCCAGCTTAAGAAGCTTCATATCAGAGACCGAACTCGAAGCCGATCGGTCTACTGCAACTCTGCTATCTTACGCCGCCATAACAGCTGTGCTTGCAACAATTGGCGCGGTTGCATACTGGCAAAAGAACCGAAGACGAAGACCAAAAAGCCTTCAAGAACCTGCTCAGATAGAACACAGCGCGAAACAGATCATAGCAGTCGATAAGGTCTCCAAGCCTTAGTTATCGCAGGATGTTGCCCAAGTCTTCTCTTCTTAAGAGACAGTAATGCAGCTGCAGCTATGATTATTCCTATGATTATGGATTCCAACGAAAAGCCGGGTATAGCGGCAGCTGGCGCACGAACGGTGTACGATGCGACGGCTGATTCTACGGTGTTTCCGGCCTCGTCCTCGGCCTTCACCTTGAGCTGAACCGTTGTGCTGTCTGACTGCTTCGGTATCGTGGCCGAGTAAATCGATCCCGTGCTAAGGCTCATGGGCAAACTCGTCCATGCGCCTCCACCTATGGCGTGGAGCAGTGTCACCGCCTTTACTCCCGACTCCGTATCTGTCACGTTTGCGGATACGGCGACCGCGTCGCTGGGCTGAGGACTCTGAGGAGTGTAGACAATGTTGCTGATCGAAGGGGGCGTGAGATCGGGCGCGATCGGACCAAAAGCAGCTACAAACAGAGTGGAGAGAACATCCGCAGCGTAGTTTGTCGCTAGGTTCAAGGACTCTCCGCACCTATTCTTGAAGGCGGAGTTGCTCCAGTCGTAGTTTGTATCCATCCAGATAGCGGTGTAAGTTCCTCCATCATCATTGAATGTGTTGCGACCCAAACTGATTGAAGCATCGTAGGCCGAGAAGCTTTCTAGCTCACCATCGAACACAAGATATGATTCGAACACACCGTAATTGTAGCTGGTCGTGCGGGCACCAACATAATCTTCGTAGTCGCTGTGGTGGGTTTCCGCAGTCATGACGTGGCCGAAGACCGCGACATCGACTATGTAGTGCGTCATGCTTCCGGCATAAATCGCAGCCGTGTCGTTTCTTCCTGCTTCTAATTCTGCAAGGGCCTTATCGTACTCATCTTTCGCTCGGACAGCTGCACTGTCATCAATTACGGAGCCACTGCTATCATAGTAGTTGTGATGCTTCGTTGTGTCTCCATACCCGTGAGTGGTTTTGTAGAAGGCGTCCTTATTGTCTGGGTATTCGGTTCCATAAAGGAAGCACTTCAGGTTATCATCAATCCATTTCCGTTCAGCTATCGGAAGCCAATTCTTAGCATGCTCTGCAATCCAGTCATGGGTTCCATATTTGGAGCTAGATACATCGGTACTATAGCCGCCATTGCTCCAAGCGTATACGTTGGCAATTGAGGCGGATGAAACGAGAATAGAGAAGAATAGAATCAAGAGATATTTCTTAATGAGTAGTTTTGTCATTCAGGTTGGTCTTCCTAATACTGGTGTTGAAACCAATCAAGCTATTTAGGGCTACCCGCCTACCAATCGCGTAGGCGATAATCTCTAAACCTCTCCTTTAATGGTTCTCCTTATGGCGTCTCTGACGGCTTCGTCCACCGATACATATGGGGTTTTGCCTGTTCTTATCCACGCCCGGATCTTCTTGTAGTGTTCTTCGGGTATGTTGGCGCTCTTCCACTCCTTCCTGCCTTCTTTACCCGTGTTCTTGGTCAGGTGATGTTCTTCGATGATTGCCTCCGCGGCCTCCTTACATAGCTGATCCACGGACTGGTAGGCCCTGCTCTTCTCGACAAAATGCCTGATCTGTTCTTGGAGCGTGGCTGGCATGTGTATCCGTCGGTACCTCGGCATTCACTGTACCCTTTACGTAGGATATGGTTCAAGCATATATTAATCATGACCCCCCTCCCCCCGAGGGTACGTGGGGGCTTAAATCCTGTTTTTGCTCTATGCTCTAGGACCGGAGGGAAGCCTTCTCTTTGACGAGGATTAGGAAGGTCGTGAAGAAGCAGTACTACCTCAAAACTGTGGGCGGAGACAAGCGCTCGTATAAGAGGACGTATGACCGGATCGTGTACGTTCTCCAGTTCCCGTCCCGTTTCAATGTTTCAGATCTCGCCGGGCGCCCGCTGAAGTTCTCGAGGAAGGGCAACACCATCACGATCGAAGCGGTTTAAGCCCCGTATTTTGTTTGTGTGCACATAAAAATACCCCTGTATTTTGAGCTTTGAAATCGGTGAGAAAGGCCGCTTTTGCACATGAATATGTCTAACTCCGTTAAATGCTCAGATCCTCGCTGATTTTGCCTAGGACGTTTGTGTTGACCTAAACGTTTTGCCTCGGCGTTTCCATCGGAAACGGAGGCACGAAGATGTCGAAAAAGCAGAATAGGTTTTCCAGCGCTCCTCTGAGTGGAGGTGAAAAATATGAACGACTACGCGAAAGGCGCGGTGGAAGCACTGGCCTGGATCCAATCGTTGACGTCAGAGCTGGAGAGAGAGCAGGACCGCTGGGAGAGGCTGGGGAGAGAGGTTGACAAGGCACAGAACGAGTTGATGTCCGGGATCGCCGTGGACTTCAGGAAGAGGCTGAGCTTGGGGATCTAGGCTACAGAACAGGTGTACCCGCAGAATCGAACGGCCGAGAAAGACGGGGACTCGCCTATCTGAGTGGTGGCGCACCGGCTATTCTGCGGTACTCCTCCGCTATCAGCAGCCTGACGACCTCTGAGTTGTTCATCATCCCCTTGACCTTCTTGATGTAGAGGAAGTACTTCGCCAGGTCTCCCTCCATATCTATCCTTATGGTGACTTTCTCTTCTTTGCTCAACGTCTATTCACGTGTCTTTTTTGTGCTTCAACGTGCTTAAAAATGTTTCTGTGACACAAACGCCCGCAATCTTTAAATACCCTTACATAGAGACGCTTACGTGCGGTGATGTGAGTAGAATGTGCGAAGTATTACGAAAAAGAGTGAACATTCGCATTGAACTCGTAGACGAAGAAGCCCAAAACTTCCTCTCCGTCAAGAAGGGACGTGGACTCAAAAGCAATTCGGAGGTCATCAGACTACTCATCGCGGAAGAAGTAAGACGCCTAAAAGAGGTCTGACGATGCCTCGACGCTCACCGAACATGAGGCTGCTACAGATCGACGTGCCTGAAGCTCTGCTAGAGGCTTTCGACCGCGCCGTCGAGAAGCTGGGCATCTATCCTTCACGCAGCGAGGCCATACGCGCCCTCATGCAGAAGCTCATCGAGGAGGCCTCGAGATGATGGAAGAGGCGACCTACGACGACGCGAGGCTGGAGAAGCTATGGAGCCTCAGGCTCAGAGTCCTCAAAGTCGCCACAGCACTGTACGAGCGTAAGGAGAGGCCAGTATCCGAGCAAGAAGTCTTCCAAGCCTTCAAGCAACGCTTCCCCCGCGTTCCAGTCGGCAACCCCGCCAGCATAGGCGCCAGAATGCGCGAACTCGCCTTCGCACCAACCTACAAACGGTGGTATGGCATGCTCCTCCTGAGAGCCGAAACAGGCCGATACTTTCCAAACCCAAGTCCCTTGCTCAAACCGTTCATTCCGGTGTGTCAGAAAACTGGGACTTGCATGTCCTGCGAGAACCAACCCGTTTGCATACGCAGGGCTCTGAAAGGGGAGAGAGGAAGGTGAGGCTCTACGTCAAATGCACCGACTGCCAGAAATGGTATCCTCTCTCAGGCTGCGAGACCGAGAAACGCGAAGACGCCGTCCACTACTACTGCCCTAGGAGGCACCACGTTGCCTCGCTCGGATAGGACAGTCTGGGGTCGAATAGTGTTGAATGATGAAGTAATCTACGAACGACGGGCTCCGAATCCCGGCCTATGGTGGTACGGGTTCGACCGCTTGCTGAAGAAGAATCCTGATCTCAAGCGGCGCTGGGAAGAAGCCTGTCAGAGAACTAGGGAAAGAATGAGGCAGCGGGCTGCTCTAGCACAGGTCAACCGACTCAGAGGAGGTGAAAAGGCATGGTAATTGTGATCAAGGACTGGCCGCGGTTCCTCGAGCATGTGGACGCTACGCGTGGCATAGGCATGTTCCAAGTCATCGACACGGGCGAAGGGATCCTCCTCCGCGTCAAAGCCGGCACCATAGGCTACGAGGAGGCTTTCCCCGCTGAGGACGACCAGAGGCTGAAGGAACGCGTCAAACTGCTGGAGGCGAAGGACGCCATGCGTGTTGCGAAGACCGTGGACGACCTCTGCTTCTTCGTTTAGAGTGATGGCGAAATGACAGCGGGAAAGATCAGATTGCGGGATCCGAAGCGTTGCATAGTCTTCGTCAGGTTAGAGGCCCATGACTTAGCCAGAGCTAGGAGACTCGCCAAGTACATGACCAGGGGAAACTTGAGCGCCCTCGTACGCGTCGCTCTAAAGAAATTCCTTGAGGAAGAGGAAAATGTCAGACAGTTATAATAATAATAATAATAATAATAAAATAATATATTATATTATTATATTATATTATTTCTTCATTCTCTTCGTTTCTGTATTCTGTATGACATTTCTTGAGAGGGGGTGGCGTCATGCCTCGCCGGCCTGACCGTGAGGCAAAGACCCTGCAACTCGCCCTCGTCCCGAAGCCGGGGCAGGAGGAGAAGATCCGGGCCTTCAAGGAGCTTATTCGAAGGAACGGTTTAGAGATCAGCGACGTCCTCTTCGAGAAGGTTGAACAGTTCCTGAAAGAGCATAACTGGCCTCCAGGCAACTCCCAGACCGTTCTCCCGGCCTTCACCAACAAAGCGGAACCCAACGAGTCTCAGCCACGAGTCTTCAAGGCGCAGATAAAGACGCTGAAAAAAGACTTCCTGGGCCGCGACGTCGAAGTAGAGAAAACCGTTGTAGTCGGCGAAAAGTTTCTTCCATGGCTCCTGAAAGGCTGGCCTCCCGCGGATGATAGGGCCAAGCAGTATTGGCTCAAAGTGCTCCAGCAGATCGACCATCCGATAGCCCGAGAAATCTTGGAGAGAGAGCGATGAGATCAATCAAGTCTCCTGCTCGCAAAAATGAGAATTGCCATGAATGCAGGCCTAGACTGGGCTCGATCGTCTACGTGAGGTACAGGGACCACGTTCTCTTTCACAGGAGCGATCCAAGCCTGCACCAGCCTTCAATCCAAGAAGCCGTGGGCTGGCTTGAGCGAGAGGAGGCGGATTGGCTTCAGATTGTCTGGAACCGCAGCTGGCTTCCCAATCCGCTGGAGAGTAAGCATCAGCTTGGGTCAGGCCTCGTCATCCTCAAAAGCGATGTTGAGGAGCTTCGCGAGCTCGTGTCTTCAGCGCTGGCCAGTCACTAGTTTTAATTAGGTGGAGAGCATGGCACACCCGCAAGCAGGAGACTGCGAAAAAATGGAAAAGACAGAGTTGCAACAAAGAACAGAACTGAAAGACCATGCACGCACTCAAAGCCTGACCATATGTGGGTTTGAAGAGAAGCCGGAGATGCAGTTTCTTCAGATAAAGAATAGTCCAACTGGCAAGCCTCTAATGAAGCCATTTAGCATCATGATACCAAAGCCAAGAAGTCTGAGCGAGGAAGTACTGCAAGATTTCATCATAGATACTTTTTCTCGAAAGATGCATTCGCTGATATCTTTCACTTTTTCAAACGCGTCATTGGTGACGATGGCAAAACACCTTTACAGATATTTTTCTCAGAGCACAGCCACATTGCTACTATACGTTTACGGCGTGCATCATTTCTCAAAGTGGATTGGCAAGCAACCTGATCAAATGATTCGTGAATGTCTGACCGAGGATGGATTACCTAGCCCAGAAAAACAACAAGAATACGTTAGGCTACTAGACGACTTCGCAGGAGAACTACAGGCAAGAAGACTGGCGCCTATGACCGTTGCCAACTACGTGAAGAGCGTCAAGTCCTTCTTTCGATTCAACAACATACACCTGAACCTGCCGTTCCGACTGAAGAACCGTTCAATCTTCAGAGACAGGTCACCGACACCCGAGGAATTGGCAAAGGTCATCGACGTAGGAGATTTACGAGAAAAAGTGATCGTAAGCTTACTGACCCTCGGAGGATTCAGGGTTGGAACCTTATGCAAGCTAAAATACAGACACGTCAAGAGAGACTTGGAAGCAGGGGTAATACCTGTCCACATACATGTTGAATCAGAGATAACTAAAGGCAAGTACAGTGATTACGACACCTTCATAGGTCAAGAAGCTGTTGACTACCTGAAGACCTATTTGGATCTCAGAAGAAGCGGAAGTCCCAGGAAACGGATGCCGCCTGAAACCATAGCCGGTGACTCACCCGTGATCAGAAACAAGAAGAACAGGGAAGTAAATCCGATAACAACAGCCGCTGTTCACCAAATCATACACAACCTCTACCTCAAAACCGGCATCCTCAAAGAAGAAAAGGAAAAGCGTTATGAGCTGCGAGCCCACTCCTTGCGAAAATACTTCAGAACACAGATGGCTGCCTTAGGCGTCCCAGCCGATTACATCGAGTATATGATGGGCCACGCCATCAGCACGTACCACGACATCAGGATGAAAGGCATAGAATTCCTACGAGGCATATACCTTTCATCAAACATCTCCATAAAACCAAAGACCAAATCAAACAAACTAGAAATGCTGAAAAGCGTAATAAGAGCCTATGGCATGGACCCTGAAAAGGTCCTAGTGAAAGAAGCTTTCACGGAGCCACACCGGTTCATCCAACACAACGACGCTCTCGAAGACCATATCCAAATCCTAAACAACACGCTCAGAGAAATACTGACGAAGGAACTAGCAACAATCCAAACCTCCCCACAAACGGTATAAACTCTGTCTTAAGACAGCATAACGTAACGGTTTAGCAATGAACCATTTTTAAAGGCGTTTGTAGTCTCCTTATGAAGGAAGCAAGTTATGGAGGCTAAAGGACCTGGAGTTCGAGTTAGAGGGGTATCTTGAAGCTACTTCGAATTTGGAGCCGCTACGCGACAAGGTTTCATCTATAATTGAAAAGGCAAATGACGAAACTCTTCGAAGAGGTGTTCCGGCAGGAGCTACAGGTGCCAGAGTCTCAGCTTGGTCCATAAAGGAAAGCGTTTTAGAAGTTAAGATTGAGGGAACTAGGTTTGTTACTGCGCATGATGCCATTAAACGTCTTAAGAACTTTCTTACGGAAAAGCTGAAAGAAAACAAAATCGGCATTCGAAGAATATTCGTCCAGAGATATAAGCTGGAGATAGAGGCTGCTGAAGAACGAGCGGAGATGATAAAGAAGTATCCTCTCGTGAAAGAGGTCGAAATGCTTGACGGGAAAGCAAAGATCACACTGAGAGATATCGACGAGTCGGTTCTTGACCGCGGAGATGTGCAGCGTCTGATTAGGTTCCTTGCTCCTGAGACGAGGACGATAAGAAAAGAATTTTCACGTAAGGTCGGCGTTGTGATTAGGAAGAGCAAAGAAAGGATGATGAAGTTCAAAGGAGATCTCACCAAGACTGCGCTTGAACTCGGCTGGATTGAGAGGTTTCCGGGAAGAGGCCAATGGTACTACCTACCACCATTCGCAACGCTGCAAACGGCGCTAAAAGACATCATTGTGGAGAAAGTTTCTAGACAATTGGGATTCGTAGAAATACTGCTGCCGAAGCTTATCCCAATCGAAGTTGCATTCACAGCCAAGAAGATTCAAGGTGAGCCTGGAGGGATGTTCTATGTAAGCGCCCCCAGAGTGAGGGAGAAGGAAGAATACGTACCATTTCAAGTGAAGGCTGAGATCACCGGAGAATTGCCCATGGACGAGTTGGAGGATCTGTTAGAACAGCCCGGATACATCTTGGACCCAGCTCAATGCACACCTTTCTACCAGCTTTATCGGAACAAGACTCTGCGCGAAAGCGATTTACCAATAAGTGTCTACGAATATGGTGGACCAACGTACCGGCACGAGGCCGGAGGAGTTAAGGGCATAGAGCGGCTTAGCGAGTTTTGGAGAATTGAACACGTCTGGCTCGGGAAACAAAAGGTGGTTGAAGAAATCAGGGATAAGGCTATGAATAGAGCTACTGAAGTCATTGACAAATATCTGGAGCTAGAGTGGAGAATTCAGTTCGCCGGAGACACATTCTATCTGGCTGAGGACCAAAAGATTGACGAGTCTGTTGAGATCCCAGAAGCACCAAAGTATGAATGGCAGTTCTACATGCCCACCAAGGGCACAAGAGAATCCGAAGAGAAGGACGTATGGCTGGCTTGCGGATCCTTCAACTCACACGGAAGCCATTACACGGAGCACTTCAATATTAAATGTACATCTGGAGAAAAGCTTTGGACCGGATGTTTTGGGATAGGTTTGACGAGGCTGGTAGCAGTATTCCTAGATCAGCACGGATTTGATGTAGAAGACTGGCCAGAGGAAGTGAAAAAACGCGTGGGAAAGATGCCGAAGATACCTAAACCGGTCTAGAGTATCTTCTGAAACGCATTTTTTCTCGCAGATTATCATAGAGAAAGAAGCTCAAGACTTCTTCCTAGTTAAAGCGATCTTGACACCGGTATCCCTAATCTTCCATTCCCTTTCATAGGCTTCTTCAGGAAGCTTAAGTTGCTTCGGAGGTCCTATCTGGAAATCCCTCGCCCTGACCTCGGTCTTGATGTATTCTTTCATCTCCTCTAACGCCTTCAGCGTTTCCTCTTTCTGGACTTCGACAAACAAACTTACAAACTCCTCCACCCTGAGGCCCATCTCCTTCCTCATCAATTGTGCGCGTCTAACGACCTCTTTGGCCAAGGATTCCCCAAGCAGCTCCTTGGTTCTAGTAATATCCAGATAGATTTTTGCAGAGGAAGATTCAACGAACATTAAGTGTGCTGGGACCTCTTCTTTAAAGATCAGAGTATCGGGCATTAGGTAAACGGAGGCGCCATCGCTAAGCTCAAGCCGGTACTTGCCGTCTTCCAAGAGACTTTTCTGAACAAGCTGTCCTTCGGCCTCGTTCAAACGCTTAGATATCTCAGGGGTTTTTTCCTTGAACTGGGGGCCAGCCTTCGCGTAGTCAAGCCCTACAACGATTTTGACATCTTCTGGCACCTTCCCAATCTTTAGCATCTTCAAGTCCTTTGAATTGGCTTGATCCAGAATCACATCTCTGAAAGTTTTCACGGCCCTCTGAGTTTCCTTATTCTTAGGCACTATGATAACAGACTGAATGGGCCATCTCAACTTCAATTGCGCTTTTTGACGAATATGAGAGATTGTTGAAAGCAGGTCTTTCACTGATTCCATTTGACTTTCCATGTCTTTGACAACCAAATCGGCCTCTAGCTTCGGCCACTCGCACATGTGCAGACTCTCAGGGGCCTTTGGGTCGATTTTTCTGACAAAATTTTGATACAGTTCCTCTGTGACGTAGGGCGCGAACGGCGCCAGAAGCCTAAGCAGTATTGAAAGCGTTTCGTAGAGCGTTGCGTAGGCGGCTAGTTTGTCCGGATCT
>Ga0315280_10001282_pt1 | contig 43557 bp, 33 predicted proteins | sample YL17G06_40_MG_FD_203697 | JGI IMG/M metagenome (GOLD analysis project Ga0315280, IMG submission 203697) | Sediment microbial communities from Yellowstone Lake, YNP, Wyoming, USA - YL17G06_40 | ecosystem: Environmental > Aquatic > Freshwater > Lake > Sediment | place: USA: Wyoming | collected...
AGGCGCTCCTAAATGGCGGAAGAAGATAGAATCTGAAACAGGATGTAGTCACGACTTTTGAGGATGAGATGCCGAAAATCAGCACTTCCAGGTCAATTTACCCCCCTAACTGTTGAACTTCGGCTATTTACCGGCGGGGAAGAATCTCCCGCGGGTTAAAACCCGCGGCTTTGGAACCAAGACCGTGGATTACTTAGCGGTGAAACATTCGGGCTAACGGCTCACGTAGGATGATAAAATCTCTTTGAGAATGAAAGGGGCAAGCGCCCAGACGCAGCGCGTCTCAATAAGAAGTGACCTGCCAAAGAAACTGTTTATCAACTCAGCCCTCTTTAGAGAGAGGTGGCGGGGAAACCAGCGGGGAATCTCCGCCATATACTTACGATACTCCTCGCCGTGCTGCTCCAAGAGGTGCGATTCTTCGTAGCGAACAACAAAGGAATAGACAACTATCCACCAGATGAGAGTGACAGGGGCAAGCCAGATGACTTCTGAAGCGATGGTTGCGCCAACGCCGATAACAATATTACCGACGTAAAGTGGGTTTCTGACAAATCTGTATGGACCTGTGGTAACCAGTTGCCTCGGTCTGGTCTTGCGCAGAGTGTAGTGCAGATGCTGCTGACCCCAGACGCGAATCGCAAGCCCGACGCAGAAGATGGATATTGCGAGCGGCCAGACAAGAAGGTCGTTCTCCACCTCAAAGCGAGGCAAGAAAGCAGCAAAAACGAGTGGAGGAGTAAGCAGAATAGCTCTCAACCGATAGACCCACTGCGGCACTCTCATCTTGAGCGTGTTCCTCTGTGGACAGAAAGAGAGCGCTTCAAATGAAGCGCTCTACCAACTCTTCAGGCTAACCTGTTACTACTCTCCCGGGAGTGGCTCAAGGTCAAGGAATATTCTGTCAAAGTCCACGTGCAACTGGTGGACCTCTGCGCGCCACGACTCAATGTGCCGCTTGTTATGAGCCCAGTTGGTCGTCAGACACCCGGAAGTAAAGACAAACAGTCCGAGGAGAATCAGAAACAACACTTTACCTGACATATCTTCCTCCACCGCTTCTTGCTGATTTGCGATAATGAACAATTAGAATGATACTCACAGGGCTACTCTGTGTCAACATAAAAAAGCCTTTGTGGAAAAATTCTTCTGCACACATTCTACCGTCTTAGTTCCAAAGGGGTTCAGCCCCGCGGAAGATTCTTCCCCGCCGAGCGCCGCAGGCGCTTTCGGTAAAGTGGCTGCGCCACCGGCGGGGTTTTGGAACGCCGCCGGCGCCTTAGGCGCTGGCGCGGGATGCTCGCCTACTTCAGTCGGCGGCTAAACTGCTCGCCCCCGTGACCGAGGCATCCCAGCGCAGCCATCATTTGCGTTGACAGTCTCGCGCACAAGAGACTATAATTGGTGCAAGCGATAACTGGAGCGAAGAATACCCTGATGAAAGAGATTCGTGCTGTAAAGGGAACCTCTGATATTCTGCCGCCGCAGAGTTATCTCTGGCAGTATGTGGAGAAGGTCTGCCGCACACTTTCCGAAAGGGCAGGCTATCTGGAGATTCGCACTCCCATATTTGAGGAGACCGGGCTTTTTGAACGCTCAATAGGCGAAACCACCGAGGTAGTTGAAAAGCAGATGTACACATTCACAACGGCGGGCGGCGAACAAATCACGTTGCGTCCAGAGATGACAGCACCGACTATGCGCGCCTACCTCGAAAACAATCTGCACAAAAAAGGTGCGTTCAGAAAGTTTTACTACATCGGACCGTCATTCAGATACGAGCGTCCGCAAGCGGGAAGAAGCAGACAGTTCCACCAGTTCGGCGTAGAGGCTATCGGCTCAAAAGACCCGCTCCTGGACGCGGAAACGATAATCCTGGCGTGGGATATCGCGACAGAGTGCGGTGTGCCCGGGCTGAGCCTGCACCTGAACTCCATAGGATGCGCAGAATGCAGACCTCAATACAGAAAAACCGTATCTGCGCAGGTAGAAAGTTTCCTGCCCTCTCTGTGCGAAGACTGCGGAAGGCGCGCAAAGCGCAACCTCTTCAGAGTGTTTGACTGCAAAAAAGAGACCTGCCGCAAAGTTATCGCCAAACTGCCGCCTATAGACGCCTCACTCTGCTTGCCCTGCAGAGAACAGTTTGAGAAAGTGAAACAACTCGTCTCCAGGTACGTCAATAAATGGGAAATTGACCCGCATCTGGTCCGCGGACTGGATTACTACACAAACACAGTCTATGAACTGACCGCAGAGGCTCTTGGTGCGCAAGACTCTATCGGGGGAGGCGGAAGATACGACTATCTTATCCGCGACCTCGGCGGTCCCGAAATCCCCGCGGTCGGGTTCGCTCTCGGTCTGGACAGAATCATCCTCGCGCTATCGCCCGGGTCTCAGCGCGCGTCATCTCTTCAGCCAAGAACGACAGTCTTTCTCGCACCAGTTTCTGAGGACGTGCGCGAGTTTGCCTGCGACCTCCTTATCCGCCTTCGCAGAAGCGGCATCGCAGCAGATATGGATTTTGAAGCGAAAAGCCTGAAAGCGCAACTGCGCCAGGCTGATAAATCCAACGCGAGGTTCGTCGCCGTTATCGGGCAGGAGGAAGTTCAAAACTCTTTCGTCAAATTGAAAGAACTCGCCAGCGGAAAAGAGGAAAAAGTCCAGATTGACGCCCTCTCTGCCCGTATGAGCCAACTGATGCTGGACGAGTGCGTATAGATAAACTTATCCTTTACACTTCTGACTTCATACTTTATACTTCTTTACAAAGCGCCCGTAGCTCAACAGGACAGAGCGGCGGTTTCCTAAACCGCAGGTTGACCGTTCGAGCCGGTCCGGGCGTAGTTTTCTGTTCTGCCACTCACGGGAAATATAGGTGTCTCCCAAAAAGTTTCTTATTAGGTGTTGACACAATTTCGGCTGCACTGCATAATCTTCCAGATAATTTGCGTGCACAGAGATTAGAGAGTGTTGAGGAGAGAAGCGAGTGGAGATAACGCGCAGGGAGTTTTTGAAGATTTCAGCGGCGGGTGCTGCCGGTATCGTCAGTGCGTCTGCGAGGGGTGCGTTTGCGCAGACCGGGGCAGAGGCTCCGGAGAGTGCGCACCTCCGCGGCTTTCCCAGGAAGATAGGCAGTTTTGAGTTTAAATACGCTGTTTGTCCGTTCTGTTCTGTCGGCTGCAATCTGGTTATGTATCTTCGCGAGGACCAGATAGCGCATCTTGAGGCAGACACAGAGAGCCCGATAAACGGCGACCCTGCTTGGGCGCGGGCAGGTAAACTACTGCGCTCAAACCTCTGTCCGAAGGCGTTGGCGGGCTGGCATATGGTTCAGCGCGGGACAAAGAGGATAGAGAATGTCCAGATTCGCAAGTCCGGCTCAAGCATCTGGACAGATTCGGACTATCCAAGCGCTGTCAAAGCGCTTGCAGAGAGGATAGCAAAGACCAGAGACAAAACATTTGTTTCACGCAAGGATGACAAGACGGTAAACAGGTGCGAGGGGATAGCGTTTATCGGCGGCACAAGTCTCCCGAACGAGGTCTGCTATCTAACTTCAAAACTTTTCAGGTCGCTGGGCTTGGTGTATATGGACTGTGAGGCGCGGGACACTGCCGCACCTGCAACGCTTGCGCTGAAAGAGACATTTGGACGTCCCGGCGGCACAAATCCTTTCTCTGACATCAAGAATGCGAAAGCGGTTCTGATTGTAGGCGCGAACCCTGCTTCTGAGACGCCTGTGGCGATGAGGTGGGCTTTTGACGCGTCTGATAAGAATGGTGCGAAGATTATCTGCGTTGACCCGCGCCTGACTCAGACTGCGGCAAAGGCGCATATTCACGCGCGAATAAGACCGGGCACAGACCTCGCGCTCATCGCAGGAATAATAAGATATGTTCTTCAGGAACCGAAGTACACGAAGCATTACGTTCTGCAACACACGGATGCGTCTTTTGTGCTGGACAAAGATTTTTGCTGCGCTTCTGACATTGAGGGAGTCTTTTCAGGTCTTGACGCAGATAAGCACGAGTATGACAGGTCAAGTTGGCGCTACAAACTGGACTCTAAGGGTGTGCCTGTTTCGGATGAAACCTTATCTGAGCCGAGAACAGTTCTCAATGTTCTGAAAAAGCATTTCCAGCGCTACGAGCCAGATACTGTTTGCCGAATAACAGGTCTGAGACTGAGCGTGCTTGAGGACATATGCAAGACGTTTTGTGAGACAGGTTCGCCCGGCTCAAGCGGCGTGGTTCTTTTCGGTCGCGGCGTGATGCAGCAAGCGCAGTCCACCCAGATTATCAGAGCGCTCGCTATACTCCAACTCCTACTCGGGAATATCGGCGTGCCGGGCGGCGGACTCATTCCGCTATATCCTGAAGGGAATGCGCAGGGCGCTGCCGATTTCGGACTCCTCTGGGAGTTCCTCCCGGGCTACCTCGCAGTGCCGAAAGAATCGGACGCTACTCTCAAAGATTATATTGAGAGGTGCACGCCGAAGACAAATGACGCAACCAGTTTCAACAAGATGAAATACCACAACAGTTATATTGTCAGCCTTCTGAAGGCTTTTTATGGAAACGAAGCGGCAAGCGATAACGACTTCTGCTTCGGCTATCTCCCGAAGGTTGAGGAGGAAAACGATTACTCTTGCAACGCGATATTTGAGGCGATAGAAGAGGGGAAGATAAAAGGACTGATAGTTTTTGGCGAAAACCCCGCTCTCGGTCCGAACGGAGTAGTTAGGCGCAAGGCGCTCTCAAAACTTGAGTGGCTGGCAGTGTTTGACTCTTTTGAGAATGAGACAGCGTCGTTCTGGAAAGCGCCGAGAGAGAATCTCGCCGGTTCAAAAACCGAGGTCTTTCTCTTCCCCGCCACTATGGTGGGTGAGCATTCGGGTTCATTTACAAACTGCACAAGATGGGTTCAGTGGCAGGAGAGAGCGCTCGTATCAATTCCGGCAGCGAGAAAAGACGGGCTGACTCTCCTGAGCGACCTGGCAAGCAGTCTCAAGTCTATTTACTCCTCTGGAGGCGAGTTCCCAGACCCGATAAACCACCTCACATGGGAGTACACTACTGAGGAAGGTCCGAAGGCTGAACTGGTTATGTGGGAGATAGCGGGTCAGGATGTGAAGAGCGGTTCAAGTGTGAAAAACAGGCGTTCGCTTGATTCAGACGACCAACTCGCGCCAGATGGGTCAACCTCAGCAGGCAATTTTCTTTACTGCGGGTGCGCCAAAAGGGAGATACAGGACAGGAGGCGAAGGTACGCTTCCCAGGACCCAGGGGACGTGGGTATCTACAGGGAATGGGCGTTTGCCTGGCCAAACAATATCCGTGTTATGTTCAACAGAGCAGGCGTGGATTCCAGAACTGGAAAGCCGTGGAACGCGAGCCTGTTCATCGCCAGTTTCACCGCGAGAACCTGGGTCGCTAAGGATGTGCTTGACGGACCACCAGACATTGCGCCTGAAACGATAAAGCCGTTTGTCGCACTTGCCGAAGGTGTGGGCAAACTGTTTGTGCCGACGCTCCTGGATGGTCCGATTCCAGAGTATTACGAGCCTCTGGAGACAGTGGCAGGAAACATACTGCCCGGTAACAGGCAACTTTCGCCTATCCAGAAAGTGCGCCCAAGCGACTCTGTCGCTCTGTTTGAGAAAGGAAAAGAAAAAGCATTCCCGGTTATCGCTGTCACGTTCGGACTTGCTGAATACTATCTGCAGAGCGTGGGGACGAGGTCTATCGCTATAACAAAAGAGTTGACGCCTGTGGTCTTTGTTGAGATTGGCAGGAAACTGGCTGCGCAGTTGGGAGTTTCAACAGGCGGTAAGGTGATTGTGAAATCCGCGCGCGCGCCCGAAGGTATAAGACTGACCGCTGTCGTTACCAATCGTCTTGAGCAGATTGAGTCCCCTGACGGCAGAGCACATATTATTGGTATCCCTGACAACTTTGGATTCCTCGGTCTGGTCGGAGAGAGCGCGAGCGCTTTTGACCTCGCGCCCTCTTCTGGAGATATGAACTCAGGCTCCAGCGCCTGCAGGTCTTTTCTGTGTTCAATAGTCAGAGCATAGGTGAAAAGATGCCACAGGAGAAAAAAAAGACAGCCGTTCGCAGGAAGGTCCTTCTGGTTGACACTTCAAAGTGTATCGGGTGCCGTGCCTGTCAGATGGCGTGCAAAGAGTGGCACGAGACAGACTCGGAGAATATGATTGAAACAGAGACCGCTCTCGTTGACGGCTACGAGGACCCGAAAGACCTGAGTTACAAGACCTGGATTCGCGTTCAGAGTATTGAGACCGTAAAGGATGGCCGTCCGGGGTGGCTTTTCAAGCCTGCACTCTGCCTGCACTGCACCAATGCTGCCTGCCTTAATGTCTGTCCGCAGACAAGGTGCATTTACAAGGACCCGAAATCAGGTAACTCCGTTGTGCTCAACGACGCAAGATGCATTGGCTGCCTCTACTGCGTTTACGCCTGTCCGTTTTCCATCCCGAGATACAACAGGAAGACAAAAACAGTGTTCAAGTGCACAAGATGCTATGATAAGGTCGGTGCTGGCGAGGAATGGCTTCCCGCCTGTGTTCAGGCCTGTCCCTCAGGAGCGCTGATGTTCGGCGATGCCGAAGAAGTAAGCGCAATCGCCAACAGAAGGGTAGAAAGCCTCAAAACAAGCGGCAAAAGTGAGGTCTGCACATATGGCGAGCGCGCAACATACCTGGGCGGTCTGGGTGTAGTTTACATTCTTGAAAGCACAGATGCAGCGCTCTATGACCTGCCTCCTTCCCCATATATACCCGCAAGCATCTCTATGTGGCAGGGATTCTGGAAGCCGCTCACATATATTGTGCCTGCAGCCATCCTCCTGTTGTGGGTGCTCCATTATACGGTAATAGGTCCTCTTGGCGTCAAGGTTGTTGAGGAACCTGAAGAAGAAGAAGAGATAGAGATGACTCCGGAGGAGTATGAGAGAATGATTCTTGCAAAGCGCCGCGCAGGCAAGGCGATGCAGGCGGTGGACAAGAGATTTATCCGCCACAGGCACAAACTCCCGAGAAAAGGTTTCCCACCCGGGAAGAGACCTGTCAGTTAGGAGGTTTCCAGAATGGCAAAATCGCCGACGCAACGCAGGCCAAGAATAGATGCGACCAATGATGTAAGAAGACGCGCCTCTATGAAAAAGCCCCGGGAACACGAGATTGTGGAAATGATGTTCGTCACGGGAATGGGGGAGCGGGTCGTAAGATGGCTCTATATACTCGCGCTCATCTTTGTCGCTCTTACCCATATAGACCTTCTATTCCTCCAGGTGCTTTTAGTTCCTGAAGTAGCCACTGGTGGAGAAAAACTTGTCTTGCTTCTCCACTACTACGGACTATTCGTCTATGCACTCGCGCTTGTATTTATCATTGTCAAGTATCTCCCGGCTTCTGTCGTCTTTCACTCATACGACCTTGAATGGCTGCGAAAACTCGGCGGCTACGCTCGCAAATATTCACCTGTTCCGCCCGCCGGAAGATATAACGCGGGACAAAAAATAAACTACCTCGCCACAGTTGTTCTCGGAATCTTTTACGTCCTCTCAGGTCTGGTTGCACAGTTTCCCGAGCGCTTTTCAGCAGACCTTGTGCGCACCTCCTATTCGCTTCACACTTTTCTTCTTGTCGCGATATGTGGGCTAACTCTTATTCACATTTACTTGCAGTATATCGTGACATCTGCCAGACGTGGCGAAATTTGGAGCGGCAGAGTTCCTAAAAAGTTCGTCCAACTCCACCACTCTGTCTGGTTCCAGCAAGCGCTTGAAACGCCAGTCTCCCGCGAGGAGGAGGAACGCAGGCGCCGCGAAAGGCTTATGGTGGCTGACAAAGAGCGCATAGCCAAAGTGATGGCAAAACGCAAAAAACTTGAAGGCGCTCAGGCGACTGCAGAAGAAGCGCTTGAGGTAGAGGTTCCGTCCACACCGGAAGTCGCTGAAGGCGCAGAAACTCCCGCGGAACTGGAAATAGAAGAAGTTGTGGAGGAGGTCTCTGTTCAGGAAGAACCGCAAGCAAGAGAGGGTGAGACGGAAGAGTTGATAGAACTTGCCACGACGGGCGAGGAAGAGATTCAGTTAGAGAAAGACGAGGAAACTTCCGAAAGCGAGAAGCCACACGAAGAGGAGCACCCTGAAGGAGAGGTCAGTCAGTAATATAGCCGGCATATTTTACCGCTTATAGCACTTCACGAGTGAGTGTAACCTACCGTCCTAATTCCAAAGGCGCAGGGCTTGCGGCGAGTCTTCGGCGAACTCAGCCGAGCGGTTTATCCCCGCGGGAATGTTCCGCGGCGGTAAACGCCACTGCTTTGGAATTCTTCCCTCATCCCTCGCGCCTCACTACTCCATCCCCGCCTTCTTTGCCCACCGCGTGGAAGCCCAATATATTTCTTGACAGGTCAGGCGCAAAATATTATGGTAGTGGCAAGAACCTGACCAGGAGATTAGATATGTATCCAGAGTCGCGGACTATCTATTTTGGCACAGAGATAATACATCCGCCGCAAAAGTATGAAAAATCGGCGCTGCAGGATTTCTATATGGAACTGACCCGGAGTGCGAAATACTGCGGCTGCGATTACGCCTCCTTTTCACTTGTAAGTCCTAACTCGGCGGACCTCCAGACCGTGGAGGGTGAATCTATCTCTCGCTGCCTTGTCAGACCAGACAGAATACATATCTCCGAGGACTGGACCAAGGCGTCCATTGATGACTTTGTCACACGGGTGAAGGAGATTGCGGGGACAGCGAGCCGCGTGCTCAACACGAGAATCTACATAATGCAGACCTGTGTGATTCGGTGTCTTTTCCAGCCGAGCAGCACCAAAGATGCGAGAATCTTTCTGTCGGAGAAAGTTTGCGGTCTGAGCGGAAAGGAGAAGATATTTACCTATTTCAACAACAGACCCGCTCACATTTTCGGAATCAGGCTGTTCTTCCCTCCTCTCAAAGACCAGCCGTTTGAGTTTGACATCAAGATTGAGTCTTTCAACAGAGATATTTCCTGGATTTTCACAGAGAATATGGGAACCTATCGCGGAGCGCCTGTAACCCAGGACAACTTAGAACCTCTTGAGGCGAACATTCGCACAACTATGGAGTTCCTCACAAAGAACACATTTGAATTTCTGCAGCAGTTTGACACTTAGCGCGGAGTCTCATAAGTTCTTGTAAGGTTGTGAAGCGATTTTAGCCGGCGAGTTTACTCGCCGCGTAAACGCGGCGGCTAAAATTATTTCATTTTACTACAACCCTACAAAGACTGATGAAATTGACCTCTCAGTGCGTTCTGCGCTATTTTTCTTTTTCTTGCTTGCCGCCCTGCTTGGGCTCTTGTAAGAAATCTGTCTTTCCGCCGTGCTTTACCAGAAGATCGCGGAACTCTGTCCTGTGCTCTTTTGAGCAGAGAATATATGTGACGCCTCTGTGAGTGAACCGGAAAACATTTTTTTCATCCTGTAGATTCACCATTTTCCCGCAGATAACGCAGGGGCGTTCGCCCAACTCCTTCTCGCCTTCGCCAGTTATCTCTTTCACTTTTTGGAGTCCTTCAGGCAGTTCAAACTCTTTTTCATCTATCTTGACAGACTCATCCACTTTGGTAACCTGTGCCTCTATTTTGAAACTGACAGCGCCGACATTCAGTTCCACCTTCAGTTCAAGCGGAAATTCCTTCAACTCTTTCAGTTTTTCAAGAACTTCTTTTGAGAACCCGCCAAGTTCCTCATAAAACTTCATCAGACTCTCGGGAACCTTTATTTTATCTGTCACCCACATATCAAATACTGTCCGCTCATCCTCCTTCAGAATGACGCGCTCGCACTCATAATCCGCGACTTTCTTTTTCTCTCCCTTTCTTTCAATCTGCGGGAGGATTTTCTCATCAACTGTTCCGTCCTGCTTGAGGCGATAGCCCAGTTTGCGCGCATCCTCCTCGCGCTCTTTTGGGTTCGGCTTGCCGTTTATCTCGCGTATCTCCTGATTTCGCTGCGCGAGATTGTCTTTGCGCACTTTCTCAAAGTAGGAAAACTGGCGCTCCACAAAGGTCTTCTCTTTACTATTTATCTCCCACACCACCTTCTTATCCAGCCGCACTATGCAGACGAGAGGTTCTTCAATGCTGACTATTTTCAGTTTGTCGCCTTTCAGAAGCAGTTTCTGCTTTGTGAGTCCTTTCTCGCCCGACTTGCGTTCAGAGCCGGGAAACCCGTTTGATACTTGCTCCAGTGTGATGTCGGCGAAGACGGTGTCGCCGGCAAGTAACACAAACGCGAACATAGCGAAGAGCGCCAAAAACCGTCGCATATCTAAACCTCCTTCAGTCCTTCTAGGACGGATTGGACAAGAATCTCATACAGGATAAATTATACACAGAAACAGAGAGAAAGTCAAAACTTTCTCTATAGCAGGCTCCGTAGGAGCGCCGAGGAGAAGCAGTCCGTCGCCTGGAAGAAGTATTGACAGTCAATTACCGGACAGGTAAGATGTGGTGAAGTGACTTGGGTAAAACCTGGTGGGTATATAAAGGAGGCACCAGATGGGCACGCAGACGATGGTCATAATCGCGGCGGTAGTCGTTGTATTATTGCTGATTCTCTATTTCATAGCGCTTTACAACGGGTTGGTGAGAAAGCGCAACACTGTCAGGAACTCGTGGAGCCAGATAGATGTTCAGTTGAAACGGCGATACGATTTGATTCCGAATCTCGTAGAGGTGTGCAAGGGATATATGAAGCACGAACGCGAAGTGTTGGAAAACGTTATAAAGGCGCGCACGCAGGCGATAAATGTGACAGGCGGCGCTGCTGAGCACGCAAAGGCTGAAAACTATCTTACCCAGACCCTGCGCAGCCTATTCGCAGTCGCTGAAAACTATCCCAATCTCAAAGCAAATGAAAATATGCTCGCGCTCCAGGAGGAACTGACCTCAACAGAGAACAGAATATCTTACGCGAGGCAGCACTACAATGACAATGTGCTCTCGCTCAACAATAAAATTGAGATATTTCCCTCAAACGTGGTCGCCAATATGTTCGGCTTCAATAAGGAAGAGTTCTTTGAACTTGAGGAAACTGCTGAACGCCTGGCTCCAAAAGTTTCATTCACTTAGAGTCTCTTAGTTCAGGACAGGTCCGCTGGCTAACAGTTTGATAAAGGCTTCAGGGGCGCTGCAAACTCCTGCGTTCCGCACAGCCTGATGTGTGCAAGAGATGACATTTGAAGAACAGATAACACACAATAAAAGAGCATCTCTTCTTCTCATCTTCATTTTCGTGCTTCTGGTAACATTTCTCGGATTTCTCTTCGGCTATGCTATATCTGGCACCCCTGAAGGAGGATTTTTCGGGATTATAGCGGCTTCTTTTCTCGCGATAATTTTCAGCACAATAGTGTTCTGGGCAGGCAAAGATATGATAATGGGCGTAAGCGGCGCCCACAAAGTGGACAGGCGTTTCAACGCCCAACTTTCCAACATAGTTGAAGAGATGGCGATTGCAGGCGGAACGCCTGTGCCAGAGATTTACGTGATAGAGGATTCAGCACCAAATGCGTTCGCCACAGGGCGCAACCCCCAGCGTAGCGCAATCGCAGTTACAACAGGTCTTCTGGACAAACTCAACCGCGATGAACTGACTGGCGTTATCGGACACGAGATGTCCCATATAAGAAACTACGATATAAGATATATGCTTCTTATAGGAATACTTGTAGGAGTTGTCGCTCTTATGTGCGATTTTGTGCTGCGCTATTCCTGGCGCGGTGGATTCGCCCTCGGTAGAGGCAGAGGTCGCGGTGCAGGCTCACTCCAGTTAGTTCTGCTCCTGCTCGCGCTTGTTCTTGCGATTCTCGCGCCTCTTTTCGCCATCATCTTGCAGTTCGCCGTCTCTCGCAGGCGGGAATATCTCGCCGATGCTGCCAGTGTTGAATTGACAAGAAATCCGGAGGGACTCGCGCGCGCGCTTGAGAAAATAGCAAATGACAGGGAGCCGCTTGAGGCAGCGAACCGTGCGACCCAGCACCTTTACATAATCAATCCTATAAAAGGGCTGAGGCAGTATGAGCGTTCCTCAATATTTGACACGCACCCACCTATTCGCGAACGCGTACGCAGGCTGCGTTCAATGTAGGACCCGCGGTATGGCGGGCGAAGTAATAAGTAGAAGAGGAGCCGAATGGTAACGGTCAGTATTGCTAAGGCAGGACTGCGCAGGGCTGTTCGCCAGCCGCTCTTCTATATACTGGTTGGACTGTTTGGTATATTGATTTTTCTCGCGCAGTTTCTCATCCTGTTCACGTTTGGCGAAGAGACGACAATGCTTCGCGAGGTCGGCACATCAGCGATTCTGATGTGCGGACTGATACTGGCTGTGTTTCTCGCGGCAGAGTCAATATCTGCTGAAGAGGAGTCCCGCACACTTGCGATGTTACTGGCGCACCCGGTAAAGCGCTACCAGATAGTTCTCGGCAAATTTCTCGGAACAGTCGGTGCGACTTTTGCCGCACTTTCTGCGCTTACCGCTCTCTTCATAATAATTCTGGTTGGAAGGGGAGAAGAGATTGGGAGCGCAGTTATTGTGTCGCTGGTCAGCGCTTTCGCGCAGAGCGCGGTTGCCTCTTCAGTGGCTATTCTACTTTCAACCATTCTTCCCTTTGCGGCAAATGTGGTGACCTGCTCTGTTCTGTTTGTCATCGGGAGTGTTTTGCCCGCGCTTCTATCTGAGAGTGCGGGCGGGCGCCTGCTGTGCGCAATACTGTTTTCGGTTCTACCCAATTTTTCCAACTTCAATTTCACTGGAGAGATTGCACGCAGGGTGCCGATACCTTCAATAGCGGTTCTGTGGGCTCTCCTTTACGCTGTTATGTATATTGTCGCTTCTCTTTCAGTGGCGGTCCTCATCCTTCGCGTCAGAGAGGTGAAGTAGTTGGAAAGTTCTTCTGTCTGCGTCGTGATACCCGCTTTTCAAGAGCAGGAGAAAATTGAGCAGGTTGTTGCAGGCGCCCGGAAATATGCTCGTGAGGTTATAGTTATCGATGATGGTTCGTGTGACAGGACAGGCGAAGTCGCTTCGCGCGCGGGCGCGACCGTGTTGCGCCATCCTGAAAACCGCGGAAAGGGCGAAGCGTTGAATACCGGGTTCTCTTATGCGCGCGCGCAAGGACACCGCATTGCAGTTGTTATGGATGCTGATGGTCAGCACGACCCGCAGGAGATTCCGAAGTTACTGAAAGCGCTTGAGCGATTCAAAGCGGATGTGGTAGTTGGTTCGCGAATGAGAAAGCCGACAGGAATGCCGCCAGTTAGAGTTATGACTAACTCGCTGATGTCAGTGATTCTTTCCATACTGACGAAAAAGAGGTGCTCTGACACGCAGTCTGGATTCAGGGCGATTGACCTGAAAGGGCTGGGCGCACTTTCCCTGAAAGCGAAGAGATTTGATTGGGATTCGGAATTTTTTATTCGCGCTGTTCGTGCAGGTATGGGTATAAAAGAGGTAGGCATCCAGTCAATATACAGGTCTGACGCAAGGAGTAAGATAAGAGCGGTGCCTGATACAATCAGGTTTATCGCTCTCGTTCTGAGAAACGTAATCTTCTGAAAGGAGGCGTATGAGAATCTGTGCGCTTATACGGCTTTTACTTGTTTTGGTTCTTGCTCTTTTCTTGGGCTGCGGATGGGCTGATGGACAGGATGTGGCGCGCGGAGAAGCGGGCAGAAAGATAGAGAAGGCGCTTTCGGCAAAGCAACTCGCCAAAGCGACTGTTGGTGTGAAAGTGGTCAGGCTGAATGATAACACGTCCATCTATGAGAAGAACAGCGCCAGGTTATTTTCTGTCGCCAGCAATATGAAGGTCGCGACAACAGCGGCGGCGCTTGAACTTCTCGGAAAAGATTACGAGTTCAAAACCAGATTCCTTCGCAGAGGCAACATCGCAGACGGCACGCTGAAGGGCGACCTCGTAGTTATCGGCACGGGAGACCCGTGCTTTTCAAGCAGATTCTACAGTGGTCCCACCGAGGTCTTTCAGTCCTGGGCGAAGACGCTTTCCGCGCAAGGGGTGGAGCGTGTTGAGGGCGATATTCTCATAGACGACAGTTTTTTTGACCGCGACTTCGTTCCCGCCACCTGGCCAAAAGGGCAGTTACATCTGTGGTATTGTGCGCCTGTTTCCGCAGTCTGCCTCAACGACAACTGCATAGATGTAACTGTCTGGCGCGGCACAGGCGAGGGGAAGCCTGCACTTTTTTCGCTCTCTCCGCCCACCAACCACGTGAGGGTGAAAAACACGTGCACAACAACTTCCAGGAAGAAGGAGCACTCTATCAATCTTTCCAGGAAACCGGGAAGTACGGAAGTGACGTTGAGCGGCAAATTTTTCTCCGGGAGTTCGCCGCAGACATTCTTTGTCACGGTGGACAATCCGCCTCTCTTTTTCGGGACTGTTTTGAAAGAGACACTTGGGAAAAGCGGCATAGTTGTGAACGGAACTGTGAAACTCCTCAATTCTCCGCTTCCGGAAGAGACTCTTACCCCGATAGCGACTCACACAAAGACTCTTGAGACTGTTATCCCCGTGGCAAACAAGAACAGTCAGAACTTGTTCGCGGAGATTCTTCTAAAGACGCTTGGGCGCAAGGTGGCTAATTCCGGCTCACTTGCAGGTGGAGTGAAGGCTCTGGAAAAGTTCTTTGCCCAACTCAGAGTTGATAAAAGTCACTTCTCGGTCGCAGACGGCTGCGGACTCTCAGATGAGTCGAAACTTACCCCGGAGGCTGTCATCAGAGTTCTCGCATATATGCACAAAGGAAAGTTCAGGGAGGAGTTCAAACAGTCGCTTGCGATTTCCGGCACAGACGGCACGCTTGAGCGCAGACTCAGCGAACCTGCGTTCAAGGGGCGGGTCTTCGCCAAGACGGGCTACATTCGCGGGGTTGGTGCGCTCTCCGGGTATGCTGAGAGTTCTTCAGGAAAAACTTTCGCCTTCGCGATAGTCTTCAACAACGCAGCCGGTTTGAGCAACTCATATATGAAAAGCGTTCAGGATGAAATCGTAAAGATTTTGCTCGCTGAGTGAGCGATGGAGACCAAAGATATTCTCCTGCCTCTTTTCGGGTTCTTTATCGGAGCGTTTGGAACTCTTGTAGGTGTCGGCGGCGGAGTTATCGTAGTTCCTCTGCTAATCCTCGCTTACTCTTTTGATAGCAGAGTCGCTGTTGGCACATCCATCGTTGTCGTGCTTCTCAATGCGCTCTCAGGAACTATCGCGTATCTGGCGCAGAAAAGGGTTGACCTGAAAATCGCAATCCCGTTTTCTATCGCTACAGTCCCGGGTGCAGTCGGCGGAATACTGCTGAACAGATATATTTCCACAGCGACTTTCTCATTCCTCTTCGCAATTCTTCTCGCAGCGGTCGCATCATATCTGGCAATCGGAAAGCATCTGTCCGGGCAGGCAGAGTCAGCCACGCTGTCTGTTCCCGGATGCGGCTACAACGTCAAGTTGCGGCTGGGCATATTTATAAGTTTTGGGGTCGGGCTAATCGCGGGACTTTTCGGAATTGGCGGCGGCGTCATTCACGTGCCCTGTATGATTCTGATTCTCGGAATTCCTGTCCACATCTCTACCGCGACAAGCCATTTCATCCTCGCTATCACGGCTACGGCAGCGTCTGCGACCGCGATTCTTGAGCAAAGTGTCAATGTGCTTTACGCTCTTCTCTTGGGATGTGGGGTAGTTGTGGGCGCGCAAGTTGGGGCGAAAATTTCAGTGAAGACAAAGAGTTCAACTATAAAGAGGCTTCTATCTGTAGCGCTGGCGCTTCTGGCAGCGAGACTCATAATCGCCTACTTGCGCTGGATGTAACACCCTGACGACCCGACTGAGTTCGCGGAAGTCTCAATTATGGTGAACGCGGAGTCGTCTGGACTTGCCCTTTTCTCATCTTCACTTTCCGGGCGCAAGCGGGTGCGGCTTTCCTGGTGGTGCTCCGGGCATTCCCTTCCCGGGCGGAAGCGGGCGCACTTTCGCTTCCTTGCTCTTTTCCAGAAGTATTTTCAAAAATAGCGCTCTCAAGCGCGGGTTCTCTATCAATGCGCGGAGCAGACGAGGGTGTTCCAGAAGCGCTTTCAGAAGTCTGGGACGTGCAAGCAGCGCTCTAAAAACGGCAGGATGGTTTTTCAGGTATTGCGCTATCCGCGGATGTTTTTTCAACTCTTCAATAACTCTTCTGCGCTCCTGGACGCGCTGTTTTATCATCTCTTTCGCCTTCCGGGCGCTTTCCTGCGCCTGTTGTTGGAGTCGCTGGCGTTCCTGCGCCATTTTCTTCATACGCTCAGGAGACTGCTTGCCCTTCTCCGGCCTGGAGGGCGGAGCCTGCGCAAATGCCTCGGAAAGGCTAAAAAGAAGAAACACTGCCACACAAGTAATGAAGACCGTTGTTTTCATATCCTACCTCCCTCTCGTATTGTTCCTCTAACTATTGAACTGATAGATTCAGATAAAATCTCGCATTTATCGGTGTTTGTGGTAAGATTCTGCCCGGTTGCGCATTTTGCATCTGGCTGGGCTATTCAGGATGAAGAAGGCGGTTTTTCTGGACAGGGACGGAACAATCATTCGCGACAGAAACTACCTGCGTTCCGCTGAGCAGATAGAGTTTCTCAGTGGCGCGCCTGACGCACTGAAAGCGCTCAAGTCCGCAGGGTTTCTTCTTATCGTTTGCACAAACCAGTCTGCAATAGCGAGGGGCGTTCTGTCCGAACAGGAGTATCGCGCAATTGACAGGCGGTTCAGGCAGATGATGTTAGCCCGCGGGGTTTCTCTGGATGCGTCTTACTACTGTCCACATCTGCCGAGAGGCTCTGTCAGTAAGTTCGCTCTGAAGTGCGAATGCAGGAAGCCTGCAAAGGGGATGTTCGCTGCGGCGCAGAAGAGATTCGGCATAGACTTCAAAGCGTCTTATGCGGTAGGCGATTCTGCGCGGGATTTGCAGCCAGCCAAAGCCCTTGGCGCAACAACGATTCTTGTTTTGACTGGGAAGGGCAGAAGAGCGCTGTCAGCGAGCCGCTCCCGGCTCTTTGCCGACTATATCTGCACTGACCTGCGCACCGCCTGCCAAAAAATACTCGCCCTCACGCACGATAGCGCGTCATCCAGCAGATAAAAAAACTTCTTGACCTGAGAAGAACGTTGCTGCTAACATCCTGCGCGTGCTCGTATAAATCTGTGCAAAGTTGTCAAGTCCGGGGGAGTATATGAGGAAGTACGCTGTTCTACTGTTGGTTGCCTCAATCTGCGTATGGGGCAGTTTCGCCTGCAGCGGGAAGTCGCATCTTACGCCTGCTCCGCTGGGAATGGGGGGAGGAACCAGACCCGCTCTTGTCAATTCTTACTACTCGGAAGAGCTCCAGTGTTGGGGCGGTGATCCCCCTTATGCCTGGAGCTACAGCGGCTCTCTTCCGCCGGGACTCGACCTGGACGCCAATACTGGGGAAATCCACGGAACGCCTACTGAGGTGAGGGAATGGACCTTCACCGTGCGCGTCACAGACGCCGCAGGAGCATATGTGGAGAGAAAGTTCACCATACGTGTTGTAGAGTTAACAGTAAAAGGCGGACCAGTAAACACGCCTGAGGCGCTCATTCCAGCGCTCTCCAAAGACACTGTTATGATGCAAATGAGGCTAAGAACCGCGCCCTCTATCACCGCTGTGGACATTACGGGCTTCACGTTCACAGCGTATGGAACAGGCAACGACTCCACAGATGTAGAAAACATAAGACTGTTCACAGACGACAACAATAATGGCAGGCTGGATTCCACAGATACCCAACTGGGCGAGAGCCAGACATACTCTGCCGATGACGGCACAGTCACATTTGACCTTTCCTCTTCTCCTCTTTCTCTTGGTCCGTCGGAGTATGTTTATCTTATTCTTGTTTACGATTTCACGAAAAACGCTTGGCCTGATGAGCAGTTCCAGGTCTTTGTGTCCTCGGGAAGCGATGTCGCCGCTTCCTGCACTCTTGCCGGTCCGCCTGTCCGAGGTGGTATGCAGAAGATAAGGAATCCGAACTGGGTGCTCAGGAATCCGACTATCAGAGATTCAGGCGCAAACACGGTTCCACTGCTTGGTCGCACAAACCACGACTGGGCTTACGACTCTGAGAGGAAAGTTTTTGTTATGTTCAGTGGCGGAGGCGCCACAACACAGAACGAAACCTGGGAGTATGATGGCGCATCACAGGTCTGGCTTCGGGTCGGCACAGACCCTGACATCTCAGACCCGCCTCCCTGTCCCAGACAGAATCACGCGATGTGCTACATACCGGGTCACGTCTTTATGTTTGGCGGTGAAGTCACCTGGATAGCGCCAGGCTATATTCTGGATGACTCAAACCGCTTCGTGAGCGGTGAATGGGGCGGCATAATGGGCTACACAAGCGCCCACCTCGGCGTTTCCAATCCATACCCATCCCACTGGGATTACTGGCATTCCGACCCCTGCCCGGGGCGGCGCGAGTGCCACGCTATGGAATATGACGAGGCGGCTGGCGTTGCCGTCCTTTACGGCGGAATAAGTTGGATTAGTTCGCCGCCTGAATACGCAGATACCTGGACAACGACGGGAGACCCGGGAATGCCAACAGACTACAACTCAACCGTGTTTACAGAATACGGCGCAATCTGGCAGCGACAAAGCGAAACCAGTGCGCCTGGAGCCAGATACCACCACGCAATGGTGTATGACTCCACAAACGAGAGAATCATAATGTTTGGCGGATTCAGGGCAAGTGGTAACCCCGGACTTCTCAACGATACCTGGGAGTTGACAGGCGGCAGCACCTGGAACCAGTTTAGCCCTTCCCACTCACCGTCTGCCAGAGGAAACCACGACCTGATGTATGACCCTGCAAGAGATGTCGTGGTTTTGTTTGGCGGCAGTGATGGCTCAGGCACAATATTTGACGACACCTGGGAGTTCGCTCAAACGGAAAAAGAAGGGACAAACTACGACTGGATACAGATGAATCCTGATAACTTCCCCTCCGCGAGAGACGGGCACGTTATGGGCTGGGATCCGGAGAGAGATATGCCACGCAGCACTTACGACTCTCTCTATAAAATCCCCGACCATGTCGGCAGAGTGGAGAAAGGCGTCGGAGTCCTCTTCGGCGGGAACTACACTAACGAGACCTGGGAATACCTCAGATAGAATAACTCCGGTCAGACAGAAACTGGCGAGGAGAACACCGCATTTGCCGTCCTCCCTGCGCAGGCGCAGAACTCAGCCAACAAATTTCAGAAAAAGTTTGATTCACCTGAAATAGCGCCCTATAATTCCGCTGCACAGCGAACCCTTATAAGGCGGCATAGCCAAGTGGTTCAAGGCAGCGGACTGCAAATCCGCGATTCCTGGGTTCGAATCCCAGTGCCGCCTCCAATCACTTTTACCCATCACCGCTTATTCTGCGCTCCCTCTTTCCAGCCAGAAAAGATTGTTGCAATTTAGTGCAAAAATTGATAGAGTTATTCGTCACCAGAACTGAACACTGCTAAGGGAGGTGCAGCGTATGGAATGAGGTCTGTTCGGGTCTTTTTTTCACACTGATGCGCTTCAGTGCGCGCTAACTTTGACAGGAGGTGAAAAATGGCAGAGAAAAGATGCTGGAAAGTTCTTGAACTGAGTTGGAGCAGAAGACTCTTCTGTGTCGTGGCTCTGATTCTTCCCTCTTTACTGATGTTCTATCTCGTATCTGGCTGTAATCCCTCGTCACCTACCGCACCAAGTCCTGCACCAAGCGCCATACCAAGCGTTGCACCAGGCACTGCACCAGTCGCCGCACCGACTGCGCAGGCAAAGTATATACCTCGCGGAGGCGCTGAAGAATACCTCAACCGCGGCAACGAGGCAAGACAAAAACAGGACTTGCAGGCTGCGGTCGCAGAGTACACAAAAGCGATTGAAGCAGACCCGGAGTATCCTGAGGCGTATTACAGCCGCGGTGACGTCCTCTCTGCGCTGGGTGACTTTGACGGCGCAATAACAGACCTTAACAAAGCGCTTCAACTTGACCCGAAGTTAGCCGACAAGGTCAAGCCGAACTTGGCACAGGCATACATAGTCAAGGCCGATGATGCGAAAGAGAACGGCAACTTCAGCGCAGCAATCCCGGATTATAGTAAAGCACTGGAAGCAGACCCGGATAGCCCGGATGCGTATTACGGTCGCGGCTTCTGCAGAGGAAAATCAGACGACACCGAAGGCGCTATATCAGACTATACAAAGGCAATTGAGGAAGACCCGGGACATGCCGAAGCGTATTTTGAGCGCGCCCTTCTGCGTGAAAAGAAAGGCGATACAGACGGTGCAATCAAAGACCTGACAGATGCGGTAGCAGCCAATCAAAACTACGCGCAAGCGTTCAACGTGCGCGCAAAGTTGCACGAGAAGAAAGGCAACATAGAAGACGCAATCAAAGATTTTGAGAAGTTCCTCCAGTTGGTGCCAAACGACCCGAGCGCGCCGGTAATCAAAGAAGCGATTGAGAACCTCAAAAAGAAGTTGCAGAAGTAGTAAAAGGGATGCCAGACAGCATATAGTGTGCAGACGAAAGTTATAAAAGTTGACCCGCTCAACTTCGCCAGAGAGGAGTTGGAGCCCGCTGCAAACCTTCTGCGCTCAGGCGGGCTTGTGGCATTCCCGACAGAGACCGTCTACGGAATCGGTGCAAACGCGTTTGACCCGCACTCAATCAAGCGGCTCTCGCTCCTGAAAGGTCACAAGGAGGAGAGGTCTTACACCCTGCACCTCGCCAACCCCGAGGACTTGCGAAGTTTTGTCGGCTCTGTTCCGCCAATTGGTAAAGTTCTCATCAAGCGATTCTGGCCAGGTCCTCTCACGATAGTCTTTCCAGGTCAGTCCGGTGCAGGTGTCGGAGTGAGAGTTCCAGATAACCCTGTCGCGCGCGAATTGATTGCGCTCTCAGGTGTCCCTGTCGTAGCATCCAGTGCAAATCCGTCTGGCAAAGAGCCTGCTGTTGACGCCCAGGAAGTGCTCGCGTATTTTGAAGGCGAACTGGATGCGCTTGTGGATGGCGATCGCTGCAGAATCGGCACCTCATCAACAGTAGTCCAAATTCGCCTCAACAAAATAGAGATTATTAGAGAAGGCGCAATACAGTCCAGCGTTCTTCGCAATATGAGATGCGTCACGATACTCTTCGTCTGCACCGGAAACAGTTGCCGCAGCCCTATGGCTGAAGCGCTTATGAAGGGCGCTCTCTCCCGCCGCCTCGCTTTCCCTATCTACCAACTGGAAGAGGAAGGATACTATGTCAGAAGCGCTGGAATCGCCGCATTTGAAGGAGGAAGAGCAAGCACTAACGCGATTGAAGTGCTTCGGCAGGAAGGATATGACCTCTCCTCGCACATCTCCCATACTCTCATGCGCGAAATGCTGGAAGAAGCAGACATTGTTGTCGCGCTTGACACGGAGCACATAGAACACATAAAGAACTGGCTCCCGCACATTTTGCCAAAAGTGACCCTGATTCGTCCCGGGGGAATAAAAGACCCCATAGGACAGCCTGTTGAGGTCTATAGACAGACCGCTAACCAGATAATAGAATCGCTTGACAGAATTGTGGATATCGCGCTCGGAGGAACCCAGAAGTGAAAATCGCTCTCGGCAGCGACCACGCAGGTTTTGAGTTCAAAGAGAGGCTGAAAAGTCTTCTCGCTTCCCTCGGACACTCTTTTGAAGATTTCGGCACAAAGAGTGCAGCCCCTTGCGACTATCCCGACTATGCTGAGCCTGTCGCGCGCGCGGTCGCGACAGGTAAATGCGACAGGGGAATTCTTGTCTGTGGCACAGGAATCGGGATGTCTATCTGCGCCAATAAAGTGCGCGGAATACGCGCCGCTCTCTGCTGCGACGCGCAGTCAGCGAAGGTGAGCAGGGAGCACAACGACTCAAACGTGCTCTGTCTTGGCGCAAGAGGAAGAGAGTTTGAAACAGCCTCGGAGATTGTGAAGGTCTGGCTCTCAACCGAGTTCGCTGGCGGCAGACACGAAGGCAGAGTCAAGAAGATAAGTGCCATAGAAGCGAGAGAGAGTCAGGTCTGTCAGAAGTAAGTTTACTTGACTGAGCCGGCGACTCCGACTATTGACTTTATATCTTCGTCTGTCCATTCCAGGACTACACCTGCGCTGAACTCGCAGTCGTCAATTATATTGTCTGCTCCCGCATAGAGCCTGAAATACTTATAGACGCGGGCAGAGAGGTATGAACGCAGGAGGAAGTTCTTTACAGGTTCGTCAAAGCGGTTAGGGTCTGTATGTATATCGCGCCCCTCAACTGTGAACCTGAAGTTCTTGAGAAAGTCAACATCTGCACCGCCTCCGAATTTCCCCTCTAACAGTCCTGCTCTCAGGGTAAGCGTAAGGTCATTGCCCGGATTTTTATCTTTGCCGCTATACAGTTTCAGAAGGAAGGCGAGTTGGAGGTCGGCTTCTGTCACCAGGTGCCCCCTGTCCTGCTTGTCCTGGTCAAAAGTTACGACAGAATCTTTATCCCAGTGAAATACTGTCAGTCCGAGGAGAAAATATTTGGTATCACCGGGATACAGTTTCAAAGCGATTTTTGTAGTATCCTGGTCAAACGACTTTGAGTAGAACTCGCCGAGGGAAACATCTATACGCAGGCGCGCAGCAGGGCCTAACGATTTGTCAATATCCTCCATCGCCTTGTTTGCGTTGTCGTAAAGTTTTGACTCAGTCAATAATTTGTTGACAGTGCTGTCGTTTTTCTCAAGCGCACTTTCCACTTTTTCCGCGGTTTTTCTAATTGATTTGGTAATCGCTTTCAGGTCCTCATAGATTTCCTCCTCAAAGAGTAGGCGTGAGAAAGTTCCCTTTCCGCTTGCGAGTTGTTCTGAGACCTTTCTGGCGGACGCGGCGGAGGATTTCAGGTCTTCAAAGACCCCCGCACTCCTGTTGGAGAGAAGTTGCGCCAGGACACCTTCGCCTTTGAGAGCCTCGTCAAGGCTGGTGATTGTGCTTCTGGCGCCTGAAACTGTATCGCGCAGGTCCTGATAGAGAGTCTCATCTTTGAAAAGTCTTCCGACAAATCCTTCACCTTTTTTGACAGAGTCTGTTATCTCTCTGGCGTTTGTCGCTGCGGCTTTCAGTTCTTCAAGGGTCTTTCTCATATCTTCGTAAACCTTCTCATCCTTGAGGAGTTGTCCGACTGTTCCTTTTCCCTGCTCCATATCGGATAAGATGTTTTTCAGTTTTGTGCTAGTCTCCTCGATGTTCTGGTATATCGTTTCACTATAGATGAGGTTGTGAGCGGTGCCCGGTCCTGATTGGACTCTTCCTGTCATATCTCTGAGGTTTGAGAGTGTATCGCCGATATCTCTTCTCATCTCCTCCACAATTTTGCGCAACTCTTCAGACAACCGACCGAGGCTATTTGTGAAGTTGACAGGCTCTTCGCCTCTGACAGGCGGAACATCTCTTATTGAGACAGGATTATCTCGTTTTCCGAGCGTTATTGATAGTTGCATTCCAGCCAGAAGGGATGCTTGTTCAACCGTGATGATTGAATCTGAGGGGATAAAGATTCGCTCGTCATCTATCCAGCAGTGGACCAAAACTGTGGATTTTTCAATTCTTATGTCTTTCACTCTGCCGACATCCACACCTGAAACAAGAACTTTGCTTCCCTTTTCAAGCCCCATAACGTCGGTGAACTTGACATCAAAGCCGTATCCCGCACCGACGAACGAGACCTCCGCGATTACGACAGTAAGAATAAACAGTATTCCGAGAGCGAGGAAGAAGAGGATTCCGACTTTCACCTCGTTTGTCATTACTCTGTCTCCTAAAGGGACTATGCTGTAAGCGGTCCCAGCGCAATTCCCTGGATAAACTGTTTCACGCGTAGGTCCTGGCTGTTTTTTATCTGTTCTGGCGTTCCGACCTGGAGAATCTTTCCCGTGTGTAGCAGTCCGATTCTGTCAGCGATAGTATAGGCGCTGTTTATATCGTGAGTCACAGCGACCGAAGTAATATTCAGTTTATCTTGCATATCGCGAATCATATTGTTCACAGATGCTGCTGTTATCGGGTCAAGACCTGTTGTCGGCTCATCGTAGAGGATTATTTCGGGGTCGCGCACGATTGCGCGCGCAAGCGCGACCCTCTTTTTCATTCCCCCTGAAAGGCTCTCAGGATAGAGGGGCTGAGTGCCATCCATCTCCACGAGAGCGAGTTTTTCTCTCACCAGCGCCTCGATTTCGCTGTCGGTCATCTTCTCGTGCTCGCGAAGGGGGAGGGCGATGTTTTCAAAGACAGTCATAGAATTGAGAAGCGCGTTTGACTGGAACAGGTATCCGAACTTCTTTCTGAAAGCGAGCAGTTCGCTGCGAGAGAGTCTGGACAGGTCAACGCCGTCAATAATAACTTTTCCCGAATCTGGCATCATAATTCCGACAATGTGTTTGAGTGTAACACTTTTACCTGTTCCGCTGCGTCCAATGATGGCGAAAGTCTCTCCGCGCTCTATTGTGAGAGTTATTCCGTCCAATACATTTTTGCCGCCAAGCGTTTTGTGGACATTGACCAGTTCAATCATTTCCGCGCCGTTTGTCTGTATCTCCTAATAGAACAGTCTGAAAATAATAGACGTCATAAAGTAGTTGGAAATTAGAATCAGGAGGAGAGAATTGACGACAGCGCGGCGCGTGGATTCGCCGACGCCGAGCGTTCCGCCTGTGGTTCGCAGTCCCTCACTGCATCCGACAGCGGCGATTATGAGTCCGAAGACCGCGGTCTTGAAAAGACCGCTGTAGAGGTCGCGCAGTTCAAGCGAGTTCATACAATCCCTGAAAAATGCGTCGTAGGGAATTCCTATCTGGATGTTCCCGATGAGCGCCGCGCCAATTATGCCTACCACGTTTGCGTATATCGCGAGAACTGGAAGCATAATTGTTAGTGCGACAACTCTGGGCATTACGAGAAGTTTTATGGGGTTTATGGACATTACTTCAAGCGCGTCTATCTCTTCAGAGACTCTCATTGTTCCGAGTTCGGCGGCCAGGGATGAGCCGACTCTGCCTGCGAGGATGACGGCGGTCATAAGGGGTCCCATTTCGCGGGTCATTGAGAGTGCGGCGATGTTGGCTATAAGGTGCTGAATTCCGTAAGGCTTGAGCGAGAGACCTGTTTGAAGAGCGAGCACCATTCCCACGAAGGCGCCGACGAGAAGGGTCACAGGTATGCTCTGGATTCCGCAGACCTGCATCTGGAACGCTATATCTTTTGTTCGTTTGAACGCGGTGCGAACCCAGTAAAGCGCTTCGCCCAACATCACGACTCCGTAGCCGGCGTTGGAGGCGGTCTCTATTATATATTTTCCGGCAGCGCTGATAAATCCCGGCATAATTTCACCCTGTATGGATAGATTATCCACCTCTTATATCTATCGGCATAGCGGGCTGACTACTTGAGGAATCACCTGTAAGTTTCTGGAACTGTCCCTGAAGTGGGCTGAAACACTGATAACAGATAGGCAGGTAAACCCAGTGTTTTCCGCCTGATGGCGCGCTACCTGGCTATCTTATTTCCTTCCCGGCGCTCTTGTGGGGGGAGTTAGCGCGTCTTGGGTGGTCTGTCCTCTTCCTTCTCTTTGCGCGGTCCGACCTCTTCCTTCTCTTTACGCGGTCCACCCTCTTCCTTCTCTTTACGCGGTCCGACCTCTTCCTTCTCTTTGCGTGGTCCGACCTCTTCCTTCTCTTTGCGTGGTCCGACCTCTTCCTTCTCTTTGCGTGGTCCGACCTCTTCCTTCTCTTTACGCGGTCCGCCCTCTTCCTTCTCTCTGCGTGGCCCGACCTCTTCCTTCTCTCTACGCGGTCCAACCTCTTCCCTCTCTCTGCGTGGAGGCGGAGCCTTCCTCATCTGCACCACACGGTATTTGGCGTGCCCCGGCGGGATTCTGTAGAAGACCTCAGGAGGTTCATTAATGACTATCCAGTGTCCGGTATGCACAGTAGAGCGATACCAGATTCCTCCATACCACCTGTACCAGAAGCCTCCATAAAAGAACAGGTCGTCATCTATGTCAGGCACGTAATATATTTCCGTGTCAGGGATGACGACGCGCCTGGGCTCACCGACAATGACGACTGGAGGTGGCTCAGTCCGCGCAGGCACAGCAATAATGCAGCCTGTCACAAAAATACAAAATAGCAAACTAATGGCAATTCCCGTTCTCATTGGCAAAACCCTCCCGCATTGTTTTAGGTAATTATATGGCTTTCGCAAAGTATGTCAAGAAAAAGAAAGGGCCGGAAATCAGCGAACGCTAACATCCGACCCCTGACCAGACTGTGTAAGGTTACTCTGTCACCTCATACGCTTTTCCCTCAAAGACCACAATGACGGATTTCCCGATTGAGAGATACTTTGCCAGTTTCGGATTCTTGTCCATCAGGTCAAAGTATTCGTCAGAAAGGTATTTCACTTTGATTGTCTGCATCTCTTTTCTGTATTCCTGGTCGCACCAGGCGCCGCTTTCAAGAGCGTAGAAGGTTTTGTCGCCGACATATTTTATCACATCTTTTACCGATTTGTCGGCAAGACGCTCCGGGCCAAAGCTGGTTCCTTGAGCAGGTTTTTTCATTTCACCGATAGCCTTGCTCGCGGTGACAGCGTCTGCGCCTTTCTCCTTAGAAGCCTCTTCCTTCTGGTCCTTGAGTCTTTCGCGTTCGCCTTCAAGTCGTTTCCCAACCTCTCCGCCGCCAGCAAGCCCAGGTGCGGTCTCAGGGCGACCCGCTAATCTGCGGCGGTCCAAATCCTCAACAACGAGATAAGAGGTGTAAGGAGTAAGGATACCAAACTCTTTCGCGAGGCGGACAACTTCGTCTTTCAGTTCCGCTTTTTCTCCAGACAATCTAATCTGGTCCAGGAGCAGTCCGATTCTCGCAATTGCCCAGAGACGGGGAATATAGTCGGAAGAATCATCTGTCTCTTTGAAATTTGCTTCATAGACGAACTCTTTCCCTTTCCCCGCAACATTTCCTTTGAGGCGAACCGCCTTGTGTCCCTGTCCTTTGTATCTGCCGACAATAACAAGTTGAGAGCCTTTGAACAGGTCAGGCAGAACGCTCGGCGACATATCGTAGGTGTCTATACCGTCAAAAGTGAGTTTGACATCTGAGAGAACAGGATTCGCAATCTTATCGTAGAAGTTGGAGATTTTGACCTCAATGTTTTCTGCGGGCGTGATATAGTCATGCGCGCCGCGGTTCTCGTCTGCGAGTTTGTCAAGAAGATGCGTGTTGACATCGTATCCAACGCCGAAGGCGAAGATTCTGATGTTTGACGTATTCGCCTTCTTCACATTTTCAAGGATAGTCTTGGGGTCTGTGACACCAATGGTCGGCTCGCCATCGGTGATAAATACTATCATAGGCGGTCTTTCGCTCTTTGTGAACATTTGGAGCGTTTCGAGAAGAGTATCGTTGATGTTTGTCCCGCCTGTGGCTTCCAGTTCTTTGACAAATGTAAGTGCAGCCTCAACGTTCTCTCTTGCTACGTTCTGGAGTTCGGTGCGGAAGTTGCGCGGCTCTGTCGCAAACGAGACTACATTGAACCTGTCGCCTTCAGAAAGCGAACTGACGCAGAATTCAAGCGCCTTTTTCGCCTGTTCAATCTTGCTCTGCTCCTTCATAGAGCCGGAGGTGTCAAGAACGAAGATTATGTCTTTGCTGACAATATCTGATTTGGCAATCTCCTGCTTCGGCGACAGAAGCGCCATAAAATAGCCGTCCTGATTTGCACGGCGGAACGTGAGGAAGTTCAAACCAAAATCTTTATCTGTGAGAGTGTAATAGACTATGAAGTCTTTGTCCGGGATAATGTTTGATTCCTCGTATGAAATTTTCGCGGAGTTGTCGTCCTTTTTGACGATATCCACTTTGTGTGTCGGCGAATAGATGCTCTTTATCGGCACTTTTGATTTGAGGTCAACGATTATGACCGCCTTCTGAAGCGGACGCGACGAGAATTTGTTTGTGCTGTGCGGATACCTGTACATACACAGACCCGCATCGTTTTTGAGAACCTCTGTGTATGTGAGTTTCACTTTGGACTCCGCGTGCGGAGGAATCGGAAATATTGATAGTTTGAAAAGTTTCATTCCCACGTATTCCAGCAGCGCCGGGTCTTTCATACTGCGGACAATGTCCCGATATATTCCACGCGCCTTATCCGCATCTAAGAGTTCCCCCTTCATCTCTTTGCCGTCAATCCAGAACGAGAACTCTGAGACAGCGGCATCCGGCGGAAGGGGAAATATGAATTCCCCCTCAAGCGGAAACGGATTCGGATTTTCAAAAACCTCCTCAACCACTGTGCACGCTGCCTGGTCGTCAATCTTTGCATCCACTCGCGCGCTCACGACGTTTGCGGGTCGTAGCGGCTCAAGCGGCGGAACAGGTCTCGGGCGCGGAATAATTATCCCGTTCGCCATAACAGTTGTGCAACACAAAATAACAGCAACCAGCGCTACCGCGCTAACAACTCTCATCTTACTCATCGCTCATCCTCCCTCACAGGTTGGCTAATTCGCCTATTCACACAGTTAGACTACCTATGTGGGCGATGAGTTCCCTGAATCTTCATAAATTTTCTTCTCCGCGCAGACCAGGAAAGGCGCATTTTTTGAAACAGAAGCCCATTTTTTGCGTATCAAGTTATATAAAATTACGTCTAACTCTTGAGGAGAGACTTTCTGAGGCGCTGATGATATCAGTTGGCTGTTCTAACTGCGGACATATTATAGAACTTGATGGCTCGCCCCCTTCAGAGTTATTCTGCCCGCGCTGCAAAAAGAAGATAACTATCCCCGCTGAGCAAACTGAAAACGCAGCCAGACCTGTCCGGACAGTAAAACACGCTGACGGGGCAGGCAAGATTCCCGCGCCCATCGCGCTCTCGGCTGAGTCCGCAGGTCAAATGTTCAGAAACTACGAGATTATCGGCGAGATTTCCCGCGGCGCTATGGGCATAGTCTATAAGGCGAGGCAGGTCAACCTGAACAGAATTGTCGCGCTCAAAGTGCTAATCGCGACCGACCAGGCGCGAGAAGAGCAGATTGAGCGCTTCTACCGCGAGACTCAGTCTGTCGCCAGACTTCGTCACCCAAATATCATCCCCATCTACGATATGGGCGTTGAAAAGGGAGTTTACTACTTCAGTATGGAGTTTGTGGAAGGTGAGTCTCTTGAGAGTAAGATTGAGCGCGGCAAAATCGCACCCGCTCACGCGATTGAAATTATTGAGCAGGTTGCCTCTGCAATCCATCACGCGCACGAAAGAGGAATAATTCACAGAGATATAAAACCGGCAAACATTCTTATAGACCAGACTGGAAGGGTTCAGGTGACAGACTTCGGACTGGCGAAGGAACTCGGAAAGTCTGGAACGAGGACTGGAATAACAGTCGGAACGCCTCACTATATGTCTGCTGAGCAGGCGCGCGGGGAGAGTTCTGAAGTTGATGAGCGCTCAGACGTCTATTCGCTCGGCGCTGTTTTTTATGAAATGCTTACAGGCAGACCTGTCTTTGACGGTCAGACCGATTTAGACATTGTTCTGAAGGTTCTGAACGAGGAGCCTGTTGCGCCACGGAAGTTGAACCCGAGAATCCCGCGCGACCTTGAACAGGTCTGTTTGAAAGCGCTTCAGAAGGAGAAGTGGCAGCGTTATCAGAGCGCAGCAGAGTTCCTCTGCGACATCCGCAGGTGCAGGGCTGGAGAGCCTGTAACTGCGCGACCAGGTAGTCCCCTGCACCGCGCATACAGGAGCGTGAGAAAGCGAAAGCAGTTGGTCTCCGTTATCCTTGCTGGCTTTGCCGCTCTCGCAGTGGTTTACTTCATCAGCGATTACAGAGCGAGGAGAGCGCTTCAGCGTGAAAACGAGTCTGCTCAAAGAGAGAAAGAGACTGCCGAAAGAGAGAAAGAACTCCAGAACATTCTCCAGTCTCGCCAGAAGCAGCAGGAGAAGTGGAAGACCGTCTTCGCATCCAGATTTACCGAAGAGTCTCTATCACAGTGGTCGGCAGATAGCGATATATGGAAGGCGATTGATGGAGCGCTTCAGAGCGCAAGCGAAAAAGAGACCGCAATAACTTTCGCTGAGCCAATTCCGGGAAACATCAGAGTCTCGTTTGACCTCATTCTTGACAGACCGCTTACCGGATACTTCGGGCTCTTACTCTGTTCGTTCCGGAAAGACCTCTATTCAGGATACAGGCTCCTCTTCTTCGCAGAGAGACTTGCTCTCCAGAAAGAGGATACCACAAAGAAAATCGTCAATTTCGCGCTCCAGACAGATACCTCTTACAAAATAGTCGCAGTGAGAGAAAATGACATCATATCTATCAAGGTCGGCGAGAACGAACTGGTCAACTATCAGGACCTCACTCCGCTGACAGGCGAGGAGGCAGCGCTTTTCAGGTTTATCCTTTCCGGCTGCGAAGTGCGCATAGCAAATCTCGTTATTGAGAAGGAGTCTATACCTCTTCAAACTTCTCCGCTCTTTGTCGCAGACAAACTCTTCAACGACGGGCTCTACAGCCACGCTGCCGAGATTTACAGAAGAGTCGCGCAGACTCCGCCTGATGAAGATACCGCTGCGGAAGCGCTCTACAAACTCAGTCTCTCTCTGGTCAAACTGGACAGCCGCAGCGAAGCGCTCTCACATTTCAGCCAACTCATCGCGCGATTCCCGCAATCAAAATATAACAACGCAGCGAAACTCCAGGTCGGTCTCTGCTACCTCAACCTGAAAGAATATGACCAGTTCCGAAGCGCCGTCAAAGACTATAACCTTGACCTCTCCCTCGGAGATATACTCAGAGAAGCGCCATTATCTGTGGTCAAAGACTATCTCGCATTCGTTGAAAGCCAGCAAAAGGCGCACACTCCACAGGAGAAAATCGCTAAACTCAGAGAGTTCATCCTCGTCCAAACCTCTCTCCCCGAGGAAGGCAGAGACCACGAAAAACTGGCAGAAGCATATCTCAGCCTTGCGGCAGCGCTCACCTCACAGAACCAATACGAGGAGGCGGCAAAAATATACCGCGAACTCCTCACCCTCTATCCCGGAAAAGTCAAATATGCATTTGAAGCGCAGTTTGAACTCGCAAGAACATACTGCCTGCTCAACGATTTCGCCTCCGCAGCGACAGTCCTTCAGGAACTCATAGAAAAGTGCACACCAGAAGCGTTCGCAGATGCACTACTCGGCAGAAAAGCATCCGCCTCAGGCGGTCTGGAAGAAATTCCCGATACAACCGCAGACGCCCAGACCTGGCAAACAGTCATCTCATACGCTCTGAAGTGCAATCTCGCGCAGCAGTCGCTCACATACATTCTTCTTGAACTTGACCGCCCGGATGAAGCGCTCTCATTCCTGACCTCGGTAGAGAAAGAACACTCGGAAAGAGCGCAGGCGGCTACTATGCCGCAAAACGCCGGGACGCGACTTCTTCAAGAACTCGCACCATACTCTACTACCCAGACAGCCTGGTCAAGGTTCTGGCTCGGAAATATCTATATAATGCTCGGAAACCCTCAAAAAGCGCTTGAACCACTACTCGCCGCGCAACTACCACCCGAGAAGGGCGCGCAAATAGCGCCCGAAACCGCCCTCACTGCGCAAAAAGATAGTTCCGGCTCCCCTGCGCAGCCTGCGCCTTTCGTCGCAAGTTACACACCGCCCCAGAACTCCACAGTGGAGTTAGCGCTCTTTGTCTGCTACCTGAAACTCGGCAAAACAAACGAGGCAAAGCAACACCTGAAGACCGCGCTCTCACTTTCGCCCTGGTTCTTTGGAACAAGCACGCAGACAGTTCTCCACCTCCTCACACTTGACTCTCTGCCCGAAGACATCCCGGAATCTACCCAGAGCAACACATCCGCATACCAGTATCTGATTGCGCAAGCGCTTCTAACTGAGAACAAAACCGAGAAGGCGACTCTTTTTCTTCAGAGAGCGGTAAGCAACAGAAATCCGTGGCCCTATTACCCCGCAAACGCTCAACTCACCGCTCTGAAACGCTCCACTCCCGGCTTCTAAGGAAGCCGCGGACTTCAGTCCGCGGGTAATATTAGCCGGCAAATTCATTTGCCGCTTTCCCAGTTTAGCCGCGGGCTTCAGCCCGCGGGTCGGCACCCCCGCGCCGAAATATTATCACCTCAGAAACCAAAAATTTGCAAGGCAACCAAACAAATCGCGTCTATAATGAATGATAGTTCTGACTTCAGTCACACAGGGAGCAGTACCGCGCAAGCAAAAGCAAGCCAATTCCCGCAACATCGTAGAGATTCCTTGTCTGCGTGGGAAACTTGGGAACCTGTTGAAATGGCAAGGGTGCGTCTATATACTTGCGCACGTAACGGCGCCTGTCAGTTCGGGAGCAGAAAGGAGCAAGGTACGTGTAGATATTTGCTAATACCGGTGCTTGTCATTTGCGTCGCGGTCGCATTGTTCGCGCAGGAACAGCCGAAGCCAGAAGAACCAAAGAGTCCTCCGCTGCCCAAAATCCATCTGAAGGACGGTTCAATCCTCGTCGGCGAGATAAAGATTGATGCGGTCAAAGTGACAACCGACTACGGCGTTCTCGTTGTGCCCAAAGACCGTCTGATAGGAATAAAGACAGCAAGCCCCGCACTTCAGTGCGGGGATGACGATGAAGTTCAGACCGACAAATTTACAATAAAAGGCAAGGTTGAAATGGACCTGTTTGAGATAACAATGAAATCCGGGGTTCTGAAAGTGCCGAAAAAAGATGTGAAGTTCATCGCGTTCAGTGAAAAGTTCCTCAGTGACACTTTCACTAACTCCATCGGAATGAAATTCGTCTTGATTCCGGCAGGTGAATTCACAATGGGCTCGCCGGAGAATGAAGTCGGACGTAACTCTGACGAAACGCAGCACAACGTAAAAATAACAAAATCATTTTATATCCAGACTACGGAAGTGACGCAGGCGCAGTGGAAAGCGGTTATGGGAAACAATCCCAGTTACTTCAAAGGCGATGATTTGCCGAAGGAACAAGTCTCTTGGGACGATGCGCAGGAGTTTCTGAAGAAACTCTCTGCGAAGGAAGGAGTAACATATCGCCTGCCGACAGAGGCGGAATGGGAATACGCCTGCCGCGCAGGTTCAACAACGAGATTCTGTTTCGGGGATGACGACAGCAAGTTAGTAGAATACGCGTGGTATTCGGCGAATTCAGATAGCAAAACCCATCCGGTTGGCGGCAAGAAGCCGAACGCCTGGGGTCTTTACGATATGCACGGCAACGTGTGGGAGTGGTGCCAGGATTGGTATGATGAGAACTATTACAAGAACAGTCCTGCTGAAGACCCGCAGGGTCCTGCAAATGGCGAGTTCCGTGTGTTGCGCGGCGGTAGTTGGGTCTTCGACTCTTGGGTCGGCCGAGCGGCGGACCGCGCCAGGAGCGGGTCAACCAGCAGCGCCAGCGGTACCGGGTTTCGTGCCGCGAGGAGTTCCGAGTAGAAGCACCACGCCGGAAGGCGTGGTGAAATTTCCCCACGCTTGCCAGCGTGGGGCTTCCAGGATTCTGGTTTCTGGTTTGGGTTTTTAAGATGTGCGGTCATCGGGCAAGGCGGTATGGGCACAGTCTATTGCGCATAAAGAGAAGCGGGACTTTTTTGGAGGATGCGCAAATGAGTAGATATATGATTTTTGCAGTGTTTATGGTCTGCGTTCTGTTCTGTTCTTGCAGCAAAGAAGAGCCACCTGTGCAGGGGAAAATTCTAACTCTCCCATCTTCGGGCAAGGAGAATGCCGCCCTGGAGACTGCTATTACCAACTCTATCGGAATGAAGTTTGTTCTCATCCAAGCGGGCGAGTTTCAGATGGGCTCTCCAGACAACGAGAAAGACCGACAAAGCGACGAAGGTCCGCAGCACAAGGTCAAGATAACGAAACCGTTTTATATGCAGACTACGGAAGTAACACAGGCGCAGTGGAAAGCGGTTATGGGAAATAATCCGAGTAACTTCAAAGGCGATGACCTGCCAGTGGAGCGGGTATGCTGGGAAGACGCTCAGGAGTTTATAAAGAAACTCTCTACGAAAGAAGGGCTGAAGTACCGGTTGCCGACTGAGGCGGAATGGGAATATTCCTGCCGCGCGGGCTCAACAACAAGATTCTGTTTCGGGGATGATGAGAGCAAGTTAGGCGACTATGCGTGGTATGATAAGAACTCAGGAAACAAAACTCATCCTGTAGGGACAAAGAAGCCCAACGCGTGGGGTTTGTACGATATGCACGGCAACGTGTGGGAATGGTGCCAGGATTGGTATGATGAGAACTATTACAAGAACAGTCCTGCTGAAGACCCGCAGGGTCCTGCAAATGGCGAGTTCCGTGTGTTGCGCGGCGGTTGTTGGTACAACTACGTCAGGCTCTGTAGGTCTGCTTACCGCCTCAGGGACGTCCCGTCTCTCCGGTTCTACTACGACGGGTGTCGCCTCGCGAGGAGTTCCGAGTAGTTCTGAGTTCTGATTTCTGGGTTCTTGTTTCTGGTTTTGATTTTGATGAATGCCACGTAGCGGGTCGATTTTGAAAAAGAGAGTTCATTCTTGAAAAGTTTCAAAAGAAAATGACAAGAAAATGGGGAGACAAGAAAACAGGGACGCTTCTATTTTCTCTTCTCGCTGCTGTCACAGATGTCGCGATTCCAACAGGATAACTCATTCAGTTTATCTGATTATAAGTATTATACACGTAATTTGTTTGTATTCTACTACAGATTTTTGTTTTTCCTGATTGTTAGCGAGTGGGAGCGAGAAGACGCGGTGAGTAAACTCGCCGGCTAAAATATTACCCGCGGACTGAAGTCCGCGGCTTCATTACCCCCGCTACTTGCGTGCGGGGCTTGTCATCCCCGCCGAGCGCCGCAGGCGCTTTCGATAAAGTGGCTCGCTACTCGCTACTGGTTACTATTCGTGCGCGAGCGAGGGTAAATTTCACCATTTTTCAGTCCGCCTGAGGCGGATTTTCGTCCGGGGGTATATTATAGAAATCCTGTAAATTGGAAGGGGCTAAAATCGCGTAACTTTTGCTGCTGGGTGGACTTACTAAAAACGCCAATTTACAGGATTCTTACAGGCGTGAGGCGTGAGAGATGAGGCCTGAGGAATGAAGGGAATATTCCTCTTAAGCCTCGCTACTCAAGCCTCAAGTCTCAAGCCTGCAAGACGTGAGGTATGAGGCGTGAGGTTTTTTCTTTGTTTATCCGTGCTTGTCTGTGGTTTCAGAACAAATACGCCCGGCAGGAGTCGAACCTGCAACCGTCGGCTTCGTAGGCCGCTACTCTATCCGATTGAGCTACGGGCGCGCGAAGAGCGATACACAAGTATAATAGCGGGTTCGGGCAGAATTGGCAACAACAAAGAAAAGATGGGTGTAATTTTTCGCGGCTGAACACGTTCGCACACAAAATGGACGCCCGCTCAGGAGATGCACCTTATGGTCAGAAGAGTTATGTCGTCGTGCTGAGGTCTTGAGCCTGCGAACTGCGAGACAGAGTGCACAATTGACTCGTTTATCAGGTTGGCGTTTTTTTCTGCGCAGGAGAGTATGAGTTTTTCAAGATTCTCGGAGCCGTAGGTATCGCCCTGGGCGTTCATAGCCTCTATAACGCCGTCTGTGTAAAGGAGGATGCCACTTGCGACCTCCGCTTCAAACGACTCTTCTTTCGTGTTCTCAACAAAATAAGGTGTGTCGCCAAGACCCAGAACCATACCAGTGTGCTTTATGAACTGAGTTATGACCCCATTTTCTGTCTTTCTCCAGAGAAGCGCTGGGCAGTGGCCTGCTGAACAGATACAGACAAGGCGCTTGTCAGGTTCAACTATCATATAGACTGCGCTGACGAACAGCCCTTCCCTTATTTCTTTTGAGAGGAGGCGATTGAGTTGTACCAGTGTTGCGCTTGCGCTCTGAGTAGTGGCGACAGCAGTTCTCAGAAGGCTTCTCAAGAGGATTGTTATCATAGCGGCGGGAATACCTTTTCCCGCGACATCGGCGATGAATATTCCGTATCTGTTGTCAGGCAGAGGGAAGATATCGTAGTAGTCGCCGCCGACCTCGCGGCAGGAACGGTATGCACCTGCGATGTCAAAGTTTCCCAGTTTTGGCAGTTCCCGTGGAAGGAGCGACTGCTGTATCTCTCTCGCGCTCTGGAGTTCTTCTTCTCTGGACTCGTCAAACTCAACTTTCCGACCTACGACTTCTTCCTTTCTTTTCGGCAGTAACTCCTTTATCGCGCGAAGAAGGTCTTGATGCGAGACGGGCTTTGTGAGAAATACGTGAGAGGGGTAAGTAACGATTTCAAACTCCCTCTTGAAGGACTGGTATTTTGTCCAGACTATCACGGGAACATGTTTGGGAAGTCTTCGGGCAGCCTGAAGAAGGTCTATTCCGTGCAGTCCCGACAGTTTCAGCGCCGTGATGAGAAGGTCAGGGGGATTCTCTCTCATACTCTCAAGAGCCTTTACAGGGTCGGAGAATACGAGGACTTCCAGACCTGATGCTGCAAGCGCTGACCTGGCTATCTCCTGGCACTCGTTATCAGGTTCAACGACGACTGCAGTGCCTCTGGGCGCGATTTCAATGCCGCTCTGAAGCGCGGCAAAGAGCCGGCTGATGACCGCATCGGCACTATCCTTGGAGGGGAGCGAAGACGCGTGCTTTGTTATCAATTCCGCTATTGACGCGAGTTCGTTTGGGAACTGGATAATTTTCATTATCATCTCTTTTGTCGCGTCTGGGGTAGATGGGTTTTTTGCCATTTCGCGCACAATCATTTTCGCGCGCGCGTCTTTTGGCAGGTTTGCGATAATCTTTTCTGTGTCCATCTCTTCATCTTTCTTGAACTCTTTTCCATATAAGAGAATCTGATAATGCGCTGGAAGAAGGCGTATAACGTTCCCAAGATGCTCTTTCAGTTCAGATATCTGGGACTCTCTGTGAATGGCGAGGCTTGTCGCTATCTTTTCAAAAGGGGCGAAGGAGGCGCGCCGCAGTGACTCAAGTTTCTCTGAAGATATGGCTGTGCTTGCTGTTGCAACTTCTTCAGCGGTGAGTCCGCCTTCGGAGACAGCCTCTTTCAGAGCGGAAGCGACGAATGAGGCGACTTTCTCGGGGTTATTCTGAACAGCGTCAGACAGGGATGCGCCGCTTGCGCCCTCAATATCAGCCGTAGCGCCTTTCGTAAGGAGGAGTTGAAGAAGTTGTTCGCCATCCACCTTTATCGCTTTTGTTACATCCCTCACTTTTCTAAAAAGTCTTCCTTCTTTTGTTGTGACCTGTTCGTAGGAGAATGAATTTATCTCTATGTTAGGGAACTGGTTGAGTGTATCTGTTTCTGCTATCTGTGCGTCTTCTCCCCTGAGTGCTTTGAGGTCGCGCTCGGAAATCAGGTGAATAAACGAGGAGAGTTCATCCTGGGAGAGTCTGGCGCCAACTGTGATGCCGCTTATTGAGAGCCGCTTCAAAATTGCGCCCAGTGAAGCGACGACAGAAGGGACATCTTTCAGTTTCTCGTCCTGGATAAAGAACCCGTCTGCAGACACCCCTAAAGTAAAAGGGGATGATTTCTGGAGCGCTGTCTTCGCGCTCTCAAAAGTGGACGTAAAACTTTGAAGCGCATAGGGATGATTTGGGGGATAGAGTCTGTGGAACTCTACTGCTCTTCCCAGGTCAGTGACGAATTTGAGGATAGGGTCTTCTACGGATTTTGTTGCACCTTGTTTCGCGCCTGTTCTTTTTACTGACTCCTCTGCCATTTAGTCCGTGTCCCTCTCTGAGTTTTTTGTTCCACGTGGAACACTGGTCGGCGGAATTTGTCTTTATGAGACTGTTACCGCCTCAGTGGCTAACGCTTGTTTGCGGCTTTCAGCGCCTCTCCTTATTACATCTAATATAGAGTCAAAGTCATCTGGCGAGAAGAAGTGTATGGAGATTTTCCCGAGTGCGCCTTTTCTTCTTATCGTAACCCTTGCCGAAAGAAGTTCGCTCACCTCCTCCTCAAGAACTCTTATCTCAGGCGGACTCGCATAGTGCCTTCTTCTTCTCGTTCTTCTCGGGGATACGCCCAGTATTAGAGTTTCCAGTTCTCTTACAGAGAGTTTCTCGTTCACCGCTCTTTGGGCGATAGGTTCCCTAAGCGGCGCTTCTGCGGAGAGCAGAACTTTTGCGTGCCCCTGACTCAGCTCCCCCTCAGAGACCAAATCTTTCACTGAAGAGGGAAGTTCAAGAAGACGAATAGTATTTGCCAGAACCGCTCTTCCTATTCCCAGTTTCCTCGCAGCCTCTTCCTGGGTGGTTTGCATCGCGTCCATCAGGTCTCTGAACGCTCTCGCTTTCTCTATCGGGTTGAGGTCTTCTCGCTGGAGATTCTCTATGATAGCGAGTTGGAGCGCTTTCTTTTCGTCCATCTCTTTGACGACTACAGGCACCTCGGTCAGTCCCACCATTTTTGCCGCTCGCCACCTGCGTTCGCCGACAACTATCTGGAGATTTCCCTGGACCCTGCGTGCCACAAGCGGCTGGAGAAGACCGACCTCTTTTATGGACTGAGCAAGGTCTGTAAGGTTCTCCCCATCCATCCTCTCCCTCGGCTGGACCGCGCTTGGAGAAAGTGAATCTATCGGAACTGACACTATCTCTTCGCCTTCTTCTGTCTGTCTTATGAGAGAGTCCAGCCCTCTGCCGAGTCTTTGTGTTGCCATAATCCCTCCTGTCTAAGTGTGTTTTTTCTACTCCTATTATTTAGTTCGGGTGTTTTTACGCAAAAGATTACAATAAAGTCTCTTTATCAGGAAAAAGGTAGCATCACACGGGCTCTCGAGAGCCTCGAGCCTGCCGAGAGGAACGCGTGGTGATGATATTTCCGCCACCTTCAGAAAATAAATTTTCCACGCCAACCATAGTTCGTCTTGAATAATTTCTGCCGGAAGTGTAACATTCAAATCCCGGTCCGCAGTTGAGGAAGGTCTTATGACAGAGAAGAAGAGCGCAGGCATTCTCGTTCATTTTGAAGGATTTGTTCAGGGAGTGGGCTTCAGATACGCGGCAGAGCGAATCGCTCAGAACTTCGCGGTGACAGGTTACGTCAAAAACCTTCCCGACAGCAGAGTTGAACTGAGAGTTGAAGGAGACCCAAGCGAGATAGATATGTTCCTTGACGCGCTTTCAAAAAGGATGGGACGCTATATAAAGAAAACAACAAGAAAAGACTCCCCGCCTGAAGGAAGATACGATTCGTTTGTTATAGAATTCTAACTTATCGGCCTGCGGTGGACTTGGATTTCAATTTTGCATTTTGCACTTTTCATTTTGCACTTTTTTGTTCCACGTGGAACTTTTTAGCCGCCGCAGCGCCGCAGGCGCTTTACCGAACGTGGCTGCGCCACTGCGGCGGGAGTCCGCCTCTGGCGAACGGGAGACATATTGATTCTCACCCTTCAGATGCGCGATTCTGTTCGGATTTCTCCCCTGAGGGTTTGCATTCTCGCTTTTATTGTCGGCGCTGTCGGCGCTATCTGTCAGGTAAGCGTTATCAGGGAGTCTATCTGGCTACTGGGCGGAAGCGAACTCTCTATAGGCGCAGTTCTTGCGCTCTGGCTTGCAGGAAGCGCTTTAGGAAGTGCGCTGATTTCGCGCCCACTCGCTAAGAAGAGCACGCAGTCGTATATCTCGCTCTTTCTCCTTCTTCCGTTTCTCTTCTTACTCCAACTTCTTCTCGCGCGCGAGGTGAGGGCGGCGCTCTCGCCAATAAGCGGAACGCTTATCTCATTTACAGACTCGCTTCTGCTTGTGGCTCTACTGTCAATTCCTCTATCTGCGACCTGCGGCGCCCTGTTTGCGTTAGCGTGCCGGCTGACAAACGCAGCAGATTCAGGTTCAGTAACAAAAATTTATGTTTTTGAGAGTGCTGGCGCGGCGGCAGGTGCGGCGCTCTTCGCGTTTCTACTTGTGCCGTTCTCGCCTGTCACGGTCTGCGCGTTGATTGGAATCTTCTCCTCTTTCGCACTTTTCTATCTGGCGGGAAGAGAGGTGTCCAGGTTATTCGCTGCTCTTTCCCTGATAGCGCTTTCACTCTGGGTCGCGGTCCAGGCCCCTGGAACTCTCAAATCTCTTGACAGAAGAACGAGAGAAGATTCGCTCGGCGTCCGTTCTATCAGATACGTTGGCGAGACAAAGTCAGGCAACATCACAGTGGCGCAGAGTCCAGGCGGCGCAAATATGTTCATCTCCGGAACGCTTGTAGTCTCTAATCAACCCGCGGCTGAAGAAATCGTGCACACGGCACTTCTCTCTCATTCAGCGCCTGAAAAAGTCCTTCTTATCGGCGGAGTCCTTCAAGGACTCGTCTGCGAAATTGTAAAACACCCTGTCTCCAAAATCACCTGCGTGGAGTCAGACCCACAATCTGTAGTAAGAATTATCCCCTATTTGCCACAGCATATTGTGGATTGCCTCAAATCCCCGCGTGTCAGAGTTATCCAAACCGATGCGAGGCGTCTGGTCGGAAGAAGCGCAACATACGACTGCATTATTATCGCGCTCGGCGAACCTTCCACAGGGCTTCTCAACAGATTTTTCACTGTTGAGTTCTTCCGCGAGGCGTATGAGTCGCTTACAGAAGACGGGATTATTCTGGTCAATCTTCCTCTTTCGCCGGGCAGAGTGCCGCAGGAACTACTCCAGATGATTGCGGCTGTGAAGAAGAGTCTGGAATCTGTGTTTCCTTCTGTCACTCTTATCTCCGCAGATAAAGCGGGCACTCTCATCCTCGCAGGCAAGAACGCGAACTTTCAGGTCTCCGCGGAGACTATGACGGCGCGTCTTGGTGAGCGCAAAATAGAGACCTCCTGGCTCACTCCTGAAGTGCTTGTAGATAACGCTTCCGGTTTCAGGACAGCGCAGGTGCGAAGCCAGGTCAACGCTCTCGGCGGCGTGCCCGCAAACAGGGATTTGAAACCGCTCTCCTACCTTTACTCTCTTCTTCTCTGGCAGAAGAGAACAGGGTCTGCCGAGTCTCTCCTGTTTATGCGCGGCGTCTCTGTGAAAGAACTCTCTCTCTTTGCCGCTGCTCTCTTCGGACTCTTCTGCGTCTTTGTCTGGAGGTTTGGCAGTTCGCGCCTCGCTTCAGGCGCGGGCGTAGCGACAGTCGGCTTCTCCTCACTCTCTTTCCAGATGCTGGTTCTGCTCGCGTTCCAGTCAATCTGCGGAAATCTTTACGAGGCGTGCGCACTATTCCTCTCGCTGTTTATGCTCGGACTCCTCGCAGGCAGCCTGTCAGGAAGAAGGTGGCTTGCTGTGGATTCACGTCGCGCGCTTCTCCTCTACCTTCTTCTTTTATGCGGCGCGCTTTATCTGTTTCTTGTCCCTGGTTTCCTTTCATTCGCCGGTCACCTCTACCACTCTTCTGCGCTGGTGACAACATATCTGCTATTCCCTCTTTCCAGCGCAGTCTGCGGATTTATCACAGGTGTTGTTTTCCCGGCGGCGAACTCGCTGTATTTGAGAGGTATTCCGGATAATTCAAAAAGAGGCAGGTCAGCGCCGATGATTTACGCTCTGGATTTATTCGGCGCAGGTCTCGGCGCTTTTTTCACGACATTCTATTTTGTTCCAGTTATCGGCGTGGCGGGTTCTTTATACTTCTTATCTTTTCTTCTCTTACTCGCCGCATTCCCCTGCGCACTTCTCTTTTTCCCTTTCACGCGCCGCGAGACAGGATAGATACTGGCGCTTTGCACCGCTTTTTTCGGCTTTCGGCTATCGCCTTTCTGTTCGCAATCCTGTAAATTGCCGTTTTTAGTAAGTCAAACGCTGAATAGAAGTTACGCGATTTTAGCCCTTCCGAATTTACAGGATTTATATAATATCCCCTGAGCGGGAAAATCGGCGAAAATTTGCCAAAATCCCCTCCCTCGCGCGAAAAATCAAATATTCCAAAGCCGCGGGTTTTATACCCGCGGGAATCTTCCAAAGCCCCGGCATTCATTGCCGCGGTTGCCAAGCCCCGCGTTTCAACGCGGGGATAATAAAGCCGCGGACTTCAGTCCGCGGGTCGGTTTCAACACGGTGGACCTCCAGACGCCGCCTCTGTCTAAATCCTCTGCGAAATAACAGTTTGACACCAAACGCAGAAATTATTATACTGCCGTTGTAATAGGTAAAGTTTTCCGGAATTCAGAGCAATGGCACAAATACCGAGGCGTCCCAAGAAATCCCGAAAATTGACATCCTGTCCCCCGAGATGTCCCCCCGAGATGTCGTCAACACACAGAAGGGGATACCGTGCGGGTCGGAGGAGTTTGTAATAGGGTTGGAGAGGTTACTGAAACGGTTTTTGAGATTTCGTCCTCCGTGGAGGCCGAAGAAGCGGCCGGAGACAGCGCTATAAGGGGTTGCGTCCCCCTTTTACCGCCGCTTGGGGTAGTGATAGGCATGTTCCAGATTATTACATGAATCCCATGAATCCGCAAAAATATGGCATACTTTTGTATTTTTGCCCTTGACATCGCACTACGTTAGGAATAACCTTTAGAAGGCTGCTTGAGGTTCGTAGTTGCTTCTTACAGGCACTGGCAGGGTATAGGTGTAGCAACATACAGCTGGCTAGGCGTCCGATGGCGATAACAATTAATGGAAAAACTGCGATTCGTCACAAGGTGGTATACGAAGTCCGATATTGGCAAGGCTTCACCTACCTGGATCGATGCGGAAGGATATTGAATAGAATAGTAGAGTTGAACCCTGACTGGGTAGTTAGGGATGCGGAGGTTAATCCACAGGGCGCGCCATTAGCAAACCTCCGTACAGGAACACGCTTTAATTTTTCTGCTGCGAAATACGATTTTGAACTTGAACAGGTGTTGGGAAAGGAATTAGCAATTGAGCAAGACGACATAGACCAGTTTGTCGAGCAGGCATATCTCCTTTCTGGTATAGTACATGAAGAACTCGGACTCAAGGAATTTGCTCGTGAGGGTTTCAGAATCTGGTACTTATTTGCCGCTGACTCGAAAGAAGATTCTGACACGTGGATATCTCAGTTAAATGTGCTCTCAGTCGACACTATTGCCAAGGCTTTTGAAGGGACAATACAAGCACGTGGTTTTACTGTGGTGATCGCAGGAAAAGAGAGAAAGGTGCGAATCTCTGTTAATAGTGCAGAGCGGTTCGCTCAATTAGACCTGGGAGATTCCATACTGCAAATTAACCCCAGGGCGCTGAGCAAGGACCAAGATAAGGTGCTCCTGCAGCAACTTAAGCCCAGAATAAGCGAAGTTGGAACAAAAAACAATAGTTTTTGTCCTGCGAAACGCTAATACACCGTAAATCGCTTCCAGCCTCTTTCAAAAAACGCAAAAATTGAAATCACTACGGCAAAT
>Ga0315280_10001283_pt1 | contig 43539 bp, 51 predicted proteins | sample YL17G06_40_MG_FD_203697 | JGI IMG/M metagenome (GOLD analysis project Ga0315280, IMG submission 203697) | Sediment microbial communities from Yellowstone Lake, YNP, Wyoming, USA - YL17G06_40 | ecosystem: Environmental > Aquatic > Freshwater > Lake > Sediment | place: USA: Wyoming | collected...
ACGCCCTTTAGGCAAAGACCCATTCCAGGATTCCTCACCTATCGGAAATTGACCCCAGTTTCCCGGGGGTGTTTCCGTCCTAAGGGTAGGTTAGCCACGTGTTACTGAGCTGTGCGCCGCGCCTCCAGCATGGCTAGGAGGCGCACGACTAGCATGTCTTAGCCCCATCCCGATAGCGGTGGGGTCCGGCAGGATCAACCGGAGTTACACACTCCTTCTATGACCACAGCCAGACACTTGTTATCGGCTGTACGTCCGCAAAGTCGACTGGATTTTGAGGGGGAAACAACCACTAAATCGCCAAAGCCCAATTCAGACCTAACACAATAAGCTTGTCAGGTCTACATGTTTGTCCCCGCAACTGGAGGCCAACCGTCTTCATCCTGTAGGGCGTTAAACGCCTTTGTAGTTGGGGTTGAGCCGCCGCCGTAATAATTGCGGGGTAGCTATCATTCGCCAAAATGAACCTGAAGGCGTCTCAGCCGATATAAACATTTCTTTCGAGTCTAATATGCGTTGCTGTGTCTGAATCAGCAATTCGCGAGTACGCAGAGCAGGTCGTTTAGGGTTTTGATGATCTTGTCCGGCTTGACCTCGTCGATTCCTTCAGTAGGTCTACGCTCGATGAGGATGGTTTTCATGCCGACGTTCTTCGGGCCCATAACGTCCAAGTCCAGCATGTCACCGACGAAAACTGCTTTTGAAGCCTTCACACCCAGAGCTTTCAGTGCCTTTTCAAAGATTTCTGGGCTGGGTTTGCGTCGATTGATCTCGCCGCTGATCAGTATGACGTCAAAAAACTGTTTTAGGCCGAATTTTTCAAGCAATATCCAAACGGTTTCTGGTATGAAGGCGTTTGAAACGAGTCCAAGCTTGTATTTTCCATGGAGCTTCTGCAAGACGCTGATCGTGTCCTTGTCTATGGTGACGTAGCGCATGAACTCGTTTCCAAAGGTCGTCGCTGCACCAATGACTATCGGGTCCGACACGTCCAAGTCGTAGCCGAGACGATGCAACGTGTGCAGGAGGCGGACTTTGAAGTGAGGCTCCTCTAAACTTTCACGTGATTCTGAATAGAACTTCTCTCTTACTTCGAAGTAGACTCGGTTGAAGTCTTCAAATGGGACATTAACGCCATTCTTGTTTAGGAAATCGTGAAGCTTTCTGAGGCTAGGCTGGTAGTAGACTTCGCTACGTTCAAGCAAGAGTAGAGTGTCGAACAAGTCGAAGAGCACAGCCTCAACCTGCATCCCTAAGCCTCAAAAACCATAGTTGCAGGGAGGTTAAAAACGGTTTTTGCAACAAACAGTTAAATTTAGATATAACTTTCACGCACGCTAAAGCAAGTATTCCCGCAAAGATAATATTCTCAAAAGGAAACCATAGACTCCTAGTGGCTGCCAATCATGGAAGATTTGTCACGGTACTACACGTTGCTCCGAGACGCTACACGCAGAAAGATAGTTGAAATTCTGGGCAGCCAAGAAAAGATAGGGTTTAAAGAGCTCCGTGAAACCTTAGGCTTGGGCGTTGGCACGGTCTACTATCACCTTGACATGCTCTCAGGCTTCCTGGCACAGGACAAACAGCACAAGTACAGACTAAACGACCGTGGAAAAGCCTTATACAGAGTTCTAAAAGAAGGAAACGTCCCCCCAACCGTCGGAATAAGTGAAGCCTTCAGCCACAGAATGGGAAAATGGCTGTTCCTTTGCTATCCGTACTTCGGCAATTATACGCTTGAGCATGATCCAACGATAGGTCTTTCAGAGTCTCCGCTGATTCCAGGTTTGACAAATCAAAATCTGCTGATGATACTGGTCGGAGCCACGATGGCGATAGCTGTTGCTGTTGCTGTTGCCGGTGTTAAGTTGCGGAGAAAACCAGTCAATATCGTGAATGTTCACTAAATTCCCTTTTCCTTTTTGCATTTTATATTCTTTTGTGGGAATAAAAGTTTATATGGTTTATTGCTACACAATACTTAAGGTGCCAAACAGCATGACGGCAGACTCAAAAAGCCAAGAAATCCGCTGGCAAGTAATAAAAGCTATGCTTGACGAGTTCCCAGCATTAAAAGAAAAAGTCAGAAATTACCTTAACAACAAAGAACAGAAACCGTGACTGAACCTTTCTAAAACCTGTTTTAGGTTAAATACGCTTAACCAAGGCTGCCTTTTCATAACAGCATAACTGAGAGAAAATATGCGTCATTGCTTAATCGGAAGCTGTTTCAATTTCTCTTAAGCAGATGCGGAGGAGGGATTCTGATGTTGTTGTTCTTGCCATTGTTCTCCTCAGTCCTAAGCAGTTCAACTATTTCATGGTGACGCTGCAGGAAATCCATGCCTTTCATCGTTGCTCGGTAGATCTCCTTACCATTCTCCGAAACCTTGTTCAGCAGACTGATCTTCAACATAAACCCAAGATAATCATTGAGCTGCGTGAAACTCAAGTTTGCCCTGTACATGACTTGAGTCTTCAAAGTCCCCTCTCTGGCTATCTCCAAAATCTCCGCAATTATGTAAAGCCTATCCCTTCTCTTGGAAGACGGATTTGAACCCCACGGATTCATGTTCTATATTCCTCTTTCAGAAGTGTTTTCTATAATGGAACACCCTACCGGCGGTTTTAAGGCGTGTTTCGCATGTGCGAGTATTCCAAAAACGGAAATATTCTCTAGAACAAAGTTCTAGTGGCGATATCCCCGCGCAATCCCCTCTTTTTTCTGTTTTCAAGCTAATACTACGAGCATCCCAGAGGCCCTTTTCAGGAAAGCGGGTTCAAGTTCCACTTCAAAAACAGAGCCCACAAGACTTTCCTCATCATCCTCGCCCTGCAACAACTCAAGCACCAACTTCGGGATCGCTATGCGGCCGTCCCTGTTCATTTTCGCGTAGAACGTTTCCCCGTTTCCGAAGGAGCCTCCAGCCTTAACTGTGGCTTTCAAAACTTGCTGGGGCTCCATTTTGAATTGCCACCGGATCAACCTGGGAACTTGAATGCGGATTCCCTTCTGCAAAACCACGCGCGCAAAGAATCATAAATTGCAACAAATTGAAATGCGCGCGCTTTGATCAGATCTGTTCCCGCGGAACTTTGTTTGGCTTATGTCCAGAATCGTAACGCAGCCCATATTTTTGCAAGCGCTTAGCCACATGAGGATACAGGATCAATTCCTCGACTTCCAGCTTTTCTGCCAAGTCCGAATTTATCGCCTTAAGCCTCTGTATCAATGCTTGAAGGCTTTTCTTGGTTGAAAAAGATACCATTACTGATGGATGGCAGCTAACTCCGGCTTGAGTCAGCTTCTCGAGCGATTCCAACTGCAGCCCAAAGCCGTCAGGTTTGGCGCCCGTCAGTGCAGAGAACTCTTTCTCAGTGCATCCCTTCAGCGAAACCCTAACGTGAACAAAACCGTACGGAGAAAGATCCTTTGCATAGCTTCTATCATAGGCAATCGGGATGCCATTCGTTTCCAAGATAAACGACAATCCCTTACCCTTAAGCCGATTCAAAAGCTGAAGCAGGTGCGCTTTTCCAATTGTGGGTTCTCCGCCGCTGATTCGCAATTGTTTGAAGCGACAATTCTCTGCTATTGCAACCAATTTGTCAGCCACCTGACTTGGGGCATAGAAATCTCCTATGTCAGCTGGATGAAGCATCACGGAATCTCGCACCCAGCAAAACCGGCACAACAACCCGCAACCCACGCAATCCGCAGTGACTATTCCACCATACCATCGCGCAGGCCTAAAGCGGTAATACTTCCTCTCTTCCCCAGCGGACCCGCGTCTTGCTACCAGTTTTTCCATCGTCTGATGTCTTTGAACAGGGTCATACGCCACCTACGTCCACCAACGTAAACCTTTCTTCGATGCAGGCGCTAGTGTTTACATCAAGAGCGTATCATTGTTAAGATCATTTTGAATCTTTTTACTGCCTTCAGCGCATGTGGCTTTTTGGCGGGAATCACAACCATTTCGCCCTCTTTTACGCGCATTGCCTTACCTGAGATAACGATGTCTGCTTCTCCATCAAGAAGATAAACCAAGGCATCATACGGCGCTGTATGTTCACTCAGCCCCTGTCCTTCATCAAAAGCGAAAAAAGTCACGGTTCCAGTTTTCCTATCAATTATCGTTCGACTTACCACTGAACCTTCTTGATAGCCTGCCAAATCGACCAACCTTGCAACTTGCGCTCTTGCAACACCCTTTTGCTCTCTATTCTGCTCCATTCTAGTCCCTGCACTGAATTATTCAGCTCGGTTCCCTTCTTTTATATGCCTTCTGCTTCATGGTATTCGAGGCGATGGTTGCACTTGTCCAAAGAATGGGCTGGCCTTCCCGCCAAGCTTAAAACATGCCGAAAAACAATGGTGCCTGCATGAGGGTTCAGCTAATAGGCCTAGGTCACGTGGGACAGAGCTTAATCGAGCTCATTGACGAAAAGAAGAACCGGTTGAAGTCACTAGGGCTCGACCTGCGCATAGTTTCTGTTTCTGATTCAAGCGCGCGCGTTCTCTAGAACAAACCTCTATATGACACGAAGAGTCAAGAAAGACTTTAGTCTCTTCGTAACGAAATGTAAGTCAAGGTGAAAAAATGCTCATAGGACTGATTGCAGACACGCACGACAACCTGCCAATGGTAGAAAAAGCTATTAGAAAACTGAATGAGGAGAAAGTGGAACTTGTTCTTCACGCTGGGGACTACGTGGCGCCGTTTGTCATACCAAAATTCAAAGAGCTGAAAGCAAAACTGATCGGGGTTTTCGGCAACAACGACGGCGACCATGAACTGCTGAAGAAAAGATTCAGCGAGCAGGAAAAACTGGAGATGCGCGGCAACTTTGCAGAAGTGACAGCTGACAGCTTGAAAATCGTCCTGTTCCACGGAAGCGACAAGGAACTCATGAAGGCTCTGATCGACAGCGAAAGTTTCGACGTCATCGTCCACGGGCACTCCCACAGCGCAGAAACCTACCGAAAAGGTAAAACACTAGTCATCAACCCAGGCGAGGTCTGCGGCTACCTGACTGGAAAATCAACGATTGCTGTGTTTGACACGAACACACGCCAAGCCAGAATCGTAGAACTCTAAACTCGGCATGCATTGGAAGTCGTCCAGCCCGCTGATGTGGTAGGCAGCCCATCACATTCCAGTTTCGTTCTTCTTTTCTATTATGAAGTTGGCCCCTTCTTGTTCGTGGACCTTCTGTTCTGTCACCTATCAGAAAGTGAATGCTTTTGGGGTTTCATTTAATTCTTGTTGTATGGTTGTCTTTTCTGGTTTGCCAGCTCAAACAGCTCCATCAGCTGTTCATCGCTCGCTCCATTCCTCAAGGGCGTTAGAATGTCTATCAGGTTGTCGTTTCTCATCAGGCATGGCTTCAGTTTCCCATCACTTGTCACGCGCAGACGTGTGCAATGTAGGCAGAAATCAGTGTTTTCAGTTGGGCATATAGTCTCGACTTTCACGTCTGATAAACGGTAGATGCGACGGTTCTGCATGTACTGTCTGGTTTCAACTTCCACTGCTTCTTGTTTCAGCAGAGCCTCGTACTCGTCTAATGGCTTGTGGTTCGCAGAATAGTAGGCGGCGCTCACGTTAATTGGCTCAAGCTCAATCAACTGCAGAATAGTTCCAGTTTCTCTCGCAAACTCGATCATCTCAGGAACAGCACAGTCGTTCACACCCTTCAGCACAAGCATGTTAACCTTGACTGGACAAAAACCCGCTTCAACAGCAGCCTTGACTCCCTCTAAAGCATTGTTCACGTTGCCCTCCGTAAGCTTGTGATAGACATCGCCATTCAGTGTTGGAAGGTTTATGTTTACGCGCCTCAAACCGTTTGTATGCAGATCCTTAGCCAAGGGAGCAAGCAATGTTCCATTGGTGGTCATGGAAAGGTCTGACAAGTGTGGTATGAGACTGATCTTCTTGATAAGTTCAACGACATCAGAGCGCGTGAGAGGCTCTCCACCAGTCAACTTCAACCTAGAAATGCCCAGTCCAACGGCAACCTTGGCAATTCGAACAATCTCCTCGCCTGTCATTTCTGTCTCAGAGCCTTCTGAGCGCTTTACTTCGCCTTCTCCATGGCAGTAAGAGCAACGCAAGTTGCATTTCTTAGTGATTGCAATTCGCAGGTTGAGGAGCGGGCGTCCACAGCTGTCTTTCAAAACCATCGTTATTCCCGTACATGCCTAACGATGTTGGCAACTTCCGAAAATATAAGTTTACCTAGCAAACTCCACGCTTTCGAACGTAGAGCACAACGGCGAGGCTCTATTTAGCAATAGAGTCAAGACGCTAAGTGAGTCTTAAAGCCAAGTGCCAATCATTCTCTCGCGTGCTTTACAATATGACCTGCCTCAGGCAAGATCAGCCTCTCAAGGCAAAGCCGCGCTGCATTGGGCGAGCCTGGAATGCAGAAAATAGCCTTACCGTTCGCTACGCCTGCAATCGCACGAGACAGAACAGCAGACGAGCCTATCTCGTCATAGCTCAAACGTCTGAAAATCTCGCCGAACCCATGTAGGATCTTCTCGAAGAAGGGAGTAACAGCTTCAATAGTGACATCTGAAGATGTTATGCCAGTGCCTCCGCAAAAGACAGCAGCATCCACGTCATTCGAACCCAGAACAGATCGCATGCTCTGCTCAATTAGAGCCTTGTCATCAGGGATTATTTTCCGAAACAATATAGTGTGTCCGTCTCTTTTCAGCAAGGATTCGATCAAGTCTCCCGAGGCATCTTGCACTTCTCCGTCTTTCTTCAGTTGTTGGTAGCGAGATGAGCTGCAGATGAAGATGGCGAACCTCAGCTTTTTAGGGGCTTCAGCTTTGTGTTTTCTTGTGCTTTCGCTCATTTTTGAGAAGCCTTCCCACGTTTGCCTTCTTTGACTTTCTTGACAACTTGAATATTCTGGATTGTGGTTGATGGGTATTGCCCTTTAGCGTCTTTCTCATATTGCTTGGTCATGTCCCAAATCGTCAAGAGACTAACGGCCACTGCTGTCAAGGCTTCCATTTCGACACCGGTTTGAGCCTTCGTTTTAACCGTTGCGGTAACATTCACTATGCGCTTGGTAGAGACTTTTATTTCGATCTGGACGTTTGTCAGCGGCAGCGGATGGCAAAGCGGGATCAAAGTGCATGTTTTCTTGGCGGCCAATATCCCCGCAATCTTCGCTGCATAGATGGGATCTCCCTTGGCGATTTTTCCTTCTTTGATCAAGCGGACGGTTTCAGGTTTCAGTTTAATGGTTCCTACAGCGGTCGCTTCACGAAAGACTTCAGGCTTGTTTGAAACATCAATCATTGACATGGCTGTTACCTCCGACTTTTTCTTCAACCTTAAAATTTGAAAGTGACAGCTACTTCTTTTCTGTTTTGCTTTTCATCTTTCATGCTTTGGGCAGGTGCCTTGCTGGCGAGGATTTTCAAGCTTTCTCCTTGAAGTTCGCGTGCAATCTGCTTCATTTCGTCAACCTTCTTTTCCAGACCGACTAATGCAGCACTGAACTCGTCTAGCGGCCTAGCACGTATTTGATAAGCGGCTGAACATCCTCAGACGCCTGAATGCTTATCACTGAACTCTTGGCTTCAGAGGCTTTCCTGAAGGCGAGCGCCGCGCTGATAAGCGGTGAAGGCGTGTCTCTTACTTCTCGCATCAAGAATAGCAGGTCTGAACCGTCAGTTAACGCTTTCCTGAGCTGTTCGAAGGCCAAGCGGGAATTCGCAAGAGGGTCAGTCGTGTTTTGAAGTAGGATGTCTCTGAAAGTTGTAAGTGTCTGAACGACGTTTTTGCACTTGGACTGAACAGTAGGAGCCCCCTCTGGTTTAAGAATGAGCATTATTTCTTCACTGGCTGTTGCCAAGTCTCTGAGGCAGTCAATGTGGTTTTCTGCTTTTTTGAGCAGCTCTGAGGGCGGAAGCTTTTCAGACAGCGTTCCGTTGGCAATCTCGCCTGCAACTTTTTGCAGAATCTCTTCAAATTCACCTATCTTTTCTTCAAACTCGCTTCTAACCAAGACCTCACACCACCATAATCATACATGCTGATTCCCGCTCTCCTTACGAGGTATAAAAGCCATCACCAGCTGGTCGACCTCTCTGAAGCCTACATTCCTGTAGAGTTCTATGGCTGGCTCGTTGCCGCGGTGAGACCAGACGAAGGCAACCGTTACTTTTTCGTTGATGAAAAGCTGCTTGGCAGTGGCTATCAACGCGTTTCCAATTCCTTTGCCTCTGAACCCTTCCTCAACGTAGAACTCAGCTATTTCGCCCTGCTTATCCACACCCCGATCAACAACCGTACACCAGCACAAGCCTATGACCTTCCCATCTTCTTCTGCAACAAAGACAACGTTCTTTCCTTCTATCCTTTCGGTTAGGGATACGTTGCTGCTTTCTGCAAGCCATTGTTCCAGTGATTTTGCCTGCTTGCGGTGAAAAACGTGGTCTTCATAATCGAGCTTGGCAAGAATTGTTCTGACGCTGTCTTCTTCTTCATGCTTCATCTCACGAATCATTGCTTTCCTCCATACTAAGCCCAATCAACGCAACATATTTCAAATCAGTCATGAATACCACTCAGCAATCTTTTCGCTGGACTTGTTTCCAGACTTCTATGAGGTTTTGGACAGCTTTCGCTTTGGGCGAATGCTCGTTCAGCCTGTACAGCCGAATGCGCCCGAACATTTTGTGCTGAATGATGCCTTCGTCCTCCAGAACCTGTAAGTGTTTGCTTGCTGACTGATAGTTAACGCTGAGTCTTCGCGCGATTTCTGAAACGTTGACCTCGCCCACCTGCGCCAGAACTTTAAGTATTCTCATTCTCAGTTTCGAAGAAAAAACCTCTTCCACATTCATGCTGTTCTCACGCTCCTTGTTTTTCCAACAGGGCACATAATTCCCTTTCAAGTTCGCGAGCTGGGATTCTAGGCAGGCGGATGAGTGTTGATCTTCCTCTAGGCGCAACTGTTGAAACCTCTGTCTCTATTATGCCAACTGTCGAAAGGGTCTGCAAATACTTCCACAGCTGCGTGTGACTGTGAGGTTGCACGTTGAATTCCTCACACACGACAGCGTAAGCCTGTTCCGCTTCTGCAAGAGAGACTTGCGACTTTTGGCTTTCTTTGAAAAGCCTAGCTGTACCTAGAGCGAGGAGTTTTTCATGAAAGTTTAGAGAGGCTAAATCAGTTTTGCGCATTGCTGGGACGATGCTCGAAACGGCCTTTCGAACACACTCTGGTGACACGGTGCCTAGTTCGTCGGCATCCGCGTATTTCCCCGCTCGCCAGAGCAGCTCAATTCCGAACCGAGCGTTTCCATTTTCAGAGAAGGCAAGTTCAGCCGTCAGATCTATGGTGTCTTCGGTGACAGTTGAGGGTTTGAAGGCCAGTGAGACACGGTCGTTGAGGATGTCTATCAGTTGTTGTCTTGAGTATTTTTCTAGGCTTATTATGTTAGTCTGTAGGGTGCTTCTTGTGCTAGCATCCAGTCGTTCAATTTCCTTCAGGTTTCTAAGAACGCATATGAGCGAGAACCTCTGAGGCTTGTTCTGTCTTGTCTCCTGCAGCCGAGTCAACTTGTAAACTGCTTCTGAGCCTTCATTCTCAACCAAGCTGCCAAACTCGTCTAAGGTCAGTATTACGTGGACGTTTTCTTCATCAAGCATCTGCACAAGAATCCGCAGAAGCTCCTCTGCAGAATAGCCGCGCCTTGGAAAGTTGGGATGGAAAACGGAAACTGCGTGCTGGAGGATAAGGAAGAGGCTTCCCCGGTATTCACGGCAGTTGACATGAACGTATCGAAGATTGATACCGCGCTTGCTTGCTTCGCGAGTTATGTCGGCGCCGAAACGTTGAGAAAGAACGGTTTTGCCTGTGCCGACATCGCCTGTTATCACGACCCTTTGAGCCATCTTCTCTGGCGACTGAAGCGCGAAACTGAAAAACTCGGTAAGCAGACGCAGTTCTCTGTCTCGATGGGGAAGCTTGTAGGGAACGTAGTTGATATCAAGCTTTGTTTCGTCTCTAAACACGCTTTGATATGGTTTCACTTGGTTAGACCTCAAATTAATCGCGCATAAAGCTCCGTTACTCTTTTCCTTTGCGCTAGTACACTTTTTTTAAAAAACAAAAGACTAATAAGCTTATTCTATTTATTCTATTCCGAAATTGCAAAATGATTCCGAAATATTTCTTTTTGACCAAAGGTGTAGGCAAGCACAAAGAGCAACTACAATCTTTTGAATTGGCCCTCAGAGACGCAGGCATACAGTACTGCAACATCGTGCGCGTTTCAAGCATAGTTCCGCCTGGGTGCAAACTCATCTCGAGAGAACGAGGCTTGAAAATGATAAGGCCTGGGGAGATAACCTTCATTGTTCTAGCCAGAAACTCCACTAATGAATCGCACCGACTGATAGCTTCATCAATAGGCGTCGCAATTCCTTCAGGCAAGAATGATTACGGTTACCTCTCTGAACATCATTCTTACGGAGAGCCGGAAGACAAGGCTGGAGACTACGCAGAGGATTTGGCGGCGACAATGCTGGCGACGACTATGGGAATTCAATTTGACCCTGAGATTGCCTGGCACGAAAAAGAGCAACTCTTCAAAACCAGCGGAATGATAATCAAAACAACAAACGTGACCCAATCAGCAACGGGAGACAAAAGCGGCTTGTGGACAACCGTCATTGCAGCAGCCGTCTTCGTTCCGGGAAAGAATGTGCTGAAACGCTGGAAGGCCCACAGCAGGCGTTAAGCAACCATTTTTTATTCCAAAACAATATTAACGATCAGGATTAACCCTAAACTGGGTGAAGAGACTCTTGCATGAAAAACTGCGAACACCAATGATAATCGTCAACTTCAAGACCTATCTGGAAGCAACAGGGCGAAAGGCAGTTGACCTAGCAAAGAAAGCCGAAAAAGTAAGTCATGAAACAAAGGTTTCCGTCGGAGTGGCTCCGCAGTTCGCTGATATAGCGGCTGTCGCAGAAGCAGTGGCTATTCCAGTCTTAGCTCAACACGTAGATCCGATCAAGCCTGGTGGCTACACGGGGCATGTGCTTGCAGAATCTGTTAAAGAGGCTGGAGCAGTTGGAACATTAATTAACCATTCTGAAAGGCAACTTAAGCTCTCGGACATTGACCAAATAATCAACATAATGCATGAGAACGGCTTAACGTCCGTCGTCTGCGCCAACAACCCTCGCATAAGTGCGGCAGTGGCAACTCTTAAGCCAGACATAATTGCGATTGAACCGCCTGAGCTCATAGGAACTGGCATTCCAGTCTCGAAGGCGCAGCCCGAAGTGATCACTGGCACCATTGACCTTGTCAGAAAAATCAACTCAGATGTTATAATACTGTGCGGCGCAGGCATAAGCCACGGCGAAGATGTTGCGGCGGCTCTGAAGCTTGGCACTCAAGGCGTGCTCGTGGCAAGCGGCATCGTTAAGGCGAAAGACCCTTATGCTGTTCTGAGAGAGTTTGCAGATGCAACAAAGCAATAGGTGAGTTCTGGAAAAGTTGAAAGTCGAAGCGGAATGCGCAGCGTGCATACTCAGCAGGGCTGCAGCTGAAGCAAAGGAAGCCACCACAAATCCTGCACTGCAATTCAGAGCCATGAGTGAGCTTCTTCGGCTTATGAATAGGGAGTTTAGGCCAACCTCGGTTCCGGCCGACTTGGGCACGAAGAGGGATCGGCTGATAAAGAGAATCAGCGGCAATGATGACCCGTACAAGAGGAACAAGAGGATAAGCAATGAGAAGGCGCTGAAGCTTCTGCCGTACGCCAGGAAGATTGTCGAAGAGGGGTACGCGCAACAGGACAGGTTCAAAAGGGCATGTCTATGCGCGATTGTCGGCAACATCATGGAGTTTGACATTCCAGGCCACAAGTTCACGTTCGGCAGTTTGAGGAAGAGTTTTCGGGAAGCGGCAAAGGATTTGGTTGTGGATGATGTTGGCAGTATTTACGAGTTGGCCAAGAAGGCGCGGACGGTTCTTTTTTTGACAGACAACGCCGGCGAGATTGTTTTTGACACCTTGCTCGTTGAGCAGTTGAAGAATATGGGTTTGACAGTGATCGTTGCAGTCAAGGGAGGAGCGATAATCAACGATGCCACTTTGGAGGATGCGGAGGTTTCTGGGATGAGCAAAATCGCGGATAAGATAATCGCAACAGGCACCGACGCGGTAGGCTTTGCCTTGAAAGAAGTTTCTCCAGAATTTCTTGAAGTCTACAACTCCGTTGACTTGGTTTTTGCGAAGGGCATGGGTTACGCTGAAACGTTGACAGAGTACAAGCTGAAGAAGCCGCATGCCCTGCTGTTTAGGACCAAATGTAATCCTGTTGCAAACTATTTCGGCGTACCTAAGGAGAAGAATGTTGCGAAGCTGATGTACCAATGAAATTGCCGCTGATAAGTCTCGACCGGAAAGCTCTTGCAAGCTTCGACGAAGCAATCCAGAAAGAATGGATCATAACAAACGGTTTAGGGAGTTACGCGTCTTCCACGGTTTTGGGTATAAACACGAGGAAATATCATGGACTCCTTGTTGCCGCCCTTCATCCGCCGGGAGACCGTAGAGTCCTTCTGTCGAGACTGGACGAGGAAGTGGTCATCGGGAATAGCACCTATCCGCTTGGGGCCAATGAGTTTCAGAATGGGGTTTTTCCTCAGGGATATGGTTTCATCAAGGAGTTTTCTGTTTCGCCTTTTCCGAGGCATGTGTATTCCGTGCAGAATGTTGAGGTTAAGAAGACTGTTTTTATGCCGCATGAAATGAATGCCGTCGTGGTTCTGTACAAGATTTTGAACAGGAACGGCTTTGACATCAAATTCAGAGTTCTTCCCTTGGTGAATTGGAGGCATTTTCACTCGGTTACGAACAGGTGGAAAGTCTCCGCGGAGCCTATTCAGAAGTGCACAGACAGAGAGGTCAGCGTAAGGTTCAGTTTTCCCCAGTCTGCGCTGATGTTGAAGGCCACAGGTGGGCAATATCGCCCTGATGGGAAATGGTTCGAGAAGATGTTCTACCGTGAAGAGGCGAGGCGCGGAGAAAGCTGTTTGGACGATTGCTATCAGGTTGGATGCTTTGAGATGGGAGTAACGGCAAACAGGGCTGAGAGTTTCGCAGTTGTCGCAGTTGCCGGAGAAAGCGAAGATGGTGCACTAAACCTGATGGACAGGATTTCTGTAACGCTTTACGATTTGAGCGCGTTGTTCGAGAAAGAAGCGAAGCGCTATGATAGTCTTCTTACAAGATTCTTTGAGGCGCATGAAACCGCTCCGGCAGAGGATTGGCTGAAATGGCTTGTTTCGGCTACTGACGCCTTCGTGGTCAGAGGAATCGATGCCGGTTACAGGTCTGTGATTGCTGGTTATCACTGGTTTGAGGCTTGGGGAAGAGATGCTTTCATTTCCCTACCCGGGTTGATGCTTGTAACTGGAAGGCTTGAGGACGCGAGAAAGGTTTTCTTGACTTTCAAAAAGTACCTGCGGAATGGCTTGATTCCCAATTTTCTTCCGGACCAAACCGGACCTGCTGCCTACAACACTGTTGATGCTAGCTTGTGGTATGTCAACGCGGTGTTGCAGTATTTGAAGTACACTGGCGATTTCAGGTTTGTTCAGGAGCAGCTTTGGGAGAGTGTGAAAGCGATTGTTGAAAGCTTTGCGAGAGGAACCGATTTTAGTATTCGTGTGGACAGTGACGGCTTGCTTTGTCATGGTGTTCAGTTGACGTGGATGGATGCGGCTGTGGATGGTCAGCCTGTTACGCCAAGGACTGGAAAGGCCGTTGAGATTCAGGCTTTGTGGTATAACGCTCTGAGAACGACGGAGCTGTTGGCAAACAGGTTTGGCGAGAAAGGTGAAGTTGAAAGGTGTGAGCAGATGGCTGAGAAGGTCAGGAAGAGTTTTGTTGAGAAATTCTGGAATGTAGAAGGGAACTGCTTGTATGACGTAGTGGGTGAGGACGGGAAGGATGGTTCCTTGAGGCCCAATCAGGTTTTTGCGGTGGCTTTAGACTTCACGATGCTTGATGATGTGAAGAGTGAGAGGGTTGTTGATGTTGTGCATAGCGAGTTGTTGATGCCATTTGGCCTACGGACACTTGTGAAGAGTCATCCCCGATATGTGGGAGCCTACGCTGGGGACAGGAGAAGCAGAGACAGGGCTTACCATAATGGCACAGTTTGGCCTTGGTTGGTGGGACCACTTGCAACAGCGTTTCTGAAAGTAAAAGGCAACAGTGAGTTTAGACGTGATTTCGCAATGAAGTATTTTCTGTCTCCGCTGTTTGGCAGGCTAGTCTCTGGTGCCAGTCTTGGCGCGCTATGCGAGATTTTTGATGGTAATCCTCCGCATGCACCGAAAGGATGCATTGTCCAAGCATGGAGCATCGCGGAACCTTTGAGAGCCTATGTTGAAGATATAATGCAAGTCACGCCAGAACATGAGAGGGAAGTCTTGCAGAAATTAGGATGAAATCGTTTTCCGCAGGTGTTCCGCTGCTGCTTCGGGAGTGACGGTGTTTATGTACATGCCTGTGCTTTTCTCGAAGCCAGCCCAAATCGCAAGTCTAGGATAGACTTCCAAATGCCAATGATAGTAGTCACTTGCATCCTTGTCACTGGCTAGGTGAAAACCATAATTGTAAGGCGGATCATTCACCAACTTCTTCAACCCGCCAAGACACGCTTTCAATGTTTCAGCTAGAGCCTTCACATCGCCCTTGGACATGTCAAGCAGCGTAGCCTCATGTTTCTTCGGGATTATCCAGAACTCCATCGGATTCACGCTTGCGTAAGGAGCAAAAACCACAAACTTCGAATTCTCAAGAATGAGCCTGGGCCCGCCGCGTTCCTTCTTAATGATTTCGCAAAAAACGCATTTCTTGTTCTGCTTCCAGAATCTTTTGCTGGCTTCTAGCTCGTCTTCCACAGTTTTCGGGATGGATGGTGTTGCGATTATTTGGCTGTGAGCATGTGAAAGCGAGGCTCCAGCTTCTAGGCCGTGGTTGCGGAAGATGGAAACGTACTTCACGTATGGCCTTGCGGAGAGCTCGCGGAGCCTGTCAACGTAAGCGTCAACAACATACTCCAACTGCGAGAGTCTGGCGTCTGCAGGGTGCTCGTCATGGTTCGGAGATTCAACCAGAACCTCATGGTGCCCAACAGCAGGAATCATTTCAGAGCATTTCGCGGTCTTCCTTTGGCTGGTCTTGTTTTTGGGCGGCGCAAAGGCTGGAAAAAGGTTTGGAATGACCCGTACTGCCCAGTTCTTGTGCCTCGTGTCGTCTTTGTCTTCTGTCTTTCGGATTCCATTACCATGCTTGAGATAGACCAAAACTGCTGGCGGGGTCATGTGTTCGTTTCCGGGGCACATGGGACAAACGCCTGTCTTGGCTTTTTCCCTCTCCTTGTTTGCAAAATCTGTGGGGCGACGGCCACGTTCAGTTGCAATCACTACCCAGCGGTCAAGCAGGTAATCTTTGCGAACTTCGTTAAACCCCATAAGTCAGACTTCCAACGAACATCAAGTATGCCTTGACGGCATTTAGCATTTTCCAAAAACCGTCAAGCCTTAGACGGCTCTGGGAAGTTTAGACCCTTTATATATAGAGTGAACCTAACTTCGAATTTCCTTTGTGATGATGTAGTGATGTTGAGAAAAGCGGTGGGCCCCTGGGGTTCGACGCCCAGAATCCGCAGGAACCCCCAAACCCTACACTCGTACCCGCACCCCCTTGAGCGCTGAACGTCCAAACTTAGGTTGCTCCCTCCCGGGCCTGGCCAGGTTCGCCTGGTAAACATTGAAGGCAGCTTCCCTACGGAAGCAGCTCAACGACCACCAGCCCCAAGGGACGGATAGTCACTGGTTCGGAAATGAAGGTCTAAGCGGCCTTAAACGCCTCATCCTCAGCTTTCAGCCCGTCATATAGAGGGTTTACGGTACAGGGGACCCCTACCCCCCCGCCTAAGACCCACCGCAAGAAGATTGTGGAGCACTAAAACTATAAAACTTTACCCCAAGCCAAATCAAAAGGTCAGCAAAAATAGCCAGAGCGGACGCTATGGGAAGACCTTTTCTACGAGTCTAAGTAATTGGTAACCAAAAAGTATGGCTACGAAGTAGGTGGGCCACAGAATTGCGGGCCAGTTTCTGGGGACATAATTCCACAAGTTCATTGACGTGGCGAACATCTCTATTGACACTAGGACGCATGACCCTAGAAAGCTTAGGATGAACTGCTCTTTCGCTTCCTTCTTTCCGAAGCATTTTCTTCTCACGACCGCCAATGCCAGCCAAGCTAGGAGGAATGTGAAGAAAAGCACGTACCAGCCTTGGCTGAACTGAAAATCGAATGCCATGCCACATGCCACGCTCAGGATGCTTAAAAAGGTAGTCTTGGTTTGCATAAAACTTTACCTAAACCATGCTTCTCTTCAGCTTGTCAACATAGCGCAAGATATCATCATAACTCGCTTCTCCTTCCAACTCAACCGTAAAAACACCAGAATATCCAAGCATCTTGATCCGTCTAAGAGCCTCTCTATAATCCATTTTTCCAACATTTGGAACCAAGATTCCGTCCTGATATTTTCCCTGAATGTGGATGTTATTCACGTGTTCAATGTTTTCAGCAAAAGCATCGAGCTCGTTAAACATCGAAGCCCACTTCAGATCAAGAGTTTGGTGTTTGAAGTTTTGCATGATCTGAAAGGGCGTTCTGTTTCTGCATTTTGTCGGAATGTTTTCAACAGAAATCTCAATTTCGGGATGCAATACTTGGAATCTGTCATACAAAGCTTCTAACCGAGCAAGGTCTAGGCTTTCTTTCCAAGTGTCCCAAAAATGAAAAACACAAACCTTAGAGTCCACATCTTCTGCAAACCTCAAACATTCATCTATAAGTCTTGTTCCTTTCGCAACCTTTTCAGGTTCTTCAGCACAAAGGAAGTTTCCAACATCTCGATTGGCATGCACAGACAAAATCGGAAAGCTCTCATTGCGAAGCACTTCAAAGACTTCTTCAACACTGTGTTTTTCGCATTCAAACGGCGCACATGTCGGCGTAAGCGGTGGATTCTCCTGATCCCATTCGGGAAGCAACACAAACTCGAAACCATCCACATTTGATTCTTTCAAAAACCGTTTCATCATTCTAATAATAGAGGAAAGTTCATAGAACTGGCAGCCTTCCAATCGCGGAAGACAACCAGTCGATATGGAAATGCTGTTCATGTTCACCAAAATGCTTGAAGACACAATAGCAATTTAGCTTTTCCCACTCGAAAACAAGGTCAGATTTATCTTCAATCAGCCTACATAATCATGCTAGACAAGTTGCACAGTCAAAGAGGGATAATGGTTGAAGAACATAGGCATAGTCACGAGCGGCGGAGACGCGCCAGGCATGAACGCGGCCATCCGAGCCGTCACTCGCATCGCACATTCAATGGATTTTCACGTTCACGGCTTTGAAAGAGGCTGGGAAGGCATCATCACAAACACTTTCAGGCCTCTAACTCCACGCTCTGTCGGCGGAATAATCCAGCTGGGCGGCACAATCCTGCTCACTTCGCGGTGTCCGGAATTTGAAACAAAAGAAGGCGTCAGGAAGGCATCTGAGACGCTTGCCACCAACAAGATTGATGGGCTTGTGGTCATCGGGGGCAACGGTTCGTTTAAAGGGGCTCTGGAACTGAGCAAACGCACCGATTCGTTGATAGTTGGGGTGCCTGCTTCGATTGACAACGATGTTTTCGGCACAGACGAAACCATAGGCTTCGACACAGCCGTGAACACCGCAGTCACGGAAATCGACAAAATCCGAGACACTGCGCTTTCCCATGAAAGAGTCTTCATCGTCGAGGTCATGGGACGAACCAGAGGCTTCCTCGCATCCACAGTAGGCCTCACCGTAGGCGCAGAAACAATCCTCGTTCCAGAAGTCAAAATTGAAGAGGAGAAAATCTTCAAGACCATAAAAGAAAACATTGCCAAAGGAAAGAAGTCAGGAATAATCGTTGCGGCCGAAGGAATCGGCGACACCCGCAAGCTCGCAAGAGACATCGAACAGAAGACGGGAACAGAAGTCAGGCTCAGCATACTCGGCTATGCTCAAAGAGGGGGCAGCCCCACAGCAAGAAGCCGACTTCTGGCTGGACTGTTCGCAAACAAGGCTGTGGAACTGCTGTCAAGAGAAGAGGGAAACAGAATCGTCGGACTACAGAATGGGAAGATAGCCAGCATTGACCTCGAGAAGTCATGCAAAACTGAAAAGCCCCTGGATCTGGAATTGCTTAGGCTGGCAACTGTGCTTTCGACCTAAACGCTCAAGGACAAACACCGTCAGCCGAAGAATACGCTTGCGATGTTGTAAAGCTCCATGTCCACGGTCTTTCGCTTGCCGATTACGTCCTTGAGCGGAACAGACACTATCTTATTCCCTCTGATGGCAACCATCCGTCCGAATTTCTTTTCGTGGACAAGGTCAATGGCGCCTATTCCGAACTGCGTAGCGAGGATTCTGTCGAACGCCGTCGGAGATCCGCCCCGCTGAATATGTCCCAAGACCACCACGCGCGTTTCGATGCTCATGCACTTCTCAATCTCCTTCCCAAGATAGTAGCCAACACCGCCCAAACGTATGTGCCCAAACTCGTCCACACTTTCGCTGTAGACAATCTCTCGCCCGCCCTTCGGCTTGGCGCCTTCGGCAACGACTATTATGCTGAAGTTTCTGCCTCTCTTCTGCCTGCGCTTGATGTACTTGCAAACCTCCTTTATGTCGAAGGGCTTCTCAGGAATTAGTATCGCATCTGCCCCGCCAGCCAAACCGGCTTCTAGGGCAATCCAGCCCGTGTATCTTCCCATTACTTCGAGTATCATTACCCTCTGATGCGTCTCCGCCGTGGTATGAAGCCTGTCAAGCGCCTCCGTGGCTATCGAAACCGCGGTGTTGAAACCAACCGTGTAGTCGGTTCCAGCCAAGTCATTGTCGATTGTCTTAGGCACGCCCACGCATTTAAGTCCAAACTCGCCCATCTTGTAAGCTACGCTCAGAGTGTCATCGCCGCCGATGACAATGACAGCGCCGATGCCAGCGTTCTTCGCATTCTTCATTATCTTTTCAGGCTCATCCTTATTCTTGAACGGGTTAGTCCTCGAAGTGCCCAATATTGAACCCCCGCGAGGGAGAATGCCAGAAGAAGCTTTCAGATCCAGAGGTAGAAACTCGTTCTTCAAGAGTCCCCGCCAGCCTTCTTTGATGCCCACGATCTCATACCCGTACTTTTGAATGCCCTTTCTAACGACAGCCCTAACAACCGCGTTAATCCCGGGCGCGTCCCCGCCGCCGCTCAAAATACCGACCTTCATTCTTTCCACTTCGCTACGCTTTTCCTAAGCTCCCGAACAGGCGCATCTTGCCCTTCACAACCTCTTTCATAGCTTCCTTCGCCGGCCCCAAAATCTTCCTAGGGTCGAATTCTTTAGGCTGGTTTGCCAACACCTCACGCACGGTTGCCGTGAACGCAAGCCGCAAATCCGTGTCGATGTTTATCTTTGCAATGCCCAGCGAAATGGCTCTTATGATGTGGTCTTCTGGAATGCCTTTTGCTCCGCCGAGCTCGGCTCCATACTTGGCGGCTTTCTCGATAATCCACGCTGGAACGCTTGAGGCCCCATGCAAAACAAGAGGTAGGTCAATCTTTCCGCTGATGGTTTTCAACCTTTCAAAGTCAAGTTTGGCTTCACCTTTGAACTTGTACGCGCCGTGAGATGTGCCGACGGCAACAGCAAGCGCATCCACGCCAGTGCGGCTGACAAACTCCTTAGCTGAGTCAGGATCTGTCAGAATTGCCTCTTTCTCTTCAACCGTTTTCTCTTCTATGCCAGCCAACCTTCCGAGCTCAGCTTCGACAGATACACCCTTCGGATGCGCCAAATCAACAACCTTTTCGGTTGAGGCAATGTTTTCTTCAAACTTCAGATGCGAACCGTCAATCATGACTGACGTGAACCCCGCCGCCACGCATTTGGAGACAGTTTCGAAGTCTTCGCCGTGGTCAAGATGTAAGGACATCGGCACTGCGGAAGATTCGGCGGCTGTTTTGACGATTTTTGAAAGGTAGGACAGCCCCGCGTATTTTATCGCGCTCGGCGTAACTGCAATTATGGCTGGAGACTTCTCTTCTGTCGCGGCCTCAGCAACTGCCAACACGGTTTCCAGATTACTTATGTTGAAGGCGCCGACAGCGTAGCCTTTTCGCCTAGCAGGCACCAGCAAGTCTTTATTGGTGACAAGCATGACTTTTCACTTTGGACTGATATTTGTCATATATCAGTATAAATGAATTACATAGTGCTCAGCAAGGTTAGACACTGAGAAATTCTTTCCTTATCGTGGTTTTCCCATCAGAATAAACACTGCGACGGCTGCCACATAGACTATCACGATGATTATCGTCAGAAAAAGCATCTGCGGGATTCCTAGAATGCAATGTTGAATCTCATAATTATGTGACAAGCTTACTCTCTGACGAGAAGGTGTTGGAGAAATGCAGAAGAAGATTGGCCCTATGCGAGAGTTATAAGCTCAAGCTACCTTCTGTATTCTAGGAGTAGATCGTTGTGACCTGCTATTTCAGGCACCTTCAACAGGTCTTCAAGAAAGCAGGAATAGAAGTTACAAACGAAAACAAGAGAGAAATTGACAAAATCATTCACGATATCGTGCGAGTTGAGTACAAGGACTGCCCAGCCACGTGGAAGGAAGTCAAAAAGCGAATAGCTGAAGACGAAGAGGATTTCGTCTCCAAACTCAAGGAAGCATGGAGCAAACAACAGCATCTGTCTTAATGACAAGAACACACCTAACCATACCCCCATAAAGACAATCAAGGACACGTCGGCTTCCAAAAGCTCACTTCCCGTCGTTAGTCAAGACTTAATTATACTATCGCGCCTTATGTTCAGAAAAAGAAAGGTGAAGACATTGAGCGAAGACGAAAAGTTCGAAAAGCTACTCGACGAAATGATGAAGAAATTTCTTGAAAATAACCCGCATTACGCCACTTCTCTCGGACTTCACGACCCATACGACTACCTCTTGCCAAGAGGCTCCACAGACAGATTCACAGAAAACCTCCGACTCGAAGAAGAATGGATCAAGCGCTTGAAGGAAACAGTCCAACGTGAGGAACTGAACGAAGACCACAAGCTGGACTGGGACATAATAGAGAGATTTCATGAAAGCTCGAAATTCTTCTTCTACGAACAGCGAATGCACGAGCTAAACCCGGATGCCTTCGACGAAATAGGCGGAGCAATCTTCATGATGCTTACACGCGACTATGCACCGCTCGAGAAAAGAATGGAGGCAATAGCAGCGCGAATCGAGAAAACACCAAAGTACCTAGAGCAATTCCACTCCAGATTCGAAAAATCAAAACCGGTGAAACTTTGGACGGAAATTGCCATCGAATCAGCCCAAAGCATAGGAGGACTGTTCCAGTTTGTGCTTTACGTGGCCAAGGGCAAAGTTTCAGACAAGGTCTACGAAAGGCTCAGCAAAGCAGTTGAAAACCTCCAACCAGCATTGAAAGCACACATGGAATGGCTCAACAGCCTCTTGCTCAGAACTACTGAGAAATGGGCCTTGGGCAAGGAAAAATTCGAAAAACTCATCAAACTCCGGGACCTAGGCATGACTCCAGACGAGATTTTGCAGCTCGGCGAAAAATACCTGAAAGAGCTGAAAGCCGAAAGAGGACGACTAGCACGGCAAATAGCGCCTGAAAAATCAGACGAAGAAATCATGAAGAAAGTGGAGAGCAACGCCCCTAAAACCTTCGAAGAGGCTTTGAAGGCCACCGAAGACGCGATGGAGGAAGCACGACGCTTTACAGAAAAGAACAACCTAGCCACCGTTCATCCTGAAGACAAGCTAGTAGTCAAGGAGACACCGTTATTCCTTGCACCTGTGATTCCCTTTGCAGCCATGATGATGCCTGCCAAGTATGACAAGCCCCAAATAGGTGTATACATCGTAACTCGACCAAAGGAAATGGCGAACTTGGGCAAACACCTGAACTACCACTCGTTGAAAAACACAGCGGTTCACGAAGCCTATCCAGGGCATTTCCTGCAGGGCGCAGTCTCAAACCGCGCAAGCGTGGTTCGCCTGTTGGCAGACGGCACCGAGACGGTTGAAGGCTGGGCACACTATTGTGAACAGATGATGGCTGAAAAAGGCTTCATAAAAGACAGAGAATCAAAACTGATACAGGTCAACGACGCTATTTGGCGCGCTGTTCGAATCATTGTAGACGTGAAACTCTCAAGAGGCGAGATGAGCTTTGAAGAGGCTGTGAAAATGCTCATGAAAGAAGCTGCGCTGTCGCGAGAAGGTGCCGTTGCCGAGGTCAGAAGATACACCCAAACGCCGGGCTATCCGCTTTCTTATTTGCTTGGAAAACACCTCATTCTGCAGTTGAAGAAAGAAATGAAACAGAAAATGGGCAGCAAATTCGACGAGAAGCTCTTCCACGACACCATAACTGCCAACGGATATCTACCGATTTCGCTGCTACGCACCGTGTTCGACCAAAAGCTGCGCCAACGCAACGCTTAGTTTCAAGCATCCTTTTTCTTTTTCCGTTGTGGGTCGTTAGCAGACCATGGTGTTCTAGTCTATTTCTTGCCCTTTGGCTTAGCCTCTTTCACCGGCTTCATTGCAGCACCGCAGCAAATCAGGTCACATTCAGAGTATCCGCAGGCGTCGTCAACCACGACAACGAGCCCGCATTCTTCACACTTGTATTTCTCACCTTTTCTCTTCGCCATCTTCCATCACCCCCTCAGGTTAACTGAAGTTGAAAATCCCCTTAGGAATATGAAATCATGTAAAGCATCCGTGTTTCATGTCGGGACAATGTTAAATTACTCGAGCTCGCACCAAACATACCGTGGAAACCAAAACAGTTCTAGGCGCAATCGTAGTCGCTCTTCTCTTGTTTTTCGGTATCATATTTGCTGTGGCCTCTACGGTTCAAGACAGCGTGACAAGACTGGCAACTGCCATTCTGATGTTTGTCGCTGCTTTTGGAATAGCCTATTACATAACCCGAAAGCCAAAGACAATAATCCAGAAACTGGAAGTGTCAGGCGATATGAAGGCAGTCGCAATTAAGTGTCCACACTGCTCCGCCTCAGTAGACGCAAGCAACATAAAGATCATGTCAGGCGTGCCCTACGCAACATGCCCTTATTGCGGACACACGTTCGAAGTGACTGAGGAGCCTAAATGGTGAGTAAACGTTTTCTGAGCGCACTGTGGTTGGCCGTGCTCATCTCGATTGCGTTCACAGGGACAGTAAGAGCACAGTGGCACTATCATCTCGAGCAAGAATGGGTCAAAATATGGATAAACCCAGATGGAACCATTGACCTTCTTTACAACATAAGCATAACACAGGAACTGGATTCCCAACGTGACATCGACCACATAAATGTCGGCCAGCCCAACGGCGACTTCGCAATAGGCAACGCCACAGACCAAGATAACCACTCGTTGACGACATCCGATGCAAGCTCAGGAACCGACTACAAAGTTCAGGTCAACCTAGCGTCGCCTCTCAAACCTGGACGGACCATCTGGTTCACCCTCACAACAAACGTTGCACACATGATTTACGAAGACAATCAAACCAACGTCGGCATGGAGTTCAAGCCAATATGGTGGGATGAAGCCACGGTCCTCAGACTCAACGTTTCAATCGTGGTGCCTCCCGGGGTCAATGCAAGCATGGTGGGCACCCCTGTGAACTGGAACGGAACCTGGGTTGAGCCTGATGGTCGATTGTCAATCTACTGGGAAAGACAGAATCTCCTGCCAGGTCAAAAGTACACCTTTGGAGTTTCTTTTCCAAAAGAATATGTGCAGAACTATGAAACACGAGCAACAGGCTTGGTTGCCTTTCTTGAACAATACGGGCCTCTACTGTTCGTCCTCTTGATTTTGATCATTATTGCGGTTGCAACTGTGTTAGCAATCCGCAAGAGGGCGTATCTGATGCCGACGATCAGTATGGAAACCCTCGGGATCAGACGAGGCTTGACAGCCGTAGAAGCATCCTATCTCCTTGACATGAAACCGACAAAAATAGTCACAGAAATCCTCTACAGCCTTTTGCAGAAAAGAGCGGTGTGGGCAGAATCTACGACGCCTTCGATCAAGCTGAAGACTATGCCGCCATTCCAGAACAGGACTGGAACAAAAGAAACACCGCTCAGATATTATGAGATTGACTTTCTGCACACGCTCAAGGAGGACGGGACTCTCGACGAAGAGAGACTTGCGCAAACGATAATGAAGCTGAGAGACGCGGTCGAAGAGAAACTGCGCGGATACTGCAGACGCGACACAATCGACTATTACAGAAAAGTCGCGGAGAAGGCATGGGAACAGGTGGAACAAGCAGGCACGCCTGACTTAGCGTCTAAGGCTTACGATGAACAACTGCTGTGGCTCTTCCTTGACCCGAACTATCAGACACGCACTCAAACAGCCTTTCATGACAGAGTCTTCGAGCCGAGCCCACTGTGGCTTTGGTACTGGTACAGCTACCAGAATTATCATCCTCACCCAACATACCGACCAAACGTGGAAACTCCTGCACAAGGGGCCAAGCCCCCAAGCATCCCTGGAGCTGAGTTTGCAAATAGCATCGCAAAGGCGGTTGAAGGCACCTCAAACAGCATCGTAGTGAACCTTGAGAAATTCGCCAACTCGATTCTCCCTATGCCGGCAGCGAAGTCTTCAGCTGAACCTGCCCATCATAACGCTGATTGCGTGTGCGCGTGTGCGGCTTGTGCGTGTGCATGCGCTTGCGTGTCCTGTGCCTGTGCGTGCGCTGGCGGAGGAGTGGGCTAAGAGGAGAGGGAATGAAGAGATGAGTCTCTTGCACAGAATCTTTCGTTCGCCCAAAATTCCCGAAGGCCGCTACACCTATCGGGGGAAAGGCAAGTTTGCTGGTTTAGCGCTTCAGCTCCGCATCGAACCTGGCGGCGAAGGAGTCATGGTCATCAACGCCCACACCGTTCTTTTTCTGAATGAAACCGCAGCCGCTTTTGCCTACTTCTTCATGCAGGGAATGCCTTCAAACGCCGTGTTGAAGAAAGTTCGAAGGATTTACCGAGTCAATTCAGCAACTGCACGGAAGGATTACGACAAGCTTGTCTACGCGATTAGCACTCTAGCGAAAACTGAGGAAATCTGCCCGATATCATTTCTCGACGTGAAAACGGTGGAACCTTTCACTCAGCCACTTTCAGCACCCCTACGCATGGACCTAGCGCTCACCTTCAGATGCCAAAACAACTGCGTCCACTGCTACGCCGGCGGCCCGCATGAAACAGATGAGCTAACAACGGAACAGTGGAAACAGGTCATTGATCGACTCCACAATATCGGCGTGTTCATCCTGACTTTCACAGGAGGCGAACCGACCCTACGCGAAGATTTGCTTGAGCTTCTGCTTTATGCGCAGAACAAGGGAATCGTTACTGGGCTCATCACGAACGGCAGAAGACTGAAAGATAAAGCCTATGTTGAGAGACTCGAAAAATCTGGGCTGGACTTTGTTCAGGTCACTCTTGAATCGCATGAAGCCAAGATTCATGATTTGATGACGGCATCCAAGGGCAGCTGGAAGGAGACAGTTGCTGGAATCAAAAATGCCGTCAAGACGCACGTCTACGTGACAACAAACACAACTTTGAGCGAGTACAACGCTTCAGGGTTCTTGGAAACCATGGACTTTCTGAAAGACCTAGGTGTTGCGGTTTTCGGATGCAACAGCCTCATTTATTCTGGAAAGGCAAACAAGGTGAGCGACGAATTTGCCTTGCCTGTTGAGACGTTGAACGAGCTTTTGCCCAGGATTCGCAAGAAGGCCAACCAGCTTAAGCTCAAGTTCCTTTGGTACACTCCGACGCAGTACTGCCGTCTCGACCCGGTCAAACTGGGTTTAGGTGTCAAATCATGCACGGCTGCGAACATCAACATGTGCGTCGGACCGAACGGTGACGTTTATCCGTGTCAAAGCTATTTTGAAAGCCTCGGCAACATCTTGAAAGACAATTGGCAGAGAATCTGGAACAGCTCATTAGCAGTGCGAATAAGAAAACGAGAGTATGCAGAACCGAAATGCAAAGAATGCCCACAGCTGCAAGTTTGCGGAGGCGGCTGCCCGCTGGAACTTCAGAAAGAAGGCTACATCTGCGCCGAGTCTCAGTGAATCTTGGCTTTTCTCCTGTGCTGTTTGAGGCGGGTCTGCGATTTTGCAAGCCTGAGTTTCTGGCAATGGGTTAGCCTCTTTATCTGCTTCTCTCTTTTCATGGCTTCTGCTATTGAGCCGAGTTCCTCGGTGTAAACAACCTTCTCGGGTCTGTGCATTTTCGTGTATCGGGCACCCTTACCGTTCAGGTGAAGTCTCATCCGAGAGTTCAGATTCCTAGTGTATCCAGTGTAGAAGCTGTTGCCTTCGCATTGGATGATGTAAACGTAGTATGGCACGCGCCATCAGCACTCCATAACAGAGACGCTATTGCCTTTTCAAGTCAGACACTATAAGGATGGTGTATAGATAAAAATTTATAAGAAAACGCACGGCATAAGCTGTAAAACTAGGCTCCTAGACTCGGCTTGAGATGGTTGTCATGGTGAAACTGAACAAGGTCGACGAAGCTGTCGTTGCAACATTGAAAAGCGTGGGCAAAGGGTTGACGCTTGCCGAAATTGCTAGAAAAAGCGGAGAGCCTGAGAAGAAAGTCTTCAAGTCCTTGCGAAAGCTGTTCGACAATGAGATGATTGACTGCGAAAACCGCCAATACAAGTTGATAAGCTCCTAAGGCTCATGCTCCTTCACGAAAAAGCGGATAAGAGGTGAGAAAAATGACCAAAGTTGGAGACATCTACTTCTGCAAGATTTGCGGAAACAAGGTCAAAGTCTTGGAAGCAGGGAAAGGAACTCTCGTGTGCTGTGGCCAGCCGATGGTTCTTGTGAAAGTCTAACGCCCACTGTGCTGTTTCCTAGTTCTTGACGAGTTCTTTACCGCATTTAGTGCAGAAGTTGGCGTTGCCGAGATTTTTTGGCCCCAGTTCTTGCAAATGACCGGTTTCATTGGGATTGACTGTTTGACGTTTTCTCTTGCAGTTTCGAAGGTTCCTCGGATTTCTTTTGCAGCTGTTTGGAATGCCTTCTCCAGTTCTCTTCCCATCGTTGAAAGTGCATCTCTCATTTCATCCAACGGAGCTGAGACACCTGCCTCCCTGCCTTTCAGAGTCCTAGCGCCACAGCTCAGGCAGAAGTAGGCGTCTTCAGGAACCTCCTTGCCGCATTTGGTGCAAAACCCCATAAACACCACCTAAGTTCAACAGATAAGAAGGACAATTTAAGCATTGCCCAACTGGTTATTCATGCTTCCTGTCAAGTCTTCACAACTACAGTCTCCGACAGATAGTTGAACACTCTCTGCCTCCTCCTCGGATAAAGGAGCCATCCCACCAAGCAGAACCCGAGAGCATTAGACGGTTCAGAACGGTTTGTCCATCCCAAGCTGCTTCGCAATAGTCCGCAGCTCTTCCACGACCTTATTGTTCAAAGGAACGCCTAGTTTTGCTAGTCCCTCAGCCTCTTCGAACTCCTTTTCACCGTGAATGTAGATTCGGTTGGCTCCTTCGGCTTTCGGCGCATTTTTCAGGCGATGGATAAGGTCGTCCATGTCGCGTTTGAACTCTTCTTTGGGGCGGAAGGCGTCGATGCGCATGGCTCCGAAGAAATGTCCAATCCCGGACGGAAAGGGTTTTCCATTCTCAGTTTTCGGGTAGACTCGATTCGCGTAGAGCGCGCCTGAAAGCAGTGCGCTGAAAATCTCCACGGCAAGTGCCAGACCGTAACCTTTGTGTCCACCAGACTCTTCCAGAGCGCCTCCCAAAGGAAGCAGGCCCCCTCCACTTCGATTGGCGATGTTCTGAAGAACCCGCGCTGGGTCGTCGGTGGCAACGCCTTTCTCGTCAGTAGCCCAGTTCACTGGGATTGGCTTTTCGAGTCGCGCGTAGACTTCAATCTTGCCACGCGTCACGGTGCTGGTTGACATGTCTAACACGAAAGGCCGCTCGTTGCCTGTGGGCACGGTGATGGCTATTGGGTTTGTGCCCAGCATCGCGTTTCGAGCGAAGGTCGGCACCACTATGACCTCGGTGTTCGTGGTGCAGATGCCTATCATGTCTTCAGCCAAAGCCATCATAGCGTAATAGCCGGCGATGCCAAAATGGTTTGAATTTCTGACGGCAATGAACCCAATGAAGTGCTCGCGGGCTTTAGCGATGGCAAGCTTCATGGCCTTGTGAGAGACGGGCTGTCCCAGTCCAGCATCTCCGTCGATGGTGGCCGTGCATGGAGTTTCATGCACCACCTTTGGATTTGCTCTTGGCCGCATCATTCCCTGCTGGATGCCTGAAACGTAGCGGCTCATGCGGGCCACGCCGTGGGAGCCTATGCCCCGCAGGTCAGCTTCTACGAGAACGTTGGCAACTATCCGCGCATCTTCACGTGGCACATCTAATCGTTCCAGCGCCTCTGTGCAGAAGGTTCTCAGCGTGTCTGCTGATACTCGTTCATTGTTTTCGGTCAACTTGTGTTCACATCCTGTTTACTACGAGTATGTGGTTATCTGTTGATTTCGTTTTCGTATATTTCTGAAACAAACTCGCTTATGGCCGGAGCCGCGGTCAAGCCGGGAGATTCTATGCCGATTAGGTTTATGAATCCGAACAAACCCTTGTCGGCTTCGTGTCTTACGACGAAGTCTCTGAACGGGTCTTTTGGTCCTTGAAGTTTCGGTCTTATCCCTGCTGAGTCGACTTGTATTTGGCGTTCACGGATTAGGGGCAGGAATGTTTGCACGTCTTCGCGGAACTCTTTTTCGCTGGATTCTACTTCGTAATCGATTTTGTCGACGTAGTAGGAGTTTGGTCCGAGTCTGATTGACTCGCCGAGGTCTGGGGTGAGGTGGATTCCCAGGCCGGCTCCTTTCGGAATGGGATAGACCAGCATTTTGACAGGAGGTTTGCCTGTCAGTCTGAAGTAGTCTCCCTTGCACGGATGCAGCCTGTAACCAAGCTTGTCTATGTCCAGTCCGACGATTGCAGCAATTCTATCCGAGTAGAGTCCTGCACAGTTCACGACTGTTTTGGCTGTGACGGTGAATTTTTCGCCGACGCTGATTCCGCTGACTTCGTATCCGCCGTCTGTCTTCTTGAGACCTGTGACTTCTGTTTCTGTGGCTAGCACTGCGTTGTTTTTGCGGGCTTGCGCGTAGAAGTAGTTCATGAGCTCGTCAGGCTCAACTATGCCGGTTGAAGGCGAAAGGAGAGCCTTCTCAACATCAACGTTAGGCTCCAGCTTCTTGACTTCTTCTCTTTCCAGGAATTTTAGGCCTTCGACTCCGTTGTCCTGTCCCTGCTGCATGAGTTTTTCCAGCTCGTCTGTTTCTTCCTCTGTGATGGCTACGGTTAGTTTTCCCAGTTTCTTGTATGGGATTCTGTGCTTCTCGCATAACTCGTATAGCATGGTGTTTCCTTTCACGCAGAGTTTGGCTTTGAGAGAATCTTTCGGGTAGTGAATGCCAGAGTGAATGACTCCGCTGTTGTGGCTACTCGTTTCCTGTCCAAACTTCGGGTTTTTCTCGAAAATGAATACAGCTTCGTTCGTTTCTGAAAGCTTTGCAGCAACAGCCAAACCTACGACGCCTGCTCCGATAACTGCTATGTTTGCTGTTTCCATCTGATAACCGTCACAGAGTGTGTAATGCTAGATTTTTAGATAAAAGTTTGCACTGAACAGCTTGAATAGCGCGGATATGACTCTACACCAAGCTCTCAACCTTATTGTCCTCGATCTAAGGTTGTTTTCAGAATTGAAAACTCTTGCAGACTCTCAGCTTTGTCGCCACACAGTACTATGTATTTTGTGAAGAAAAGTCTTGTTTAGACTCTAGATAGACTGCGAGTGATTGTGAATGAGTGTAAGTTCAAACCTAGCCGGCTCCACCAAAAGCCTCTTTTGAAAGATAGACTAGTCTTGTGGCGCAGTGCTCAGAAATAGTCTGAAAACGACCGTTTTCTTGCGTCATTGCTGAATTCTCATGGTTCTTCACGTGATTCTTAGTCTTTCAATCTCTTCTGAGGCTAAAATAGATGCTGTTATGGATTTGTCCATGCTTTTCCTTCCGAAGTTGACCAGCACATCATTTCCTCTTTTGTCTGAATAGTAAGCAGTTAGGGCCGCTGCCCTTTCGATGGCCTTTTTTTTCTTTGGTCCCTGCAAAATAACTATTGGACTGCCACAGTTAGGGACTTCAAAATAATAGTCGCTTGGTGATTTTGTTGCAAGCAGAATCTTATTCTCTGATTCATTCCTTCCCACAATTATCTTGTTCTTTTCAAATCTAAAATGTCTGCCCACCTTTAGTAGCGATACGTCAGCAACTGAAACCATCTCTTTATGGCTGAAAAGGTCTTTCAGTTTATTCGCGAATTCCCTGTAGGTGAGTAAACAGCCGCCTGCTGGGCATGAATAATCTGTTATACTAGATTCCTTTGCAAGCTCAATTTGTCTTTTCCTCGATCTTCCACTAATGTCTAGCAGTTTTTCTCTCTTCACAAGTCCCTTTTTCTCAATCATTGTTTCGGGCAATAACTTAGCAGATAAGGGTCTTAGTATTCTGCTTTTCAGTCCAGCTTCTTTTTCTATTAGCTTTAATGTTTTGTAATGTTGAGACATTGGTCTTTGATCTAACACTTCACCCGTGAAGATGAATGATGCTCCTGTTTCTTTCGCGTATTTCTTGGCCCTTTTCAGCATAAAGATTCGGCAATCAATGCATGGATTCATGTTTCTTCCATAACCATGTTTTGGTCTCCTCACTATTTTCAAGTATTCTTCGCCGACACTTAATACCTTCAAAGGGATGTTTAGCTGCTTTGCTGCCTCGGCTGCTCCGCATTTGCCTTTTCTGCATAAGCAAAATGGGCTTACAAAATTTACAGCTTCGACATCAATACCTTGGTTAAGAATCAGCTTTATAGCAAGCGTGCTGTCTAAACCACCGGATAAAAGGGCTAACGCCTTTGTTCTTTTCATGTTCCAACCAGATTGTTTGGACTGCTGTTTGAGGGTCTTGCTCCCAAGGTTTTTCATGTTCTCATTACCCAGCTAGCTATTGTAAGACTTAAACGTAAGTCTAACGCTATTCGGCCTCTTCTTAGGGTTAGGAATGCAAGTCTGCGAAATCTGATAACTGATAAAACATTGCTTCTGTTCTGATAACTCTTTTGTCAAAATCGGTACAAATCACAGCATCTTCTCTGATCAAATTCTTGGCGCGGGGTGTGGGATTTGAACCCACGCGGCCATTACTGACCACAGACTTAGCAGGCCTGCCCCCTACCAGGCTAGGGCAACCCCGCAAAGGTATCCCTACTACATTTTTCGCAGGTCTGATTCAAGTTTCGCTTACTAGATTTAGGCCATGGGCTATTTTTGTCTTTTGCGCATCAGCGACACCTACCTGCACTGAGAACCTCGCAAAGCTTATCATGACAGCCCCTTCAAAGAATGATCGTGTCAACGAAGGATGGCAGAAGCATGAGCCAAAACAGCCTAAACACCACGCTGAACGACTTAACCTCACAAGTAAGACTGTTCCTGAAAGAAAGGGAATGGGAGAAATACCAAAACCCGAAAGACCTCGCCGAATCCATCTGCATCGAAGCCGCCGAACTTCTCGAAGTTTTCCAATGGGTCAGAACAGAAGAAAGCGAGCAGTTCAAAAACAAGCCACAAAAAGCTCAACGAATCAGAGAGGAACTTGCAGATGTCCTCATCTACTGTCTAGGCATGGCAAGCACGCTGAACATCGACCTGACTGCTGCGGTTCTGGAAAAGATGGAAAACAACAGGAGAAAATACCCAGCGGAACAGTACAGGGGAAAAGCCAACTTCGACACGTAACTACACGAACCCCTCACCGAAAACAGCCTCAGGCAGTTCTCGACAAAATCTCAAAACTCCTAAAAGTAGACTCATGCAAAACTGGCTTCTTGCCTTCCCAGATCGCCTTCAAGTCCCATCCTCGCCCCGCACACCCAATGCCCAAACCCACCGACGAGTTCAACCTATATATAAGGGGGCTAGAACGTGACAGAGCATCAGTTTGTCGGACAAACACCTTTAGACCATCCGACAAGACCACTAAGCCTTTCTCAAGCTCAAAAGCAAGATTTTAACTCTCCAAACCTCCTTTAAACAAAAGACAGAGGCAAACCAAACTTGTCCACACTAACCGACGCACTGAAAAGAACCAGCGAAACACTCAAACACGGAGCATCAACCCAAGTCACAGACTACGAACAGCGCTTCTCATCAATCAAAAACCTCTACGACCAGCTGCTCTCAGACCTGATAAAGATGGATTTTGACGGCAAAAAAGCCTACGAAACCGCCACCGAATTTTTCAAAACCCCTACTGTCCGCTTCGCAGGCATAGACGGCACCATGTGCTCACGACCGCTATTCGACTTGGTGATCTTCTTCGGCGGCGCATACGCCTCAACCGGCACAGTAACTTTCTCTGAAGACAGCAAGCCCCTCGTGAAGTATGATGAAAGAACCTTGAAACAGGCCGCGGGGGTTTCAAGCGTCGTGCCAGTCTACATAAACGAGATTCCAGACATAGACCAGACGTTCTTCGACGAAGACCAAACAGAAGGCGTCAGCCTCAGCAAGTCATTCACAGACGAATTAATAATCGACAACGCAACAATCGCAAATTGGATAATGACTTTCGCAGAGTACTACCTCGCCTACAAGCTTACCACTGACAAAGAACAAGACATACGCATAATCCTCCTGGACAGGAGCCTATCCATCGAAAGAGCAAGCCTGCTCTACGACACCTCAAAACGGGAGCTTTGGAAAAAAAGAAGCAGCCTGATCGGATACAAGGTTGACGACGAACCTGTCGACGTCAATGACTTGACCATTGCTCGGCAATGCACTTGCAATCAAGCCTTAGGCTTACCTCCTCCAAGGGCTGACTACCTAAGCTACGCAATAATAGAGCTGGCCAAGCAGAATGTGGCGCTAACCGAAAAAGAGGTTCTGGCAAAGTTAGACATAAAGGACGAGAAACGGGCAAAACGAGTGAAACGCTACCTCAAACGGTTGACTGAAGAAGGCATCTTAGACGAGAAAAACGAATCATACATGTTAAACTCCAAATATGCCACAACTTGGGAGCGCATGAGAAAGCTTGTAACAGGACTTGGCGACCAGTTCTTTACCGCAAAAACTTCAGAAACCGCGATGACGAGCGCGATGAAGATTGTGAAAGACGGAAAGGAACATTGGCTTTCAACCCTCGACATCGCTTTTCTCACCCTTTTCACCCTGCACATGCTCATGGAAGAATGCTGGAAAAAGCGGATTCTTCTAGTCGGCATCACGAAGGACACGGCAGCAAGAGACTTCAAAAGGCAACTGATCCCGATAATGCACAACGAAGACCTACTGAAGACAACCATTTCGCGCGAAGAGTTTGAAAAACTGCCAAACACCGACCGCATGATACTCCAGTCAACAAGCATCTTCAACCCTGAAAAACTCAAACCGCCGTGGAGCCTGATCGAATATGATTCCGCCTTCAGAACCATGGTTCCAGACAAGCAGAACCGCAAAGGCTACGTAATGGGAGCAATAAGAAACAGAATGAGCCTAGAAAGAACCTTCCTCAAAACCTACGTGCAGCTGAGCCAAGCCAAAAGCGACCCAATGCTTAGAAGCAACGTCCTCCTGACAGACCGTCTGGTCTATCCGGAATATGATTACAGACCCGAAAGCACTGTGCAGTTCTGGAACGAGTTCGGCGGAGCAAAGGAACCAGTTGAAATCATCCTATTCAAGGACAAAAACGTTGATAACAGGCTTCAAAACATGACAATGGCCCTTCTCATCGCCATGGCGCCCTCCAGCATACCGGAAGCCTTCGGCCACAACAAACCCCTGTTCATCGCCGACAAAATCGCAAAGTGGAACTACGGCCAATTCAAACGCGTCGTCGACACAACAGCCGACTGGATACTCAATAATCATAAATTGAGGAAGTTCATATTCTACATGAGCACGTTCAGAGAGAGGAGAGCCACAATTGAAGCCGCAAGAAGAGAAAACGTTTAACAGCGCCTGCTTCACCGACTTTGACGCCAAATTCAACGCGAGACTAGCCGCCGTCATACCAAGATTCTTCGCAGCAGCCGAGGAAACCAAAGTTGCAGGCACAAGCGCACGTTACCAGTGCCGAGTCAAAGTTGAATATCAGAGGGATTTGATGGGGCTCTTGGAAGAAGGCATGCTCCTGGCTGCCAGGAACTTCAAGCAGGCAGCACAGGATGAAGAGAGATACACGCTCATGGAAGTCAGTCGTGTTTGGCCTGAACACTTCGGGTTGCGTGGCTTGTCGGATCACGGTTATTATCCTATGCAGTTTGAAATCATCGAGCAGTCTGAAGCTGATTGGCAGACAGACGACAGGTCCACGATGATGATTCAGATTGACGCCATCCCGATAAACTATGACCTGCTTCTAGACAAGAAATGTGAATTCAAGTTTGTCAAGGGCTTTTCCTACCCCGTCGCAGGCAGCTCATGCTATGTTTTGAACGGTGAAATGATAAACCGCATGTACAACCAGAAAACGGCTGAAAAACTAAAAGTGGACACAAGCAGGACTGTAGAAGACGCACGAGCAGACCCGAGGCTTGGCCTGATCAAGATGTTTGAGGCAAGCAAAACCGCCATTCCGATTTACGTTGACTTCGAGAAGCTTGTCCGCTACCACTTCGGGGTCTTCGCCTTCACGGGCGGCGGAAAGAGCAATCTGATGTCAAACGTCCTGCGAAGACTCCTGCTGCACACTGACGACACAAAGATCGTTATTTTTGACATAAGCTGCGAATACACGTTCCTGCTGCTGGACCTGCTGGCCGACCCAAACGTCAACGCCAAAGTCATCCTTGAACACCGAATCGACTCACTGCAGCAGTTCTTTAACTCGATAGTCAAACCCAGAGAATACGAAACCGACGAGCGTACCAAACACGGACTGAAATGTATAAGCGACCAAGGCAAAGTTGCCTACTATACAAAGCCCAGACAGCAAGTTCCCACATACAGCCAGTTCACAGACGAGCTTGACGAACAGAGAAAAGGTTCCTTTGACAAGCCACACTACATCAACGCAATCGACAAAATTCACGACGCGGTGCGCGAGTACGTGGAAGAGCATGGCCTAAGCGAGAACCAAGAGGTAAGCGAAGACTTCGTCAACTACATAAGCGAAATAGCAGCGGCAACGGTTGAAGAGTTCAAGGTCCACGACAAGAGCGGCTTGTACGCTTGGGCAACGACGAGGAGCTCGATAGTTGATGTGATAAAGAAGCGGCGCTCGCAAGAAGAGGAACCTGCTGGCGGATTGACCGTTGAGAAAATCCGAGACCTGATAGAGGACAAAACAACCAATCTGATATGTATCTCAATCTCCGACCCGTACACGATAAAAGACCTTGCAATCAACCTGACACAGGACCTACTGGTGCGCAGAAAACGCCGATTCCAAGTCAAACCCTACATCCTAATCGTCTTCGACGAAGCACAAGAATTCATTCCAAGCAATGTCAGCGGGATAGAGGCAAAGTGTTCGGCCCACGTTGAGACCCTGCTCAGACAAGGAAGAAAGTATGGATTGGGCGTTTGTATAGCCACGCAGCGCATTGCCTACCTGAACACTAATGCTTTGCAGCAGTTGCACACCTATTTCGTTGGAACGTTGCCACGTCCTTATGACCGTCAGCTGGTCAGCGAAACCTTCATGATAGACAAGAGCATACTTGAAAAGACTCTGGAGTTCGCGCCGGGAGAATGGCTCCTGTCAAGCTACATAGCCACAGGAATGGAAAACGTACCCATATTCATCAAAGCTGACAATGCCGAAAACGAAATAGAAAAATACTTGAAGAAAAGCCCATAGCCGTTTCACATCTCGTTCTTGATGTCTTAGCTTCTGATTATGTCTCCACGCAGTGACAGATAGGTCTTGTAAGGTTTGAACCCGACTTTTGAGTAAGCACGTACAGCTGGCGCATTGTCAGCCAACACATGAATTATTGCCACCGACGACTTCTTCAGAATCTCTCTGACCAAGGCAGAGGTTATGGATGTCGCAAAACCCATGTTCCTGTATCGCTCATCTGTTGCGATGACGCCGATGTTACTGGCGAAATCCACGAACTGAGTGCTACCGACCGAAACTATTTTTCCATCGCGCTTTATTCCGAGCCAAAATCCTCTTTCCAGCCGCCCTTTCTGCCTTTCAGCAGTGATTTCCCCCCACCATTCAGGATCAGCCTCTCGCATGATTTCAGCAACGCGTTCAGCGTCATTAACTCCAAGCCGCACAAGCTCATGGTTGACTTGAATGTTTTCTTCGCCTTTTCCCAGACGCATCAGAACCATTTCATGTTTTGCCTGCGGCCTATATTTCTTAAGCACTAGGTCTTCACAGTCTAAGGGAGCCTGAAGCTCAACTTTTTCCAAATCAACACGGTCAAGCAGCTTTTCCACAGCTTTCCGGCTTCCTCTCAACTGTACAATGTAGTCCGCGTAGACCAGCATTAGACCCTCAACTTTCGTTCCTTCCAAGGCCAACAAAATCTTCGTCTGTTCTCTACGCTGTTTCAAGTCAAGAATAAAGAAGTAATAGTGGAGAGGGTCCTGGTTAACGTAGTCCCGGAAAATCTGCTCGAAACCTTCGTCTATGGAAGCAACTCTCAATGTTCCTTCTCCAAATCTATTCTAAAGGGATAAGTCGGAAAACAAAGGTTGAGAGTCTATGCGGTTTTCGCTGGCGGTGTCATTCCGCACCTTTTCAGCAGTCGATTCCATCTTTCGTCTGTCAAGCGTTGAATCTCGTCAATTATCTTCTCGTATTTGGGCGTGAACAAGTGTCTGAAACGACCTTGAACCTGCAAGTACTCCTTCACTGGTTTCTTCTTCTGCGGAGCTAGGGCTATGACTTTGCTTGGTGTAGACAGTTGATATTCGCCGTTCACGGCTTCCCACAACGGGAATATGCAGGTTTCCACTGCCAATCTTGAAAGCTCAATTGACTTTGCAGGGTCGCTTCTCCATCCTCTCGGACACGGCGCAAACACATGCAGAAACGCTGGGCCATTCACTTCAATGCCTTTCCTAGCTTTCACGATCAGGTCTTTCCAGTAGTATGGAGCCGCTGTAGCCACGTAGGGCATGTCATGAGCCACCATAATGTCCGCTATGGGCTTCTTGTTTTCCAGCTTTCCAGGCACTGCACTGCCCGCCTGCGAGGTGGTTGTAAACGCGCCCAGGGGTGTTCCTCCGCTTCTCTGGATGCCCGTGTTCATGTAAGCTTCATTGTCGTAGAGCACGTACAGGAAATCGTGCCCCCTTTCAACTGCTCCTGAAAGCGCCTGTATGCCAATGTCGAAGGTTCCGCCGTCTCCGGCGAAGGCGATGACGTCTACCTGTTCATCCTTTATTCTTCCTTTCTTTCTGAGAATTTTCAGTGCAGTCTCGATTCCTGACGCGTTTGCTCCAGCAGTTTCAAAAGCCGTGTGCAACCAGGGGGCTGCCCAAGACGTGTAGGGGTAGATTGTTGAGGCTACTTCCATACAACCTGTTGCGTTTGTGACTATGGTTGGTCCTCTTGTCGCTTTCATGATGAGTCTCAGAACGGTTGCGGAGGCGCAGCCTGCGCATGCCCTGTGACCTGAAAGAAAGAGGTCTGGTTTTTCAGCGATGTCTTTTGTGGTGAATTTCCCTTCAGAAAATGCCATTCATTTCTTCCTCCTATTCCCTCAACCCGACATATTTTATTGGTTCATCAACGTGTTTAGTCTGAACCATTTTCCGTAGGTCTTCGTAGATTTTGCGTATCTGGCTTGGGCTTGTGTCTCTTCCGCCTAAGCCGTAAATGTAGTCTGCCACGTAAGGATGAAACTGTACGTCGTAAAGCGCGTGACGAACCTCACTACAGACAGCTCCGCCGTTTCCTCCGAAACTCATGCTTCTGTCCATCACCGCAACCGCCTTGGCTTCTCCAAGAGCCTTCACTATTCCTTCAACTGGGAAAGGCCTGAAAGCGCGAATTCTGAGCAAACCAGCCTTGACGCCTTCCGCCCTAAGCTCTTCTATGACTGTTTTGACGGTTCCGCCGGTTGAGCCTAAGCACACTACGACTATTTCAGCGTCTTCAAGCCTGTACTGCTCAAGCAGCCCGTCACCATAGCGTCTGCCACTTAACTGGGCATATTCCTCATGCACTTGTTGTATTACCTTAAGCGCGTTCCTCATGGCTTCTTCCTGCTGCCGCTTAAACTCAAAATAGTAGTTCGGCATTGCTACCGGCCCCATCGTCATCGGGTTTGACGGGTCAAGCCTGTAGGGAACGTTTTTGCCTTCATGCGTGAGCACCGTTGGCAACTGGCGTATTCCTACAAACTTTTTGACGACGTCGTCTGGGAGCACTTGCACGTTTTCCAACGTGTGGCTTAGGGTGAAGCCGTCCAAGCCGACCATGACAGGCAACTGCACATCCAAGTGTTCGCCTATTCTGAAAGCCTGAAACATTGAATCGTAAACTTCCTGTGCGTTCTCAGCGTAGATTTGTATCCACCCGCTGTCTCGCTCCGCCATGGTGTCCGAGTGGTCTCCGTGAATGTTCAGCGGCGCTGACAGGGCTCGGTTTGCCACAGCCATCACCACCGGCGCTCGGCAACCGGAAGTGACAAAAAGCATTTCATGCATCAAGGCCAATCCTGCTGAAGCTGAGGCTGTGAAGGTTCTTGCACCTGTTGCTGATGCTGAAAGACACGCGGCCATGGCGCTGTGCTCTGATTCCGTGCACATGAATTCAGTGTTGACTTCGCCATTGGCGACGTATTCGCTGAGCTTTTCAACGATTATAGTCTGTGGGGTTATGGGATAGGCTGCCACAACATCAATGTCTGACTGTTTCGCAGCGTACGCAACGGCTTCGTCTCCGTTTAAGCCCAAGACTTCCTGCTTAACTGCACTTTTCATTTTCATTTCACTCCTACTCAATCTTCATCACAATCGCCTTCGAAGGACATTCGTTAGCGCATATGCCGCAGCCCTTGCAGAAGTTAAGATCAAATTCTATGTCATTCTTTTCAGGCTCCCAATGAATTGCGCCGTCTGGACAGAAAAGCACACACAACAGACACTTAGTACACTTCTCCAAATCTCTAATAGGCGTGTAAGTTTTCCAGTCGCCAGTCAAGTAAGTTGTGCTGGCTTTCCAGCACACGCCTGCCGGCGAGGCTTCTTTCCAGCTTTTCTCTTTGGAACTCATTCTGGTTTTACCTCCTCATACGCCTCTTTGACAACTGCAAAGTTTTTCTCTGCAACGTCAGCTCTGAATCGTCCTTTAGTCATCTTCTCAATAGTTGCCAAACTAACGATTCCAGTGACTCGTGCCACGGCGCCCAGCATAGCTGTGTTTGTTATGGGCATGCCCAGAATCTTTATCGAGATTTCCGTTGCTGGAACTGTCCAAAGCTTGCCTCTTCCCAAGTTCAGGAGTCTTCTGACTTCTGCATGACTGTCTCTAGTGTTGACGACGATGTTACCGCCTTCTTCACTGAGACCTTCCGCAACTCTGACCGACTTCAGCAAGGTCGGATCCAAAACGGCAACGACATCTGGGTTGTAGACAGCGCAGTGGAGGTGAATGGGCTCGGTGCTTATTCTAGTGAACGCCGTTACTGGCGCCCCCATTCTTTCTGGGCCAAATTCCGGAAAAGATTGTATGTATTTTCCTTCGGCGATGGCTGCCCGAGCCAAAAGCTCACTGGCGGTCCATGCTCCCTGTCCGCCTCTACCGTGCCATCTGACTTCTAGGATCTTCTTCAACTTGACTGCTCCCTTAATAGTCTTTCAACCTAATGGAAAATCCAACATATACGGTTTTCTAGCCAGAAAGGAGATATGAAACATTAGAAGAGAAACGTTTTAAGAAAACCAGCCATAACTACTGTTGGAAGGAGAATCTGGGTATCTTGGGTGGAAGAATACTTCTAACCGCTGATTGTACCCTGATGAGTGACTATCGTCACAGCGAGTTCCTAGGCTTCGGAACGTGCGCTCCGCCAAATTTCATCCCAGATTTCCTTTACAAGTGGCTCTTCTTCCCGCCAATCAACAATCAGAAAGGCCTGCCGACATCAGCGCCTTATGGACTGAGAAAAATCGAAGCCCAACTCCTAAAGGAAGGCTTCAGCGTAAAAACCGTTTCACCAGACAACCTCAGGAAGTACATTGTCCAAGCACAGGCCCTAGGCATACATGTCATGGACCCCTTCGGCCTCGGACCAGCTTCAAGCACGCTTGCTTTTATCCTCAAGAAAGAGCCTTTTCTGGCGCAATATTTCCGCGCACTGCTGGATTCCCCTGAAATTCGAGACGCGAAAAAGCGCGGTCTAGAGATTATTGTTGGAGGACCAGGCGTCTGGCAATTTCAGTATCGACCTAAGTTTGCTGAAAAATACGGGATAGATTGCATCATCTCAGGCGAAGCAGAGAGAGTCGTTGGAAAAATCTTCCAAGCTGCAGTTAGAGGCAAACAACTCCCCAAATACTACGAGGTTAGCGTTGAGGACGCGCCGAAGCTTGAGGAGATACCTAACATCGTGTGCCCTTCCGTTAACGGTCTTGTGGAGATTGGTCGCGGATGCTGCCGAGGGTGCAACTTTTGCAGTGTTACGCTGAGACCTTTACGGTGGTATCCAGCTGACAAGATACTCCACGAAATCGACGTGAACATCGCTGGAGGCAATGCAGGAACGATTCTTCACGCTGAAGATGTAATGCTTTACGGTTCAAACAACACCATCCCCGACGATAAAAAGCTCCTAAAACTCCACCAAGCAGTGGTGAAGAAATGCGAAGGCGTGACCTGGAGCCACTGTTCACTGGCCGGCGTTGCGGCAAAACCGAAACTCTTTGCACAGGTTGCTGAAACCATACGGCAAAAACAGTCGTGGTGGGGCGCTGAGATCGGAATAGAAACAGGCTCACCTGAACTTGCCAAGAAGATCATGCCGGCAAAAGCAAACCCGTTCAAAGCGGAAGAGTGGCCTCAGGTCGTGAAGACGGGCATGGGACTTATGTATGACAATTGGCTGATTCCTGCAGGTACGCTGATTGTTGGGGCTCCTGAAGAAACTGAAGAAGACGTCATCAAGACGATAGAATTGATAGATGACCTGAAAGATGTTAGAAGCCTGATTGTGCCGCTGTTTTTTGTTCCCATGGGCAGATTGAAAGATGAGGAATGGTTCAAGGAAACGCAGATGACCAACCTGCATCAAGAATTGTTGGCAAAGTGTCTGGAGCACGGCATTCGGTGGGCTGACGAGCTCATCGACTTGTCTTTCTCCGCAGAGTGGAAGGCCAATTTTGTGAAGCCATTCTACAAGATTTTCGTTTCGATGGTCAAGTTCAAAGCAAGGCAGTCACAGATTGACATCAAGGTTTAGATGACTAAACTTAAATATCACTACAAAAGTGAAAGCTTGTGAACGTTAGATTTGGGCCGCCGTAGCTCAGTTAGGTAGAGCGGCTGGCTGTTAACCAGTCGGTCATAGGTTCAAGTCCTATCGGCGGCGCCACAGACTACTCACGCTTCTTTTCGTCGAGAGAATAGAAAGCTGAGTCATAGAAAAAGGGGAGTCTTAGGGTGGGGCAGGCCAGCATGAAAAACTGATTAGGGAACTTCCAAGCGGACCCCTGCCCTTTGTGAACTTAGTCCTATTCTGCTTTGGATTTCGGTCTATGCTGACGAAAAGAACAAAAAGAGACGGCTTCACTATGAGGAGCATCAGACTGAAAGCAGAAGGGAATAGGGAAGATGAAGGTTTTAGTCTTCAACGGTAGTCCAAACATGGACAAAGGTAACACCGCACTGATTCTTAACCCTTTCATCGAAGGAATGAGGGAAGAAGGAGCCGAAGTTGAGCTGCAATACGTTAAACGACTCAAGATAAATCCTTGCCAAGGCGAAATGAACTGCTGGCTTAAAACACCTGGGAAATGCCTACAGAAAGATGACATGAACGTGCTCTATCCAAAACTGCGACAGGCGGACGTCATAGTTTTCGCAGTCCCAGTGTACGTGGATGGAATGCCAGGTCCGATGAAAACTCTGATTGACCGTTTGATTCCGCTCATTGAGCCATACATTGAACTGCGCGAGGGACATTGCCGCCACACAGTTCCAGAAAGACACAAACATTCAAAGGTAGTGCTGGTCTCTACATGCGGTTTCTGGGAGATGGACAACTTCAACCCTTTGGTCACGCACATGCAGGCTATATGCAAGAACGCTTGCTGGGAATACGCTGGAGCACTCTTGAGACCTCACAGCGGCGCCTTGTGGTACATGCTGAAGAAAGGCATGCCAGTTCAGGACGTCATCGAAGCCGCAAAGAAGGCTGGAAGAGAGCTTGCGAGAGACGGCAGAATGGAAGAAGAAACCCTCAAGATCGTAAGCCGCGAACCGGCCCCGCTAGAAGTGTTCGTGAGCAAAATGAACCGAGACTTCAAAAGAGCCCTGGACAGATTGGAAACAGAGAAAATTTACGCTGGGAAGCAGTTTGAGCTTTGAATATCCCAAGAACGTTCGCTTCCAATGCACAAAATGTGCCCTCTGCTGCGGCGACACGAAAAAACGAGCCAGACATATCCTTCTCCTGAAGAAGGAGACAGAATGGATTTCAGAAGCCACCTTCAAACCTGTCGAAGAATTCGCTGTGCAGATTGAGGGGCGCGAACCTTATGTTTATGAGATGAAGAAGACAAAGGAAGAAGGAAAATGTCTCTTTCTCAAAGAGAATATCTGCACCATCTACGCGTCAAGACCGCTAATCTGCAAGTTCTATCCCTTCCAACTGAGAACCACGAAAGACGGAAGACACAGGTTTTCGCATACTAGGGAATGCCAAGGCATAGGCAAGGGAAAACTGGTAGGAAAGAGCTATTTGGAAAGACTGTTCCAGCAAGCCCACGAACAGCTCATGGAAGAAGCAACGAAAGCAGTCTAATCGTTCACCTTTCAACTCGCTACACAACAAGCTTCCTGAAGCAACGTTGATCCCGACCGACGGCTTCACTCAGCTGCACATGATTTAAAGTCACGCGCGGGCGAATTCAATAATTCATTTTTTAGGTGGGAGACCGAACCTTCCTTTTGATAGAGAATGAAGGAGGTCGGTTCTCCCAAGCTGTTATTCGAGAACGTGGATTTAACGTCTATCCAATCT
>Ga0315280_10001284_pt1 | contig 43537 bp, 48 predicted proteins | sample YL17G06_40_MG_FD_203697 | JGI IMG/M metagenome (GOLD analysis project Ga0315280, IMG submission 203697) | Sediment microbial communities from Yellowstone Lake, YNP, Wyoming, USA - YL17G06_40 | ecosystem: Environmental > Aquatic > Freshwater > Lake > Sediment | place: USA: Wyoming | collected...
ATGATAGAATCAACCAGCGAGACCATGAAGGCTTGGCCGAGCTGATGACTGATTGCCACACCTTCATAGACAATTCTGGAAAGGTCACAAAAGGCAAACTTGCTATAGCGCGCGCTCGACCCTTCCCAGAACAAATGATGATGGCTGTCAATTATCATTTCACATTTTCTCTAGGGTTCTTGATCCTTAGGGTGCCCTTGACTCAGCCGGCGCTCCCTGTCGATAAACTCTCTCCTCAAGACTTTGCCTGACGTGCTTCTGGGGATGAAATCTACGAATTCCACTTCTCTGATCCTCTTGTATCCCGCAACCTTCTCCGCTACGAATTTTATGAGTTCGTCTTCGGTGGCTTTGGCTCCGGACCGCAGCGCCACGTATGCCTTTGGAATCTCCCCTGCAGCGGGGTCGGGCTTCCCTATGACAGCGCAATCAGCGACACATGAGTGTTGAAGTAGCACTGCCTCAAGGTCGGCCGGGCCAATCGTAAAGCCCATGCACTTTATGATCTCTTTCTTGCGGTCAACGATGTAGAGGTAGCCGTCCTTGTCGATTTTTCCCAAGTCTCCCGTGTAGAGCCAACCATCCTTCAAGGTTTCCGCGGTGTCTTCAGGTCTTTTCCAGTAGCCCATCATGACTTGAGGGCCTCTAATGATGATCTCTCCGACTTCTCCAGGCGGCATCTCCTTAGTGCCTGTTTCTATGTCCACGATTTTTTGTTCAGTGTCGGGAATCGGGACACCAACGGAATCCAGTTTTATCTGACTCAGCGGATTCGTGTGAGAGACTGCTGAGGTCTCAGATAGACCGTAACCCTGGGAAACAGTCACGCCCGTCAGTTCCTCGAATTTCCTTGCAGTTTCCAATACGATTGGTACAGCTCCATTGTTAAAGTAGCGAACAGAAGATAGGTCATATTGCTTGACGAAGTCTGGAAACTGCGTTAGTCCGGTTATCACGGGCATCACTGTTGTGACAATCGTGACTTTGAATTTTTGGATGAGCTCAAGAAACTCTTGGGGATCAAAGCGTTTCTGTATAACCATGCGCATGCCAAAGAAAACAGACGTGCACATTATGACGGTCATCCCGTAGATGTGATAGAACGGCAGGTGAGCCAAGATTATGTCATTTCTTGTGGTTTGCAATCCGTGCATGAGGAACAATTGGAATGCGCAGCTCATCATATTGTAGTGTGTGAGCATGCAACCCTTTGGAAGGCCTGTTGTACCGGACGTGTACTGAATCACCGCCAAATCAACTTTCGGATCGATTTTCACATCGGGTGGGTTAGCGGGATACTTTTCTATAAGCTTCTCAAACGAGTAGGAGCCTGGATGCTTTTCATCCCCAACAGCAATTTTGTTCTTTAGCTTTGGCAACTTGCCTTGAATACTTCTTATTACCGGATACAGGCCATCGTCAAAGATTACCGCCACAGATTTGGAGTCTTCAAGCTGATGCTTCGCATCTTTCTCTTTAAACGAAGGGTTCAAGGCCGTTACAGTGGCTCCAGTCTTCAAGACTCCGAAGAAAGCTACGACGAATTCTGGAGAGTTCCACATAAACAAGGCCACGGTGTTGCCTTTCTTCACGCCAAGGTCAGCTAGTGCCGTAGCAAGTTTGTCGCTAAGGCTGTCGATCTCCTTAATCGTCATCTTCCTTGGGTAAAGTATAGTAGGAGTTTCTGGCATCAGCATGGCAGTGTTTCTCAAAACTTGGAACAAGGGAACCTCGGGGTAGTAAGGCCAAATACCCAGTTGAAAATAGTTCCCATGCTTTCTACTGCCTACTGGAAGTTCACCATGCTTAAGCTTTGGGTAGAAAGTCATTCCAGATCCCCTGTACTGTTTATTCTTTTGCTTGATCTTATATGCCTTCACGCTTACAGTTTAAGCCGTCGCGCGCGCTGTATTCTAGATCGATCTATCGATAAACGTTATGTTTTCTATATAAAAAGCGCTACTTGCGCTCTATTATTTTGACATAAGCAAACGCTGCGCTGAAAGTAAAGACAGCTGAAAAGACGACGACATTTAGGATAGAATAATATGAGAACTGTGGAGAACCTAACAAGAAGGAGCGAATGGTATCTGAGGTGCTGCTCAGAGGGTTGATTTCGGCGAACGCCACCAAAACTGCTGGAAACTTGCCTTCCTGCCCGAGTTGCTGAATCAGCGAAAGTGGATAGAAGACGCTACTGCAAAAGAACAATGCGTAGTATACTAGGCCTCTCGCTGTGACAAATTTCTCCAAGCTTGAGGTTGAAACCGCAATGGCGATGCTCAGACCTGAAATTCCGATGGCCGTAAGGAACAGGAGTCCCAGAATGACGAAAAATTGTGGCACTGTGGGAAGGCCAAGAAAGACAAAACAGGTTACCAGCAAGGGGGACATATACACCATGCCGCGAAATCCTCCTGAGAGCACGCGTCCCACAGCCAATTCCATCCGAGTCATGGGAAGGCAAAGCATGTAATGATGCACTTCTCTTCTGCGTTCCATGTTGATTTCGCGGCCTATCATGAAAGCTGAAGCGAACAGACCTGTGACGACGAGCCCTGGGGCGAAAAAGCTGAAATAGTTTTTTATGGCTAGGTTCGGGTTCAGCACCGTGTTGTACACGACGGCCGTGATGAACAAGTCGGCGAGGTTCATAGCGATTAAGCCTACGAGCCACATCTTGTAACGGAGAAAATTCCTGAAGTCATGCTCTACAATATGTATGATTTGTCTCAAATCACTGCCAACCTCCGCCCTCGATGCGTTTATCGTAGATTGTTACACCTACGAAAGTGAAAAATCCGAAGAACGCGACTACCACAAGCACGGGCAACAGAGGGTTGCTCAGAGCCGTGACAGCTGTTCCCCACCGGAAGAGGTCTGTAACGTACGTGAGTGGGTTCAAACTGGCCAGCCCAGCGTAGAATGGGTTAGCAGCTTGGAGAACTACCAACGGGTACATCGCCGTGCTCAGACGAACTATCAGCGCATCCAGAACGCCCATTAGAATGTCAAAGCGGTCACTTGACTTTATGATAACCGCCAGTGTGATGCTCATTCCCGACACTCCAAAGGCGAACAGAAAAAGCGCGAACAGAGAGATCAAAAAGGCAATAGGGTTCAAGGAGCCAATAACGTAAAGCGACACAGCTATCAAGGGTCCAACGTAGATGAAGGCTCTCAAGCCTCCACCGATAGATCGACCCAAGACCAGTTGCTTCCTAGACACGGGAAGGCTGAGCAGATACTCAAAGACTCCGTGCTCTGCTTCCTCGTAAAGGTCAAATCCGATGAATATGGCGGCCGAGTAAAGCGTCATGACGGATAGGCCTGCCACGTAGTACCGGAAGTAGTCAGGTATGCTGACCATACGTGAAGCGATGAGTCCGAACAGTGCTATCTGCGACACGAACCAGATTGCCCGCATGATTATCATGAACTTGTACTGGAAAAAGAGGCGCACGTCCCTTTCAATTACCAAGAATATCTTGTTCGTCCACAGTTCACTCCTTGTCCTTCTGTGCCTCTTCAATGGTCAAACCGGTGTAGTGTGCGAACACATCGTCAAGGCTGGGTTCACTCATGCGAAAAGATTGAATGGACACATCTTGCTTGGCGAAGAGGCTCACTATTCGTGGAACAACTTCCTCAACACGGTTAAGGTGAAGGCGCAGACTTTGAGGCTTGACTTGCAGAACATCCACAATCTCCTTGAAACTCCTAAGCTTCTGGACAACCTCCGCCGAGGCAGCTTCCTCAAGTTGGACGTCAACAATGTCGCCTCCCACAATGCTGTCCTTAAGCTTCTTGGGTGTGTCGCACACGAGCAGTTTGCCCTTATGCATTATTCCAACTCGGTCTGAGAGTTTGTCAGCTTCGTAAAGCTCGTTGGTCGCCAGGATGATGGTGCTTCCAGCATCCCGGAGTTCGAAAAGCATGTTCCAAATCCTGTGCTTCCCGACGATGTCTATTTGCGCCGTAGGCTCGTCGACGATGGCCACCTTGGGCCTTTGAATCAGAACCTTTGCTATTTCCACCCTCTTGCGCATGCCTCCTGAAAGTGCGTGGACGTTCTTTTTGCGGACATCCCACATGTCAACTGCGTTCAATACTTCCTTCACCCTCCTCTTGCGCTCGGTCGTAGACAGCCCGCAGACTTTGGCATGCCAGTTGACAACGTCCCAAGGCGTGCTTACCCAAAGCATTTTGGGTTCTTGAAAAGCTATGCCCAGCAGCCCCCGAACTCTCTCGGGTTGTTTTCGTATATCATACTCACCTACGCAGGCCGTGCCCTCCGTGGGTTTGATGACCGTGGCAAGCATCAGAATAGCGGTGCTTTTGCCTGCGCCATTTGGTCCCAGAAGCCCAAGAATCTCGCCGTCTTCAATGTTCAAGTTCAGATGATCGACTGCAGTCATAGTTCCAAATTTCTTCGTGAGGTTTTGAATTCGAATTATCGGCGGCACTTCTCGCACCAAAGGAAGAAAAATCATAACATAGGTCTAACTATTAAAGATGCTACATTAGCCTGACACAGAAGGGCTATTCCACGACGTACCTGAAGGATGTTTGTTCGCCGGCCGTTGGGCTTTTCCTGATTACGCGCAGTATGTCGCCCGGTTTGGCGCCTATGGCTTTGACGCATGGGTCTAAAGAGCTTATTTGTGGCAGTTGATAAGCGTGAACCTTGTACTGTGCGAGCAACTGTTCCTTCTTTTCTTCCGATAGAATTTCATGTTTTGGAACGAGTTTGTGTTCGAACAAGTCAAAGGCTGGGAAGGTTTTGGGCAAAAGCTCTATCTTTTTCTTCTTTGCACCAAGTTTGACAGCATGAGTGTATCTTCCGTCCGTGACAATTATTCCTCTTTCAACTTCGGCGTCTTTCATCGCCTTTGTGACACGGTTTATGCTGTTTATTCCCACGGTGGTTTCGCCTGGGACGCACCATATGAGGGCCTTCTCCTTCTCCTTCGGCATGTTAACGATATAGCCTATCGCATCTTCATGTTTCTGTTTTTTGATAAGCTTGTAACCTCTGAGCTTAATCAGAGTTTCAGCTTTCCGTTCTTCCAAAGTGATTTCTTTCTTGCTCAAGCTTTAGACCCGTCCCGAAGGCATTCGAAACCTAAACGGTGCATTAACCCTTCCACACGCGGTTTCCAACGTGAGGTTAAAGATTTGCATTAGTTAAGTCTCGAAATTCCCATTAGAGAATATGCTTCATAAATAAAAAGGTTCGCTTCACTTTTTTAGAGGGTCCGTGAAAGGCAAAGAACCAAGTTCACTTTAACCTTAGACCCTCTCTAGTCTTGAAGAATGACGTAGCGCGCGCGCAAACTCGCCTTCTCCGCGCTTGTGGCCTTGAACTCTGCGCTCTGCAACAATCGAACGATGAGAGATCAGAAAAAGGGGGAAACTGAAAGGTTTGCTGTGGTCCTATAGCGCGTTTTTCGGCGCGCTCGCCATTATGCGAGCATAGTCTTGGCCTTGAATTGCTGTTCCGCCATCAGCCTCGCGGAGGTTGCCTCTGACGATCAGTGGGATTGTCTCTCCTACATGGCTGGCTAGGTCTAGAGCCACGACTGCCTTGGTGTCGAAGTGGAATACGAGGTCTAGATAGCCGTCGCGTCTTAGGGCGTGTCCACCTTCAGGCGGGCCTGTGTACGGTGTTGCCACGTCCTCATAGCTCCAGCGAATAGGCGAGACTCCCTCTTCGTTTCCTTCTATGTATATCTTCACTGTTGAAGGATCTATTGTCCTCACATCGAAATCTTCAGTGCCGCAAATCGCAACGGGTAAAACGCCCTTGCTGACGATTTCTATCGGGTTTGGCCAAGAACCAGGCTTGAGGTCGACGTAGGCAAGAATAGGTTGCGGTGGTGGGGCGAATCTTTCCAAAGTCAAGACAGCCCAAGCCGTTGACAGTATAGAACCTGGCTCGTAATCCCACTGGGACGTTGGCCACGCGCCACTTGGCAATTGCTGCTGCACTATGACGCTCGCAAAGTCTTGAGGGGGAATGGCCGGAGGTTCCTGGTTGAACCAATCCTCTTTGTCACCATCGCCATCAGTGTCTAGCTCTTTTATTCCCATGTATGTCAGGCCTTTCTCGACCAGGAACTTTGCCTGGTAATCGGCAGTGGGCAGCGAGTATCCCCATCCGGGGTCCACGTTGGGATCTTGCCAATGTCTCTCAAGATAATCCACTGCATCTTGTACTCTCGGGGTGTCTGGCGTGTCTCCGTAGAATGCCATTTCGAAGATTAGATTCCCAGTCTTCAGTATATTGACCCAATTATCAGGACCATCGTAGCCCGATCCTCCATCATTAGTGTCTCCGTTAACGTCGTTTTGAATGTAGTCTATGTAGATGTTCAGTTCCTGCCTCACCCAATCTGGTACGACGCAATTAAAGGGTGGATCTTCTGCAAAAGCAATTCCGAGATACGCATATCCTCCGTTGGAGTTGTCGGTCCGCTCTTCCACGTTATCCAAGGCGTCATAGTTGAAACCTCCTCTATCATTTCCTAAATCACCTTGGGCGTAGTACAACCAGTCTGCTATGTCTTGGGCAATTTCCCTGTAAGTGAGTAGCCCTAGCGTCCCTATCGTTGCGGATCTATCATCTGGATGACCACATATCGCTATGGCCGTCAATGCGATGCCCGAGTAGTACACCTGGCCATAGCCGAAGGTTATTCCTTTTCCATTGCCATTTGTGTCCGGGTCTCCATGTGTTTGAAGGCTTATAGGCACATCATAGGCGCTGCCCAGAAGGTAGTCAAAACCAGCTATAGTGTTGTCAGCATACTCAAAGTACGTCGGGCTCAGCGGATCGTTGTCGAAAGGATCTAGATCCAGCTCTTGCGCTCGCACCACAAATTTCAGTAGTACGAGCCCTGTCGTTGCTATCGGGTTTGCTGACCCCCAGCTTCCGTCAGAACTCTGTACAATTGCTAGGTGTGCCACAGCAGTTGCTCCTGACGCCTCAATATCTTCTTTAGTTGCAGCTTTAGTCGTAGCCGTCAATACCCCGCCAATAGATAATGACAAGACAGCAAGTAACAATACGGTCACTAACTTCTTTCGCATTACTCCTTTCTCCTAATATTTCTAGAAAGCTCTTCTAGATTTTGAACCTAGAAGAACGTTTCAGATTAGATCTTGGTTGCACTTTATTTAAAACTTGTGATATTATCTTCTAGTTCAAACTTCTATACTAGCGTCATAGCCGTGAGCACCACGTCAAACACCGGGGGTGGCGAGTTCTGCCCACCGTTTTCCGGTAATCTGAAATTCTGTTTCGATGATGACGTGGGCGGGTAATCATTTTTCCGAGAAAATATCTCAATTCATATTCGTTAACGAGGATTAATGAATATCGCCCAAACGGTTCCGTTTGTATCATACTATTCAATGCATTCAAATTTTCGAGTTTTTCGAGTCCATTCAGGGGACTGGGAACAATAAAATTCATTTAAACTTTTCAAAGAACTGAGAGGATATTTCACCGTTGTTCTGATTTGACGATTTAACCATGCTAAAACCGAGTTGCCACGTGGCAAGAATGTTGACCGTCTTTTGAAAATCAAAATTTCAACGACCCCAAAGGCACTTCACACGGGTGAAGAATGTTGACCGTTTCTCTTTTTCCACGGAACTCTTGACCGTTTAGGCACTTGCCACGTCGCATCCTAGGAAAGGGTTGCGCTCGCGCTAAACACCGTAGACCGTTCTCAGCTACTATTGTGAAGTACGAAGGAACTGAAGTCTCGACGAGCCTTTCTCTGAAATAGTGTATCGCCCTTGGTGACGACATAATAATCCTTGTCTCATTAAACGTAAGCACTCCATAGAACAAGCCTTGTCAGTCAAACTGACGTTGTAATTCAAGTCAAGCCATGTCGCGATAATACCGGGCTGAGCTGGTTCTTTGAGGTCCGTGATGGCCTCTAACACCTTTCTTTTGCATTCATTCCTTTGCAAGTAACACTTCCTCTTGAAAACAGTCAACTGCCTAATATTAAAGAGTAACACGAGAAAAAGACGGGGCTGTTAACTGGTCTGGCTGAGGTAACACCTTGACGAAAACCCTGAGGGCTCTTTGAAGCTGGTGAAGGCTACAGTAGGCTAGATAGTTAAGAGGCTTTTGCACTGCGCAACATAGCTTCCAAGCAGCCGAGAACTGAAGGAAAGAGGGGTTAACACTGATAACTGTGGTAACACAACTTTTATCGTCTGTCCGACCTGCTTCAATCAATTGGTTTTCCCTCGAGAAAGTCTAATACTTTGCTTGTTCGTGGTCTTCCGAGCTTGCGGGGTTGAACTGGCAGGTGTAGAATTTGTTTTCGATATTGTTTCCTTCCAAGCCTCATTCGCTCGCCATAAACAAAAACTTGAACGTTTCTCCAAGCTTCGTCGATTCGAGCCTGATCGCTGGGTTTGTTGGGCATAAGTTCATAATAATGCCGTTCCTTGAAAGGGCTCTTCCTCTTTTGTGCTGTCGCGTCCCTGGGAGTTGTGGTTCTTCTCACGAGCCCTGCCCTTCGCAGACAGTAGAAGAATTTCATGAATGAAGTCTGTTTTGGCGGCTTCATCTGCAAACGTTCTAGGTGGGCACACCAGGCTTTGAACATGCGGTACGGATAGTCCTTTTTGTTTTTCAGTAGCCAAGTGCGTATGAAGGCAGCTGTGCTTTCTGATGGTGGATGACTTTTCGGTTTTTTCGGCAAGTTTGCTACACCTCCTTCCTAGTTGAGATCCCGAGTTTCTGTCGACAGATTGGGCCATGGCCAAACTCTAGACTGATTGGATTGGTCAGCGGCTTTCCGCAGCGTGCACACCTGCCTTTGTAGGGTTTTGCGAGTTCCGCGTTTATGAGTCGCCAGCATGTGCTGCGATAGCTGTGGTGAATGTTTGCAAGCTTTGCAAGATTATAATGCGCGAGTATCTGTATGGCCCTAGAGTATTCTTCCTTCGAATATCTGCCGGAGAGAATGAGTTCTGCAATAGCGATAAGAGACTCTTTGCGTGTATATCCCAAGCTGTTTTCCTCTTCATGCACTCGTGATATCAGCGTTGAAAGGTGGGCTGTTTCCTGTTGGGTCGTCATTTTCGCTTTCTCTCCAAGATTTCTTTGGCTAACTCCTGAGCTCTTGCATAATACTCGCGTTGCTTTTGGTCGAAGTCTCGGCAGCTCTCATGCTTCTTCTGTGTCAAAGATTGCACTATAGGGTCTACAACCTCATTTTCAGTCATTTACAACTCTCCTTTGTCGATGCCGTTTTCTTCTTCAAGGTCTTGTCTGGGCTCGTCCTCTTTCTCCCTTGATTCTTGGGGTTTGATGTCAGAATCGAGCTTCGCTTTTCTGCGTCGACGCGGCCTTGGAACCACAAGGGTTGGCTCAACCTTCTCTTCACGTATGGTGTCAGCCTCTTCCTGCTCGAGGCCTGAAATCAAACGGTAGGAGCTGACGAGTTTCACTTGAATCCTGTCACCCGGCAACAGATGAAAGACGTCGACCAGGTCTCGCGGAATGAAAGCATAGCAACCGTCGCCGTGCTGCGAAAGCCTCAGCAACGTTTCTAGTCCAATAGGGTGTTTTTTCACTTTTCCTATGAAAATTCTGCTTGGTTTCACGCTCATTCTATTCATATCTCCATAACAATGCAACCACAAGTGATAATGTTCTGGATAGAAAGAATGACCTAAATTTACCATGGTAGCGGAAAGCCATTCCAAACACAGCACCATACTTCTGACATGCTGACTCAATGGTTCGCACGTGAAGAGCTCGACATCTGAATTGGTTAATCCTGACTAAGCAGCCAGATTGCTTGCGTAGGGGGGTTTGTGTTCCGACGTTCATGAGGTATATTTTTTCCACTCTCCATTGTTTTCGACTGGAATCAAGGGTGCTTGGTCGACAATCTCAAAAAGCTGCAGGACATCCGCCTTCAAAAGCTGAAATGCCAACTCTAGTTTCAAGAGGTCTTGTTTTCGCAGTCTTTGCCATTGTACGTCTTGAACGAGTAAAAACTGACTAAGCTGTTGGGCCAGTTCGCTTTTTGTTCTTGACGTCGCCATTCTACATGTCTCCAGGCGTTTTCCTTCCGTCAGTCATTTGCCTGTAGCAAACCGTGTGGACTTCTTTGCCCTCAGAAATTGTAGTGTCAACATGGTCTTTGGGCAGTGGTTTCATGCAGATCCAGCACGTCGTGGCAGCCGGCTTTTCAGGTTCTTCAGGTTCTGGGTCTTCGATTTGCATTCTTTTCTTGAGGTCTTCGAGGTCGGAGTAGCTTATCTTGTACTCATAGCCGCTTCCCACTCTGCGTTTCTCAATGAATCCTAAACGCCTAAGGGCACTTCCTATCCACCTGTTGGTCAGCCAGTCCTCGCGGTCCTCAAACTGTTTCACCATAAGCTCATGAATCTCTTTCACTTTCACGTAGTCGGTTTTCTGTTCTTTGTCGACAATTTTGAGTAAGCAGCCTATCAGTATCTCGTCGCCTGTTTCTGTTGTGTTTTCTGTGTGACGCTGCTTGGCCATTGTGCAGGCATAGTCTAGCATTAGTGAACTTAGTGAATGTAGTGTACTAGGTGAACTTGTTTCAGGGGCAGGTTGAGCGGTGCTATGTAGTGAACTTAGTGTACTTAGTGTACTAGTGAACGTATTTTCAGGGGTAGGCTGAGCGGTGTCAAAGAACCTGGCCAGTGCTAGAAGTGGTCTCCACAGTTCAAGTTCTCTGCCATAAACATACTGTTTTCCGTCTGGCAATTCAGAATAGGGGGTCGAAAACAAGTTCACTAGTTCACCAAGTTCACTACATTCACTAATTTCCGCATAGATTCTGACGATGGTTTGCCAATGCGTCAGGAATAGCATATACAGTCTTCCGCGTAGCTCCGCGAAACGCGGTTGCATGAAGTCTATTTCCTTGTTCAGAATGGCCTTGTTCAAGCTGCGACGTTGAAAAGTGAATATGCAACGGTCCTCTAAAACGTCGCCTAGGCCTCCAATGTTGGCTAACAGCTTGGGACTGAAACCTTCAAATGATTCTGGCTCTAATCTGTCCTTCGAGTCCTTGCCGATACGATAGGTTTTAACACCTTTCTTGTAGCCTGAAAGCAGGATGTTCCGGAACTCTTGGGCTCGCTGTGGGTTTGAAAGTTTCTCGGTTTCGTCTATCGCCAATGTGGCACGTTGATTCTGCACTATTCGATATATCGACGAGCTTGACATGTTGCCGCTTAGGATGCAGTTGAAGTCTATGGCATAATGCACGGTCAAAGTCTTCGTTTTTCCACTGCGCTTTATCCCCCCGCAGTACAGGTAGGGGAAGCTGTTGAAAAGGTGGTGAAAATGGGTGCCTATGCTCCACAGCGCGTGAAGAACATAGGTTTTTTCGTCTGGGAACTCTATGAACTCGTGGTAAAGCTTGAGGATATCCTCAAACAGATTTGAGGGATTGCTTGCAGAAGCATGTCCCTTCAACCATTTTTGAACCTCGGCAATGTTCCATCGGTTCTCAGTGTGAATAGGCTTGTAGGCCAGTCGCCAATGGTGCTTGGCAAGCTCTTGGGGTGTGGCTAGAATCTGTTGATGCTTGTCAGTTATGAGACAAAGGAAATCTCGGTTCTTCACATGGCCTTCCTTATCTGTTACCTGGCCTGGAACCCACACACCAACGTATGCTGTGCCGTCCACTACGCCTATGCTTGGATGGATGTCAGTTAATGGGGCATCGAAGAAAAGGGTTATGTCCAGATCATCTTCGCTCAAAGATTCTCCACCCTCTGTTCGAACTTCTCAGGTGACCGTTTGCGTGGAAAGTTCACTCTGGGAAAGAATAGACTGCATGCGTATGCGTCAGCATCAACGTGTAAGGCGCGCCTGGTTTCCTCATCTTCAAAATTAGTGTACTCCCAAGTGCAGAAGGGAGTATGAAAGGCAGCACATGTCCCACAGCGATTACGAATTTTGGGCTTATCCTCTACGTGCTGTTTTTTCCACTCTGGGTGGGCTTCCGCCCACGCATGAACCATCTTGGCATGTTCAACCGCGTCACTCGGCACGTCAGAAACTATGCCGTGTGAAGGCTTGCTCAGCTGACTGGATTGACTCATTTAGAACGCCCTCCATGGAATTGAGAAAGTTGCCTCTGTTCGAGGAATAAACTGAGTGCAGGGACTATCGCTTGCAATCTTGAATCGGACGCCTCTCAAGCATCGACCGGCCCAACTCGCGCAATTGCCACAACTCAAAAATGGTATGTCCTGGAGAACTTCAACACAGAAAACTCTTTTAACAAGAAAAGCTATAGTTGTTTCAGGTGAAGTCGTAGTCGGGCCGACCCTTGCCGGGGCCAGCCTGTCTTTTTCTGAAATTAACACCGTTTCTGCGGAGCCTCCTTCGCAATCAATGCGTTTTTGAACCCCAGCTTCTCCAGTTGTCTTCGAACGCTGTCTCTGACAAGGTCGCTTTTTGAAGCATAAGAAGTGTGCAACTCCACGGCCATTTCGACCGCCCTGTCTAACGCCAACGGCACCGGGATAGACCAGACAGTTCCATTCTTCTTTTTGGCCAATCTAAACACCTTCCAGAACTATTCCGCAAAGTTTATATTTAAAATCCACCCTAGAGTGGAGTAAAATGCTCCAGTCAAGGCGTCAAGTATGAATGGAAAATTGAAAGGAAAATTAAGCGGCACTCTCCCCGACGAAAGAAACCGTCTGCTTTGCTTGGAGAGTAAGATTAAAATTCTATCAACCTTTTCAGACCCACACACTTTCACCCAAGCCCTTGAAGAGTTAAAAATCTCACAAACAACATTGACGAAATACCTCATAGCAAGCGTGGGTGAAGGTTTACTGGAACATGATGGAAAAACCTACAGAACGACCGATAAAGGAAAAGAGGAACTTACAAATCTGAAAACTCATGTTCAAGCGCTTCAACCATTCACTCAGACGAAGGTCCTTAATCTATTCCGACATCGGAGAATTGTGCCTTCAAGCGGTACAGTTCAGAAAACCCGATACGCCAGTTTTATAGATGCATGGGCAGATTCACAAACCAAAATTCCCCAGGCGACGGTTGATAATCTTATGAAAGGCGTTGCGAAGACTGTGGTCGATTCGATGCCACTGAAAGGCTTAGGCACTATGAAAGTCAGCTTAGAAATAACTTGGCTCATGATGCCAAAACGGAAGCCCTCTAAGTAAGCTATTTCGCAAAAGAAGCTCAAATCCACTCTCTCACGCGAGAGAAGGCTGAAAAGAAGCTCAAAACTCGAAAGGCTTCTGGAAATTTCCTATCTCGTTCTGAAGGCTGTGAAAAGGCAAGCCCCCAACATCGAAGGAATAGAGCATCTCAAGTTTTTGCCAAAATTTTCTGGCGCTTGTGTTGGTTTTGCTTGCATATTCTCGGGCTTGTCTCATCTTTTCAACAGTCTCGCTTATCTTCGGGTTAATCCAGCCGACCTGTTTTGACCCATTAAGTTGCAGACGAAAAGCCACAAGCTGCCTTGCCCTTTCATCGTAAAAGCTTTCCAGTTCCTCGGCTATCCGACCGGTTGACACATCAGATGTCCCCAAGACGATTTTCCTGATTTTTCTTGGGTTTCTGGGAACCGCGACCCGAGGAGCCCATGACCGGCAGTCCGGTTCTACAACCACTGAAATGTCGACGCGCATTTTGCCACGTGTTTTTTGAATCGAGAACGGAATAAAGTCGTGGCAAAGTTGACCATCAATGTAAGAGACCATGATGCCGCCACTGGCATCTTTGCGACCCAAATTCCGAATCCCTCGTAAAGAATAGCATTGGGATGAAGTTAAGTTTTGCCCAAAACATCGTTGTTTGCAGTCCTTTTCATATTTGTTAATGTATCTAAAGTTTATTTAAGCGTTTAGCCACATAATGAGCCTCATTTCAACGGAAAAGCCTAAATCCAAGAAATCACAAAATACTCTATAGGTGAATTGGAATGTTCTTCAGAAATCTTTTCGGGCAGCCGTCCCGGTCAGGCGTGATGACACGGGTCGTGAAAGTGGGCAACGCTTGGGTCCCCATCCAACAGGCACGCCTGCTGGAAGCCTCGAAACGAGTCCCGGCATCAAGCCAGCAACCGTACGACTTTTCGCAGAGAGCCCCCGGTAGCTGGCAACAGAGTTATGATTTCAGCTATCGACTGCCAGTGCTCTCGAAATTGGATTACGACTTCACTTTTTAGGTGAGACAATGACCACTATAAGAGACCTTGCGCGGGCACGCTTGGACAAATTTCTCAGCAGGATTCAGCCCATCAGAGCGGGCGCTACACGCGGCCAAAACTATCGAATGACGCGGCCATTCGCGTCCGCATCAGAGCATAGTTCGAAAGCGCCTCTATTCGGAGTTGACCCTCACACGGCAGATTTCGCTTTGGATTGGGCAAGTTCTGGGCGTTTGCGGCCGCAGCCTTACGGGCCACAGCCTTTGGAAAGCCATGAAAATATCCATGGTTACGTGAATCCGAACGCTGAACGCCCAATACCTGAAGAATCCCCGTACCAGGACCCAGCAATCAGTCCGCGTGCTACCAGGACATCAGAGGGTACGGACCAAAAACCCATTCTCCATGGCGGTTCGCCGGTGACACGGTGGGATGGTGAAATTCGGAACATTGTGAAAAGACCTGACTTTCAGGCTGTTCGCGCTAAAAGTGCCCTAACCGAAGGCGACCGAGCCGAAAAAGACTTGAAAGCATACCCATACGATTTTTCGGTCTGAGCATCAGGGCGGTCAAGAGAGGTGTCATACAACAAGAAGTTGCCTGTTGGAAGCCAAGGCATTTGTGCTGTACGAATGGATCTTGAAACGAGCCCTATTGGCCTTTCTGAGAACTGGTTTCTGAGCTGACATTTCTATGACGCGAATCTGTCTCTTTTAATAGCCATTCGGCGGTTTTTTCAGCGTTAGATTTCATGTTGGCAGATATTTCGGTTGGCAACTTGATCGTTGAAGCGTCGTGTATCTGCAACGTTATCGTTTTAGCCCAGCGGAACAAGGCCAGATCCTGTTCGGAGAACTCCATAAGCCAATCATGAATCCTGTTTCTGATGTTACTCATCTTATACAAGAAGCCATAGGAAGAGTCCTGCAGGATCCCGTGTTCATGGAGATACTTGATTTTCTCTTTGAATCTCCACTTCTTAATCTTGCGAAAAGCTTTCACGTCGACTTTGTCTCCACATTTTTCCTCTGCATCCTCACTGAGCGAGATATAGATTGCGTCGCTTTTGAAGACGCCTTTGTGAATCATCACCATTCGAGTGACGTAGGATTCAACGGTTCTCCAATCGTCTAGGGGCTTGAATAACCAACGTTCTATGGTTGGCTCAATCAGCGCCAGGTACTTCTGGTAACAGTCTTTGCATAGATTCAACTCTGCGTCCTTCCGCAGTCTTTCGATTTCCATTCCGGTTCACCCTTTCTTGTCTGTCCTTCTTCAGATATTTGTTAATGGATGAGTGGGTATTTCAGCGTTGCCAAGGCAGGGCTAACTGGTTCACGCGGCGCTGGATTTGTGTTATTGTAAGATGAAATGCCTTCCCATTTCGCGCAGAGGCAGTTCCAGTCTAGTGGGAAACTTGAAATATCACGCTCTGTTAGATGGGTGTGGGGGTTTGGGAGAAGTTCGAGAGTTGAACAAGATTGCTTTGTTCTTTATGTTTTTTGGTCTTGTTCTTTCTGATTCTCTGGTCTTCTACTGTCATGGTTGGAGTAATGGCGGTTACAGTGATAATCCAGCCCTTCCGAAATTTGGAACCCATGATTGGATTGCCCAACATGCTTTGGATTGGCAGAGTCCTGTCCAGGGAATGCCCGCTCTACCTTTGACAGACTTTTTGTACGGTACAGAACTTCCCGACAATGGTGGAGCCTCGGAAGGAATAGGCGACACAAGCAAACATCACGTTTACTTTTTCGCAAACGGTCTTGGTCAGGATGATGCGTCAGCCCAGAGAGCCCAACAGGAACAAAACAACGCAGTCAATCTTTTCAAGGCAGGAGACTTAACTGGTGCTGCGAAAAGGCTCGGCATGATGACGCATTACATTTCCGACGTCGGTGTGTTTGGTCACGTTATGAGTAGCGTGACAGATTGGGGCGCTGAGACGCATCACTTGGATTATGAAGACTACGTGAATGATCGGACTAACACTTATGCGAGTGAACTCTCCAGCTTTCTGACCTTTGATGGGAACCTCGAAAACATATCAGCGTATGACGCTGCAATAATGCTTGCCAACGACACAACTTTTGACGCTGGTGGAGGGCAGACATGTGTCTGGATGGACCAGAATTACGACTGGGCTGACCCCGTTTTCAGGAATCGTTGTGGTGAGTCGCTTAATCTGGCGACAAACTTGGTTGCAGATGTCCTATACACGTCTTTTATTGAGATGGCTTCAGTGCAATCCTCCTCAACTCTTCATGTGGTCATTAACGAGGTTGAACTCGACCCTTCAGGAACAGACTATGGAACTGAATGGGTTGAACTTCTCAATCCTGCAACGAGTCCTGTCAACATAGGTGGCTGGACTATTTCCACAACTGCAGGTGTAACGGTTACAGTGACCATTCCGCAAGGAACAATCGTACAGCCCGAAGGATACTTCGTCTATACGCACTATACTCAGTGGCTCGACAACTCCAACGAGTGTGTTGTTTTGCGCGACACCTCGCATTCAGAGGTAGATAGGACTCCTGTTCTCAGCGACAACGCGAATGACGCCAACTCATGGAGCAGATACCCTAACGGTGTGGACACCGACTCAAGCTCCGACTGGAGGTTCCAATTATCTACAAAAGGGGCCTCCAACGGCAAAGTGTCAAGCTCCATTTCCTGCGACGTCACCCTTTCACAACCATCAGCAGGCAACACAGCCAAGGTCAACGGGCAGATCACGCCCATTCATCAAGCAGCATTGGTTGAAATCACGTTCACGCAGCCTAGCGGACTGCCTGTGAAGAGAATACTTGCAACAGATTCTTCAGGGGCCTATGAAGATCAATTCTTCTTGGACCAATCGGGTGCCTGGGTCGCTTCAGCGTCGTGGAAAGGTGACTACGACCATGAACAGGCGCAAAGCCCAGCTGCTCTTTTCACTGTCGAGCCAGGAGATGTTTACCCGCCTGTGACCGCAGATAACTATGATGGCATTTGGCATACCACAGATTTTGCGATAACTCTGACAGCTACAGACGACTACAGTGGTGTAAACGAAACGTTCTACAGAATCAATAACGGTCAAACCGGGAACATAAGTGTCTATGGAGAACCAATCATCGTTACAGAGAACGCCAACAACATTTTGGAGTATTGGAGTGTGGACAATGTAGGACATGAGGAAAGCCATCATGTGTTGACAGGAATCAAACTGGACAAAACGATACCGACGGGTTCTATTGTCATCAACAACGGAGCCTTTTATTCTAATTCTACTTCTGTAACGCTGAACCTCAATACGACGGATACTATTTCAGGGACCTACGGAGTGAGATTCAGCAATGACGGCGTTTGGGACACGGAACTATGGGAATCATCCTCGCCAACGAAATCCTGGACGTTGACTTCTGGAGACGGAACCAAGATAGTCTATTTTCAGGTCAAAGATTATGCTGGACTTGTTTCCAGCACATATTCGAGCAGTATTCTTCTGGATACGATCATTCCATCTGTTGGAACACCTCTATGTGATTCAAGTGGGGACGTGCAACCCAATCAATCCGTCAGAGTCACAGTTAGTGTTACAGATTCTGGAAGCGGATTGAAGAGTGTCAGATTGGCATACTTCACCAACAAGAGTAGCATAGGAATCGAATTGTCTATGACTCTGAATCAAACGAGCGGTCTCTACGAATTTGCCATTCCAGGACAGGAGGCGGGTACTCTTATGAAATATTGCATAACAGCCTATGACAATGCGGGAAACATTGCAACAAAGGATAATGCTGGACAATACTATGTCTACACGGTTATTCCCGAGTTTCCATCACTTGCTCTCATTTCGTTTCTTATGGTAGTCGGCCTATTGGCAATCACAGTTCTGGTGCATGAAAGACATCAAGCGAGGGCTAACAGCTATATGAATAATAAAAAGAACATAACAACAGCGTACGGATAGGCCAAATGGTCAACATCTGACAAATATCAGCGCGAGCGCTCATCCTTATTTGTTAATGAGTTGTGACTTAGCATTTCTGCGCTGTCAGGGCAGGAGTAGACTGCTTCATTTTTGCCCTGTCTTGTCCATAACTCTCAGACAGGAATACTTTCTTTCACAAGTTTTATACCTCAGTGCAACCAGTAACCAGGTATAGCAGGAGAATGTAGTTGACAAATTCCGGTTCAGAGCCCAATACGAATGAGAAGAAAAAGCAGGAAGGATCGAAGACAATTCCGAAATTGGAAAAACCGGAGGAGCTTGTTCTTAAACAGTATGAACGTTGTGCGGAGGATTTGCGTTATTTTGATAAGCTTGTATGGGAGCTTCCATTTGCGACGGCCACGGTCATAGGTGCAATATTGGCGGTTGCTTATGGAGAAAAACTTGTAGGTACCCTCCCCTCGAACGTTAAGATCCCTCTTCTTTGCTATCTCTTGATATTTGTGACTACCAGCATGTTGGTAGTCAAGAAAGTGAGATTCTTCTCAGATGCGAGGACGGAGTTCGCGAGATACATTGAGGGTGATGTTGCAGGTGTGAAGAAAGTGCCTGTCGAGACTCGTGAATCTATAGTTTTTCTCCGTGAACATTCAGGTCGTGATCCCAATTCTTGGCTGCTCCGGTATAGAGCTATCCATTTCCAGTATTTGCTATACGCTTCAATCATTGCCTCTATATCATTCCTTCTATGGAGCGAAGGCCCAGTCGGCATTCTTGGCCTGGTCGTAACAGGAGGAGCGTTGGTTCTGGTCCTCTTGTTTTCTTACGATTGTTGACTAACCGCTTCACTTTTGCTCTGTCTTGTCACTAGATCTGAGATGTGGATACCTTCTTTCAAAATATTGTTTATCTCTTGCTTCTATACCTTGCATCATCATCTGAACCTGGCCTTGCAGTTTCTCGACCTGTTTCTTTAAACTCTGTATCTCCATGTCTCGTTTGGGAATCTCTTCTTCCAGCTGCTCAACTTTTTTGTGGTCGACGCGGCTGAAGTAGGGTCCAGCTCTTTCATATTCGTCTCTCGCTTGTTCCATGTCTGCGCTGTCGAAGTAGCTGCCTTGGCTGTTCGGCAACGTGTGACCCATCAGAGCTTCGCACACGTCCTCTTCAAGTCCGGCTCTTCTCAGCACGTTTCTGAAGCTTTTCCGCAGAAGATGAGCCCATACTGTTGAAGGGTCGAGTCCAATCTGATGAGCGGCTGTCTTCACGTTGCTGAGCAAATGTCTTGCCGTCACCGGTTTTCCTTTGGCATGCTTGACGGTTCCCTCAGTCACAAAAACGTGGTCCTCGTCTCGAGGCTGCCAACCATTCTTTTTCCTCTCTTCCAGGTAGTCTCTCAGAGCTTGGATTGCTTCCTTGCCAATGAACGTGTAATAATAGCCGATTCCGTAGCCGCTGAGTTTCGTGTCCACGGCCACAGTCCAGTCGTTCTTCTGACGTTTGCTAACCACTTTGATGGGCAAGGGTGCAGCTTCAGGAGTCAGCTTATCCCGGAACATTCCAACTCGCCAATCTGTCAGACAAGTGCTTCTCACGCCGGATTGCCAGTGACACATGATCAGAGCTTTGCCTCTTAGCTGCTGAGAGCTGTTGCGTTTCGGGAAACTGTCAATCATCCTATAGACTTCTTCCGCCTTCGGAATGTGCTGTCTTCCATTTTTGTATGGTGCCTTTTTGAACATGCTCCGCTTCTGGGTGCGAGTGAAACTCAGTGCCTTACCGTTCAGCTCCAGAAACTTCTGCACCATGTAGAACATGACCTGGGCGGCACTGCTACTCTGCTTGTTACGACAGGCCACAGAAATCTTCTGACGCTTCACCTCTTCCGGAAGCTTCAGAAACTCATCTGGAGAAACCTTGACTGTATCAAAGAACCACTTCAACTGATAGAGCCCGCTGCGGTCTCTGATGCTGGCTGGATCCCCGAAGACCTGCATGCTCTCACACTTGAACAAGTCCAGAAAGTTGGACTGGCCCTTAGCGTACCATCCGAACTGACCGCGCTCACGAACCACCAATAAACACACCGAGCAGACTGTAGCAGAAGAAATATATAAGTTGTTACGTTACGTTAGAAGTCGTCGGTGTACCCTTAAACCTTACGCTCTCACGGTCCAAGAGCTTTGCAGCCGCAAATCTGTTTAGGCACGGAGTGTCACGTTTTCGGCATACCCTTTCATCTGTTCACCGAAGCTCACGATGCTTTCCATCGGGTATGGTTTGACAGAGCTGAACGCCTTATCCAGTGTATCTTCAGGCACGAATTGTTGCAATGCGAAGTTCTTCACGCCTTTGACGAGTTCGCCTATTTCAACTATGTCCTCTTCGCTGATGAAACCTGGTACAACCGTGGTTCTGAACTCGCACTCGACTTTCCCAGTCTTGAGAATCTCGATGGTGTGCACGAGTTCTGCTGTGTTTTCTGCTCCCAAGCGCCTGTATTTTCCGAGGCTAGTCTTCACATCCAGTGCCACGTAGTCCACGTAGGGCAAGCACTCTTCTAACGCCCGTGGGTTAAGGCCGTTCGTATCAAGCTTGACCGCGAAGCCCTTTTTCTTTAGCCTCTTCAAGAACCTCGGTAGTTCCTTGTGAATTGTGGGTTCGCCGCCTGTGACAACGACGGCGTCCACAAACCTCGTGCGTTCCTCAAGAATGTTAAGAACTGCTTCGTCGTTCAGAAACGGGGGCTTAGGGTCAATAACTATCCTCCAATTGTGGCAGTACGGACAGCGCAGATTACAGCCTGGAGTGAACAGGACTGAAGCCACACGGTTTGGATAGTCAACCAAGCTTGTCTTCTGAATGCCGCTGAACTTCATGGTTTTCTCACTCAGGCGGCCACTGTCTGCATAACTGCCGACTTGTCGAAGGTTCGGCGAATGGCAAACTCTGCCTGTTTCCCATCGTTCCACTGGTCAACCGGTCTCAGGTATCCAACCACTCTTGAGTAAACTTCGCATTTCGCTCCACACGTGGGACATTGTTTATGTTCCCCACTTATGTAACCGTGCGTCTGGCATATGCTAAACGTAGGTGTCAGAGTAAAGTAGGGCAGGTGTGAGATACACGCGACTTTCTTGACGAGTTCAACAGTGGCCTTCCATGAATAGAGTCTCTCTCCGAGAAAGATGTGGAACACCGTCCCGCCTGTGTAGAGCGGCTGCAACCTGTCTTGATGCTGCAAGGCCTCGAAAAGGTCGCCTTCGTAGTCCACTGGCAACTGTGAGGAGTTGGTGTAGAAAGGTTCTGCCCCTGTCGCCACGTTCTTCTGGTTGGCGGCGATGATTTCCGGATGTTTCTTCCTGTCAATGCGTGCAAGCCTGTAGCTTGTTCCCTCCGCCGGCGTGGCCTCAAGGTTGTAGATGCTACCTGTTTGTTGCTGATAGTCCGACAGCTTCTCACGCATGAATGCTAACACTCTGATGGCAAAGTCTGTTCCATCGGTTGAGGCTATGTTGACGCCGAACAGGTTTAGGATGGCCTCATTCATCCCCACAATGCCTATAGTCGAAAAGTGGTTCTTCCAGTAACGGTCAAACCCTTCCTTGACATCGCGCAGGTAACGTTTTGAGTACGGATACAACCCGCTCTCGGTGAAGGATTCTAACACCTTACGCTTCGTCTCCAAGCTGTCCCGCGCTACTTCCATGAGTGCCTCTAACCGCTCAAAGAATTCATCCTCGTCCTTTGCCAAATATCCGATCCTAGGGAGGTTCAGAGTGACGACGCCTATGGAGCCTGTCAGCGGGTTGGCTCCGAAGAATCCGCCTCCGCGCTTGCGCAGCTCTCTGTTATCTATTCTCAAGCGGCAGCACATGCTTCGAACGTCTTCAGGTTTCATGTCACTGTTGATGAAGTTCGAAAAATAAGGCACGCCATACTTGGCAGTGACCTCGAAGATTTTCTGGCACGCAGGCGTGTCCCAATCGAAATTCTTCGTGATACAGTACGTGGGTATTGGAAACGTGAAGACTCTGCCTTTGGAGTCTCCTTGGCTCATCACCTCAGCAAAGGCCGAGTTAAACATGTCCATTTCTGCTTGCATGTCACCGTACGCTGCGTCCAGGGTTTTTCCGCCCACGACGACCGCTTCATTTTTCATAAAGTCTGGGACCGTCAAGTCCAATGTAACATTCGTGAACGGTGTTTGGAAACCGACGCGGGTGGGTACATTCATGTTGAAGAAGAATTCCTGAAGTCCCTGCTCGACTTCTTTCTGCTTCAGCCCGTCGTAGTGTATGAACGGTGCTAAGTAAGTGTCAAAAGTGCTGAAAGCTTGGGCTCCGGCTGCTTCGCCCTGGAGAGTGTAGAAGAAGTTGACGATCTGTCCCAAGGCGGTTCTGAAGTGTTTGGCAGGCTTGCTTTCAATTTTTCCCGAAACGCCTCCAAAACCTGATGTAAGCAGTTCTCTCAGGTCCCAACCTACGCAGTAGGCCCCCAAAACGCCGAGGTCGTGAATGTGCATGTCACCGGAAAAATGGGCCTCAGCTATGCGCGGAGGGTATATCCTGCTTATCCAGTATTTGGCTATGACCGTGGACGATAAGTAATTGTTCAAGCCCTGCAGAGAGTAGCTCATGTTGGAATTTTCACGCACGCGCCAGTCTTCAATCTCCAAATATTGGTCCACAAGATCCGCATCGCTCAGGAGCGCAGCTAGTTCTCTTTGATCCTGGTGCTGTTTTCTGTAAAGGATGTAGGCCTTGCCTGTTCTTGCGTGACCGTTTTCTATGAGCATCTTCTCAACTAAATCCTGAACCTCTTCCACCGTAGGAACACCGTCTTCTCCAAAACGGTTCTTGAGCTCAGCCAAAACCTGATCGCTTATTCTCCCAGCCTGTTCACGGTCTTTCCCGCCGACAGCTTTGGCGGCTTTCCAAATTGCGTTTGTTATACGCTCCTGATCAAAGGGTTCTAGTCTTCCATCACGTTTTCTAACGAATCTCATTTTTTTACCTCTTTTAGTAATTTCTGAAAGTCTTCAGGTTCCTCGAACTCTCGGTAGACCGAGGCAAACCTGATATACGCTACTCGGTCAAGTTTTTTCAGATATTTCATGACTAGGTCCCCGATTTCTCGGGAACTGACTTCTTCTTTTCCAAGAGCCATCAGGTCTTGTCTGACGAGCTCCGCCGATTCGTGGATTTGCTCCATCGTCACGGGTCTTTTCTCGCAGGCTTTTTGCAGACCTCTGATGATTTTGTTGAGATCAAACCTTTCGGGCCTGCCGTCTTTTTTCTTGACCATCAACTCCACGGTCTCCACGTATTCGTATGATGTGAAGCGTTTTCTGCAATTTTCGCATTCCCTACGTCTCCTAACGGTGTTGTCTGGTGAATCCCTGGTTTCAAGAGTTTTGAGGTTCTCAGAACCGCAGTATGGGCATTTCATTATGATCACAGTCGTGCGCTTCACAACTCTTAGTGTTTTTGTAGCTAAAGTAGACACTAAATGTAGGGCTTCGTTATTTAAACCCTTTTCACAACTACATCGAAATCGTTAGTCGAACGCACAGAGGAAACATGCATGAAATATACATAATGAGCGAAAAATAACAGCGATAAAGCAAGCGTCTTTGAAGTAAACAGCTTCGATTCTTGGCGACAGGTTGTGAGTTTAAGATTTCCGAGTGTAAACCTCGAACGCGTGCCGCGAACGCGCGCGCTAAGATTTAACGGAATCTAAGACGTAACCTATTTATTTCCCGTCGAATCTACTACCGAGAATTCATTAGGAGGGGTTCAGGTCAAGCACACGCTTCCTGCACGGGGAGTTCAGAACACCTGAAAGATATGAAACGGAGGAGCGCTTAAAAGATGTTTGACCATAACCTTCAAAACTGCTCGAAGGGGAAGCTTTGTTTTGGCGGTGAGGTAACGCCTGATTTGTTGCTGAAAAGGGTTCTTGGGGAATTTTGGTGAGCACAACGGAGAAGACGGCTGACTGGGCGTCCAAGAAAATCGAGGGTGTCCTCAACGCACTGGAAACGGATTCCGAGAGGGGGCTAACCTCCGAAGACGCTGAGAGCAGACTGAAGAGATATGGTGAGAACGTTCTGGTCGAGGAGGAGAAGGAGAGCTTTCTAGACGCGCTGAAGGAAGAGGTGAGAGAACCGATGATTCTCCTTCTTATAACAGTCGGGGTTCTGTACAGCATTTTGGGGAGCGATCACCTTCTCGACGCGTTGACCATCTTCACAGTAATCATAGTGCTAGTCACCGTCGAGGTTTACAACGAGTACAAGGCTGAGCAGGGAGTAGAATCGCTGAAGAAGCTTACATCTCCAATTTCCATGGTGCTTCGCGACGGCAAGCTGAGTGAGGTGCCTTCTGCTCAAATCGTTCCCGGTGACGTTCTTCTGCTTAGTGGAGGAGAAAGGATATCCGCAGATGCCCGCTTGATAAGGGCCTATGGCCTTCAACTCGACGAATCGTCCCTCACGGGCGAATCCCTCCCTATTCTGAAAGACGCCGAGGCAGTTGTACCAGCGAACGCCCAGATAGCAGATTTGACCAACATGGTTCTGGCTGGTACGCTTATAACCCAGGGTGAAGGGCTGTCCGTCGTCACTTCCACTGGGAAGAACACTGAGCTGGGCAGAGTTTCAAAGCTGACTGAGGAGGCTAAAGAGCCTGATACGCCGCTTCAGGTCACGATGGAACAAGTCTCTAAGACTCTCGTCTGGATCGCACTTTTCTTCAGTATCCTAATTCCGGTCTTAGCCTACGCACGCTCGTTTGTGGGCGGCTATCTGCAGAGTCAGCCTCTCGCGACGTTGGTACTAACAGGCCTGTCTCTGTCTTTCGCTGTAATTCCTGAGGAATTGCCGATAATAATTACAATGGTCCTTGCTGTGGGCACACACGCCCTCTCGAAGCGAAACGCCCTCGTCAAACGCCTCAGAGCGTCGGAGACACTTGGAAGTGTCACGGTGATCGCAACAGACAAGACGGGAACGCTAACTGAGAACTCTATGAAGCTCGGGCACTTGTACTTTGACAGCGAACTAGTAGAACCTTCAGGATCCCCAGATGAAAAAGGCCTTCTGAAAATAGGCATACTAGCGACTCATGCCCAAGCCACGATGGAATACGAGAAGCTGCGGAGTTCTAACCCGATGGGAGCGGCCATTATCAACTCAGCAGAAGCCACAGGATTAGACGTGAATGGGTTACGAGACTTCATACTTGCGGACGAGTTCAGCTTTGACAACAAAACCAAGATGGCCTCGTACGTGTATAAGGAGGGTGATAAGAGAATTATGTACTCGAGCGGAGCGCCCGAGGCCATTGTGGAAAAGTCCTCGAGAATACTGATCGAAGGGAAAGAAGTCAAGCTCGACGATTCTCGGAAGAAGAAGATATCGGAAGTTGCAAGTAAGGTTGCTTCAAACGGCGAGCGAACAATCGCACTGGCTTATCGCACTCTCGCGGAAAACGAGGATCGGGAGACGTTTGCAGAAGGCCTTGTCTTCGCCGGAATGGCCAGTTTCTTGGACCCGCCCAGACCCGAGGTTAAAGGCGTTGTCTCCATGTGCAAAGAGGCGGGAATAAGAATCATAATGCTAACTGGCGACCACCCTGAGACAGCGAAGGCAATTGCGACAAAGGTTGGCATAGTTGACGATGGGAATCTGCTCATCGGACAACAAATCTCTCTTATGGATGATGACCGACTGAAGGAAGCGCTCAAAACGACCTCTATCTTCGCGAGAATCACGCCTGAACACAAGTTGAGGATAGTCAGGCTTCTCAAAGATATGGGTGAAGTAGTCGCGGTCACAGGCGATGGAGTTAACGATGCCCCCGCCCTAAAAGAGGCTGCGATAGGCATCGCGATGGGTCAGAAAGGCACAGACGCCGCCAAAGAAGCGGCTGACATGATCTTGACAGACGATAACTTCGTGTCCATCGGCAGCGCGGTCAGGGAAGGGAGGAAAATTTTCGACAACCTCAAGAAAGGGGTCAGGTACTACCTCTCCGTCAAGGTGGCACTCGTTATGATATTCCTGCTGCCAATTCTATTGGGTATACCGCTGCCTTTTGCACCCATACAAATAATATTGCTTGAGATGTTCATGGACTTGGCAGCTTCAAGCGGATTTGTGGCCGAAGGGATGGAATCAGACATCATGAAACGACCACCCAGAAACCCAAAAGAGAGGCTGCTGAACAAACGGACCTTGAGAAGCATTTTCATCGGTGCTGCGTGCCTGTTCGCGGCTGTTTCCTTGTGTTACGTCTTAACCTACTTCAGGACGGGGAGCCTTGTGTATGCACAAACAGCAGCCTTCGCCACATGGATAATGTCCCACATCTTCCTTGCCTTTAATACAAGGTCCGAAACAGAACCACTTATTAAACGCGGATTGTTATCCAACAAGGTCATGGTCGTGTGGGGGCTCGCGGCGATTGTCATGCTCGTCTTAGCCACAGTCACACCCATCCTACAAACATTGATAAGAACAACTTCTCTTGAGTGGTCGGATTGGCTCCTTGTGCTAGGCACTTCGTTCGTTGCAACGTTCTGGATCGAAGTTGTAAAGCTAATCAATAGAAAACCGTGAGCTAACCAGAAGGAGGAGAAGGAGTCGTTGCGTCTACTCTTTCAGGCGCAAGGACCTGTCCGAGCCCACCTACCTCGCGAAACAATCTACACAAACATACGAGAAACTGATTCATGGACGTAAACGTGAAGAAAAGATGTCGAAAATAGGGGGAATTGGCTTCACTGCTTTTTGCTATGGATCGTCTCTTTCTCTAGATCCAGTTCTCTTACTCTAGTTTGAATGAACTCTGCGACTTTGTCTTGGCTGAACTTTTTCTCTTGCTCCTGCTTCCTGAGTTGTTCACTGATTGTGCTCAACACTCTTTCAACGTCAAACGGTTTCATTATGTAAGCATCTGCACCCCTGTTGACTGCGTCCACTGCGTTCTGCAGAGTGGGGTAACCTGTGATTATTATCTTCCTCATTCTAGGCGTTGTATCCCTAATTTTCGTCAAAAGATCTATTCCCTCTATGTCCGGCAACCGAATGTCTATCAGAGCCAGATTGTAACACTCTTTCTCAGTCTTTTTTATCGCCTCTCTAGCTGTGCCCACTGCCTCCATGTTGTAACCCTTGTCTTCAAGTATTGCCATGAGTACCTTTCTTATGTTCTCGTCGTCGTCAACTATGAGGATTCTTGCTACGCTATCCATACGTCTTCACCTCCGTCTTCCTTTGCGGGTCTGATCCAAGAGCTGACAGAGAGCATCCATTCCCGTTAGGATGTCCGTTCTCATCGAATCCGCCAAAACCCGAGCCTCCGAAGAGAGTTTTCCAGGTTCTAGCTGCGCATTGACTCTACTCATTTTACTGAAATATCCCCTTTTTGCATTATATGGCTTTTCGCGATTTCAACGTATTCTAGAAAATCCGTGTTTTTAGCCTCTTGGAACTTCAAGCCTAGTTTTTCATTCAGGCGTTTCACGATGATTTCTTCAAGATAAGTTGCTCCAGGCCCAAAAATGCCTTCCAAGGCTTTTTTGAACTCTGTCAAATTGGACGGAATGTTCTCTTCCTTTAGTTGAAAAGAAGTCTCCAAGTGGAAGATTATCTCCTGTTTGGACGAGTCTCCTAGCAAGCATAGGCCTTCGCCGACGGCAGACAGAAGAATCTTGTCAAAGTCATCTTGAGTCAAATTATTGTCCTCGCTAACAACGGGACCTAGGTCTTGAATGAAACTTGATGAGCATTGATAAAACGTTTGTGAACTGCCAATATGGATTGACAAACAGCACTCTGCTATGGAAATGGGAAACTCGAATTGCGTTCAAAATCTAACTTTTCTTCGCCTGTAGGAAGCTTTGTTCCGCAGCTCTTACATAGTCAGGAAACTTGAACTCTTTGGCTTGGTCTATTTTCAGAATCTTTCCTTTAGAGCCCATCTGTTCATAAAGCTTCTTCATTATCAGAACCTCTAGATACCGTGTTCCAGCCCCAAAAATACGCTCAAGTCCTCGGTCAAAATCCTCAACTCGACCCGGAATATCGTTCTTGGTTATGTCAAACTTCTTTTCGAGGTGGAAATAGACCGCCTGTCTCGCCGAGTCGCCGAGCGAAGACAGAGCTGAGTCTACGGCTTTAAGCAACAGACTGCGGAAGGCTTTCTCTGTCAAACCCAAGATTCCTCTGAGGGAGACCCAGGTCGAGTAGTTATGATAGGGGTTCTATAAATAAATTCTTCATGAATTTCACGGCTTGATTTCCAAATTACGTTCCTTTATGGAAAAAAAAGTCAAGAAACATCATAATTCCTTGAATTTCACTTCAACAGATTCTGACACGAAGTCGATTCGAAATTAGCTGATAATCTCCCCTATATGTCTGGGCGAGTGGCTGACACAGAAAAAAGGGGGCGCTACGTGTTTCAGCGTTTCTTCATCGAAGCTATGAATTCATCGATGGGAATTGCAGCCATGCTCGTGATCTTAACTGTTCCCCTCGACCCAAGTTCGATAGAAACTCTGCCTATGGTTTTGTTGTCAGGGGCTTCAACAATGCTTGCAAAGTCATAAGGTCCAAGAACAGCGTATTGATTTACGACGCGAACTCCGAAAGCTTCGAGTTCCTTGTTGACTTCCTTGATCCTCTCTGGTTTTTCACGGATTGTTTTCCATCCTTCGTCCGTCAGGTTGGAAAGCAGAATATAGTAGGGCATACAAACCACCACTCAGATGTTATGCAATCAATCAGAATTTCAGCTTTTCGATTTTAATGCAATGGGAAACGGGGATGTTTCTTTTGATATCTTCGTCTTACACTAGGCGCAAGCAGTCGATTTACTTCTGACTATTATGAAGAGCCCCAGGGCTAGGGAGTACATAGCTTTTCGGACGTTGTTGGCGCGCCCTTTCTTCTTCTTTGCGTCTGGCGTTCCGTTGTCTCGTTTCTGCTCTTGTGAGCTTCGGAAAAAGGTAGTGTGTACAAGAATATCGCAGCATATCCTTTTCAAGGTTCGGCGAGGTTCAGTGCAGTTTGGAGCTATAAAAAGGGGGTATTGGCACTGTTGTTTCTTGCTGGATCTATTCAATGCCCCATTTCTTCGTGACCTTCACGAGAAGGAAGATCACTAACGCCACGATGATGAAGGTTATCACCGCTACCAAGCGCGCGCGCTTCGCATGGTGGCTCAAAAAAGAAGGATACTCGGAAGACACAATACTGACATGAACAAAACTGCTGAAAATACTCGACAAACGCTGTGCAGACCTGAATAATCAGGATTCCATCGCGCACACGGCCGCAAAATCTTCAGGAAGAGGAAGTAACTTGGAGCAGAAGTGTGCTGGGTTAATTGAAAAGTGGGCCGGGAGAGATTTGAACTCTCGACCTTTCGGTTATCAGCCGAACGCTCCAGCCAAGCTGAGCTACCGGCCCTTGATGGTGTCAACTATTATAAATCGGTGACCATTTTTAAGTGTTTTCGGAACTCTTTTAATTGGCTTGCAGCTAATCTTGAATGGGCCCGTAGCCCAGTCTGGATTAAGGCGCCGGCCTTCGGAGCCGGATATCTGGAAAGACCGGACACCCGGGGTTCAAATCCCTGCGGGCCCGCCATTCATTTATGCTGATCCATAAATTCGCGGAATTCCTCGCGGTGTGATTGGTACATGCGCAGAAAGCTTAAATGAGCCAAGTATTAAATCCACTTCGTGGATTTGATATGAACAACCTTTATCTCTTGATAGGGATTTTTGGCATTGCAATGGGATTCGTTGCGTATTATGCCAGCACTCATGACAGAGTGAACGCACTCGGAAGGTTCACCAGACCAGCTATCGCATTGGTAATCATTTGTGGGATTATTCTGATGGCGTTGGCTTTCACTTAGCATTTGCCAATGGCCAAGCGGACGCGAATGTTAAAGAGAAGGGTTGTAAGTGTTGGAGAGAGCCTCAGGAAGCACTTCTCGTTATTCAACTCGTTTTGTTGCCCAAACAAAAGGAACTATCGTGCTGGCGTCCCGAACACCGTCAATCTTTTTGATTTTCTGAACAGCTTTTTAAACCGGCTCCTGAACTGAGGTGAAAATTGCGGTTCCATGAACACTGACCTCCAGAACAACAAGCAGGTCATACTAGCCACTAACTACATGAACATCCTCGATTTCGTCCAGTGTCAGTATTCTTTTCATAGTTTCAACACCTTTTGTCAGCTCAGTGTCCACGAAAACAAAAATTGTGTGTACATCCTTCATTTCATGAGCACTCATCAAACGTTACCCCTGGGATTTGCAAGGTGCGAAACCAGATACTAATAGAGTTTATGTGTATTAGAATAAAACGCCCTCGTTCTCACACCATGAAAATTGTTGAATGACGGAAAATGCAATATGTTCATTGCAAGCTAGAAGCATGGCTTGCCCCGGCTTTCTTAGGTGTTCGTATCGATCGGTCGCTTCTGAAATTCATGTCTTGATGCAATGAGGAGTAGGCCACTCATGGCAGAAAGAAGAATCACTACGTATCCTGTAGTCATACCGAACGCATAGTCAGCAGGATCTGCTGTTATTGCCAGAATCGTATAGAAGCACAGCAGTACACCCCAAAATGCTGTTGTCAATGCTCCAGTAAGAGACAAGACCCACCTTCTTCTTTCCATCGCGCTCACTGATCCGGCCAAACCGATTAAGAACCCCAAAAATGCCGCTATACCGAGGATCAGTTGTGCTCGTGAGACTGGATCCCTTCCATAGCCTGCTGCTGCGATGCGACTGAAGATGAAGTAACCCGTTAAGCCAAAGGCAGCCATCAGAAACAGTATGCCAACAACAACGAATTCCATAATGCCTGCTAAAACCGCCAAAAGATACATTTTGCTCGAGGTCATCTTAGCGCCTCAACATATTACTTCTTCCACTATTCTTTAAGGTTTTGCGCGAGAATGTATGTAGGCCTGCTTCGTATCTACATCCAAAAGGTGCTAAAAGAGAAAATAGAGGCTACAGAATAGTCTGGTAGATAGTATGAAAACCAAGAAAGTGACGCCAGGTGACCTTGAATCAAGTTACTGCTGCATGACAGAAACTCCTCAAGGAGTCTCTTGGTCATAGACTCTTCCAGAGTCCAAGAAATGGTTCAGAAGCCGCACAAAACTTCTTAGATGACCAGAACCGCCGTTAAGCGAGTAAACCAAGTTCAAAGAATACATTCACTCAATAGCATGTGTTAAGGAAGGACCTAAATAATCGGCCATACAAAGCTAAGGGCAAGACAGAGGTGGCCATCTTGAAGCTTCTTCTTGACGAAATGTATGCTGGCCTGAAAGAGTACTTTGAGACCTTGGGATGGGAAGTGCAGACTGCCCAAGACTCCGGCTTGAAAGGCGCGAGAGACAAGGACATCGTTGAATATGCCAAGAGACACGATCTGCTGCTAGTAACTCAAGACCAGAAACCCGCAGACTTGGCCGAACTTGTTGGGATCAAATGCGTCTTGATATCGGGCGCAATGATCGCAAAGATAGCTGATGAAAAAATAAGGACAAAATACTTGAACAAAACATAAGAGTAAGGGGAATATGCATGTCCATAGTTGAAGTTACCGTAAAAAGTCAAAGTGGAAAATGCGGTTTCGGGCACAAAGTGGGCGACAGAACTTTTTTTGATGGATGCATCAAGGGCGACATCTGTTACAGCGCTTCGACAGTTCTGCTTCCCAAGGTTTTGGCGATGAGGTACGATTCGAGTTTTCCATGGGCCAGGACAAAGACATAATCTTCAATGCATGTCCTGATAGTGAAAATCCAGTGGTTTTCGAGATTCGACGAGTCAAAGGAAAGGCTTTGACCAAGCAATCAAGAAAGCATCATTGAACAAGCGTTCTCTGTTTCTCACCTGAAACCAAACTTGAAACCCTCAAGCCAACGAGCCTAATCTTCCTCCCTCGTTTGAGGTATGGCAGAACAAGCTCCCTCGCTACCTTTTCTGCGTCCTTAGGACGGTTCGCGATGAAGGGCAACGTTTTGCCATGCGTGTGAGTTTCGAAATTCTCATAACGAACCTTTATTGTGACGGTTCTGAAATGGAGACGCTGCTCTATAGCGTCCTCGCAAACCTCTTCAGAAAGGTTTCCAAGAGTCTTCAAGACTGCTTCAAAATCATCCGTGTCTTTTTGGAAGGTCACTTCGCGGCTTATTGATCTAATTTGGTTTCTTTCCTGAACGTTGCTTCTGTCGATTCCGAGAGCCATCAAATGAAGCTGTTTCCCCATTACCCCGAAAGCGTCAGCTAACGCGATTGGGTCAAAGCGGGCCAGGTCTCCAATAGTCTTTACACCCATCTTTTCCAGTTTCTGGCCGGTCCTCCGTCCTACCCAAAGAAGCTTGCCCACCGGCAACGGTGCAAGAAACCTTTCAACCTCTTCCTCTTTGACAATAGTTAACCCATTGGGCTTCTGGAAGTCGCTAGCTATTTTGGCGACCAGCTTGTTTGAGCTTATGCCAACCGAAACGCTCAGCCTTTCTTTCGCGTATATTTCATCTTTTATCTGGCGCGCTTGGGCTTCGGCTGAGGAGTAGTCCTTTACTGTTGTGGTCACATCTAGAAAAGCTTCATCAATGCCCCACTGCTCAAACTTGTCAGTGTATTTTCGTAGTATGTTCATGATTTTATCCGAGACTTCCGCGTAGAGTTCATAGTTGACAGGTAAGTAAATCGCTTCTGGACACAGTTTCCAAGCTCGGGAGATGGGCATACCTGACTTGACGCCGAACTTTCTGGCCTGGTAGTTAGAAGTGCTCACGACACCTCTTCCCGTTCCTCCTTTTGGATCGGCTCCCACAATTACTGGCTTGTCTTTGAGTTCAGGATGCTCTCTCTCTTCCACAGCAGTGAAGAAATGATCCATGTCGAGATGGAATATTATCCTTCCTTTTTCGCTCATGGGGCTCCTTTTCCGATCAAAATGCTCACGTCCTAAGAAAGATACTTGCCGATTTGAATCTATCTAATCTGCCAACTGGGATGGGCGTCCGAAGCCAGATGTCACACGTATCCAAACTAAAGATTCTGCATTCATAACTCTTAATGCCTCCAACTAAAACAGTAAATCCAATTTGCCCGAGGAACCGCGATGAATGAGAATAGCGCTATTACGAAGGAAGCTGCTGAGCAGATCGCCGTTGAATCCCTCAAGAAACGAAAGTGCACTGAAAGAGTCGATGTTTCGACGGTCGAGCAGGAAAATGAGATTTGGATCGTCCGCGGAACGTGTCCCATAGACATGGAAGGGCATCCGTGGGCTGAAAAATTCGAAGTTGCCGTGGACACGAGAGGAAGAGTAAAATCTATTGATTTCGCACTTCTGTGAAATCACGGGCTTCAGAAAAATCCGTCCATCTCTTTCTCCTTCCCAAAGAGGCTGAAAAGCTATGTCCGAACGCCGCGGCAACGGTCGAGGAATGCAACTAGCGCGCGCGAACACTGTTTTCATTAGATGAGTCAGAGCATTCCTTGAAAGCCTCACAAACCGCAATTCAAATCGAAAAAACGTCCGTTGGCGCGCAATAAGCGTTTTCTTACAACGTTTTGTATACGGCAAATATCAAAAGAAAGCGCGCGCGCCAATTCCGAACAAAGTGAAGACTAGACAAACTGTGAAGCTCACTCACTCTATTCCATCAGCTTCAGAAAAACCACAGAAAGATATTTCTGCTTAGTCCACCAAACATTGAAATCACCAAACATTGAAATTCTGAGCGTGTATTCTGATGCAAAGGAAGGATATCCTGCGGGAGCCAGTGAGGCACGTAAAGATTAACGCAACACTCACTGTCGACCAGCTTATCAAGCAGTTCAAGAATTCAGGCTCCTTTGGGGCTGGAAGACTCGCGACCGCTTGTGACATCTATGAGCGGATGTTGCGTGACAAGAAATGCACTGTTTTCCTGGCCTTAGCAGGAGCTGTCGTGCCGGCTGGGATGCGGACGTTGATTGCAGACATGATCCGGGAAAACCTCATCGACGTAGTCGTGACAACGGGAGCAAACATGGTTCACGACACGATTGAAGCGTTGGGTGGTCATCATTACAAGGGCCACTGGAATGTTGATGACTACATCTTATACAAGAATCACACTTACCGCATTTACGACATTTTCGTGCCAGAAGAGGACTTCATAAGGCTGGACCTCAAACTAGTCGAAATGTACGACGAAATAGCAGCTGAATACAACGGAAAAACTCTGTCCTCAAGAGAATTTGCTTGGGAACTGGGCAGAAGACTCGATGATTCAAACTCGATCTTGCGGGCAGCGTATGAATCGAAAGCACCAGTTTTCATTCCAGCAGTGCGCGACTCAGAATTTGGTTACATATACTATCTTCACGCCACCAGAAAACACTTCAAGGATACCCTGGTTGTGGACGCGTTCAAAGATGTGCCCGAAATAATCACGATTTGCAGGAAATCTTCAAAAAATGGCATGATAGTCATTGGAGGCGGAGTGCCGAGAAACACCATACAATCCGCTGCTCTCGCAACGAAATCAGGCATTGATTATGCCGTCGTGATAACCATGGACCGACCTGAAACAGGAGGACTCTCAGGCTCAACTTTAGAAGAAACGGTTAGCTGGGGAAAACTGAAAGGCCAGGCAGATAAGACTATGGTAATCGGAGAAGCGATGATGGTTTTTCCTACTATGGTGGCTTCAGTTATTGAACGTCTCGGCAAGGATTTCGGGCGGACGCCAAGGTTAAAGAATGAAATATTGGCCTCGGAAGGATTGAAATGAAAGAGAAGACTTCGGACAAGCAGAAGTTCTGCGGCAACTGCACGAGCCACAACGCCTACCATTATCCGGACCAGGTATTCTGCACGAGGCGGTTCCTAAAGAACAAGGATCCTATAGTGCAGACGTTGTGGTGCTGCGAAGAACATTACCCGAGCGCTCAGGAGTGCAACTGCATCATCGACGCAATGACGAAAAAGAAATAACGAACCTCTCTTGCTTCAAATCAGCGCTAGAGTTATTATGAAGAAAGTTGAGTTCTTAATCCATACGGTGAAGCCCGGTGGTGCAGTGGTCAAACATGGCGGCCTCTGGAGCCGCTGACGAGAGTTCGAATCTCTCCCGGGCTACTAACACCTTACTACACCAATCAATCCTTTCAAGCTCAATTTTGCACCCCCACGCAAAAAAAAGAATTACGCCATCACACGATCTTGCGCCAGAATCAGTGGTCGAGCGGGATCCTGTATCAAATTGTTAACAAGGAAACATATAAGCAGACCAGCGCAGAGTATCCTTTGAAAAGCCAATGTCTCGGACAGAAGAGAACAGCAGTCTCAGCATCTTCCAACCCATAGTAGGCCCTTGGTACGAGTCTCTGAAAAATCCTCAAGAAGCGCAGAGGAGGGTTCTGTCAGATCTTCTGAAGGGGTATCGAAAAACCCTTTACGGAACAGATCATCAGGCATCTGAAATCAACCAGACCGAGAGTTTCAAGACAAACTTTCCCGTAGTGGACTACCGAGGGCTCCAGCCCCATCTGGACAAGATTAAGAACGGTGGTTTTGAAGCGTTTCTTCCTGAGCCACTGGCATGTTGGGTCATGACTAGAGGTTCAACAGGCCCTGCGAAGGTGCTGCCCGCAACGAATACGCATCTCGAGCAGATATTCACTTGTGGTGCGCGAGCACTGATAAACCACGCTTTGAGAACCAAGGATTTTGAGATTCTTGCGGGACGAATCTTCAATCTCAACTTTCCATCAAGCGTTCACACCGTGGTGACGGGCGGAAAAAAGATGAGTTACGGGTACAGTTCAGGCACCTACGCCAGGCTTAACCCGGCGCTTGACTCTGTAAGTCTGCTGCCTCGGCAGGAAGATATAGACGCCCTAGGGTCAGGAATCACCAGGCAAGACTGGGAAAGAAGATTTGAGCTTGCGTACCAGCAAGGCTTGAATGCGAACATGACCGCCGCGATAGGAGTGACGCCAGTGATCCTTTCCTTCGCAAGGTACGTTGACAAAAGACACGGAAGGAAACTAAAAGAACTGTGGAATCTGCATGCTCTCTTCTGCACGAGCGTGCGGAAGATTCAGTTTAAGTATGCACCCGTGTTGAAGAAATACTTCGGCTCAGTTCCTATTGTTGAGATTTACAGCGCAACCGAAGGAGTTTTCGCGCAGCAGCTGGACGACCTGCCGTACGTCACGCCAAACTATGACACTTACTTCTTTGAAGTTGAGACGGCTAAGGGCACAAGAATGCTGCACGAACTCAACCGCGGCGAATGGGGTCGCCTAATCGTGTCTTCATGCATCCTTCCAAGATACCGAATCGGCGACTTGATAGAGTCCGCTGGGAGAAATTACTTCCGCGTCTTCGGCAGAGACAGGACATCAACGCTATTGGAGCATCGGCTCTATCGTATGTTCTTCGGATGGTTGACCTAGGTTTTTGGGTGTCTGCGACCCGCCATTATCACACCGTAAACGCCACCGATAATGACGAGCAGTCCGATTAATACAAAGAACAAAGCCCAAACCATATTTGCGCTCACATTATAACCGGGCACCGTAGGCAAGTATATTGCCAGGCCGATGAACAGCAAGATGACGCCGCCTATCAACGGACCTATGAACCCGTATTCACGTTTCTCATGTTTCTCCTGTTTCTCGCGTTTTTCATGTTTTTCGGACTTCTCTTCTGTTTTTTCGTCTCGTCTGTAAGTTGTTGGCCTTGTCTCAGGAGCAACAGTGGTGACTTTTTCGACTTTGAGCGGGGCTCCACATTTCGGGCAGAAAGTCATCTCTTCGTCAACTTTGCTGCCGCATTTTTGACAGTATGACATATTGTTCACCTTGATGCTTTCATAGCTCTATTTGAATATCGAGTATTTAAAACATGTCCACGGTGAAGGCTGAAAAATGTTATATATGCTTCTAGAACACAGTACTCTGACCAGAGGCAATCAAGTTGAATGAAGGGTCAAGAGGATATCAACGCAGGCATCACGAAGGTCTTCTCAGTGCCATCTCGGTGGGATTCTTTCTTATACTGGTAGGCGTCCTGTTCATAAGCACGCCCAGCCTTGCCGACAAGGTAGTAACGTTCGTTAGTCACTTTCAGACGGCTCAGGTTGGAAGCACGAACATTTACATTCCCGCCCCTGAACGTCTTGGAGACCACATAGACATATACTTGGCTGCCCGACAGTTCAGTCTAGTCTGGGGAGTTTTCCTAATCGCCAGGCTGGGAGCAAGATTCCTGTTCGATTCGCCTTTGCGGAGAAAAGCGGAAAACTTGGGGGATATAGTCTTTTGGCTGGGCACCGTGTACCTGATTCAGACATTTCTCGTCCAAACAACCCAAGCAACAACCATCGATGTCACGAAATGGTTTCAGTTTTGGGCTGCAATAATAATGCTCATTGGCGTATCCTTAATCGCAAGGGCGATTTTTCTGGCTGCGGCGAGATTAAGAAGCATCTGAGCCCGAGTTTAGCTCTTGACTGGATAAAGCGAGGCCTAGGTGGCGGCTATGCCCATTGAGTATTCCGAAGCTCCGGACGTTAAGAGGCTTGCTGACGAAATCGCGGACAGTCTAGACTTTTTCCACGTTGTTCCGCAGTTCGTGTTTTGCGTCAGGAGCAGAGGGTCTGAATCAAGGCGCACCATCGCTCGGATTCATGGTTTCGGCAGGATATGGCAGGAGACGCTCAACCTTCCAGCTTCCTACGTAATCGAGGTCATATCTGAACGGTATGACAGGTTGACCGAAGAGGATAAAGAGAAGACCGTCATTCATGAGCTCTTACACATTCCCAGAGGCTTCACAGGAGGCTTCCGTCCTCACAGAGGGTACATTGACCATGAAATCGTGGAAAACCTGCACAGAACGTTTAAAAAACAAAGAATATCCAGAAAAGAAAACTCTAGCGAATATTGAAACGGTAAACTGCCACGTCTCACCAAACGTTTGAAAATCTTTAGCGATAAAGAGGCAAGAAAGCCAAATGAAGTACCGCATGAAAAGTCTTGAACACAAAGGAATCTATGTTCCGCCCTACGAGTACCAAGGCCTGTCTGTCAAAGTGCAAGGGCAAACCTTGAAGCTCAGCCCTAAGACCGAACAAATGGCCATCGCATGGGCAAGGAAGAAACTCTCCGTCACCTCTCCTCCTGACAGGCTATTCTACAAGAACTTCGTTCAGGATTTTCTGGAAGCACTGAGCGACGAAAACCCTTCTCAAGGATTTCTGAAGGGGTTCACGGTCAACCATGTTAACAGTCTGGAAAAAGATGATAGCGAATGGATGATCAACGGAAAACTAAAAGACGATCCGGAAGTCGATTTCTCCTTGGTTACAGAATACGTGTTGGGGGAGCAGCAGAAGAAGTTGAGCATGGCGAAGGAAGAAAAGAAGAAGATTGCCGCTGAGAGAAAAGTTCGAAGGGAGGCTTTGAGGGGGAAGTACGGCTACGCGGCAGTCGACGATAGAAAGTTGGAAATCGCAAACTGGACGGCTGAACCTTCATGCATTTTCGCGGGCAGAGGAGATCATCCCAGACGAGGAAAGTGGAAGGAGGGTCCCAAAGAAGAAGACATCATACTCAACCTCTCTGACCCGCGCTTCAGACCGCTTGGAAATTGGAAGGAAGTTGTTTGGGAACCGGATAAGATGTACATTGCCAAGTGGGAGGACAAGCTTTCTGGCAAAATGAAGTATGTTTGGTTTTCAGACTCTGCCTTTCTGAAACAGAAGTTGGAGAAGGAGAAGTTCAAGAAAGCTGAGAAGCTTGGTAAAGAGATTCCAAAAGTTGAAGAGCATATAATGAAGAACCTGAACTCACAAGACTTGGAGAGAAGAAAGATCGCAACTGTCTGTTGGCTCATTCTCAAGGTGAACATAAGAGTGGGAGACGAAAAAGATCCTGACGAAGCGGACACTGTGGGTGCAATAACTTTGCGCCCCGAACACATCAAGATTGACCGGAACCTGTTGAATTTTGATTTTCTGGGAAAAGACTGCGTGAGATGGGAGAAGCAAGTTGAAGCCCCTCTGGTGGTCATCAGGAACGTTCAAGAGTTCTCCAAACAGGACGGCGAGTACCTGTTCGAGGGGATAAACTCTAAGAAAGTGTCAAGGTTTCTTATGCAGAGGATGGAAGGTTTGACCGCAAAGGTGTTCAGAACGTGGAGATGCACACAAACGGTTCGCAGGAACCTGGAAGGCTGCAGAGTGAAGAAAGAGGATGCTGATTACAAGAAGCAGTTCTGCGCGAAGATGGCAAACTTGGAAGCCGCCAAAATCGCCAATCACAAACGGAAGATTCCGCCAAACTTCGATGAAAGGCTGAAGAAGAAAGAGGCTAGAGTGAGGGAGCTTGAACTGAAGCTGAGAGAAAAGGAGAAGGAAGGAAAGAAGATTGAGGCTGTTGCCAGAAGCTTGGAGAAGACGAAACTTGACGTGGAGCTGACGGAGACAACGCGAGAATACAACCTAGGAACCTCTCTCAAATCTTACATCGACCCAATGGTCTACGTGAAGTGGGCGGACAGGATGGATTTTCCATTAGACAAGTTGTACCCGAAGACGCTGAGGAAAAAGTTCAGCTGGGCACTGGGGCCGGAAGGCAAATGATTCCAGGAGCCCAACGTAGACTTAGGCACGAAGGGCTTGTCGGTAGAAGGATGCTCAATCCATATTTCAAATGAACAATACTGAAAAGCAGTTTTGCCATTTTATCCGCTACGATGTGTATGTCCAAAGCCAGTGAATCTACGTACCCGGCGATAGTCAACGCTTACAGGCAACGTTACGACAGGATGGCAGAGCTCGAGTATATTAGGGAATTCAAGCATTACACCCAGGCTGTTCTGAATCGTCCCATTGAGGGCTTGGATTGGAAGGAGCTTTTGAACTGGGAGCATCGGCATTTTGAATACACAAGAGGAGAACTTCCGAAGCCGAGAGCCGAGATGCCGATGGACATCATCAAACAAGCCAAGGGTCGGTGTGGAGAGTTTGCGCTCCTCTATAACGGGTTGTTGCTGGCAAACTGGCATGAGTGCCGAATTGTGATAGACTGTTCTACTCTTCAGGACAGGTCGAAGGCAACGGCTGGAGATCATGTGTGGAACGAAGTCTGGGTTGATAGAGGTTGGGTTCACGTAGATCCCACTGAAAAGAGGATAAATGAGCCGTTGATGTACGCTCGAGATTGGAACAAGGACGTGAACTTGGTCTATGCGATTGCGAGACAAGAGACTCTGCAAGTGACAAGAGTCTACAGACTCCGAACTTAGAACCTCTTAGGTCAGATGAGACGGTGACAAAAAGGCCGTACGCAGCTTGCTCTGAGTGGACGGGCCGGGATTTGAACCCGGGACCTCCACGATGCCAACGTGGCGATCATGCCAGGCTGATCTACCCGCCCATGAATTTTCTCTCTGAAAAGAACGTTCGGTAAGGGATTTAGAGCTTTCGGAAGGGACCAGATTCTCAGGGAAGTCTACTACGGAAGGCATGTGATTTCCAGTGATTTCGATGATATGCCCAGTCTATCCTAGCCCACGCTCGGTGGCCGCCCGTCAAACTCTTAGTCAGGACCGGGCTACCTCTTTGATGAGTCTCCACACAAAGAATCCGAGTATACTCAAGAGAAACGATATGATTGTGAACGTGTCCAGTCTAATCCAGGGTGTAAGGTGTGAAAGCCCTCCGAAGAGCCAGAGGGGATGTGTTAGCTGCACTGTAACTCCGTAGATCCAGCCGAGAAGCCCGTATAGGAAAAGCACTTCGCCGAGAACTCTTATGACTCCAACGCGGATGTCGAAAAGTCTTTTCTCCATGTCTGCGGTTTTTCCTAATAAGATGATTTAAAACTTCCCTTGTCATTATTCGCGTTGAATTGTTCTCCGCCTATCTTACCTGATCTTATTCTTTCTGCTCCTTTTTTTCGCCTGCATTCGCTTGAAAATGAGCCGCCATCCTTGAGAACGTTATTGGTTGATAATGATCTTTGTAGTTCAGGTCTATCAGAAAACCTTCGATGTCCTTCATGTTCATGTAGGGTTTCATCTTAGAACTTGCGGCTTCCTTCACATCTCTCATGTAAGTGGCATAATCTCCATAGTCCTTGTGGAATGAGATAGACACAAGCTCCTTCCCCAGCCCTATCCCGTCCATAACTAGGAGATATGGACGACGTTCCTGGTTGTCCAGCTCATGCGCCGCTTTTTGCAGCTCCTTTAACTGCTCGGGAGAAATGGGTTTCAGCTTAAACATGACAACTGCCATAAGGTTGAAACCCAGCTTGCAGAAGTCAGGTATCATGGTGTATTCCTTGATAACGCCTTCCTTCTGGAGTCTACCGATTAGCCTGCTAACCGTGGGCTGCGAGACCCCTAACGTTTTGGCCAGTTCTCTGTCGCTTCTGCGACTGTTCTTCATAAGTTCTGAAATAACCCTTAGCTCAACGTCTTTCAACACTCTCTCTCCTGCTTTCAGACATGACAGTGTATTTCAATTTCTACACTAAAAGGTTTTGGCACTTTCTCGATGCGTGGACAAAAACGGAGAATCCTGCTTTTTTGCTCTCCCCGCACTGGGTGAAATGGACACCAAGAGTTTTAAGGTTTCATAGTGGAGATGTCTCCCGCACAATCCCCTTTTTTCTTGGATTCTGTCATTAAGTGTTGTTAACGACAAAGAATACATACATACGTATGATGCTAGAAGTCATGCCTAAAGGCTTATGATTCTTAAATATCCACGCAGAAACGGTACAGCACACCGGAAGACAAATATCCCCAGCCCTCCGCCGAGTCGGACCAATGGAGTTTATGCCTTACTTAATAAGTGTTAATGCCGACGTTCAACTCAAGGCTATGTATGCCAGTTTTTTTCAACAAATTTGGAAGAGCCCATATAGGAACTGTCAGGCTGTGACCGTCAAGACTTCAGGTTTGACGCCTTGCGCCTGCAATGCCTCAAGTTCCTTCTCAAGACTGTCGATTCTCTTCAATGAAGCAAGGAACTCGACAAACTTAGGAGCCAGTTCAACGTCCTTGGAAAAAGACAGTTCCGTGTGAATGAGTATCTTAAAGGCTGAAAGGTCCAGATCAAGATTCGTGAGTCCATATCGGTAGACGACTAGCCTAAACCAAGAGCGAAGGGTCTGACTGTGACCTAGAAAACCTTCACATTGTCTAGCTAGGTCTTGGAAAGCAGAATAGAAGTCTTTTTGAACATCTGCATAGCTTCTCAAGGAATCTTCACCTTTTGGGCTCTGTTAGTCAAGCTTCCGAAACTCTTCAACCTCAGGTTCTTCACTCTGTTCCTTTCTAATAGCTCTAAGCAGTTTCAGCCTTGCCCTATCCTGCACTGAGAGATCCCTCAGTTTTCCAGCAAATCTCTCTTCTCGCGCCCGGTTCAGGTCACGGTAGACCATCAGCCTCGTCTCCTCGCTCAAGCACGAAAGAAGCTTCAGCGCACTCGTCTTTTCCGTTCCTGATTTCTCCAAGTCTATTCACCTCCAACTGGAACGATAGCCCGACATTTTGAAGGGGGGTCAGGTACAATCTGCTCGACAGTGGGTTCTTCAGGCTCTTCCTCGGCGCCTGCTTCTGCTTCTTTCTCAAGGATCCTCTCGAGCCCATCGTCCTCGTCGTCCGCGTGGACAACTGCGAAGCCTTCCTCCTCCTCGTCCTCTTCTTCCTCATCTCCATATTCTTTCCAGTTCTCACGGTCCTGCTTCTCACGTTCATCCTTCTCTCTCCGGGCCTCTTCTGCCAATCTCTGTTTCCGCAGCTCTGCCTCCTTCTTTCGCTGTTCCTCTTTCTGGCGTTCAACCTCGTCCAGCCGCGCCAGTTCCTCCGGGTCCGTGCGCAGCTCTAACAGTTTGCGTTCAACCCTGAACCGTTCTCTGGCCGACTCAATCCAGTCTAGAAAAGTGTCCGTGCGCGCGCCGGACCCGTAGGAGAACAGAAACTGGGTTTCCGCCTTCTTCCAAGCGTCGTCGCTGCAGTGCTTCAAGAACTTCTCCAATGCATCCAGAGACTCATTCAGGTCCCAAGACTCTTCGCCAGGGTTGTATCCTGAGACCTTAGCGAAACTGTTCCGGTAACCTTCAAAGACCTTGTTCTCAACTAGCACACTTTTGAGCCTGTCAATCTTCTGGGACAGCTGGAAATGCTTAGCCTTCAACTCCTCAAACCTTCTAGTAGAATCTCCACTAGACTCGGTAGACCCAATTCCCTTCAACTCGTCGCGTCGCCGGAGAACAAAGCTCATAATCTCTTCTGAAAGGGAGAACCCTTG